>Ga0115030_1000898_pt1 | contig 13022 bp, 15 predicted proteins | sample SidtaG_4_FD_87174 | JGI IMG/M metagenome (GOLD analysis project Ga0115030, IMG submission 87174) | Marine algal microbial communities from Sidmouth, United Kingdom - Sidmouth_Male1 metaG | ecosystem: Host-associated > Algae > Red algae > Unclassified | place: Sidmouth, United Kingdom | collected... | reverse complement strand
CGCTGCCGCCCCCCCCCCCCCCCCCCCCCCCCCCCCCCCCCCCCCCCCCCCCCCCCCCCACATGTTTCCTCCTGGTTTTTGCCCACGCTTCCCCCCTGTGCGTGTATCACGCGTCAAGAACGACCGGTGACGGTTGGGGGCAGTGGTGACCGGCGGCGGACCGCTGGCGCCGGGCGCGGCGGCGGCGAGTGTGCAGCGTGGAGTGGGACGATGCTGTAGCTTTCATCTGAGTGTTTAAAGCTGCGTGTATCATCTCTGATGTCTGGGGGGCAGAAAAACTGCTGTTCAGAGGCTGAGCGGCAGGACGTGAGCTGGCAGAGGTTGGGGTGCTATTGTCTTCATCTGCCATGTTGAAGTGCAGAACAGGGCACGAAGAAGTTTTCTGTGCGCTTAGCCACCTATACTACCGTTCACAGTGCACTTGATAGACCCAGGAACGACTCACAAAGAAAAAGATGTTGTCATCGTCTCAAGAAGTGTCTCGTGCGCACCCCCCACGTGAACCGATCGGGAACCCGGAAGGAAGGGCAATCCGGAACATGCCCTCGCTGTGCAAACATACGTTGTTGAAACATGGGCATCTCTCTGTCGTTTCTAGACCTGTTGAGGGCGCTGAGAAAGGTAGTGCCACTTGCTAGGCTCACAGAAAGTTCCTTCATACACTTCTCTGCACATGAAAAAGGCCGCAGTGTGTGCCACTCAGCAGTTCACTACCACTCGTACCGCGTTTCCCCGCGTTCCGCCCACACACCCGGAATCAGCACCCCACCCTCCCCGGCAACAGTCAAAAAGCCCCTCGTTGACAGCCCCCCAGCGCCCAGCGCTGCCGCCGTGGCGGCCCGGGTGGACGCAAATGTGGCGACGGGGTCCGCGGAGGAGGTCAATGGAGGCAGGGGGGGCAGCCGGCACGCAGCGGCAGCAGACAGCGATGGCGACGGCAGCGGGGGCGGCAGTGGGGGCGGTAGCGAAGGAGGCGCGACAAAGGCAGCGGCGACGGCCGGGTAGCCGCCGCAGGAGCGGAATACGGCAGCGGCCGCTGCCGGGCGCCGGTGACATGGCGGGGGGGGGGGCACAAGCGGCGCGGGGGGCAGTCGGCATTGCGGCGGGGGGGGGGGGGCCGGCAGCGGCAGAGACAGCCGGCACGCAGGCCGCGGGAGGGCGGCGGCCGTGCGGCCGTGGGCAGGCGGTAGCCAGGCAGCCGCAGCAAAGACGCGGCCGGCGGCAGTGGCAGAGGCCAGGTAGCGCTGTAGGCGGGGGGGAGGCGACGGCGGGGGCTGCAGAAGGAAGCCGGGCAGCGAGGGGATGAGCGACGGGGGTGGCGGTCTGCGCCGTAGGGGGGTGGCGGGACGTCGCTGGGTATTCCCAATGATCTATAGAAAATAGGAAGGATTCATGTCAGCAAGCCGGTCGGGTGTCTGCGTCAGAACGGCCGACTGGAGACCGACAGCTGGGACGTGTCTGATCGTGCCCTGAGCGCTCAGACGGAAACAACGACGCCCTCTGATTGGTCAATGTAGCATTCACGGGCAGCATTCACGGCCCGCACCCGTGAATTGTGATGCGCCCGATTCCTTCACGCGAGACGGGGCAACACCTGATGCAGTGACGTGGCGGGGGCGAGCAACAGCCTTTGCAGTGACGTCAAATGTCGAGACCAGCGCGAGCGGCGTGCTGGCAGCATGTTTTGACGCTTAGAATCTAGACACTGCCCAATGAGTTGTGCCACGAATTGTATTCTTCCTGTAACCGGTCCTGTGTATTTATTGCCGGCTGGCCGCGCGGGCGGCGCGCGGCCCAGCCGCTGGGCGGGAGCCCCTCCGCGGCGCCTGTGGTCGTTGGTCTTACCCCCGCCGCGGCGCGGCGGCGCCGTTGGCGCCTCCACCGTGGCGGGTGCCCGCCCGTGCGTGGGCCACCCCCCCGGCACATTCGGTCGTGGCCGGGTGGCGGGAGCCACGCCCCTCCCCCCGACTGCCACGCCCGCTTTTCGCGGCGGCTGTTGAGGCAGCCCCCCAAGCCCGCACTGGTAAGTCGGAGTTACGGCGAACTTCCTGGATAGTTCCAGGAGTTCTTATGCGGTCCTCGGATTGTTTGTCTGTACCTTTGACATGCATTGCTGTAGGAGGGTGATGTACTTACTTGTACTTGTATCTCGAGGGGAGCCCATTTTGGAGCTGAGCTCGGGGAGATTCTCGTGGGTCCCTTTATGGGCGTAGCGATTTGTGGGGTTGTGAGAGCATGTACCCTCCAAGGGAGCGAGCTCTGCCTCGGGAGGTGTGTCGTGGGCCCTCTCACTGCGTGGGCGGGGGTGTGCCTCCAGGACGTTGAGAGAGGGGCACACGAGGGGGGTAAGAGGCTGCTGGCCTCGCGCCTCAGACAGGTCTCTAGTAAAGCATCGCATCCACCCACTTACCTCCCGCTTCACAGGTTATGGGCCCAGTTGTCGCTGGTGGTCATCATCATTCTCTCCTACGGTCGCGAGGAGGACGACGTTGCTCGGGTCGCGGTGCGTTCCGGCGTTGGCTGGGCGGGTACAGCCTCTAGCGTCCACTGGGTGGTACCGGTCGCTGCCACGGTCGTCAACATATCGGACCACGGCCGCTTCGGCGGCCCGCGGTTTGCGCAGCTCGACGACGACTATAAAGTGTGGGCGGCGTACCAACGTGCGCAGCTCAAGAAGGAGAAGCTGTGGAAGGCGGTCGTGACGGACCGTCCTGCTTCTGGGTCGGACGACAAGAAGGCAGACCCGGTCGTCGCAGAGTGGGACGCCATGAATGAGGCGGCTTTTGCGACGATACAGATGTCGGTTAAGCCCGTGCATCTGAACACGGTGACGTCGGTCGACACGGCCAAAGAGGCGTGGGACGCGCTCAAGGTCATGTTTGAGGTTCGCGACAACGCTCAGCTGCTTCGGCTCATGGACGAGATGAGGAGCTTGAAGAAGGGCGACGACGAGAGCATCATCAAGTTCGCGTCGCGCGCCAAGATGATCCGGGACGAGCTGACCATGCTCGGAAACCCGGTGGACGACAACACGCTCGCGCTGCGTGTCTTATCGGGGCTCCCGTCCGAGTACGGGATGCCCAGGACGGTCTTGGAGAACAAGGACGTCAAGCTGGTCATGTTGGACGTGACAGCTAAGCTGCTTCAAGTCGAGCAGCGGAACATTGCTGGGGGCTCATCGAAGCCAGCTGGTGGTGTCAAGTCGCAAGCCTTCGCGGTGGCGGCGCCAAAGAAGCCGTTTGACAAGAAGTCAGTCGTGTGCTACTACTGCGACAAGAAGGGGCACATGAAGCGTGACTGCTACAAGCGGAAGGCTGACGACGCGAAGGGCAAGAACAAGCCCCGTGGCGGCCGCCGTGACGGCGGCCATGGGGGCGGCCCCCAGGCGGGTGCCGCTCTGGCATACACTGCTTCGGCCGGTCAACCCGGCTCCAGCAAGGCTCACGGGAGCACAAGCGGGTCGTTGACCTGGGTGCTTGACTCCAGTGCGACCAGCCACATGGCCGCCGGGGACAAGGGCATCACCGTCCAGGCGGCGGCGAGCTGGGCCAAGGTCACCTTGGCCAATGGTGACAAAGTCCCCATCAAGGGGCACGGTCACGTCTCTAAGGAAGTTGGCAAGGGCAACACTAAGGTGCGCATGGTCCTAGCAGAGGCCATGCTCGTGCCCGACCTGACTAGCAACCTGCTGTCAGTTAGGGCGGTTGACAGCAACAGCGGTGCCGTGGTGTTTGTCGGGGTCGCCTGGTACATCCTCAGCGACGGGGATGACGTTCGTTCGAGCGGAGTGCTCGACAAGGCGTCGGTCGTGGGAAAGGTCAACGACCAGGAGCAGTATGTGCTTAAAGTGACGCCGGTTAAGGCGTCGGCGAACGCGGCTTCCACGCGCATCTCAGGGGAAGCAGAGCTTTGGCATCTCCGCTTCAACCACTTGGGGATTGAAAACCTCAAGCGGGCTGTAAAGATGGTCGATGGGATGCCGTCGTCGGTGACAGACGCTGAGCGTGTGGTCGGCACTCTCTGTGTGCCGTGCGTGGATGAGAAGATTGTGCAGGCGCCGCATCCGCGGTCGTCCACTAAGACGACCAAGTGCGAGTTGGTCCACACCGACGTGGGTGGACCTCTCACGGAGTCACTGAGTGGCTCCATCTACTTCGTCACGGCGCTCGAAGACCGCACTGGTTTCATCACGGCGACGACCATAAAGACAGAAGGGGTGGCGTCGCAAGTGCTTAAGACGCTCACAAAGCAGCTCGAGACATTGACTGGTGTCCACGTCAAGCGCGTTCGTCACGAAGGTGCCAAGGAGTACCTCACCAATGACCTGAAGGCATGGTACGAAGACAAAGGCATCACGTCTGAGATGACGGCGCCTTACAAAGCGCAGCAGAATGGAAAGGAAGAGAGAGTCAACCGCACGCTGATGGAGCGCGTGCGTGCTGCACTGCTTGATGCCGGGGCCGAAGAGGAGCTGTGGGCTGAGGCCCTGGCTTCCGTCGTCCATGTCCTCAACCGGTCGCCCAAGTCGGGGCTGGACGTGACGCCGCTGGAAGCGCTCACGAGGCGACGCCCTAACGTGTCGGGCTTCCGCGTCTGGGGGAGCCGCGCTTGGGCGCTCAAGCCCAAGAAGCAGCAGCGAAAGCTGGAGCTGAGGACCGACGTGGCGCGCTTTGTCGGCTACAGGGTTGGTGGCAAGGCCTACTGCATCCTCGAGGGCGGGACAAACAAAGTCTTCGAGCGTCGCGACGTCCTGATGGAAGAGAAGCCGGCCAAGGCGGACTCTTCGGGCGACGGTTCAAGTGCTGGTCCCCGGCTGACGATGGCCGATGACAGCGACAACAACGGCGGCATGAAAGAGTCGATGGACATGCTGGAGGCCGAAGGAGATGGTGGGGAGAAGAATATTCCCGTCGAAGACTCCGAGAGTGAAGATGACGGCGATCCTGACAGCCTTTCTGACGACAAAGACGACGAGGAACGTCAGGGTCAGAACGACTCGATGCTACCGGTCGGAACCTCTCCCTCGGAAGTTTACAGTGCTGCTCCGGGGCCTCGTCGCTCTACACGTAGGCCAGCCCCCAAGGTAACCTGGTGGGAGAAGGACCCGAAGGCGTGCCTGGCCACCGGGTCCGAGTCGGCGGCCAAACATGGCTGCGACTTGGCTAAGCCCTCTGCAAACGAGAAAAAGGCCCGCGCTCGTCCAGACTGGCCGCTGTGGAAGCAGGCCATCAAAGAAGAAGTGGCGGCGCACAAGATGCTCGTCACGTGGTCCACGACCAAGGGCAGCAACACGCAGCACAAGGCTGTCAAGACACGTTTCGTGTTCGACCTTACGCACGACGCGGACAGACAGAAGACGCGCTAGAAGGCGCGGCTGGTGGCCCAAGGCTTCAACCAAGATCCTGGGCGAAATTTCGACGAGACGTGGGCGCCTTTACCCAAAACTGCGACGTCACGTGCCCTGTTCGCCGTAGCAGCAGCCAACGGGTGGGAGGTCCACCACGTAGACGTCAAGACAGCCTTCCTCAACGATAAGATGGACAAAGAGATGTACATCAAGCTCCCTGAAGGTGTCGAGTCGGGGAGGCCTGCGGATGTGCGCCGGCTCAACCTGGCCCTGTATGGGACGAAGCAAGCGGGGCGGATCTGGGGCATCAATTTCAACGAAGAGCTCGAGCAGATGGGAGCTACGCGGTCTACGGCGGACCCGTGCCTTTACGAGTGGCACCACCCTGTGCACGGGCGCGTCTTCATCCTCGTGTGCGTCGACGACTTAATTGTGGCGAGCGAGCGCTTTTCTGGAGTGGAGGCCATCAAGAGGGGCGTCGCAGCCAAGTTCGAAGTGCGCGACATGGGGGAGGTCAAAGACTTTATTGGCATGAAGGTCATGCGTGAGAAGAAGGCCAAGCAGCTCACGATGAGTAGCCCCGGACACATCATGGCGCTGCTCCAGGAGTTCGGGATGGACACTTGCACGCCCAACAAGACGGCGATGGCGTCGGGCGTCAAGCTGAACAAGACGGGGGAGAACCTTCTTCCCGACGGCAACCGGTACGCGGAGCTGGTCGGCTCGCTACTGTATTTGTCGACGACGACGAGGCCGGACATTGCCTTTGCCGTGGGCGTTCTCACGCGTTTCATGTCATGCCCTGAGCAAGACCATATGCACGCGGCCAAGGGTGTTCTGCGCTACCTTCGCGGGACTTCTCGCCTTGGTGTGATGTACGGCGGCAACGAGGCGCTGCAAGGGTATGTTGACGCCGATTGGGCGGGCGACACCGACGGCCACCGCTCGACAACAGGTTTTATCTTCACGCTCAACGGCGGGCCCATTTCGTGGGCGAGCAAGCGCCAGTCGACGGTGGCGACGTCGACGGCCGAGGCTGAGTAAGTGGCCGCCGCGATGGCGACCAAGGAGGCACTGTGGCTACGGAAACTTCTGTTGGCGCTGGGCGTTGATGGCGGGGCCGTGCCGATGGGGGAGGACAACCAATCGTGCCTCGCGCTGGTGAACAACCCCGAGGCGACGGGGCGGACCAAGCATGTCGACGTCGCCCACCACATGGATCGCGACTACCAGGCGCGCGGGGACGTGGCCTTCTACTTCCTCCCGAGCGCCGAAATGCCGGCGGACGGGCTCACGACATCGCTGCCGTCGCCGTCGCTCAGGGCTTTCCGGGCTGCCGTCGGGGTTGGTGAAGACCTGGGCACGGTTGCGCAGGGCGTTGAGCTGGGCGACCCCCAATTGGGGGAGTGCTGAGACGCCATGGCACCACTGGAAGCGGCCAGTGGCGCAGCCCGGGTTTCGCGGCAGCGACCTCCGTCGACTTTGCTGCGGGCCGGATTCGGCCGTGGACGGTTGCGGTACCACCCACTTGCGTAAGGCCGGCAATGGGGCGCGGTTGCGCGGGGCGCCGACTCGGGTGACGGCCGGTTCGGACCGTCCTGGGGCGCTGCGGCGCTATTGGGGACGTCCAGTGGTGCAACCGCGGGTTCGCCGTGGTCGGTTTTGTCGATTTTGGTGCAAGTCGATTTTGGCCGTACCAGTAGGCCTACTGGTTTTACGGGTCGAGCTGATTTCGGCTAAGTCGATGAACCGGGTTTCCGACCACACTTTGACGGGCCGCCGACGAGCCGGATCGTCTCCGGTCGAGGCGGCACCTAGTGCGCTGTACTCAACTCGACGTCTGCTTCACGTCAATGGTGATTTTTGGCGCTTTCGTCGGAGGTCGACTTTCCAGTGGTACTACTGGCGACTGAGGCGTTTTCTCGACAGCGGATTTTGGCGAGAGATTTTGCACTGGTCGGGACCGGCTGTGGCCGCGCTGGAGCATCGATGGCGCGTACTGGGGCGCTGGGGGGATTGTTGAGGCAGCCCCCCAAGCCCGCACCGGTAAGTCGGAGTTACGGCGGACTTCCTGGGTAGTTCCAGGAGTACCTGTGCAGTCTTCGGCTTGTTTATCTGTACCTTTGACATGCATTGCTGTAGGAGGGTGATATAATTACTTGTACTTGTATCTCGAGGGGAGCTCATTTTGGAGCTGAGCTCGGGGAGATTCTCGTGGGTCCCTTAATGGGCGTAGCGATTTGTGGGGTTGTGAGAGCATGTACCCGCCAAGGGAGGGAGCTCTGCCTCGGGAGGCGTGTCGTGGGCCCTCTCACTGCGATGGCGGGGGTCTTTCTCCAGGACGATGAGAGAGGGGCACACGAGGGGGGTAAGAGGCTGCTGGCCTCGCGCCTCAGACATGTCTCTAGTAAAGCAACGCATCCACCCACTTAATTCCCGCATCACAGCGGCCGACCGGCCATGGTTGCTGCGTTGGCCTCTCCCTCTTGGTGCCGTTGTCGGCGACGGCGGCGGCGGCGGCGGCGGCGGCTGCGCGCGGCGTGACGCACGTCCGCCGCGATTCGACCGCCAGCTTTCACTCGCCCGCCGGGCAGCCGTGCCCGCCCCCCCCGCTCTCCCGCTATTTCTCTCTGCGCTAGTGTGGGCGCCGGCGCCCCGCGGCCGGCACCGGCGCGGGGGTGGGCGGCGCGACCCGCCGCCGGTCATTTCCGAGACGGGGCCAGGCCACCGCCGGCCCAACCGGGCCGGCAGCGTCCTTTCTCCTCGCAGTTCCCACCCACCCTCCCATTGGCTCTAGGCTGCATCACCCCGAGTGGTCATAGTGCCCATCTTCCTCGCACAAGACGCACACGACAAGACGGCCCACGGTGCGCCGCTCTCTGGGCGGTGGCGCGCGCGTGCCGCACGCTTGTGGACAGGTGGCGGCGGGCAGCCAACGCGCTGCTCGCTCCTGGACCCACAAGGCGCGCCGCACCGCGGCGGTGGGCGGCCCACTTTCTTGCGTCTTGGTGCCCGTGCCTTTACTTCTGTTTTTATTCCTGTAGGGCCGCCCCGCGTAGCGGGGCAGTGAGCTGGTGGCCTTGGGGGCACCAGCCTAGCCTACACACGGAAATGTATAAAAAGTCACGTTACTGGCGTCTCTTCCCCCTCGGCTACCCTGGTTATGGGTTGGTGACTCATTTGGTGAGGTCTCCCAACAGCTCAACAGTAGCCCGCAAGGAGCTACGATAAAAAGCATGTAGAATACACTGCGGATACAGAAAAACACTGGAATCTCCTCCTAGCTTTCCACGTGTCTCTTATGACCTTGCTCCCCTGACGAGGGCCGAGCGCGCCGCCTGCGTCACCCCCAGTTAAGGTCGGAAATTGGGATCTGGACACGTTTCACCGTTACAGTTGACACGTGAACATTTTCTGCCTTTGAACAGCCGGTGCAACAATACAGACGGGCGCCGACGAGCCGCCGCCCCCCCCTCTCCCCCCCCCTATTTGCAGCGACAGAGCAAGTCAATAGCTTCCGAGCGGGTGTTTCTGTACCCCCCTTGACCTCGGTCAGTTTTTTCGAGCCTGGTGACCCAACAGGCATGGCATCGTCCGCCACCCTACCTCCTCCACCGCCTTGCTCCCCGTGGTACGTCCACGTTTGTCAAAAAAGCACTAAAAAAGCAACATCCATTTTCCCTGTTCCTTACTGCATCTGAGAGAGAATCTCGTGGGGTACCAGAGGCCCCGGGTGGGTCCGCTGTGCTGACCTCGAATGTGTTGGTGTGGTCGCCGGGGCAATCTGGGCCTTTCCATGGTCAGTTGCGTTTGTCTTTCGTTTCTGGCTTTTCAGAGCGACGCTACTTCGGCCTCTCTGCGCGCTATGTTCCCTCAACATGACCACGCACTCGTGTGTGTGTCGTGGTCCGGATCCTGCGCGAGCTGGCGACGGCGCAGTCGTTTGAAAGACGACTGATTTCGAACGTCGCTTTGGTACCTGCTTTGCATTTCGTGTCGGCGGAGGCCAGCACAGACGCAATGGAGAGTCCTTGCGTGAGACAGCTCACACAAGCAATGACACGCCTGCAGAAAGTCAACCATGCCTGCGCCACGATTTCGCATAACCGACTTTTTTTTTGCTGAAGCGCTCGCTGCCAGCCAATGGATAGCCGAGAATCCTAATGTCCGCTCTATCAGTGTATGAACTGGGGGTGTTGTCGTCCCTGCACCCTCGCACGGCACAAGGCGACGCGGGTGGCAGCGGCCGCCGCGCAGCCGCGTCGCGCGCCGCTTCCGCCCGCCCGACGCTGCGGACGCCCCGTCCGCGGCGCGGCGCTCGCGCGGGGCGCGCGGCCCGCCGCGGCGGCCGCTCGCGGGGCGCCCGCACGGCCGCCGCCGACCCGCCGCCGCCGCGTCGTCGGCCTCCGCGTCGACGGCGCCGCCGCGCCGCCGCGCGCGGCGCCGCCTCTGCCGGGCGGGCCAACGGCTCGGCCGCCCGACGGGGGGTCGGCGCGCCTCTCCCCCAAAAGCAGATCGAAGAGGTAAACGTGGGGGACGCCCCGGCGGGCGCCCCCACGGGCCGGTCGATGGACCACCCTGGCGACGTGCCGCCGCCCTGGCGGGCGCCCCCGCCCACCGTGCATCAGTGGCAGGAGCTGTCCCTATCAGTGGCCGCCGAGACATTGTCGCCCTATCTGAGCTGGCAGCCACTCACCACATGTCTGCATGCTAACAGGTTCCTGGTCGCAATCGCCACTGCGCTATCAGGCTGGCTCCCAGCAAGCCCTGGCACTGAGTGAGTAACGCTGCCGCTGCTTAAGACCAGGGGTTGTCAAGATATACTTCTGATATCCGGCGCTACTGTATTTAGTGACAAAGCACCTTCATTACTTGCTCTTCTGATAGCACTTGTGCGGATATTCATTTGCTGAGGTCCTGCGCATGGCGTTGGTGGTCCTTTTTTTCTCCGAAAGGCAAACGAGGACGCAAATTCCTCCACATATTCTCGAATATATCCATATTCTGGCCCGGATATTGCCCAAAACGCGTATCCTGACAACCCCTTATTAAGACCAGTTCTGCAGCCGCATTCTGACTCTTTTAAATATTTCCATTAATGCATGTGGGTTGCGACGCGAACGAGACTTTATGGCGTTGATGCCCATCAACATACTATGGCCTGAGTTAGAATCGTGCAGTGCTCCCAAAACATCGCAACGATCCGCTTCTCTTGTTTGAAGTCGATTCACGCAAATCCATTCCTTGCTGTGCCGCCGCCACTGCAGCCAAGACGTCCCTGCCTGACCACTGCGACCGTCTCAATGGGCATCCGTCCCGATGACTGCCGGCGCTGCCTGCGTGCCTCCAGATAAAGCCATTCCCGTCTACGTTGCCCATCCTGGTGACAACCGGCGCCGCCTGGCGGTTCTTTTCTACGTTGCATATCCCTGTGGCCGTCGGCGCCGCCTCGAAGGTCCGGTCTACGTTGCTCATCACGGTGGCCGTCGGTGCCGCCTGACGGCTCCTGCCCACAGTTCCCGCCCAGGTTCCCGCCCGTCCCCATGGCCATCGGCGTCGCCTGGCGGTTCCTGTCTACGCGTCCCGTCCGGGTGTCCTTCGGCGCCGCCTGGACGCTCCTGCTGGAAGTGCCCGCCAGGGTTCCCGCCCGTCCCCATGGAAAGCAGCGCCGCCGGGACCTTGCCTACGTTGCCGATCCCGGTGGCCATGGGCGCCGCCTGGACGATTCGGCCCACACTGCCCGTCATGGTCTCCTTCAGCGCCATTCTATCAATCGGCGGGTGTCACCTTCCTGGACTTATGTCTCGCTCATGTGTTCCTGACCGCCGAGCACCGAGCTTAAGTACTGCTTTCCTACACAAATCTTCACTGGCGCCTTGCGGCCTCCTTTCCCACTCCCCCGCCGCCCCACCAGTCACGGCGACCCCACAGACGCCGCAGCCACAGGCCTCTCCGCCCCGCCCGGCCGCAGCCTTCCGTTTGCGGTCGCGGTCGCGGCCTCTGATGCCCTTCAGATTGGTGGCCGGAGCCGGCACCGGGCCATCAACCACGTACTTGCGCATGCCGGTGTAGACCTCTCGGCTACCCGGCGCTGTCGCCATCGTCGACGTCAAGAACGCATGTAAATGGGCAGTCACTGGGGATTGCGTGGCAGGCGGGGGGGGTTGAATGGAAAGCCGGTCTGGAGCACCGCTGTACTGTGTTTTTGGTTTGGTTGACGAGGGAGACTACTGCTGGGCATTTGCACAGTTTGGGTGGGGGTGGGGGCGCTGGCAGAGGGTTTGGCGGGGGGCGCACTACATGCAAGACGTCACTCGTGATGGAAAGCTGTCAGGGCCGTCTCAGCAGCAGAGAGGTATGGTAGAGTCTACTAGGTGTCAACGTCACCTAGTTGGCTGGAAGTACAGACAGTGGGGTGGTCGTCATATCTCTCAGTTCGATGCTCAGCGCGCCTTTTATTTTGTTTCTCAGTTTACTCCCGTCTACTGATCTGACATTCTTTTCCGCTTGCAGTCGGCGGCGCCTCGGTATCTTCAGCTGGACGTTGAAGCCTTATCTGACCAGTACCACCTCTTTTCTACGTGTCCATGTAGCGCCATGTCATAAAACGTACAGAAGGCGTAGTCCGTCGGGACGACCTGGGGTTCTCTTCTCTATTTTGTGTGCATCGTAAGACACCTGCTTGCCTTTTTGACGCTGGCGGGTACTTTGCCTCATGTGTGTGAAGAGCGTCAGAGATGGCGCCAGGCAGCCAATCGTCATCCTCACAGGCACACACACAAGCGGTCCTCACAGGCATGCACACAAACGGTGCGTGCGCAGGACGCACAAAATATGGAAATATACAGTCTTGTGCGTGCTTCTTCAGTTTAAGACTGCCCACACCAACCACGTGGCCTGAAAAAACCCCACCCGTCCACGACACCAGGCATGGATGAATCCTCGCCTTCTTCCTCAATGCACCACTTTTTTTTTGCTTTCTGGCGTCATCTCCTGGGCCCCGTGCGTGCACGACAGACGAAGAACAAGAGTCGCGAAAACGCCCGCAGCGACCAGTACAGACGTCCCCAGCAGCCATGCTGCAGCCGCGCACACCCCCCCACCCTCACCCTCGCCCTCCCTGTGCTACCAGAATTCGAAACCCTCCAAATACTCTTCCCCGTCCCTCCTCGTGCCTTCCCAAATACCTTGACCCCCCCGAGTCCCTCACACGTTCGACGCCGTGGCGCACGTAGTGCCGATCGCGAGTGTCCTCGCTCTACTCGCGCTGCCAAACTCGGCAGTGGCTGCCTCCGCAGCTGCCGTCGCCGCCGCTTTTGCCGCCGACAGGACGGCAGGAACAGCGGCTTTAGGAACGCCGACCACGGAGGTGACAACCACCGCCGCTTCCCTGCCACGCCTCGACAGACAGGTGCTTCGATGCGCTATCGGTGACGAGGGGCGCTGTGAAGGACGTGGAAACGAGGGCGTGCGCGGAAATCGACGTGGTCAGGGAACGAAGGGGGGGGGCGGCGGTGTCGGCGCTAAAAACCGACGTGTCGACGACGGTGAGTGTTTGGGGGGGGGGGGGGCGGGCCGCCGCCGGGCCGGGCACCTCCCGCGGGGTCGGCCCCGGCGGAGGGCGCGGCTGCCGTCCCACCCCCGATAAAGGCGGGGGCGGCACCCGGGGGGGGGG
>Ga0115030_1000896_pt1 | contig 13038 bp, 6 predicted proteins | sample SidtaG_4_FD_87174 | JGI IMG/M metagenome (GOLD analysis project Ga0115030, IMG submission 87174) | Marine algal microbial communities from Sidmouth, United Kingdom - Sidmouth_Male1 metaG | ecosystem: Host-associated > Algae > Red algae > Unclassified | place: Sidmouth, United Kingdom | collected... | reverse complement strand
CTTGCGAGTTGGTGGTTCTTTCTATAGCAGGACATTCGGCATTCTGTGCGTTGGTGTCCGTCTCTGGTGGGCCTGAACATGCGTCGCCGGCAGAGGTTTTAATGCGTGAGATCCACCTTTAGTGAGATGCTCTATTAGGCTCAAAACGCTCTGGCTAGTGATTGGAATGACACACGGGTGCCGGAGGGAAATCCTAGATGACTTCAAGTCCTCGATGAGGACGAAATCCACTACATCTGACCGTATTCCGGGGACGGCACGCCATTGGTCGAATCGCGGTTCCGTTCTCCGGAATGGGGACGTTCATTTACACCCTCCGGGGGCCCGCTCCCCCGTGGGGCCGCCGGCCGCCGGCGCTGGACGCGCGGCCGCTGCGCACCATGCCGTCGAGCGGGGCCCACGCACCATGCACGTAGGATAATCGGATACCGAAACGAATTCCTGTCCAGTCGTTACAACTCGAAAGTTGTAACGACTGGCTACCACGGCTTCCTCAGGACTGCTCTCAGCCATCCTTGTAACGATTGGATACGCGTGCTCCACGTGCATTCACTCTGATCCACACAACTATCCGCGTCCCACCACACATTGAATCATTTAAGGCATTTCAAAGCTGGCTCCGATTTCAACCCCTCTTCAGTGCATGTGTAGCGCATGTCCTTGATTATCTGCGAGTTTTTCATATGGGATTTTATGACTTCCGCTCTTGGTACCTAAAGGCATCTGTACGAACCCCAAATGAGTTCTAAGGACCTAATATTCTCCGGCGATTCAGGCCCCAGAGCATCGCGCCCTCAAGGTGCCCCCCCCAGCGGTGTGCGGCCGAACAGTCTCGTCAAGAAAACGCTTCTCCCGGCCGTTTCCCGTTTCTATGCTCACCCACCTCCCTTTCCCACCAGCGGCGCGACTCCCAGGATGGTTGTGGTGCGTGTGTGCTTGTCAGAACCTCCGCGATCGAGCCCCCGCGTTGCTCACTCTGCATTGCATGGAAACCGTTCGACGATGTGCATCTTTTCGTGTATGCTCCGGGCACTTTAGTGTATCCAGTTTGCACACCACCACGAGAAAACAAACACTCCATGGTACACGAGCAAGATGTACCAGCGCAGAACCCGCGTCGTGCCGCCAGTCTGCGCTTCATCATGCCGACAGTCCGCGCTTGCCTGCGAAGCCGCCGTGTTCGGAACCGTTTTAGTTAGGACAATCCTTAGCGTTTAGGATGACTGAGCATTTGTTTGTCATTCGTGGTCCAGAGAGGCCATCCGATAAATACGCTGTTCAACTACATATTTGGTTCTATGGCGATGGTGTCTTCGCTGCTGTCAGGGAGGGTGAAACGCCTGGCGATGCAGAGCCGATCAACGTTGTTGGCCTGGAAATGGGCGACTCGCCAGGCGGATCGAGATGGGAGGTCCCCTGTCACTGTCTGAGCGGACGCTGGCTTGCGCTCAGTCAGCGTCGCTCCGCTTGCGATTGTGTGAGCTTGTCAACGTTGCTATGTTGTGGCTCACGATGACTGTTGCGGTCTTGCTTTGGCCGTCAGCGGCGCGGTTGGGGGCCCCTCTGCCCCTAGCGAGGGCGGTCATGCCGGCCCGCCAGCGCCCCCTTGGAGCACCCCCGCCTGCGGCGCCCAGCCCGCCCACTCGCTTGAGACGGCGTCCGGGCCCGTGACTCGTCCCGCCCGCTGTGTCGGGATGGATGATGGTACGTGGCAGCCTGGGAGCTGGGCCCGTGTCGTGGGAGGGGAGTCGCGCCCGATAGCGATGGCTGGGTGACACCTGTGGGGCGGGCGGGGCCCATTGTGAGTGTGACGTGAGGGCTGGATGGCTGCTCAGTTGCGGATGCGGCCCCGTGTTCTTGGGGTGGGGAGGCCGCGCTCCTCTGTAAACTCACTTCAGGCTTCTGGCGCGATCGGCTGAGGTGGGTGCTTCGCGGGACAGGCGGCGTGCTGTTTGCCCTTGCGCTGCCGAACCGACACGCGCTGACGCGTCGCAACTCTGCATGCGTGGTCTTCCTGCCGCCGTGCTTCCTCTTGCCTTGGCGCTTCGTGCTTTGCGTTGTGTGCGGCTCTGTATGCGTGCGTGCCGAAGTGCATCTCTGCGTGCCGAAGGGCGGTGGCGCGCCGCTGTAGGTGAGAGGGGCCATCATGACGTCGGGGGGCGGGGAGCGGGGCGGGCGTCGGTCTGGGGCCGGTCGTACGAACAACGCCGCCCGCGCAGCAGCGTCAGCTGCAGCAGACTCGACGCAGACCCGATTGTTTGTCGGGGGTGCTGCTGCGTCCGGAGGCAGCCTACGTCGTCCACGAGCGTCTCCACCCGCGTCGCCCGCTGCGGCCTGGGTGCCGAGCGCTGCTGAAGGGACGCACCCTGCCGCATCTTCTCTGCTGCCGTCTGCGTCTCGCCGTGATGAAGATGGTGGTGATGGAGCTGCAGAGCAGGGCGGCGACGACGATATTCAACCCGTCCCAGGCCGCGTAGGAGCTGGTAGGCGGCTGTATGTGAACGGCGTTGACGAAGGACCTGGTAGTGTCGACGGAGCAGTCCGTGGGCCAATAAGTCCTGGTCACGTCGTGCACGTCGCTGACGTTGCGTTTGTGGTAACCAAGCGCGCACGCATCGACGGCGTCGAGCGCGCGAGTGGCTCCCACCAGCCTTTGCCAATGGTCACCTTTCCCCGCACCGGTGCCGTTAGTGTCGGCGGCAGTGGCGGCGGGGCGGCCGCTGGTGGCAGTAGCGGCGGGGCGGCCCCTGGTGGCCGTGGCGGCGGGGCATCCGCTGGTGGAAGTAGGGGCGGGGCGGCCGCTGATGTTCGTGGCGACGGGGCGGCCGATGGTGGCAGTGGCGGCGGGGCGGCCGCTGGTGGGCGTGGACGCGGCGGTGCGTCCGCTGGTGGCAGTAGCGGCGGGGCGCCCCCTGGGGGCAGTGGCGGCGGGGCGGTCGCTCATGGGCAGGGCCGCCTATCCGCTGCTCGCGGACGGGGCCGCGGGTCTACCCGTGGTGGTGGGCGAGGACGTGGATCCGCCTTTGGTCGTCGGGGACACGGGTCGGCCAGTGGTGGGCGAGACAGTGGCCTCGGCGGCCTTAGTGGCGGCGAACTGGGAGGCGGTGGAGGTGGCCCGGGGGGCGGTGGCGGTAGCGGCGGGCCGGGGGGTGCTGGCGGTGGCGGCGGGCTGGGGGGTGTTGGCGGTGGCGGCGGGCCGGGGGGTGGTGGCGGTGGCGGCGGGCCGGGAGGTGGCGGTGGTGGCGGATCGGAGGATGGCGGTAGTGACGGAGAGTCGGACAACGAGGATGCTGAAGACGACATGGCGGTGAGCGACGAGTTGGACGACTCGGATGCTGGCGCGGACGGAGACACCCACATGGGCTCGGCCCGCCGGGCGGGTGGGCCGCGTGGCGTCCAGTTGGAGTACCTGCGCGACTTTAAGAAGGAGAAGCTGGTCACCAAGCCGGGCACCGGCACCAAGCGCGTTCCCAAGATTGAGGCCTTCACCATCCCCCCCCCCGACCCCATCGCCATGCGGCACTCGATGAGTCCAAAGGACTTCTACTTCCCCTGGCTGTACGTGTGGGCCCCCTTTGAGGTCGACTCCTCCTTCTCGCCCTTCTGCGCCCACTGCAGTAGCACCAACGTCAGCCTCAGCGGCTGGTCCGGCTTCCGTCGCGTACTGGACACGGACAAGGTCAGGTACGCCATCACCCGTCGGTACATCTGCAACCGCGAGTCGTGCAGCCGAACGTTCCTGGCCTGGGACGACCGCATTTTGGCGCTCGCCCCGGCCCACATCCTTTTCGCGTTTCCCATCATCTTCACACACCGGTTGGGGGTGACCCAGGCTGTGTTTGACCTGATGCGCTCGTTCTTGGAGGCGGGCACCGGGCCTGGACCGTTTACCAAGGTGATTGAGGAGCACCACTGGCGCCGCTACGACCGCTGCCGCGTGGCCTACATGGCGCGCATCTCCGCGTTGCGGAGGCCGCGGTCGGGGCAGACGACGCTGCTCGCGGGGGAGCTGGCGGAGGAGCCGCCAGTCTTCTCTGCATTCGATGACCCGGACGGGTACGGGGGCATCCGCATCTCAAGAACGTACCTCCGCAAGGTTTACTCTCTCTGCATGGGCAAGCTGGAGGCGTTCATGAAGCGGAGGAGCGCAATGGTGCCGGCGAAGATTCTCTCAGGTGACCACTTCTTCAAAATCCTCAAGTGCAACTTCACCTTCGGCGGTAGCCGCTCCTTTGAAGCCGCCTACTCCCTAGTCAACGAGCACTCGGAGGTCATCGCCGTGGTGCTGACGCAGTCCAAGTCCTTGGAGGATATCCGCGGGATGTTGACTGGCGTGGCCAAGCGAATGGTCGCGCTCGGGCTCCCCAAGAACAACATCTCCCTCTTCTACACCGACAACCCCGCCGCGGAGAAGACCTTCCTGCACAGCATCTTTGAGGGCCTGCAGTTCAACACGTCCGAGCAGGCGCGGCTGCCCGTGTTCTCCCTGCCGGTCGGTCACACCGTGTTGGCCATCCCCGCCCCGGGGACGACTGCCAATGCCAACAAGATCGTATGCGATGTCAACAACGGCGTGCGGCAAATGAACAACGAGCTGGAGGCCATTGCGGCCGAGGGCAAGACGCCGTTTGTCGGGCTCGACTCGGAGTGGACTGTGTTGTCGCGGAGCAGGCATGGTCAGCAGGTCAACACCGAGGTTCTGCAGCTGTCGACGGAAACAATGACGCTCGTCATCCAGGTGTCGCGGTCGGGAATACCTCACGAGCTCAAGAGGCTCCTCTCCAATCCTCGCGTGCTCAAGGTGGGCCGCAGCATTAGCGCCGACGTGAAGCGGTTGCAGAAGAAGTGGCCAGACTTGGTGGTGGTCAACATCAAGGACGTGGCCGCTTACGGGAAGGAGCTCGGCCTGGTGGCGCGCGCCAACATCTCGCTCAAGGACATGTGCGAGGAGTTGCTGCACGTGACGCTTGACAAGACGGAGCAGGTGGGGCAGTGGGGGGGCAACTTGAGCGGTGAGCAGATAATGTACGCGGCCAAGGATGCCCACGCGTGCTGGTCCCTGTACACCACCATGTTGAACTGCGGGTCTCGATTCGTCAACGCTGGCGACCTCACCGACGGCGCGCAGGCTAATGTCATGGACGCCACCGGCACCGACCGCGTGGCGACGGCCACCATCTCCTCCTTGCAGCCCGCCGCGGGTCGACGGGCGTCTGCGCACAAGAGGCCCGTCAGGGTGAACTTCGTCAAGGTGCTTGTGCCCTCCTACGTGCTACCGCTCTCCCAGACAGCCGAGCCCACCACTCTGGGTATGTTGTGGCATGAGGCCGAGCAGGGTGGACGGCCTGCTTCATTTTTGGTCCAATGCCGGCATCTGCGTGACGCCAACCACCCTATGGAGCTACACGATGCACGACGGCAAGAGACTAGGCCACGGGTGCCAAGCCTTGCCACCGGCGACGGCGTTTTCGATGCCCGAGAGGAGGTGTCGCTCGATCGTGCCAATTTGCAAGCCTTGGTGTCGGCCGGGGGGACGGATACCTGGGATGATGACGAAGCAGGCGCTTTGGAGGGCGAGGAGGACGACATGCTGGGCACCTTAGAGGAGGACGATGACATTGTGGAGCAGGACGTCGAGATGACCGATCCAACCGATTGGGAGCGCTCGGGCGTCAAGGCCGACCCGATGCACGTCATGGACCGGATCCTGCGGCTACTATCCAAGAAGCACGGCGCCTTGGGCCTCTTCAGCCGGCGACTGTCGCAGTCCATCATGCTCTCCAACCTCAAGGACGCATTGGCGGCCAAGGTCGTCGCGGCCAAGAAGTGGCCCGACACACCGTGGGCGGAGGTGCTCTTCCGTCGCTCGAGGTGGCTGAACAAGCGCGTGCGGCGCTTCATCCCCCCGCCCGACGTGCTCGTGGACCGGTTGAACGCCGTCTTTGCTGAGTTCCAGGGCGTTGTGGACGCGACCACTGGGAGCCCGCTGTTTACGCCGCAGGCGGTTAAGGCGTTCAAGGCGGTGTTGAAGCTGGCGGAGAGCGGGGCGGTGTCAGACCGCCCCGGTATGCCGTTGTACGTCGTGCTGGCGCGCGACCAGGACGAGCTGCCGCTGTGGCTTTGCAGCCGGGGGACCAACATGAACGAGGGCGGTGTGCACCAAAAGCTGGTTAAGAACTTCTTGTCAATGAAGGGCGCCTCCCCCGAGCTTGTGCAGTTTGCGCTGCTTGAGTGCGTGCACCGGAGCAACGTCCGGGCGGCCGCCCGCACCCGTGGCGCCCCCTTCCCGGGTCACTACGACACGTGGCTGGTGGACGAAGTGTGCAAGCTGGAGGAGGAGCTGTACGGCCGCCGTATCTCCTTTCCAACGTGGCAGTGCGCCGATGACTACTCGCTGCCCGAGTTTTGCTGCGGGGTCATGCCCATGGAAACGTCGGAGCTGAGCAAGCTCGGGCTACCTGTCGGCGAGCAGCTGCAGATGGCGCTCACGGTCGTACCGCGGATATCGTTGCAGAAGCGCTGGCTGGCTCGTGAGATGAGGTCGCAGGTGCCGCTCCTCCCGGTCCACACCATCGAAGACATTAAGCTCTACCACGAGTCCCACAAGCGCCTCGTCGCGATCAAGAAGGAGGAGCTGAGCAAGGCCTTCGCACCGGGCGAGGTTCCTGTCTTGAGCACCGCGGACTGCGAGCCCTCCCTGCAGGAGCTGACAGTCGCCATCAACGCAGCGGTGACGGTGGCCTGGTTGGACGTGGCCAGGCGGCTGGCCCTTGCCAATGAGCGGCCGGACGCCACTCGGTCGGCTCTGGCGGCCTCGCCGCTGCCGGTGTTCGTCGACATGCCGAAGGTGTATTTCAAGACGATCGACCAAGTGCGAATGTACCAAGCGAAATTTGAGAGGAGCTCCAATGTGATGAGCACCCTCGTTGTGCACAGCACGGCGCTGCGTCGGGACACGGTCGCGGCGGGCGAGTCGTACCGCAGCTTTGGCACGCGGGCGGGAGCAATGGCTGCTGTTCATCCTCGCCGGGCAGTTGGCGCACCTGCTAGCCGTGCAGGTGGCGGGGTCACCGCTATTGCCATCGGCAGCGGGGGTGCCGCTCCTGCCGTAGGTGGTACGGCCGCCGCGCCTGTGGCCGGTGACGCAGTTGGCCCTGCCGGCGGTGTTGGTGCAGCCTCTGTGGCGGATGTGGAGTACAGTGCGGATCATGCTGGCCTTCCTTCCGGTGCTGAAACTCCCTCGGTCGCTTGGGCACCGCCGCCGAGCCCTGCCGCGTGCCCGCCGCCGGGCCCTGCCGCTTGGGCGCCGCCGCCAGGCCCTGCCACTAGGGCACCACGCCCAAGCCCTGCCGATTGGGCGCCGCCGCCACGCCCTGCCTCTTGGCCGACGCCGCCGAGCCCTGCCACTTGGCCGACGCCGCCTCCGCCGAGCCCTGCCGCTTGGGCGCCACCAGCGACTGGCGATGCGGGTGCCCAACCCCCCTGTACTCTACCCACCTCGCCTGTACCCCGCGCTACTCAACAACGCGCTGTACATCCAGCTCCAGCGGCGCCAGCTCCCTCCTTCGGTGTTGGCCTTCCCCTGCCGCCTGCGCCTGCGTTGTTGCCACTCTCCCGCTTGCCCGCCTGGGCACCTGGCGCTGTTGCGTCCTCTGTAGGCACCACGCCCTCGCCGTCTGTGTGGCAATTTGCACCTGCGGTGCCGCTGACAAGGTCCTCCCCGTCCATGTCGCTGCCTGCGTCACTGCCAATCGCCGTGGCTGGCCAACCGGCGGGTGCGCACGCGTCTACTCCCTACACCAATGCGTACCGGGTGCCTCGAGCGCCTCGGAAGTGCACCGTATGCGAGAAGTACGGGTGCCCCGGGACGCGCCGGCGGCGCAACTGCCCGGGGTATGAGACGTGGGCCGCTGCCCAAGCGCAGCGGCCTTAAGTTCCGACGCCCAAGCCGCAGAGGCCGGCGTGAACGCATTTTTTACTTCTTCTCTGTGGGGGGGTGCTTTCCGCAGAACTGTATTTGGACCTGCATCGACCACACGCTGGCCTCGCGCTGCTGCTGACATCGTGTGCATCCCCCGGCCCACTCGTCAGCACCAACATCCCGCCGCTGTCCAACGCGCTGCTGTTTCTTTGCCCGCAACAAGTTGTCCGCGTGCAGCAGGAGGGGGGAGCTATAGGTGTTGGTGGCCGCTTTGGCGTCCATCGCCGCGTCGCCGCCGCCGCCTATCGCCGCCAAGTCGTCGCCCGTCGGGGGGGAGCCGCAGGTGTTGGTGGCCGCGTTGGCGGCCATCCCCGCGTCGCCCCCGCCGCCCGTCGCCGCCAAGTCGTTGGGCGTTGGGGGGGGAGCCGCTGGTGTTGGTGGCCGCGTTGGCGGCCGTCGCCGCGTAGCCCCCGCCGCCTGTCGCCGCCAAGTCGTCGCCCGTCGGGGGGGAGCCGCCGTTGTTGGTGGCCCCGCTGGCGGCCGTCCCCGCGTCGCCGCCGCCGCCCGTCGCCCGCCAAGTAGTTGGGCGTCGGCGAGAGGAGGAGCTGCAGGTGTTGGTGGCAGCATTGGCGTCCGTCGCCGCGTAGCCCCCGCCGCCCATCGCCGCCAAGTCGTCGCCCGTCGGGGGGGAGCCGTCGTTGTTGGTGGCCCCGTTGGCGGCCGTCCCCGCGTCGCCGCCGCCGCCCGTCGCCCGCCAAGTAGTTGGGCGTCGGCGAGAGGAGGAGCTGCAGGTGTTAATGGCCGCATTGGCGGCCGTCGCCGCGTAGCCCCCGCCGCCCATCGCCGCCAAGTCGTCGCCCGTCGGGGGGGAGCCGCCGTTGTTGGTGGCCCCGTTGGCGGCCGTCCCCGCGTCGCCCCCGGCGCCCGTCGCCGCCCAGTCGTTGGGCGTCGGGGAGGGAGCCGATGGTGTTGGTGGCCGCATTGGCGCCCGCCGCGGCGTAGCCCCCGCCGCCTGTCGCCGCCAAGGCGTCGCCCGTCGGGGGGTAGCCGCAGTTGTTGGTGGCCCCGTTGGCGGCCGTCCCCGCGTCGCCGCCGCCGCCCGTCGCCCGCCAAGTAGTTGGGCGTCGGAGAGAGGAGGAGCTGCAGGTGTTGGTGGCCGCATTGGCGCCCGTCGCCGCGTCGCCCCCGCCGCCCATCGCCGCCAAGTCGTCGCCCGTCGGGGGGGAGCCGCCGTTGTTGGTGGCCCCGTTGGCGGCCGTCCCCGCGTCGCCCCCGGCGCCCGTCGCCGCCAAGTCGTTGGGCGGTGGGGAGGGAGCCGATGGTGTTGGTGGCCGCGTTGGCGCGCGCCGCGGCGTAGCCCCCGCCGCCTGTCGCCGCCAAGTCGTCGCCCGTCGGGGGGTAGCCGCAGTTGTTGGTTGCCCCGTTGGCGGCCGTCCCCGCGTCGCCGCCGCCGCCCGTCGCCCGCCAAGTAGTTGGGCGTCGGAGAGGGGAGGAGCTGCAGGTGTTGGTGGCCGCATTGGCGCCCGTCGCCGCGTCGCCCCCGCCGCCGGTCCCCCGCCAAGTCGTTGGGCGTCGGGGGGGGGGCGGAGCTGCAGGTGTTGGAGGCCGCATTGGCGCCCGTCGCCGCGTCGCCCCCGCCGCCGGTCCCCCGCCAAGTCGTTGGGCGTCGGGGGGGGGGAGGAGCTGCAGGTGTTGGTGGCCCCGTTGGCCCGCGTCGCCGCGTCGCCGCCGCCGCCGGTCCCCCACCAAGTCGTAGGGCGTCGGGGGGGGGGAGGAGCTGCAGGTGGCCGCGTTGGCGGCCGTCGCCGCGTGGCCGCCGCTGCCCATCGCCGCCAAGTCGTGCGCGTCGCAGGGGGGGAGGAGCTGCAGGTGGCCGCGTTGGCGGCTGTTGCCGCGTAGCCGCCGCTGCCCATCGCCGCCAAGTCGTCGCCCGTCAGTGGGGGAGCCGCTGGTGGTGGCCGCGTTGGCGGCCGTCGCCGCGTCGCCGCCGCCGCCCGTCGCCCGCCAAGTCGTTGGGCGTCGGGGGCGGGGAGGAGCTCGTGGTGCCCGCTGCCGCGTTCGTGGCCGCGTCCCCGTCTGGCGTGTTGTCCAAGTCGACGGCCATGTGGGGGGGGCGGGAGCTCGTGGCAGCCGGGTCGGCGGCGTTGGCGGCGTCGCCGCCGTCGCCCGCCCCCGAGGCGGCAGTCGTCGCGCAGGGGGAGGAGATGGTCGCGGCCGGGTCGGCAGCGTTGGCGGCGTCGCCGCCGTCGCCCGCGCCCGAGGCGGCAGTCGTCGCGCAGGGGGAGGAGATGGTCGCGGCCGGGTCGGCGGCGTTGCCGGCGTCGCCGACGTCGCCCGCCCTCCAGGCGGCGGTCGTGGGGGGGGGGGGGGACGGGGTGGCGGGGGGCGGGGGGGGGGGGGGGGCCGGGGTGGCAACGGTCCCGGTGCCGGCGCGGGCGGCCTTCGAGACGTCCTTGGAGGAGGTGCGCTCGGCTGCCGACGCCGCGATTGTGGCCGCGGCCATGGCTTTCTCTTCTTCTGCGGCGGCGCTGGCTTCAGCAGTGCGACTGCGCGTGGGGGTGGACGTGGTGCTGGGGGGGGGCAACGTTTTCGGTGGTGGTGGCGCGCCGGTCGCTGGTAGCGGCGTTAGCAATGACGCAGACGACATGGACGTCTGCACGCCGGACCAAGAGGACCTCGACGTCGTTATGGGGGACGCCGCAGAGGTGGACGTGGTGACTGTCTAGTGCTCTCGCATTTGTCTTGTTCTTGTCTTTTCTCTCTGCTGTCGCACTGCTTTTTTTCTTTCGGTTCTTTTCTGTGTATCGCGTGACGTTGTTTTCTGTTCTGGTCTGGTCGCACTCTCCCTGCGCAGTAGTCCCAAAGCCATGGTGACACTTGAGGCCCTTTTTCAATCGCTCAAAGATAATTGGTGGCCGCAAAACCTTGCGAGTTACCACAAAGTTCTGTGAGCTTCTTGTTGCTGGGTGGACCCAAAACTTCACATCCAGAAATATCTCCCTTAAAAGAAACCTCATGACAGCGGGTTTCCGCCAATGGCGTGACTAAGAGAGTCTCAACTGCAACCAACGAGGGACCACAGGAGTATCAAGACATCTATTTAGATGCCGACCTCTGCGGCTGTCCCCTGTGGAGGGGGAACTCGTCATGGTGCAGAGTGCCTGAGAACCATCCTTACTGTTGGGAGGTTGTCATACCCAGATTGTGTGCACCCTCTCCGTCTCTGCCCCCCCGCCGCACCTTGTGGGCCTCGGCTTCTGCATGCATCGGCTCGTGTGATTGGTCTTTCGGGATTTTAGCCCCCCAAGATCCGCTCACCAACGAAGGCTGCAAGGCAGTAGTGGCTGCGCCGATGGGCCGTTGCCCTTAAGAATACAATCATCAAAAAGGTCCATTGGTGTTCAGCAAGGTCTGTCGAGAATCGGCCTTTGATGGGATTTGCAGCTTTGGAGACGTTCCGTCACCCACGCTCGCAGGATGGCGGGCGGCGACGGTCTGGCGCGGGGGTGTCGGGAGCCCCTCCTGGCCTCCCCTAGAGCCGGCCCCAGCGTCAGGCACTGAGACGCCGTGCGCGTGGCGTCACGGCCAACCCTCCCCAACTCGGCCCGACCGACAACGCTAGCGGGCCAGAAACAAAGAGCAACGGGACGGCTACGCATCGCGCATCAGCGTTGAGTACGTCCACCCGCGCAGAGACGCCATTGTCCACACGTCAGTCATGACGTCACGCTGTCATGAGGACTGTGATCCACCTCATCCAAATTGATCCTGTGCATTCTGTTCCGTGTACTGATGAACGACTTCAAACAAATTAGATATTAGGCCCTTGATACATGAGTAACCCCTACAGACGGATCAATATAAGAATGATGCTTCTAACTAGATCGCATCAGCCGATGAAAGACGGTATGAAAAAAGAAGGAAGACGACAGTGACCAACTGCACAAGAGAGGTTCACGAACAAGAAGGCTACGTATCAATGCTCTCCCCAACCCATCATGGTACCAGTTGCCAAAAACTGGAGCATGATCGGCGGGTAGGAAGAGCATGGGAGGGAAAGTTGCTGGCACACTCACTTGCAGAGGTTGACTGTAAAAGTCTCCGAAACATATTCTCCATTTCAAGGCCCCAGTGAGGTGCCCAGAGCCCCTATTTCGAATTGTGAAATATTTCACCGGATATTGAAGTGGCCCCCCTCCTTCTCTCTCGGTCGCATTCAAATGCTGAATAACGGTACGTGCATGAAACATGGGCCTCGAGCGGCCCGACCTGGGCGTCGGGCCCCCGTCGACAAGACCCCCGCGGGGGCCGACCGCGCCCGCAGGCCGGCCGCGTCGGGCGGCCGCCAGTCCGCCCCGTTGGCCGTGTCCCGCGCGGACGCGCCGGGGAGGGGGTGGCCCCGCGCCGACGGTGGGGACCGCCTCTGGCGGGGGACGTGGGCGCAACGGGGGAGGGCCCCCCCCCCCCGCCGCCACACCCCCGACGGGCGTCCCCACCCACAACGACCGCGGCGGCCGCGGCGTCGAGGGCGTCGGGGCGCCGCCGTCCCCAGGGCGCCGCCGCTCCACCAGCCCCGTCGTGGCCGCCGGGCCGTCCGCCCATCCCCCCCGCCGCACGGGCCGACGGCACGGCGCGCCCGGCGCGCCCGCCCGCCCGCCCGCCCGCCCGCCCGCCCGCCGCGGCACCGCCGCAGCCCCCCACACGGCGGCGGCGCCGTCCGAGCCGGACGCAGGCGCCGCCGCGCCCCCCCCGCGACCGTCGGCACCGGCACCGGCTACGGCGCGTCGCCCCCCCCCCCCCCCCGGGCGGCGGCGACCACCCGCAGCCGGCGGCGGCGGAGCGCCGCCCGCCATGGGCAGGGGAGTTGTCAACGTGGGCGCCGCCGCCACCGTCGCCACGGCGGGTGGGCGTCCCCCCCCCCCGCGGCCGCCGGCGGCCGCACGCACGGGGGCGGTCGGCGCAGGGGGCGGGCGGCCGACCGGGGGCCCCCGCCGCCGCGCGCACCGGCGCCGTTGGGGGAGCGAGCCGACACGCCCATCGAGGTGGGAGGGGGGGGGGGGCTCTCCCGCATCGCTGCGGTTGCCCCTGCGTCTGCCGCCGCCGCCGCCTGCACGCCG
>Ga0115030_1000894_pt1 | contig 13060 bp, 22 predicted proteins | sample SidtaG_4_FD_87174 | JGI IMG/M metagenome (GOLD analysis project Ga0115030, IMG submission 87174) | Marine algal microbial communities from Sidmouth, United Kingdom - Sidmouth_Male1 metaG | ecosystem: Host-associated > Algae > Red algae > Unclassified | place: Sidmouth, United Kingdom | collected... | reverse complement strand
CCCCCCCAAGGGGGTTGTCCCACGCTACCCCCCTAGGGGGGTGTTGCGTGACTGTTCACGACCCGTCCCCGGCTCATGCCGGGGGGTCGTGTCTCCCCTGTCAGGGGGTTTCCCCCACAGTCTCGGCCGCCTGTGGTCCACACGCGGAGTGGGATGGGACGCCAGCCTTAGGCGTCTTCGAGTTTTTGCACCGCTTCGTGAACGCGCGTAAGGACAGTGATGTGTCAGAGGGCTGAGCCATCTTCCTTCTCCCGGAGTGCACCGAAGGCGACCTCAAACGGGTGCTGTGTACGATCATGCTGTCCCTCCAGTCGGGACGGAGTGCAGAGGTCAGTTACGATCTGGAACTGGTCAACTGGCCTCTCCGCAAATATGCGGACGGGCAGGCGCTAAGCGACCAGGACGTTCTATTCCAGTAGCCGAGAAGGATGAGCGCCTCACGGCGTTCAAATGCCACTCGGGCGCGTGCCAGTGCATGTGCCTCGGCTTTGGGTTGTGAAATGCCTCCGCAACCTTTCAGAGAGCTATGGATATGATACTAGCCGGGTTCAAGTGGCAGATATGCTTCATACATCTAGACGACGCTTTCGTCTTCTCACGTTCAGCAGAGGAACACTTACAGCACCTCTATGAGGTGTTGACACTCCCAGGAAAGGCAGAAGTCACCTTGAAGGCGGCTTTGTGCCATTTGTTCCAAGAAGATGTGGAGTACGTCGGTCATGTTATCAGACCGTGACGAGTACATGTCCTATAGAAGAAGTTCCGGGCACTAATGGGCCTCCGTTATCCGGAGACCCAAACGCAGATGAACATCTCCCTGGCAATGTGCGGCGTGTATCGGCGCTTCGCGGAAGACATCTCCAAGATAGCGAAGCCTCTGACGGACATGAAAACAACGAAGTTCCCTATGAGGATAGCCTCTCCTATGGAGAAGGAGACGAACGATTTCGAGCAGCTGAGGGGACGGCTTTTACCTGCCCCCATCCTCGCTCTCTCAGAGAGGGACGGGCACTATATGGTATATGTAAACGCCTGCTATGAACAGCTGGGTAGGTGCTTACAGCAACAGCAACCTGAGGGGAATATCGCCCCATCGGCTACTACAGCCGTGCTCTTTTCTCTGCGGAGAAGAACTACTTCGCCACCGAGATGGAGGCGCTCGGCGTCGTCTGTGCGGTGACCTACTTGAGCTCACACTTCGAGGGGGCAGAGGTCTTGGTCCGGTCTGCTCACTGGGACGTACTATCGGTACTCACCGGCATGAGTCCGATCGTGCGGATAAACCGCTCGCGACTCCGATTATCGGAGTACACTTGTGAGATACGGCATGAGCCAGTTAAGGACCACAAGGTCGCAGACGCGTAATCGCGTCTTCCCACAGGGAGACTCGACTCTACTCGCTTGGACGACGATATCCCCGTCTTCGACATCAAGACCAGGGGCTTAGGAATCAGGCATTGTTTGTTGCATCAAGCAATATTCCACATGCCCCTTCATGCACTCTGAACTGAGTATTTCACGAAGTCATCTATCCGAATTTGGATGTTGCTGGGCCAGACAGAGAAAGGATCAATATCATAATCGGATACTCCTTTAGTGCGATTTCAGATATAGTTCGGAGAGACATATTGAATATATTCTCTTGGATGATGGATCTGGACGCATGGTGAAATTTTCGAAAGAAGACATCTCACCAGGTACAGCCTCACATGTGCGGGAAACAGACTCTTCTATTCACAAGCATTGTTTGCGATGAACCGCCGTCAAGAACCATCTGGTTGTTGGAATTGACTTCGATGATGCAGCCGTCCTCGTCAGTAGGGAACGATGGAACTATCGTGTACTCACCGGGGGGCGCCCTTTCTGGTCCGCGCGCGGGCCGTTGACAGCAAGGCAAGCCGGATAAGACGCGGGACAGAACCGTTCCGACATTTTCCGGCAAGATCGCCGCTTGGCATTGTCTAATGTTGGCAGCTCAACCAGTCGGGAAGGCATCCCCACGCGCCAGCAATGCGGCGCAGAATCTGTGAGCTGGACCAAACAAGTTCGTAAATCGATGCAGATTGTATTATATACTGTCTTTGGAAAGTCATTAGGGCTCAGTATATCCGGCGGTAGATGAACAGAGTACGATATGGGTACGCGGCTGCGGCATCGATTATGGACTATTACGAGTATAATGTGCCGATATGTCTGTCTCTACTTTATCCACCTCAGGCCCTGATCAAGACCCGGGTGAGTGACTCCCTGAAGGCCGCCTCGCAGGCCGAAGCCCCAATAGGGGCGCTCTCGGCCCGAGAGATAATCCTCGGCAAAGCCAAGCAAGCGCTTTGTCAAGAACGGCTGGAAGAACTGGATTTTCTTTCGCCTCCCGACCCCATGTGAAGTCGTCAAGCCTTCGTCTTTCGAGAAAAGCATGGGCTCACATGCCGACTCTCGGTACATGAGAGGGATAACCAAGTGGTTAACCAAGAGGCGCTTAAACAGCGCCTCCTACGGTACCAACACCAGTCGGTGCTGCCCGGGCACCCCGGCTCTCGGAGGATGTATGAAACCTTCCGCCGGTGAGTTTACTGGCCTTCGATGGTCTTAGAAATTTAAGAGGCTGTGGAGCAAGGCCCCGCGTGCGCTAAGAACCACCTCTCAGAAAGGAGGCGTACGTCTATGAAGCTGTTCCATGCTCTCGAGCCCTTTTCGGGGCGCGCAATGGATCTTCTAGGCCCATTGAGCTCCACTGCGGGTGCTCACAAGCACGTGCTGGTCATCTGTGCTAAGTTTACTAAGCTGAAGCGAGCCATCCCGTTACGGGATGCGACAGCGCTAACGGTATCTTCAGCATTCATTGACACTTGGGTGGCTGCCTATGGCATCCCCGACTCTTTTCGTTCGGACAACGGGCTCCAGTTTACCTCGGTATATTACCAGGGCATCCTGAGGTCCTTAGGTATTGTCTCGAACTATACATCTCCGTACGACCCGCAGGCCAACGGGCAGGTGGAGCGATATAACGGCACCTTGGTGCGGAAACTCCGGTGCTATGTCGCGGGTCACCATACCGACTGGGACAGGCATCTGTGACTCTTTACTACTGAGCAAAATACGCTGGTTCAAGCGAGCACCGGGGAAATTTCTTTTTCCTTCGTGAGACCCAGAAGGCTCCAGAGTATTGGCATGGAGCGAGTTCCTCGCTTTAGGTAAGCCAAGGATTGAACGGAGGACGCCTCTACTGAGGCGGAACAGCATGTTGAGGCTCTTAAAGCCCTCATTTTGGCAGTTCTTGGGCAGCTGGGCACTGCCCAGGCCAACGATAAGAAGTCGTTCGACGCTCTCACTGCGGAAAAGAACAACGCGGTCAACGCCGGGGACTGGGTATAACTCAATTCGCATTCTTGTTTTTTTAATGAGCTTGGGTTCAAGACCCAAGGACTCTATATGGCACGACAAACCGATCGGCATCGGTTTCTGGCGGAGAGCCCTGCGGGTCTTCGCAGAGAAAGCAGAGACCATGCCACTGGTGCCCCCGCAAACCCGGTCCGGGATGCCAAGTGGACCCGTGACCTGACGGCACAAGGCCTCTGTAAATCGGGCGACCAAACTAAGAATGGTCCTGAATTTGTATTTTAACGAATCCTTAACCAAGGTTGTGATGATGAAGGACAATTGAAGGTCCTGGACAAATGCTTCGGGCTGCCGCAGAAGAGAGACTTGTGGCAATTTGCCTCTTCCCTCCCTAGGGAAGCAATTAGTATCTATTGCATACGCTAGCGTGTCAAACGCCCCCCGCCTTGACGCGGGAAGGTGTTTTCTATTCTCACGAAGTCGGAAGACGAGCCTTTGAGGCCTTTGTGACTCCTAGTCACATGCAAAGAAAAGAACGCAGGAAAAGAGCCTCAGCCTTCTATTACCTACGGGGCCCGAGACCAGTCTGCACACTGATGGACGGCGCACACCCCCTCAGGGGGGGCGATAGGAGGCGGCAAACAAAACAGAGAGGGGACGATGAGCACACACTGTGACCCTAGGGTGACCAAGTCACCAACCCCTGGAACAGGTACCATAGCCAGAGCTATAGCCCTGGCTGAGTTCCTCCTCCGTTGCATAGTACCAGGGGCGCGAGAAAGACGGCGAATTCGAGGAGGGGCCCAAGGCCACCCCGTAAAGGGGCTGAGCCGTGGATTTAGAGCCCGCCCCATAATGGGGCGGGAATGATTAAGGCGGAACTTGCGGCTTCGCCGCTGTAGGGGCCACTGAGGGCGGGGCCGCCGGGCCGGCCAAGTGCCGGAGAGACTAAGCGTTCAAGACCGTCTTGGTTTCGGCCACGGAAGCGCCATACTACTCCATCAGAAGACAGAGGAGCATCTCGGCTGTATTCAAATGGTACAGCAGATCGGAGTCTCCGTCACGCGCGGGGCGTGACGCGATGGAGGCCATTTCGTTGCGCAGCCGCACTAAAGTTCGGCTCAACGCCATTAGGAGCGTGCTGTCCGCGCCATTCGTGAGAATGGACGCGAGCTCCGCTCGGGAGCGCCCCAAGCCCGACCATATCGCGACGGTCACGGGACGGGGGGACCCGAACTGGGCCAACCCCTCCCAAGTGAAGAGATGAAGGGATGCCAGGGGCGGAACCGCGTGTCCCCAATTACAGCAGACACTACCACTGCCTCCCCCACGGAGGTAAGTCACACGGGTACGACTATACCGACCTGCCCCTCCGGGTGTGTAGATCGGGCGCGAAACATGGCCTCAAAGGGGAGGCGTGGAGGCAAAAGGAGCCGGAGCCGTCACGGCCGGGGCCGAGCGGGGCTCAGGAGCCACCACGAGGCCAACACCGGCCGACCCAGCGTCGGCCAAGTCCCGACTCAAGGGTTGGACGCGGTGTGAATGCTTGACGTCACGCCCATAGGGGAGACAGGGGTCTCCAAGACTCTCCGAGAGGACGAAGCTCCCCACATCGTCTGAAGACTTGGCACAACGAAACATCCCCCGGGGTCCTCCTGTTTACTGTCGCGAAAGGGCCGTTTCCCGCTCCTCGATAAGTCGGAAGAGCTCCATAACGGCCTCAAGAAGAGGCTGGACCTAAGAGTCTGCCGAGCACAAGAACTCGGTCTTCAGGTCGGTAGAAGCCGACCGTAGAGCCAGAGGCAGACGCTAGGGGTGTCCAAGGTGGCGAATGCTTCCAAGGAAACCATCCGCCACCTCGACGGCCCAAAGGGACGCCTACATCAGGTGATATAGACGTCCAAGGGCTTCCCCCATGAGTTGACGACCCTGGAGTGCCACCTTTTGAGGCACCCGCGCGGCCATGCCACGGGGAACCTCGACCAGCTCCCACAACACTGGTGTGGTGGAGTACAGGCCCTTGCGACGTACCACAGTTACTTCGCTCAGCTCACGCTGCTCGTACAGCGTGAGTACGCCAAATGGAGATGCGAACAGTCCACTCCCCCGTGGTCCCCGGCGCAAAAAATGCCGCAGGGCTCCTCCCTCAACTTAGGGGAGGACCCCGGGTAGTACTCCCATAAGATTTGGGGCTTGTCCCCCATCCCGGAAGGGAGTTCGCGTACCGCCTAGTGCTTAAGTGTCGCATAAAACTCCGTGTCATCCCAGCCCACAGAATCAGATAGGGACACCTGCCCAGCTGCGGGAACCCACCGGCACACCATTGCTCTACTCTCGCCCGGGGACACGGTCACCTAGTTAAATACCCGAGGGCGCAAAAAGGAAGGAAGGAGGTGAGAACGCAGTTATGTTCTTTGTGGGGAAGCCGGGCCACGGGTACCCCGCTGTGCCCTCAAGGTACCCGAGCCAGCAGGCCCGAATGGCCCCCAATCCCACACATTCGCCCCCGCATGGGGAGATCTGGGGATCCAAACCAGTGGACCCCCCTACTGGAACAGAGATATTTCAAGCAATTGACAAGCAAATGCAAGCAACCCACAATCAATCAAGATCCCAACCAGCAAGGATAGCGCCACCAGTCAGAACCGGGGAATGACACGTCGTCTGCGTCGCCCGGCGCCATGTCGACCTCTCGGCCAGAAACGGGGAATGGACAGTGGACGCGTTATGCGACCTAGCTCTCTTCTCAGCGTGGACCTTCCCGGGCCAGCACAGGCGGTTCCCCAACCGGCGCCTTATCACGACCCTTCGGTGTCCCGTGGGTCTCGTGGGGTGGAGTGGGTGCCCGAATCACGCCCGTCTCGGTCTCGGGGCCGACCGGTTCCCCGCACATGCGATGACACTGGGGGGTGGAGGGTAGCCGCGCATGGGTGGGCTGGTTGTCCTGAGTAAGAGCGAGGAGGAGGGTGCGCGCCCCGGGGAGGGAGAGTCCGAACGTGAGTCCCCCTTCCCTCCTGGTCTTGTTCAACTGGTGCGCACCTTATTCCCGTGAGGCCCATCACCAGGCCCACCATCCCCAGTTCCCACATTTTCCCCTTGAGGAGTTCCGGAGTTGGCGGGGGCCGCTGGCAAAAGGTTAAGGCGACTCGGTCCACGGCCAAGGACAAGGTCAAGGCATCCCGGACCAAGGCCGAGATGTCGTCGTCGGGGTCCGAGGGTGAGGGGCCGGCGTCGGTCGACAACTCTGGGGTTCATGATGCCCCCCCCAGCACCAGCTCGGCGCCTGTTGGTGGGGTGATCCAGGGCGTGGCCCTACCCGCGTCGCAGGTGGGCGACGCGCCACCGCCAATTCTCCTCGTACTCCTGGTCTCACCCTTGGGACTGAACGAGTGCCTTGTGACCCGGGCAGCGCTTGTGCGACCCGTCCTGCCGGTCTTCACGACTTCTGAATCCGGGATCCCGCCATTCCCTACGACTCCATCATTTCGGCGCCGGTCAACCGCGCTGGTCTGGACTGAGGCTAGGTGTCCGCGGTCGGTGCCGTTTGTCTTAGGTGGCGTGAGCGCGCGCTGCGTTGGCCGGGGAAGCTCCAGGCCCCTGCGCGAGGGATGAGCTATGAAACGTAGTCCTTAAATAAATGAGTGTTTGCTGTCTCTTGGCTGTCCTATAACGCCTCCTGAGCGTCCCGACCCGGCTCCGTCTTCTCTGGGTCCTCCGGGAGAAGGCACTTGCGGCGACAGTACGGGTACACCGCTGGAACCGGCAGGCGCCCGGAGTGTTTCCAAGTGTCTTCGTCATGTCTATTCCCAAACCAGCGGACCGGCAAGCAGAGGACCCCGTGCTAGTCCCAGGTGTTGTCCACCAACCTCTCGACACCTAACTCGGACCCACCAGGTTACACCGCGTCTGGGATTGCCGCTTGGGGCTGCTTGCGTCGGTTAGCGGGGTCCAACGGTCCAGCTCGCGCCACATGGTCTCCGCTAACCCGATACGGCAGCCCCTCTTGGTCGGTCAGGTAGGTTGTCCCGTCGGTCTCCAGCACCTCGTACTGTCTGGTTACCTTCGGGGCGAGCTTGTGCTTCCGGGTGTGGTGGCGCAAGTACACCCAGTCACCACTGGACACCGACACTCAGCGCGGGCGGACGTTCTTTTCAAATTCTTTCTTTTTCCGTGCTTGAGGTTGGAGATCGAGTCCCGTTCTCGGAGGAGCAAGGCCTGGAGCGTCTCCAGAAACGCGTCCTTGGCCACAGACACAGACCTGCTCGGGTCTGACGTCATGCCGTCCGGCATTCTTTCCAGGGAGAAAAGGCTCAGGCGCCGCTGGGTCACCAACTCCATAAGGGCCACACCCGCTGTCCGGTGTGGCCTCGACTTGTACGCCAGCGCCAACATGGAGACAAGCTCGTCCCAGCTGTCCTGTTGGTCCCTAATATAGTGCATGAGCATGTCCACGAGCGTTTTGTTAAAGCGCTTGACCTGGACATTGGTCTGGGGGTAGTACATGGACATGTACAGGTTTGGGATGCCGATGAGGTGCACACACCTCGGAAAATCAGGGAGGTGAATTGGGGTACGATGTCCTTCATAACGGTGTCCGGGGGCCTGTACACGGAAATACAATCCCGGCAGAACGCCAATGAGACGTCCGTGGCGGTGATTCCAGATACGGGGACGGCTCGTACCAGCTTCGAGAACCGGTCGAAGATGTTCAGGCGGAAGACATTCCCTGTCCTGGTCTCTTTCAGTGGTCCGAGGAGGTCCATGGACATGCTCGCGAAAGAACCCGTCACCGGAAACAATATGAGAACTGCCGTGCGTCGCCTTGATGCGATACTGCTCCGCGCACACGACGTACAGCTGGCCATGCAGCCGAACACAACCGCGGCCATGGAATCCCAGTAATAATGGCGCCAAATGGAGGCATCCATTCGGTTGACTCCGAGAGGAACCGCGCGCACCACGTCATGTTCCAACCGCAGGAGGTCCTGACGCAGCACGAGCGGGATGTACACTTGGACAGCCCCGTCTAGGGGCGCGTCGGGCACAAGACGCCCCTGCTTTGTCTGCGAAACTCGCGAGTGCTCTTTCTGGTCCATAATATCCCGTAGATCTTGGCACTGCTGGTTCTCGGTCTGCGCAGCTAGCACGCACGCAAGCGCGACCGGCTGTTCCTTGTCCAGCGCTCCGTAGAACGGCGCTACCCAGCCACAAGAAGAGCCTTCCAGAGCAAGGAAGGGATTGTCTTCCGGGATGACGGACCGATCCGGGTCCAGCTTCGGGAGACGAGACATGGCGTCGGCACAATGGTGCTCCCTTCCCGGTCTGGTGTACGCCTTGTACAAGAACACCGACAACCGGAGGCGCCAGCTAGCGACCCGTCCTTGTGCCCTGTGTATGCTCAGCAGCCAGCGTATACTGGAATGGTCCGTCCAGATCAGAAAAGCTTGTCCATCTAGTTAGGGGTGCCGAGGAGAACAGGCCCAGACCACGGCTAGGCATTCGAGGTCGTTCGCAGTGTATTTTTGCTCCACCGGGATGAGGCCCCGGATGTAGTAGCCGACCGGGAGGATGCTCTTGTCCGGTTGTTGTTGCAGGGGGGTACGGACGACTTGGACGGCGCAGGCGTCGGTAACCAGAATGAAGCGACGCTCCCGTCGGGGGAGCGCCCATTTCGGTATCAACGTCAAGCGCTCCTTGAGGTACTCGAAGGCCGCCAGCCGGGCGGCGTCCCGTGGAGGGAGCACGTTCGGGAGTTTCTTTCTGGTGAGGCTGGTTAGGGGCTTGGCAGTGTGCGCGTAATCCTAGATGAAACGCCGGTACACGCTTCACATTTCCAGGAAGCTCTTGAGCTCCGGCTGGTTGCGCGCGGGGGGCACTTGCGCCAGGCTCTTGATGCTCTTCTGGTTCACCAGCAGCTGGACTGGACGGACGACATGGCCCTGGAAATTAACTTCTTGCCGGAACGGGTGGCACTTGGAGGGCTTGAGCGACACACTAGCATTCTCCAGCAGGAGTAAGACTTCGCAGAGTTGCCGCATGTGAACGTCCACGGTCCGTGAGAACTCAATGACGTCGTCCAGGAACACCAGGAACATCTGCTACCGAAAACCGGACAGGATCGTCGGCAGCCGTGCCCACCTGCATCTGGATGTCATTTTCTGCATCTCACCGCATCTCGAGCGCTGTACACGACATCGGGACGGCTCTTGACGTGCTCCAAATAATATATGTTTGCATCTTGTCGTCATTTTCTAGTCCGTATATGTCTTTTCTCTGCTGCAATGCCCTCTGCCGCGAGCGGTCGATTCTAAGACTGAGAGCCTGAGGACTTGGCCGCCAACCGTACCTCAGGGCAGTCCACAATGATACCAAAGGCAAGGAAATGCGTGCAACCATCCGGCCATCCGCAACAACTGTGTCGGCTGGAGTTCTCCGATCCGGTTCGGAAATCATTTCAACTGCATCTCAAGCGTTAGGGTGGGTCCTCAATCCACCCCAGTGCGTCCAGTGGCCCAAGTGAGCGTCGCCATGCCTGTAAAAAAACACGAGGAACGTTTCCTGACCACGTGCTGGGGAGCTCAAGGAAGTGAACCGAGTCCGTGCAGGACTGATTGCAGATGATTTGTGGGACCTGTGGTCTAACAATCGCCAATCACGCAGGTGTGCCTCCTCGACGCCACCAGAGAGACCCACAGCGAGGACGGGCGTCCCTAATGCGACCGCGATTCTGGGTTGAACAAATCTGTCGGCCAAGACACTCCCGAACGACTCAGCCTGTGCGCGAGCCTCAGGAAGAAGGCCTTTGAGGCCGTCTGAGGGCATTTCCATCCCACGCCTGGCAGTGATTCAGGCCTTTGGTGTGGCCAGGACCCGAAGAGCTTCCACTCGTGGAAGGGTTGTGACGGGTGAGATGTCATCCAATGTCATCCAATGCAGTTTAATGTCAGCAGAAACATGTAGATGCTAACAGAGGTCTCACGGCCGAGACACTCCCGAATGACTTAGGATGTGCCCGAGCCCGAGGAAAAGGGCCTCTGAGGCCGTCTGAGAGCATCTCTAACACACGCATGGCAGTGATTCAGGCTCTGATTTCGGCGCCGTCAAGGGCGTCGCCGTCGGGACCCCCGTCGCCGCCGGGCGGCGCCGCCCCCCCCGACGGCGGCGGCGGAACCCCCCTCCAGCCGGAACCCCCGTCCAGCTCGTACGGGTGCACGTGGAGGTGCGTGTCTGCAGGGCGCACGAACCGCAGCACCCCTCCCCGTCCCGCTTCCCCCCAGCCGCCCACCCCCCCAGGTCATTGTCGTCCGCAATGTCTCCCACGCGCACGGCGGCGACGTGCAGCGCCAGGTCCACGTCGGCGGCGGCCACGTCCAGCCGCCCCCTCCAGACGAGGTAGAGCTCCACGGCGGCAACGGCTGCGACGCGGGCGGCCACCTACCCTGAGGGGGCGGCTCTGCGGCGGGCCTGCCGCAGCCAAGGTGACCGACGAACCTCCAGAACGGGGGGCGGGGGAGGGGGGAGGGAGGAGCCGCCGACGGTGCCGCCGCCGACGCCAATGGTGGGTTGGGGGGCCCGGGGGGAGGGGGGGTGGAGGGTAGCGCGCCGCCGAAACCGGAGGGAGGCGGAGGGAGGAAACGAGACGTTGCCGGCGGGGGGGGCCTGCAAGAGCGGCGGCGCGTGTGGGGCAGCGGCGCGTTAGCAGGGGGGTTATACGGGGGCGGGGAGGCGCGGCGGGGTGGGGCGGGGCGGACATTGGGGCGAAGGGAGGGCGGACAGTCGGGCCGGGCGATAGTGGACAGTGGGGTGGACTGTCGCGACCGTCGCGGCGACACGTGTGTCGTCTCGCCCACAAGAGTCGCCGTGCCTGACAGACTGTTTGCAACAGCGCCCGTTGCCGCCGCCACCGTCTGGACGGCCGCGGCTGCAGCGGTCGAGGACGAGCACACCACAAAGAACTACCGGAGCGCAGTCATAGAATCGATCTCAAGAATAGTTACGTGCTCAAAAACTTTCTGGAGAAAATTTCAATTATTGAGCATCCTCGAATAGGTTTTCTATCAGTATGTAATTCTGAGTGTAACTGTCCTCTATGAGCAATTTGATTGGCCATAGAATGCCACAGTTGCACTACCGGAATATTTTTTCACATCTTAGGCGGCTATTTCTCGTTTTCGAAGTCGGATTTCTTGTTCTTGACTGGAAATCGTTCGTCTTTTGTACATCAGTGCTCGATGTTGTTATCTAAATAGTCCTGTAAACTCCGTGGCGAACTGGAGATCGGAATAATTCCGTATGTCTAGAGGGATCTCGCGGGATTTCCCCCTCGATCACGGCGAGGAAATGGGAGGTTGAGCACAGGCCGTCCCCTTTTCTGGCCCTGCACGTGTCGTGGCAGCGCTGAGAGGACGGGGGCGGTGTCGGGCGACTCAGTAGGCTGCGCCGGCGGCGATCGGGTGCTCGTCACGGCAGGGGTGGCGGCCCGCGACTCGGTGGGGGGCGCCCGCGGCGATCCGGTGGTGGTCGCCGCGGGGGAGGCGGCGGGTGACTCGGTGGGCGTCGGCGGGCGGCGCCGGTGGCGCTCCGGCGATAGCCGCGGCGGGGATGGCGGTGTGTGACTCGGCGGGTGGCGCCGGCGGGGCTGGCGGCGATCCGGTGCTGGTCGCGGCGGAACGAGCGGCAGGTGACTCGGCGGCCGGCGCCGGCGGGGCCGGCCGCGATCCGGTGCTGGTCGCGGCTGCGGAGGCGGCGGGTGACGCGGAGGGCGTCGGCGGCCAACGCCGTCCGCGATCCGGTGGCGGTCGCGGCGGGGCGGGCGGCGGTAGCCTCTGCGGGTGGCGCCAGAGGCGATCCGGTGGTTGTCGCGTCGGGGATGAAGAGGTGTCAAGCAGGGACTCGGTACGTTCGCGCGGCTGTTGCGGGTCCGTCTTATTGCATTTCTGTGGCGACTGTAGCATTTCGGTGCCATCTCGACCAGGGCCTTTCAGAATCCGGGTTTTTCAGCAGAATCTGGGATATCTCCACATATATCCGGATATGTCCGTCGGAATCTTCTCGCCATTCAATGTGAGAGCAAAACGGAAGACATTGCTGGAAAGCTCACCTCATGCTCAGGCTCTTTGTGGAAAGACTGATGAACTTAAGCTGTTGCTGCGAGCAGGATGCCGCTGCTTACAGAACGGTGTTTTATCCGAACCATTATTCCGAAGCCCGTGATCTCGACTGCATCTGAGTTTTGTGATGTCATATGGACCGCAACTCACATGCCTTGGGGCTCCGTCATGACGCCCATATCAGTCCTCAATGCAAGTGTCTCCCGCTTTGCGTCCCCCTTGCTGACTGCATGCAACAGCGCAGGGGGTTTCGCGATTGGGCGTGTGTGCGGCCGCTGCCTCCGCTGCCGCCGCCGCCGCCACCGCTGCCTGTGCGTCTGTGTAGGGGGCCGTGGAGGCCGCCCGCGGGTGCGCGTGTGGATTTTGGGGGCGGGGGGAGGGGCGGGACGTGAGGCTACGGCCTGCGGCGGGTTTGGGCGTAGGTGGGGAGGGAGGGCGGGGGGAGGCCGCCCTCGGCGCCGCCGCCCACCTGGGACGGGTGGCCACGACGGTGGCGCGGGAGGCACGGGCGTGAGCGTCAGTGGTGGGAAGGGGAGGGGAGGGGGGGGGGGAGAGTCCACCCCTTACGAGTAATCATTATCCCCGGAGCTGCCGCCCCCCCCCCTCCCCTT
>Ga0115030_1000892_pt1 | contig 13062 bp, 12 predicted proteins | sample SidtaG_4_FD_87174 | JGI IMG/M metagenome (GOLD analysis project Ga0115030, IMG submission 87174) | Marine algal microbial communities from Sidmouth, United Kingdom - Sidmouth_Male1 metaG | ecosystem: Host-associated > Algae > Red algae > Unclassified | place: Sidmouth, United Kingdom | collected... | reverse complement strand
GCGGGGGGGGGGGGCCCCCCCCCCCCCCACCGCGGCCGCGCAAAACGGGGCGCCGCCGCCGCCGCCGCCACCGTCGGCGGGCGCGCCGCGGTGCGCGCCGCCGCCGCCGCCCGCCAGCGAGCGGGCCGTTGCGCCGCGCCGCGGCCGCGGCGGCGCGTCGGCGCGCGCCGCCGTCGGGCGCGCGCGGCGCGCCGCGGCGGCGGCAGGCGGCGGCCGACCGAGCCGCCGCGCGGCAAACACACACCAAACAACAGCGACATCTATTGCATGTGCGTTTGGAATGCGCGGGCCGCATGCACGGCCTTTGCCGAATTTGGTAAGAACCTAGCACTCTACTCGAGAGCAGCGGCCAAGTTAGCGCTACAAACACAAGTGCAGTTGAGTAGTGACGACACCGATCCACACGCTTGTTCTTGCCTACTACTTGCAATGGGATTGATCCAGGGCCCGCTGTCCTGGCCGCTGTCTCGTTCGGCTACGAAAACAGCAGCCGCTTTTTGGGGCTACAAAGACCACGGAACAGCAGGGATGGCGCGGCAGTAGCGACAGCTTGGGTCGCCCACCCCCCCCCCCCCTGCTCGCCACATAAAAAGAACACAAGGACCGCACACTACACTCCGAAACACAAGGCCAGCGGTGGCTGCTATCAGTCGACTTCCTCGTACTCAACTAGAAGGAACCGCTATTACAGGGTGCCCCGCATATCCCGAAAGCAATGAAAAGGCCGTAGACATGAAGGAGCGGGCGGCACGTACCGGGGGGCGGGGGGGGGAGGGAATCACCGCGCCTCTGGAAAAGCAAACACGACAGACTCCTCCACCGCCACCGTCATCGTCACCACCGCCTGCATCACCACCACCTGCGTCACCGCCATCACCACTGCCGCGACTTCTGGGCGGCGGGAACACCAGAGCAGTGTGGGAGCGCCGCGGAGAGAGAGTAGGGTCTTGGAGGCCACAGCGGCAGGGGGGGGGATGGGTAGGGTAGGTGAGGCCACATAGCGGCAGGGGCCGGGGGGGGGGGCACAAAGTCCGCTGCGGCCGCGCGATGGCCGCACCCGTCGGCCGCTCACGCAGTCATGGCAGCGTGATCACCACCGCGGGGGGGAGGCGTGGGGTGAGGTGGGGTGCGATTCACCATCGCCGCGGGGACACCAACACCATGGGAGGGGTGACAGTGGGGGCGTGAGACGGGGGGAGGGCGGACGCGTGAGACGCGGGGAGGGTGGAGGCGTGAGACGGGGGGAGGGTGGAAGCATCGTCAGAACAGTTGTCATCTTGAACGGGAGGAAATCCCGTTCAGGATTATGTTACGGCACTGCGCCTGAACAAGTGAACTCCCGTCACAAACATTGTTCAGCTGCATGGATCTGGTCTCGTGCTTCTCTGCAGAGCACAGCAGCATCGCGTGACAGCACCAAACATTACCGTTAATGAGCGCTATTACGCGCAGTGGCGGACGGCGGGCATTCGCGGCGGCGGGTGCATGGGGGTGACGTATGCGGACCGCTGGTGCTGCTTTTTTTTCAGCTGCGCGGAACCGGCAGTATGCCTCCGCTGTATTGTTGTACACGGCGGACTTGGGACTGGCAACAGCATTTCCAGGCCAGAGCGCTGGTGGAAAGGGGAAAAACAAACCAGCTAATGAAGCAGTGTGCGCATCGCGCCGTGCAGCGCCCCGGCGAGCCGGTGCTGCACCCCATGCTGCTGAAAAATGAATCACAAGCACACGATGTTCGCCTCTCCTCCTCAGGCGCATCAATACATACCCTCACGCCGACGGGGCGGCAAACGACAGCCACGCACGAACAGGCCTCACTCCTCCTCGTCGTCATCGACATTGTCGTCCTTCTCGGTGGCGCGCTGTGCCATCTGCTGAGCCTCGCGTAAGCGTAGCATCTCAGCAGTGCGGGCAAACGCACGACGGCGGCTCTCCGCGTGAGCGCGCTGAAACTCCAGCCGCTCTGCTGCCCGAGCCGCGAGGTACGCCGGGGAGTTCATGTCCTCCTCATCCTCGCTCCCGGCCGCGGGCACTTCGTCGCCTTCTTCGCCCTCGGGCGGCTCTTCGCCATTACCTTGATGCAGCTCCTCATTGATACCTGCCATCCAGTCGTCAGTGGCGCCGTCCATACCGCCGTCTCCGTCCCCACGCGCGGCATCGTCATCTCCGTCGTTTCCGTCGTCGCCCGCGTCGGCATTGGCCTCATCTTCGTCGTCGTCGCCTCCGCCACTCACCGGCACTCCGCCGACAGGGGGCGGGGGCACGATGTCAGCCATGGCGCGACCGGGCCATTCACCGTCGATGATGCGCAGACCGTTGACGGCTCGGTCGCCTTGCACAGCAAGCAGGACACTCAACGTCCCCATCTCTCGCTTCCACTCGTCGCGGTGGCCGACGTTGAGTCCGGATGTAGATACAGCATTGCCCTCGGTGTCAACCGGGGCCGCGCGCATCTGCAGATGCTGCCGCACCTTGAGTGACAAGAGCGCCATATGAGCCAATCGGCAGACGACGTTGCGGGGCCCCCCGCGGGACGGTCCGGGCTCGGAGAAGGTACGCAAGTCCATGCGGTCGAACACGGCGTGTGCTGCGTGCATTAGGGCCGCGCGGCAGCCGGCGTCAACGATGAAGGTGTCGTTGGCGAGCATGTCGGACGCCTCCGTGGCCGCGAACACGACCTCATACTTGGTGCGTGTGCCCCGCACACGTCGCAAAGTGCCCAAGCCCTCCTCGCTGTGCATGCGGGAAGAAAAGGAGTTCACTGCGGTGATTCCAACGCGTTGGTAGAAGTGTGACACGCCGCGGTGCAGGAAGCGGTATGCCGGCGTCTTGCGTTTCGCGGCCACGGTGCGCACGGCGGCGCTGGGCGCGTCCACCTGAGCGTTCTTCTTGACACGGACGGGGAGACGCCACTTGCTTTGCAGCATGGACGCCGCCCGTTCGGCCCTTACGCCCATGATGACGGCAATCTTGTCTTGCAGGTACTTGTTGATTGTCGCCGACGACGGCCAAACATTCGACGCGCATTGTGCATTAGCGAAGTTGTCCTCCAGCCACTGCACGAGCACGGGCCGCAACTCGACTATCCACGCGGCGTCCTCCTCCTCTCGCCCCGGCTGCAAGTCGGGGGTCGGTGGAAGCGCGGCGCTCCCGTCCGACGGCGGCAACGACCCCCCCGCCGCCACTTTGTCGCGTAACTCGAGCATGATGTCGCGGTTGCTTGCTACTAGGGCGATGATGTTCTCGACCATTAGCGCCAAAGAGTCCATCTTGTTCATGGCCGAGCGCTGCTGCGTGCTCGTCAGAGCTAGCTCACGCTTGAGGGCCGTGATCTCACGGCGCACGGATGCCAGTCCGAGGCTGGTTGTTGACAACAGATCTGCCAGGGTGGTGCCGTCAGGCGGACCATCTGAACCGGCCATGGCGGTTACGCCACGCGGCGTGGACGGACTTTGCCGCCGACGACGCGTCGGCGACGGACTCGGCGTCCCACGAGGAGTAGGGGCACGCGGACGGCGAGCCACTCGGCCCGTTCGGGCGCCAGTCGGGGTGAGTGCCGCACGAGAGGGCGGGCGCCGCGGCAGAGAGCTTAGCGGCGTGTCGAGCATCCCGTCGTCCGACAAGTTGCCTCCAGCGCCACCGGGCGCGCGCGCCAGGTCGTTTACCGCCGAACCGCCAGTGTAGCTGCCGGCAGCACGTGCGTGCACGGCGCTGCTGCCCGCCGCCCCACCGGTGGAGACGCGCGCAGCACGGGCGTGAGCCGCGCTGCTGCCAGCCGCCCCACCGGTGGAGACGCCCGCAGCACGGGCGTGAGCCGCGCTGCTGCCAGCCGCCCCACCGGTGGAGACGCCCGCAGCACGGGCGTGAGCCGCGCTGCTGCCAGCCGCCCCACCGGTGGCGACTCCCGCAGTACGGGCGTGCGCCGTGCTGCTGCCCGCCGCCTGGGTGGTGGAGCCGCCCGCAGCGCGGGCGTGCCCTGCACTGCTGCCGGCTGCGCCGGCATCGGAGAAACAGGGACGGGGGGGGGTCGTCACGTCGTTCCCCGTAGCGCCGCCGACGTTGGCACCGAGGAAGGGCGGAGAGGACATTGGACGGCGGCGAGGAGGTGGTGTGGGCAGCAGGCAGCCATGCGCCATGCTGCCGTATCGTGGCTGGGAAAGCCGATGATCGAATCCAGGCGCCGACGTCGCCGGGGCCACCGTCACCCCGGCGCCGCCACGCTGCGGCAGACTACTCGCCCCCAGTGCGCCGTACATGGCCAAACTGTCCCGCGAGTCTTGAGCAGGTGCGTCGCCGCGGGAAACGTACGCGCCGCCAGTAGCGGCAGACCCCCCGCCAGAGAGAGGAATCCCTTGGGGCGGGGCGCCACGCAAGAAGGCGCGTCGACTCGGAAGAACGGGGGTGGCGCCACGAGCGCTCACGTTCGGTACGTCTTGGCGTCCACTTTGGTGCGGGGGCGCGGGTGCGTCATCCCCATGGCTGGTCGCCCCGACGTTGGTGCGCTGAACCTCTATCTCATCTTGGCCGCCGAGGTAGTCATTGACGTTGCTGACAAAAGCCAGCTGGGTGCTGTAGTAGTAGGTCTGCCACATCATGATGGCATCGAGGGAGGCTCCGGGGATGTGTGAATCCGGCAGGTGGGCGTCGTTACAGGTCAGTTTCCGCTCGTTGAGGCGAACGGCCCTCTTGATGTACGCCGCGGCCACAGACGGGCGCCTGGGCGTCGTCGTCCAGGGCGGGCAGCAGTCGGGGCCGTGGCAGTGTGGGGGCCCTCTGCGAGCTGGGACCTCTGTACCTTGCACAAAGCACCATATCGTCGGCCACACGACACACAGTGGCGGGCCAGCTCGTGTTGCTGGCCGCCGACACGCACCCACCCCACATCGTAAGCCCCTCCGCCAAGTCGACAGAACACGTACCACCAAGGGTGCGCGTTGGTCGGAAAGGTCATGCCTGAGCGCCCACTGGCCCATAACACGGCAACGCATGCAAACGTAACAACTCGGGAGGAGGCCCAAGCAAGCGGTGTCAGGCGTGCTCGGGGGAAAGGCGGCGCGAGGACCACGAAGTTGAACAGCCCGGGCGCCTCAAACACAAGACTGTCGGCAACACAACACCGGGTACCACACAGGCCCCCGACTCTCGCAACGCGCAGTGGTCTGCCTGGACGGTGCGCACGGGACTGCCATAGTGGACAGACAAGTGCATGGACCGCCGCCGCAGCACGCCAGCAGCACAAGACGGGTTCGCCCCCGGAGGGCGTACAAAACCCAACCTCAAGCATCAGTACCGTACCATCAACGGCGATTTGCTACACGTGCGACAGGCAGGGCAACGGGGCAAAAAGATGGTGGGGCAGTGGCCATGGCTGTGAGAGCCGGCGTTCACAGCTCACCTGAGTGGGCACGGCCAATTCCGCGAGCGGTGGCCACGGCGTCAGTGAGGAGGCGGCCGTCGCGACGTCACAAAGAGGGTGGCGTGAAGCAGCGACAAGAGAGAGGCAGTAGCAAGGGGGGAACGGCGTGCACAACCGGCGGAGATCGGGTAGGAGGCTCTGGTGTCGGCGGAGGTGGAGGCCGGCTCCGCGGACGACGCCACCGCTGTCATTAATTATGCCGGGGGCAGATTTGCATTTCGCCGCAATCGAGAATTACAATGCGGCGGAATTCTCTTCGAGCTCGAACTGTTCTCCCTATGCGCCCATGAAGGCTACAAGCTTTCACTGCCGGTGTTCGTTGGCAGATGCAATTGTGGCCCCCCGCGCCACAGAGCCGGTAGTTTGAGGTGTTTTTAATGCATCCGCACAAGACGAGAGGATTCTGCACAAGGACGGCCTGCGGTGAAGTCTGCCCATCCTTGCACCACTGCCTGGTGCCCCGCCGGGCCGTGACACGCAGGATCTTGCAACCTCCGAGGACGAAAGCGCGTTCGGCAGCTCCTGCAGGGTCCGCAGCAGCCAAGTGCCGGCTGGTGGGCCAGATGAATCGCCCCTAGGAGAAGTCCTCGGTGGCCTTCAAGCTGCGGCTTTGCTGACGTGTTTCGCGGAGGTACGTGCCAGGACGGGCCCTTGCGCTTCTCAACCGCCATTGTCTCGCGTTGCGCAACGGTTAATTGTATGCCCCTGTCGGTGTGGTAGGCCCTCTCAGTTGCGCTCGTGGCGCGGTGGGGGCGGGAGCCTGCGGCGTACTCTGTGGTCTCACGGCTGTCGGATACCATTGTTGCCTCAGATGGACCCGTTGCGCAATGGGATTCGGTCGGCACCACACGGACTGCCGTCCCTCTGACAGCGCATGTGTGGCGGCCACAGACAGGGGGAGGGCCCTGGCGTTCCTGGTGGTCTCGCGGCTGTGGCAGGGCACGTCTCGGGCTTGTTTCGCAATGGGGAGTGGTTGACACTTTTCGTGACGCCTGCCGTCCATCTGCCGTTGTGGAGCGGGCGCCGTGTCCACGGCGGGTTGGATTTGGGGGCGCGGTGGCGCCAGTGGCGTGCAACTCCCAATCGCGTGCTCCATTGCCTGACGTGTGGGCCTCGCGTATCGGGGTATGGTCAGCACGTGCGAGGCAGCCAGTCTCTTTTGTTACGAGTCCGTGAGACCCAGTGTCAGTGTGCGTTTACGCCGCCTTGGGACCTCTGGCGACCTGCGTTATGACGCTGTAGTTGCCAAGACCTTTCCCCGTAGCCGACAGTACGTACTGACGCGCAGCGAGGTGGTTCGAAACACGAGTTTTCTTGTTCTTGCACGGTACCACTTGTGGAGGCAGGCTAGTGGAGGGGTACATGACTGCACTCTGCCGACGAGACCTGACGCGAGGACATGGCGGTGGACTGGGCGGCGTTGCGTGACCACTGGTGGGAGCGAGGAGGTACCACTGACTCGGGCTCGAGGGGGAGCAGAAGGGGAGACCGGCAACGATGCAGAGCTCAGTGACCGCGACTGACTGCGCGGATCCCACAGCGGCCTACCCTCTAGCGTTGCGCGACGCTCTCCGTCGGTGCAGATGCGTGCTGCAAACCGGTATGTGGATGCCTGTTGTGCGGGTTGGCGCGTCGATGACCCTGTGATTTTCGTGAAAGTGTGCTGGCAGTGGACGGTCACCGTGGTGTAGCAAGGGCGTTGGGTGGCGTCTGATATCCCTACGTGCTTGTCTCACCCACCAGCGGCGCGCTGCCGGCAATATAAGGCGACGACGCATGCGTCTTTCGCTGCCCGGTCCGCTCGCTACCCTTCCCGTTCGCTGACCGCTTCTCTTTTGTGGATGCCTCCCACGATTTCCTGCTTGTGCTTTCGCTGACACCCTTGTGCCCCCCACCTCCTTCCCCGTCGTCATGTCGCAGCCCGAGTTTATTGCTTCCCGCGGTCACTCGTGCTTCCACTGCCGTCTGACGTTCGAGACCTTCATTGCGCGCGCTCGCCACATGCAGGCGGCGCATCCCTACAAGAACCGTTTGGCGGGAACGGCCACGTCTGGTGCAGCGTCCGTCGTGCACCTGTCTCTTGCCGACTTTTCTGCGGCACAAGGCCCGCGGCAGCTGGATCTCGACGCCTCCATGGGCGAGACGCTCCCAGGAACGACGCCCCCCCTTGGCAACGCTGCGCTCAACGTCGGCACCAGCAGCACGGCGGTACCGGCCAGACGACAGGAAGTGGTCGATGAGCTGCAGGGGGCCTCTTTTCCGGCGCTTGTGTCCGACTCGGAGGACGACGTCCCGGATCTCATGAGCGACAGCGAGTCGGATGGCGATGACAGCGCGTTTGGCTCTGAAAAGGACAACGACTCGTTGCCGGCGCGCGGCCGCGCCCGACTGCTGGCCGCTGTGCACGCCGCCCGCAAAATCCGTGCCACGCGCCGTGCTGACGGGATGGAGCGGGGCCCTGTCGGTCGCTCGGCTCGCCGTCGCCCTGTATTCTGGACCAGCACTGCAGCGCGCATCCGCGCGTACTACGAGTCGATGCCGGAGGCGTCACAGTCGGTCCCATTGGTCGACCGGGGCGTCGCGAACCGCCCGTCTCGGTTTGCATCCCCTGCCCTGCGGGGGGCGCTTCGTTTCTCGTTGACGTCTGGCGGTAGCGGCCTGTCCGAGGGGGACAGCTTGCGGTTTGCCGAGGTCATCATGGACCTTGAGCGGGCGGCCACGGCGGAGACAGCGGCCGTGGGCACCTTCTCGGCCTTGTTCGGCCGGCCGCACGGCTTCTTGACGGCGGCTCGCGATGAGCAGGCGCGAGTGTTGGCACGCCTTCGGTGGATGCAAGTGCCCATTTCTATCGGGAACACTGACTACACGTACTACTACCGCGACGTCCTGACGGCAGGCCTGGACGCGCTCGCGTGCGCGGAGGCTGTGGACTTTGGCGAAGACGGGCCGTTCGGCGGCGGCAGCACCGCTGCGAATGGTGCCGCCGTCGCCACCACGAGCGGCCAGCAGGAGAGCGAGATGCCAGAGATCGACGACGACGATGAGTCGCGCGAACGGCGTGGCACGCTCGACAGTGACTTGTACCAGCAAGAGCGGCGGAACGTACGAGCCATTCACGGCAGGAAGGCGCTCGTCATAGGCGTGCAGCTGCACGCAGACGAGGCGCTCGTGTCATGGTCGGGCGCGCATAACATGTTCCCTGTGCGCTCCCGGTTCGTCAACGTCGTCGGACGGGGGGGCAGTTGGACAACAATCGGCTACATTGAGCACGTGCCACGTGCGGTTGGCCAAACCCCGGCCCGTCGCCTGGAGGTAAGCGACACGCGCAATGATTTGCTGCAACGTTCCCTGGCCGTGTCACTGCGGACCCTAACGCGTGCAAGCGAGACCGGCATCACCGCCCCCGTGAGCGGTCGTGGTGACGCTTTCCTCGTGCCTCGCATCGTCGGGCTCGTCGTGGACCAGCCAGAGGAGCGGGCCATCCTGGCACTGATGGGCAACCGGTGCCGCTTCTTCTGCTCGCCGTGCATGGCCGACAAAGACGATGTGCCAAGCACATCTGCCATCCGCGCCTTGGACCGCGACGTCGTGCACACGCTGGACGCGCAGCTGGAAGCGGCCATTGTGCGTCGTGATGACCCGCGGCCGGCTCGCCGCCGGGCGCTGGGACAGGAGCACAGCGCGCTCCCGTTTGCTCCTGCTCTCGGGGCTGTACATGGACTGAGTACCGGATCACGCTCCTTGTACAGGATGGTCTCTTTTGACTTGCTACACGTGTGGAAGCTGGGCGTCTTGCGGCTTCTGGCCCAGCGGCTGCCGGCTTTTCTGACGGCCGTTTGTCCCAGCGGGCGCGCTCGCCTGGGTACAACAACAGACACGCTCGACGTGCTCAACTTGCGGGCGTTCGAGCTCGACCGGAACTGCAAGGTTTGCCCGTCGGCGCCGGGGTATGTTTGCGTGAGAAAGGTGGCCTGGGTGGCCTGCGCGCTGTGCTTGACCGTCATTGTCAGCCTGCTGGTAACGACGCGGGGCGGGTGGTAGAGGTAGACGAGACAGTCCCAGTCTGACCATGTCCGACGTTGCACGCAAGCCACCCTGTCCCTCAACTTCTGTCTCTCGTGTGAATGAATGGTACACTATCCCCCAAACCAGTTGCTTTGTACCAATGACGGACAAGCAAGCCACCATGACAGGGCGCAGCTGGCGCCACTTCTGCGTATTTTGGCCATTTATGGTCGCGGGCCTTATCGGACCGCCGGACTACGCGGACCCCGCGCCGACGTCGTCGTTCAACAGCAGGAGCGCGGGGTCGACCCACCCCGCCGTCCTTGCGGGCACTGGCACGCACCCAGACGACACGCTCAACGACGACGGGTGGGTGTGTGTCGCTGACGACGACCTCGCTGTCGAGGAAGAGCCGTTGGGTGAGATGCCCAACCCAGACGTGGTGACATCCGCGCGGTATCTGGCCGTCTTTGAGAACAAGCCGGTACACGAGGCCATCCTGGAGATGTTTTGCAAGGCCGCCGAGCTCGGTGGACACTTGTTTGGGGACAACGTCGCAGACACCACCACGGTGACCGAGCGGGATGTGCGGGCCATCGAGGCAGACGCAGAGACGCTGGGCGTTGACTTCCTGCAGACGCTCTACGGACGCACAAACACAAGCAAGGTGCACCGGCTCATCTACCACCTTGCTGACGAGCTGCGGGCCCGAGGCAACCTGTGGGAGGGCGACACGTCCCTGAACGAGACGTTGCACGGCGCGTGCAAGCGCATGTATAAGCGCACGAATAAGCGCGGACCCGGCGTGTCGCTGCAAATGATGCGTTGCGAGCAGACCCAAGTGGAAGTACTCAGGGAGATTGGAGACGCGGATGGCGTCGAAGCGGCGGGTCCGGACGGCACCGACGTCACTCTCACGGCGCCGACGCGCACGGCGGAACTGTCTGTACCGGGCCGCGGCAAACGCGTCGCCATGGACGACCTGCTCGCGACTCCCGAGCTTGAGAAGTTGGCCGAGCTCTTTGCCCCCGACGACGTCCGCTGGGTCACCGTCTGCAAGACGGCACGCATTGTCGCCCAGTTCGAATGGGGCGCCGTCGGGCACATCCAGTTCGTGCGCGCGACGCCTAGCTTCATGGGAAAGGCCTGGTACTCTTTCGTCAAGTATAAGTCCTCTACCGGAGAGGTGCGGTGGGGGCGGGCGCGCCTGGTGGTGAGGTCTTTTGAGCGGCGGGCATCGAGCTCCGTGGTCGTGCAGCGCCTCCGCCGTGTCGACGCCCGCTCGGGGTGCGTGCTGACGGCGTACGGGTGCGTGCGCTTGGCGTGGGACTTCCAGTCGGTCGGGGATAGCTTCCCTGCATTGGACATTGTCGATACTACGCGCATATTGCGCTTGGAGGACGTCCAGGTGGACTGGCGTGACTTGTCGGACCGCCATGGGCTGCGAGCCACGCCGTCCACGGTGACCTCCACGCCCATTGAGCAACGGGCGGCGCGCTTCTTCACCAACCCATTTTATCCTTGGACGAGCCGGGACCTGATGCCCGCTCTTTGATGAGGTGCCACTGGAAGAGAGGGAGGGCTGCATTAACTTTATCTTTTCTTGTGGGGGACGGTCCTGTGGGTGGTTCTCTCGGCCTGCTTGAGGTGCTCCTACTTGAGGTGCACCTGTGTTTTTGACCCAGCGTGTATGTGTGAATGTCGTATTGTTCCAGCCTTTATTCCTATCTGTCAATGGCGCCTCGCCGAGAACGTCTCTGCTTCTGAGGGGTACCATGGCGGCTATACATAGCGACTGCACCTGCGAGAAAGACAAAGCCAAAAATCCATGACTCAGAGGCAGGCTATGACAGGTCCCGCGGGCTCTGACGGGGCGCCGGCGGCCTGTGGGGATGTTGGGGACGGGGCCATCCGCTGACGAAGGGTGGAATTCGAGGGGGGGGGGAGGGGCGCCAGTGGCAGCGCCTTGGTTTGTTGGACAGCGGACCGCGCGCTTAGGGACGGGAGCCACATGTCGCCCGTGGAGTCCTCGGCAGACTACGGTGCGCCCGCCGCCAAGGCACGGCCTCAAACAACAGCGGCGGAGGTAGTGGTCCAAGACGTGCCGGCATTGGCTACCGGTGCGACGACCACCGCAACAGCCACGGCTGCGGCTTGGGTTGGCCAATGGTGGACCGCCGGGGGGGGAAGCGGCGGCTCATGGTGTCCACGGCAGAGGCGAACTGGATTGCTGCCGTCGACGCCGAGGCCTCGTCTGCAACGGCGGCGCCTGCGATGAGCGTCGCCGCCGCAACTGCTCTGGCAGCCACTGCCGCGTCCGCCGAGACCGTACGAGCCGCGTGAGCCGCGTCAGCTGCCGCCGCCGCCATCGATGGCGAAGGCGATGGCCGTACGTGCAGCCTCCCTGACGATGATGGCCTCGGCGTCTTTGGAATTGCCACCGAGAAGCACAGCACAGCGTCGACCTCGAAGCGGCATGGCGGCGGGGCAACCGGGGCACACAGACACAAAGGCATGCGGCGCCAAAAAAACTGCTCCGAGCGAAGCAGGACCGTGCACGCGGCTCGTCTTCTCACATTAGTCGAGATCCAGGACCTAAACGCTCTCATTGGATGAAGTTAACGTCACCGTCTTGCATGATCCCGAGGGGGGTCACGTGAGCACGCAGGGCCTGGCACACCAATCCTGAACGGGATTTTTTCCCATCCAGGCCTTTATCACGAAACAGAACGCTGGACGGGAAACCTCCTGTTCAAAGGCTCCTTGAACGGGACTCCCGTTCAGGCTCCTGTTCAAGTGTCAACTGTTCTGACGATGAGACGAGAACCCGTGGGGCGTGGGGTGCCGCGCCGCCCTGCACCACGGCCGACAAAGGTGGCCGCTGGTCTGTGCTTGCGGCCGAGGAGACACGATGGACGAGATTCTCCGTGCGTGCTGCAGCACGAGCATCGCACACGAGTGACTCCTTGGGCGCTGTCCACCGAAAATGGGACGAACTCGGACAAGGAGAGCACATTCGCTGCACGGGCCCTACTCGACGCTTTGTGCCAGGACGCCTGAATAGCATGGGTATCTGTTTGGCGTTTCTTTTCCCCATGGACGGTTGAACGACACGGGTGTGTGTTTGCTTGTTTCTGAATATTCCCTTTTTGTTTGGTCACTCCGTTTGGGGGACCCCAACGCAGACGCTGTCGGGCGGGGGCGCCCGCGGCGGGCCCGCCCCCGGCCCGCGCCGTCGGCCGACGCTGCCCCCGCGGGCCGGCCGCCGCCGGCCCGGCGCCGGGCCACCCCCGACCGGGACGGCGGCGGTGCCGCCGGGCCGACCGCCGCGCGGCCGCGTGCGGCGGCCGCCCGGCGCGTCGCCGCCGCGCCCGTGCCGTGGGCGCCCGCGTCGACGCACCCAGGGGCGTGATCCCGCCGCGGCGCCGCGGCGCCGACGGCGGGCGGGGGGTGGACCGTCGCTGGACGAGGCAGCCCCAACAGAACGCGGTTCTGTTCGGGCGTCTGTTACCGAACACACGCCCAACAAACGCGATTCTGTTCCATTGTTGTTCGGGTGCTCGGTTCTGGATCTCGAGTCTGTTCCAGAAACGGGCGGAACAGCCATGGCACACGAGCTTGTTGGCCATACTTAGAGGTGT
>Ga0115030_1000889_pt1 | contig 13074 bp, 15 predicted proteins | sample SidtaG_4_FD_87174 | JGI IMG/M metagenome (GOLD analysis project Ga0115030, IMG submission 87174) | Marine algal microbial communities from Sidmouth, United Kingdom - Sidmouth_Male1 metaG | ecosystem: Host-associated > Algae > Red algae > Unclassified | place: Sidmouth, United Kingdom | collected... | reverse complement strand
CGACGACCCACCGTCTGTGGGGTGCGGGAGGGGGGAGCGGGCGCCGCCGACGCGGGTGCGGGCGCACCCAGACGGGCGGCGGAGAAAAGGCCACCAAGGGGGGGGTGGGGGGACAGGGAAGACGACCCATGAGGGCCGGCCAGCAGAGGTGGTGGCGGGGGGGGGGGGAAGCGGGCGGGGCGGTGCCCCGCAAGGAGCATGGCGCCCTGGCCGCGGCGGTGCGGCCGACAAAGCCGCCGCGGGCGGCGCGGCGGCGCGCAGCGTCGGCGGGGGCGGATCCCGCGCGCGTCCCGCGTTGGTCCTCGACAAAGTCGCTTGGCACCCCCCGCCCCGCCTCTATTGCTGACGCGCCCGACTCCACGACCGCCATTTTGGGGCTACCGCATACAGATGTCACTTTCCCCCCCCTGCGCCTCGTTCTCTGCTGTCACCCCCCCCACACACGACCACGACCCTCGCTCCACCGCTCGCCGCTGTCGCGCCCCCCCCTCCGCCCCACCTCATCTGATGGTGCCTCTTTTCTGACGACCACGCTTCTGGCGTCACCGCTCGCCGCTGTCACGTGCTCCCTCCCGCCCCAGCTTTTCTTCTGGTGCCCCTGTCCCCACTACCAGACCTCTGGCGCCACCGATGGCGACGGTCGTTTCACCCCCCACGCACCACCTCCGCTGCTGATCCCCCCCGCCCCACAACCACGACTCCTTCACCATCGCTAGCCACTGTCGCTTGCTCACCTCGACCCCACCCTCTCTGCTGTGCCCCCCCAGCCCATTACCGCCACTCTGGGCCACCGCTGGCGCCTTCGGCTTGGCGCGCCCCGCCCGACCTCCTATGCTGTTGCCCCGTGCCCCAGGACCACTCCTCTGTCGCCACTGCTCGCCACTGTCGCTTCACTCCCCCTGCCCCGCCTTCACTTCTGTGCCCCACCCCCCCAGGATCGCCCCCACATCTCTGGCTTGGCACTGCTCTTCTCCCATTGCACGCTGCAGGTCACGAGCACCCCAGAGCTAGGGACCGCTCCACCAGTGCCGCTTTTGTCTCACTAATACTTCTTTTTGTCAACGCCCATGACAACGGCCGCTTTTTGGACACCACACCACCTGCATTGCATGGCCGCCATCACGTGCGACCAGCCATTGTTCACCTCCGCCTCACTCGCACGAGCTGCAATAGGGAAGGAGTAAAGAGCGTGCTGCCCTGTCCTGTGCCGCTATTGCTGATCCCCGAATTTTGTCCTGATGGACCGAGACTGACTTGCGGACCAACCGTCTCCACCAATCAGATGCGCCCCTGGGACTGACTTGTAGCTTCGGATCGCTTACATGTGCCCATACGGCCTGGAAATTGACATCAGCTTCTCTTTTTCTCCGCACTTCTGGCAAGGAAACAGTAGAAAATCTCAAGATCTCGACTGGGCAGCTTGCTCCGTGCCAAGAAAAGCGGATCAAGCGGCAACGAACAGTGAGTTCTGCTGAAGGCAAGGTCCTGGAACCAACTGCGGGCTTTCTATTGGCTTCGATGCCCTCTTGCTGTCGTTCTAGACCAATAGAATTCTCTTATTCACAGTCAGTCTCTGTCTCTGTCCCCCGGGACAAAAGGCGGGGATCAGCAATACCATCAAGAGCAAGCTGGTATGATGATGGCGTCGATGCGAACATCCCCATCGTCCCGGTCCCGCTCAGCAGCACGCCCGCCCTCGTCCGTCCCCGACGCAAGAGGAACCGAAGCGGGCACATCAGTACCGGGAGGTCGACCACTCCGACGCTGGACGGGTTCTACAGCGACTGGCTTGACACCACGTTCACCTCCACCAGTACCCCCACAGCTACCCCGATCGCCCCAGTCACCGCCGACATCTCCATCACCCGGGTCACCGTCCCGACCATCAGCAGCGCTTCCACCAACACCGCCACCACCATTGTCGGAAATCGCACCCTCGGGCTGCACCGGCAGTGTGCGGCAGCAACACGAGCGCCGCTCGCAGTGCGATACGACCGTCTGTTGGAAAATGTACGGCAGCGGGAATTGCCTGAATTCTGGACGGGGCTTGTCTTCATCAGGCTGCATGGCCACCTTCTGCGACACACGGAGGTTTTTGAAAGAGGCGTAGAGTCGCATGTGCGTGATGAACAGGTCATGAGTCATGTAGGAGACCTGGTTTGCGAGGGGCTTGCTGAGCGAGTGCCGAATCTCCGCCACCGACGTTATGTGGCGGCTTGTGATGCCCGGGTACTGTTCCGCATCAAACACGTCCGGGCATACGTTCTTAGGTTGATGAAACCTGTCTAGAAACAACATCACCAGCGAAAGACGCAGCAACCAGGGCATCCTCCGTACCTCGTTGCGGCTGGCCTGGCACGCCGTGTCGAAGTAGAAAACCTTCGGAAAGACAGGAAGCCGGCGCAACAGCGCCTCAACGATTCTCGAGAGGCTCTGGGCGCCCTTCAGCAGCTCGAACACGACAAGGATACCGTGGGGGCACACGAAGTTGACCATCCCCGGCGTGAAGACACGGGACGTCTCAAAAGCATGGCGGCAGTCGTCCTCGGGAGGGCTTTGGTCCTTTCTACTCTTTCTCTCGACGGCTGCCGCCTTCTGCATCTTTCCAGGTAACCCCGGCGCTGGCATACGCCCCGTCTTGGGGAGCGTTCTCGCCTTGGACTTTAAGCGCCGCTGCTCCGCCTTCTTCCGCTTCGTTCTGGCGCGGCTGTCGAGAGTGAAGGGTCTGACGGCGTCAACCCTGGGAAGATGCTGCTACTCCTCTGTTCTTTCCCTTGCAGCACCGCCCTGGCCCTTAGAATGCTGGTCCGTGACCAGCTTGGAAGTCGCCGCGACGATGCCGACCTCCGCTTCTCACCGCAGGTACGTCTCGCGGTCGCCCACAGCAAAGCGCTGCGCAAAGGCGTTCTGCTCGGCGCTGGCATTCTCCCACCACTTGTCCTCCATTCGCATCTCGGAGTCAAGCTCGAACAGCAGCAGCTCGCCAATTACCCTTGCCCGGTCCGGGTCCGCGTCCAGGTCGGCACCCACCAAATACAAGAATGGCCACACCGGGGATATCTGGTTTACCGCAGTCGACAAGGGCTCCCACTAGACTGTTTTCTCGCTGTCCACGAGGGCTTGCGCTAGAGACTCGATGGCCGGCTTGTGACAGCCCAAAAAGATGCCAATCACGGCCTCGGCCATTAACGTTGAGACGAAACGCTGGACGACGCGCCAGCGCTTGCGGGCAAGGACGCCAAGGGTGTGCTCCTCGCCAACAACACCTGGCAAGCGCACACACACAAAACGCTGGCCGCCCACGCGCCGCTCGTCGCTGTCATCATCGACGGCAACGTCCGGTTGACCTCCCTGTCCACGCTCCGCTACGTTGTCGCCGTTGTTGTCGCTCGAGGACGACCTGTTGTCCTCGTCGGATTCCGACGTGACGGTCGGCTCTGCGGCCGGGTCGTTGGCCGGGACAGACTTGAAGAACGAGGAGTAGATGTGCGCAGCCGCCCACTGTGCCTCTCCAGCGAATGAATTGCCAATGGCACTGTTCTCCGGTGTGCGAATCTGTCGGGGCATGCTGCTCTTGATTATAAAATCGTCGAGCGCCTTGACCTCTCTGGCCGTGAGCGTCGACGGCTTTCCGATGCTGGTGTTGGCCCATTTACGGAGCGCTGCACAAACAGTGCGATTCTTGACCGCCGCATCCTCGGTCTGGAGGATGTCGAGAGCCGGGTAGTCTACGAGGTGCCGCACAAGAGGGACGACCTTGTCCTCAAAGTACCCGAGCGTCTGCCCGTCGGCAGCGAGCGTCTCGTACAAGCACTTGCCGTTGGACATGCACTTCATGCATGAGTACGCGGCCGCGGGCACAAGAGGTGTCTCATAAAATACGCCAACGGCTAAGCTTAGCAGTTGCCGCGTCACGCCGCCGGCCGACAGGGGAAGGCCGGCAGTTGCGTGACGACAACAGGCCATAGCCGCGGCCGACGCCGTCACGCTGCTCCGCGAGGACAACGCGATGTGCAACACAACGTCCGAGGAGACGCCTGTGAAGACCATCGCACTCGAAAACGCGAACAGACCCGATTCCGACCCAGCGTAGGCAACGTCCTTGCCTCACGCCTCGCCGCCGCACACCCACGAGCCCGTCCGCACCACAATGCGGCCGCCCATTGTCAACAGCACTGCCGGCTTTATGTATAGCGGCTGCCCACGTCTTTCCGCCCCGCAATGGAGGCAGTGCCTCTCATGAGGCACTGTCGGCAGTGATCCCATGCCCGTCGTGGAGTTGCGACCCGCGCGCCCGTATGAGTCAAATGCTTTCGCAAAACGCACCTCCTCCGCGGTCAGCAACATGTTCCGGCCGCACCAATTGACGCTGCAGGCCTCGGAGATTTCTGCGGTGACCGCCCCATCCTCGTCTCCCTCCGGCGAGCGGCACTTCAGCAGCACCCCGTCACGTCCGTAAACCTCCGCGTCGCTCGCGTCCGATGGCGCCGTCTCGGCGATGGCGCGCCGGTACCTGCTTTACGGCGCGACAGGTACGCAGCGCTTCCGTGGGCGGCAGAGGATGCTTTTGCAGAGAGCGATCTGATTGGACGCCGACTTAATCGGCTGCACCAGCGCGGTCCAGATCTTGTCGTCGCGCACGTCCCAAGCCTTGCAGTTGTTCCGCAGGGTACTCGTAATGTACGTCTCAGGCATGGGGGCTGCGTCGCCGTCGTCGCACAGCACGGGGTACGCCTCCACCAGGTTAGTCAGCGAGGCCACCACCGTCCGTCTCGCCAGCCGCGCTAACCCTGCCTGCAACTCCTCGGCTTGCCAACACAGGCTGCTCCGCGCCCTTCGGTGCGGCGTCTCGACGCACAACGACCGGTGGACGCCCCCACACGAGCATAAATTGATCAAACTCCCTAGACGCTGTGTGAGTCACGTAATGGAGCCGTCAAAACCCTGTATAACGGCAGTGGCTCTTCCGCCCGCAACAGGTACGACCGCGGTGCAGGATGCTAATCTGAGGCACGACCACACAGCGGCGCCGAGCCGGCGTGCCCACACAAGCTCGCTTTCGACCAACTGCAGAAAGGAAGACTCGACAACGTTCCCTCGGCTGACACGGCGTGAAGCGCCCGTCGGAACCTCGGTCGTAGCGAACTGACGCGCCATGGCATCCGGAACGTCATTGTCCGTGAGCTGATTCGGATCCTCGTACCCACGCACCCTGCCATCGCGCGCCCCCTCGTCGTAAGGACCATGCTCGTGGCACTCGTGCGCGTCGGCAGCGTCTTCCAGATCCGCCACAGTACTGGCATAATATGCTTTGTTATTATTACTTTTCTCCTTGTATCTGTCGCTCGCTTGACTCGGTCGTGTGTGCGGTGCGGGTACACTTTTACCCCGCGGGAGAGGGGGAGCGCCCGACAATGACGGCCGGCCTGGGCGGGGTGGCGGCGGAGGAGGCGGCGGGCCTCGTGCCGCACTTGACGACCCGCCGCTCCCCGCTGCTCCTTCCCCGCGTGGCTTGGCGCGTCCGTCGTCTTTCGCGCTCTGGTCTTTCGCGCGCTCAGACGACGTCTAGGGGCGTCTGTTCGGGGTCACTTGGCTGCCGGTACTATTGTTGCGGCCCAATGCTGGCGCTTGCGCCAACGACGCCCCTTTCGGGGGGCCGTGGTGCAAGGGGCTGGTCCCTCGCCCCTCTCCGATCCCTCGTGGGTACTGGTGAACTTTCTGTCCCTGGGGTGACTTTGGTGTTGTGTGCTGTGGCAACGTCGTCTTCTGCCTGGGCCCTAGATTTGGGGCGGCTTCGTGCTGCCTTGACAGACCTGCTCGGCGTCGCGCAGTGTGCAGGCGAAGAGGACGAGGCTGGGCCCGCGGGGGACGGCAGCGGCGGCGGCGGTGGCGCAGGGGCTAACCCCCCTCCTCCCCCTCCCCCCCCCTCCTCCTGATTCTCCTCCTCATGACCCGCCCGCCGGCGGTGGTGGCGACGGCCCCGGCGGCCCCCCCCGACGCAGCCCTCCCCGTGGCGCTCGCGCCGCCTTTCTGGTCGAAGTACACGACGACGCGGAGGCGGACGCCGACGCCGACGACGGCGACTTCCTGCCGCTCGACGACTACGACTACTCCTCCACGGGCGTGTTGGCGGGCGACTCCACGGGCGCCGCGACCCCTCGCCTCCCGCGGGCTGCACCGCCGTCTTTCTTCTCCCGCGCCGGCGAGCGAGGTGCCGTCGGCCACAGCACGCCCATTTGGGGTGTTTCCGTGCCGCCGGCCTGTCCCGACGAGTACGGCGAACGGTTGCCGCGCCCCGTCTAGGTGCGTAACGACTCTCGCTGGTCCGAGGCCTTTGCGTCGGCCCCCGCTCCCGTCGTTGACGACGCCCGCACCGCTAACAACGGCTGCGCCTGGGTGCAGGACATCCACAACCGCTTGCTGGACACAGAGGGGGCCCTGTTGCGCGGCGAGCTGTCGGCCCGGGAGCTTCTGAACGAGGATATTTACACTCGTGCCGCGCTCCACTAGCTCTACCTTATTTTTTTGACGCGTTACCGCGTCCTCTCCGAGCAGTCGGCTATCCCCATGCTGTCCGCCAATCTCCAGGACCTGCTCCCCGCGCCCGCCGACTCTGACAGCGTCTACTCCCCGACGACCGCCTTCTTCGAGTCGTCGGTGCTGGCCCACCGCACCTTTTCTGTCTCCCGGGAGCAGGCGCTGCACGTGCAGTCGCGGCTGCGCCCGCACCGGGGTCCCACGTCGCCCCCCTCGCCCAACACCGGAAGGCTCACAGCCAGCGCCCGCCGCCGTCAATCCCGTCTCCGTCAGCACCAAGTGGCGGCCGTCGGTTCGCCCCCCGCCCTCGCGGCTCGCGATTCCCCCAGTCTTGGTCGCGGCGGAGGCGGCGGCGGCGGCGCTCACGGAGAAGGTGGCGGCATCGGCGGCGGCGGCGGTGGGGGCGGCCCCCGCGAAGGTGCCGCCGGCGGTGGTCACCCGCGACGCGGGAGCGGCGCGGGCGGCGGCTGCGGCGCTGGCGGCAGCGGAGGCGGTGGCGGCGACGGGGTTGGCGCCCGCGGCGCCTCGCCCGCTGCGGCCCCGGCCTAGCGCGCGCCGCCGTGGCATGGCCGTGCCGCCGTCTGATCGGCGGCTGCGGTCGGGCTCACCCCCTCGCTTGGTGGGGGGGCGGCCGACGACCCAGGCAAGCACCCGTCGCCGCCGACCTCACCGGTCGGGGCGACAAGCCGCCTTCCGGCGGCTGGCAGCCGACGCTGCCCGGACGCCCCCCTTCGCCCAGGCGGCGCGCGTCCGCGCCTTTCTGCCCCTGTGGACTGCGCCTGGAGCCGCTCCCTGGGTTCTCCGCGTGCTCAAATATGGCTACAAGATCCCTTGGTCCCAACGCCCCCCCCCGCGCCGCTGTCCCGCCTACCCGCAGTCGCCGGCGGACCTCCGGCTCGGCCACGCCACGGCCGACTCGTGGGTTGCAAGCGGCTTCGTCTACGAGCTGTCAACGGCGGAGGCGGCGGCGGCTGTACATGTGGCGCCGACGTTCGTTGTGAAGCACCCCAAGGATCGGCTTGTGGCGGACCTCTCCGCAACAAACGCCGCTATGCAGGACCGACCCTTTGCGTACGACAACCTGCCGCGCTACGCCGCTCAGCTGTCGCCTGGCGACAACCTTTTCAGCTGGGACATCTTGGAGGCCTCCTTCCACGTCCCGCTGGCGCCGGTCGACCAGCGGCGGCTGGCATTCCGGGTGGGCGGCCGTGTACTCGTCCCGCTGGTGCTGCCCTTAGGCATGAAGCTGTCCCCCTACGCCTTCACCAAAGTTCTCCGCCCAGTGGTCGGGGAGCTGCGGAGCAGGGGCCTCGCGGTGCTGGCCTACATGGACGACTTTTGTGGGCGGCCTTCGGGGCCGTCGCCGTCGACTGCCGACGCCCCGACGGCGTCGCGCGTCCGGGTAATGGCCTTCTTCTCCAGCCTGGGTCTCGCGGTGCACCCATCCTCGGGCGCCGTGACGGGCACGACCGCGCTCCCCATATTGGGGTACGTGCTCGACACGGTGCGCCGGTTGCTCCTGCTGCCGCCCTCGCGCTTGGACGTGCTACTGGCGGCCGCCGGCGCCTTGCTCGCGGCGGCTTGCTCGTCTGCCCGCCGCGTGCCTTTCAAGTCCCTGCCGCGGTTCACGGGCAAGGCCGTCTCGTGCCATTTCGCCGTCCCCGCTGGCCGCTTCCACCTGGGGCGGCTGTACGCCGCCCAGAAGGGGCACTCCCGCTCCCGCCTCGTCAGCCGGGCGCATGGCGCCATCCGGGATCTTATTTGGGGGCGTCAGCTCAGGCTTGGCTCCATCGTCGGCCGCGCCCTGTGGCGGCCGCCGCTGGGGCTGCTGACTACCGACGCGTCCCAGTATGGGTGGGGGAGGACGTGGAACGGGCTGGTTCCCGCTCGCGGCTTCTTTTCCGCGGTGGACCGCCCGTCACATATCAACGTCAAGGAAGTGGCGGCGGTGCGCTTGTCGTTGCTGTCCTTGCACGCGCACTTCCCTATCCGCGACGGCGAACTGACCTTGCGCATCGACAACCGCGTCGCGATGGCGTGCATCAACAACTTCTTTTCCCGTTCCCCCCGTCTCTCCGCGGAGCTGCACAAGCTCCACGCCCTCTGCCGGTCGCTGTGGCTCTCCATTCGGGTGTCTTGGATCGCGTCCGTGGCCAACGAGTGGGCGGACCGCCAGAGCCGCGACCGCGACCGCACAGACTGGCAGCTGCACCCTGCCCTCTTCCGCCGCCTCTTGGCTCGGTACGGGGCCCAATCGGTCGACCTGTTCGCCTCCTCTCTTAACACCCACTGCCCCCGCTTTGACTCCCTCCCCGCCTCCCCGGGCTGCGACGCCATCGACGGATTCGCCCAGGTCTGGTCGACGGGGAACCTGTGGGCGAACCCCCCCTTCTCCAAGATCGCGCTCGTGCTGGCCAAGATCGTCGCCGAGGCGATGACCGTCACGCTCATCCTCCCGGTGTGGCAGGCGCAGGCCTGGTGGTCGGAGGCGGTCGGGCGCGCCAACGAGGCGCTCCTCCTCTCCGCAGCTCCGGCCTTTTCGAGGCGGGCCGCTCCCAGCGGCCGACGCCAAACCCGCACCGGCGCGCCTCTGCTCTCCGCTTCGTGAGCGGCGGGCGTTCGTGGCCGACGCCTAGCGCGCCGACCAACGCGCTGCCATGGCGAGTGACGCCCGCGGCGGCGGCGTTGCCGCCACTGCCCTCGCTGAGCCCCGGGACCTGTCCTTCCTGGATGTGACGGCGGCCAGCTACGGCACCGGCTGGCTGCGCTTCTGTGAGTTCTGCGCCGAGGGCTCCTACCGGGCGCTGCCGGCCGCCCCCTCGACTGACGGCCGCTATGTCGCCTTCCTGTGGCTCAAGGGCGCCGTGCAGCCGACGAGCGCGCGCACCTACCTCGCCGCTGTCCGCAAACGCCACATCGCCGCGGGCTACGCCAACCCCTGCGTGGCAGATGTCGTGTCGAAGGCGCTGGCTGGCTTCTCCAACGAATGGCTCCGCATTCTCGGTGCCAAACTCCAGCGTGTCGCCCTCCCCGCGCCGTTCGCCTGCACGCTCGCGCAGTTGGCCTACGCGTCCCCGAGCGCGACGGTCCGCCTGCGTCTCACGGCGGTGGTCAGGCACTTTTTCATGTGCCGCCGCGCCAAGGACGTGCTCGCTCTGGCGGCCGCGGACATTGCCTTGACGCCAGCCCGGGGGCTGTCGTTCCAAATCCTCCGCACCAAGACCGACGCCAAGCGCCCCGGTGACGAGCGCCGGGCGCACTCCTACCCCCCCTCTTCCTTCACTACCGTCCCGGACCGGCCCATCCTCCTCCTCCGTCGTGCGCTGGCGGTCCACCACCGCCATCTGCGCCCGTCGGACCGTCTTTTTTGGTGGACGGGTTCCGACCCCGGCTCGGCGCTGTCGGCGTTGCTGCGCGCTGGCCTCCTCCTTCTTGGGGCCTCCACTCCCGTCGGCTGCGTCTACGCCAGCCACTCCTGCCGCAGCGGTGGCTGCACCGCCATGCGCACCATCTGCGTCGGCCTGGACACCATTGCGCAATGGGCGGGGATGTCGGTCGAGACGCTGACAAAGAGCTACAACGACGCTCTGGCCCCTGTGACCCCGGAGGCCCACTTCTTTTTCAGCCGTCTTATTCCCCGCGTTTATGCCCTCCCGGCTTGACGCCCGTTCTCCCTCTGATGGCTACATGCGGCGCTTGCTTTTGTCTCTGTTATGCTGTGTTATTATTGCTTTTCTCCTTGGAACTGTCGATCGATTGACTCGGTCGTGTGTGCGGTGCGGGTACAATTGTACCCCGCGGGAGAGGGGGCGCGCCCGACACTGACGGCCGGCCTGGGCGGGGTGGCGGCGGGGGAGGCCGAGGGCTTCGGGCCGCACTTAGCGACCCACCGCTCCCCGCTGCTCTTTCCCCGCCTGTCTTGGCACGTCCGTCGTCTTTCGCGCTCCCCACCGTCCTCCCTGCGCAAGCTTCTCTGCGCACGTCTGTCGTCTTCCGGAGGGCCTTTGGAGCGCCCGTGCTGTCCACGGGCGAGCACTTTCCACTCCTTTTTCTCTCTTTTTTGTTTTTTCCGCAACCCAACCGAGTAGACTACTGTCAATGGCTACATGCGGCGCTTGCGTGTGTCTCTGTTACTGCGGCACGTCCCGCTGAATTTACCATGAAACGTGGATAGCATCGGCCGCCCCGTCCGCAGGGAGCACTGCCACACTATGCAACCAGCCGAGGGCGTCGGTAGCGCGCGGGGAATCCCGCCCGCCTCCTCAGAGTCCGACCCACCAAAGTCCATGGCGTCAGGGCCGGGCTACAAAGGCCCACGGGCCACCGCCGCTCGCGGGCGACCCCACGGGCGGCAAAAAAGTGCCAGAAAAAAAAAAAGACTCCCAAAGCAGCGCGCGCTACGAGCAGCGCCACCCCTCCGCTGCTCTGTCAACCGCACAGCCTTAGTTGCCAATCAGGCTCCGATACGGGGGCCGAGCTGCTCGCACAGCCGCCCCCGAACGATGACGACCCACGGAGCAATCGCAAAATTGTGCGCCAAAAAAGAGCGCGCGCGAACGAGGGCGCCGCGCCCGCCCCTCCGCCCCCTTTCAATCAAGGAGGACGGGGTTGACGGAGGCCTCGCTACGGCACACGGCCGCGGTCAATCCGAACACTCGCTATCACGCTGGCGGTGGAGTGCTACGAGCATCACCGCTACAACGTGATCAACGGCACGTGCCGGCGCGGAGCGGCTGCCACGAGACGCCGGCGGACCAGACTTTGGAGAAGACCAATTTGCTGTGCGGCCACCACCGATGGGCACCACCAGACCGCACGAGGTGCACAACGCGAAGATGAGAAGCGCGGGGGTGTCTCGTGTCGGCCCTGTGGTGCACTGATGGAGCGCCGAGAGCGGTACGAATTCTGCGATGCCGCTGCCGAGGGCAGGCGGCGAACAACCCAGAATGTAAACCGGTCACGATCACTGCTATGACACCATCGGATGGCCTGCTCGCGATTGATGCCAGCTGTCCCAGTGCAAGGCCTGCTGTCGAACAACACCCGATCGATCGGGAATCGAGAAATAGTACGCCTCCTGTGGGGAATTTTGAGGTAGGGTGGTACCCCTCTTTAATAGGCCAGAAACGATGATGATCAGTTGGGCTCGAAAATCATCCGGCATGCTCCGTGAGGACACTTTCTTGATCTGGGAAGACGACGAGGGAGAGCGGCTGGGAGAGACGTGCGCGAAGCACACCGGTCTTGCGGTTTCGTGAGGGTGCGTCCCCATGTTGCGGGCACCGCGGGCTGAGGGAAAGTGCACCGGGGCGGCGGCCGATGCCGACGCCGTGGCGGTGAACACGCTCGGCGCGGATGGGACGAATGAGCCGGTTTTGGCTCTTGTGTACTTCGTGTTCGGGATCCTATCATGGCACGAATACGACGTAAATTGTTTAGAGCGATTCGAGAGCAATGCCAACGACGCCTTGGCAGTGGCTCGCACGTGTCTGAGCGTGCTGAGCACGCGCCATGTAGACCGGGCCATAGTCTGTTCAACCAAATGACGAGGCACACCTTCGATGTAGAACGAGATTCGTATGCGGGAGAAATCCAAACTGCTGGCTTTGATACTAGTATTTGCTCGTGTAGCACCCTTGCGCACTTCGTTCGCAGCTCCCCCTCTGTTTCAAACAAAAAAGCTCTTCACGACGGCTTTCTAGGCCCTGGTACAATGCACAAACAAGAGTTCGGATGTGATAAACGATGCTCAGCCTTTCGTGAGCGTTTGAAAGACTAAACGATAGCAGTGTACGAATGGATAGAGACGGCATCCCATCCATCGACCAAGTGCTTGGAAGTGCCTCCGCCACGAGTCCGAAACAGGAGCCATCCAACAATCCGGCTCAAACGTGGCGACAAGACTTTCAATCAATTCGAAGAAAACTTCCGGCTGGGCCCGGCGTCAGCGGACGAGAAACGCTCATGCGGCCACTCTGACTGTGAGATTTAGTGATTTTCGAACCCTGCTCTCATGTGTTGTAGCTTTCAGAGAGAAAAATCCCCATCTTTCTGCACACAAACTGTGCACTCAGCTGCTTGTGAACTGCAGTGCATGTTTTTATGGCAGTGCGTACTGGCGGACGTCGCTCGCCGCGCGAACCGGCAGCGGCGCAGCCGCCTCCGCCGCGTCGGCGGCAAGCACCACGGGGCGCCGCGGGACGGGCGGGCACAGCACACACGGCTCTGCGTGCGCGTGGGGCCGGAGCCCCCGACGGCCGCGGGACCAGTGGGGCTGCGAGCGCCCCTGGCGTGTTGTCCGCTCCGAGCGGCGGCGGTGGCCGTTTCGTGGTAGCGGGAAGGGCGCTCCCTGCGTGTTTCCACCCCCGTCGCTTGCGGCACGGCGGTGCCCGCGGTCGCTACCAACCAGACCTCCCCGTGGCGGCCAAGAGGAGCGCGTGCCGCCGATGCCACCAACACAGCGGCCTCGACCAACTACGTCGGTCAAGAGAGGTGGTGATGGATGCGGCGGGGGTGGCGGGGGCCGAGGGGGAGGGG
>Ga0115030_1000883_pt1 | contig 13135 bp, 5 predicted proteins | sample SidtaG_4_FD_87174 | JGI IMG/M metagenome (GOLD analysis project Ga0115030, IMG submission 87174) | Marine algal microbial communities from Sidmouth, United Kingdom - Sidmouth_Male1 metaG | ecosystem: Host-associated > Algae > Red algae > Unclassified | place: Sidmouth, United Kingdom | collected... | reverse complement strand
TGGCGGCGGCGCACGCGGGGGGGGGGGGGGGGCCCCCCCCCGCCCCCCCCCCCCCCCCCCCCCGGCGCCGGCGGGCCGCGGGGCGGGGGGCGGCCCTCCCCCCCCCCGGGGGGGGGGGGGGGGGGGGGGGGGGGGGGGGGGGGGCCCCCCCAAAACCCCCCGGGTAAAAATTTTAGGGGGGGGGGGGTGGGGGGGGGGGGGGGGGGGGGGGGGAGTGAGAGCTCCGAGGTGTTTGACGGCGACGCCACGGTGGGTATTGACGGCGCCGCAGCCGGTGGCAGCAGAGTCATGACCGTCACCACCACCACCCCTGCCACCGCCGTCGCAGCCGGACCAGACTCCCTCCCCTCGGCGTGTGCTGAGGCGCGCCTCCCCCTCGGCCCGGAACACCTCTTCATCCGCGGCTCTTCCCTCCGCAACACGGACTGGGTGCTCGGGCTGGTGCTCGCCACCGGGCGGGACACCAAGCTCATGCAAAACATGAAGACCCGGCCCCGCAAGTCGTCCCGCCTCGAAAAGGAGACGAACAAGCACTACTGGTTGTCGCTCGTCCTCCAGCTGGTTATTGTGATTGTGTTGACGAGCTTGTCGGCGCGCAACTGCCAGCGCCTGTCGTCGGTGTGGTACCTGTTTGAGCCCCTCGGCTGCGGCAGCACCGAGTCCTTCCTCCGCTTCTTCACCTTCTTTGTGACCTTTTCGGGGCTCATCCCCATCTCCCTGTACGTGTCCATGGAGATTGTGCGGGGCTTCCAGGTCTACTTTATCGAAGGCGACAACCTAATGGCCGACCCAGAGACGGACGTGCGGGCAGAGGTGCGTACGTCCAACCTCAACGAGGAGCTCGGCGTCGTCTCGTACGTGCTGTCGGACAAGACGGGGACGCTGACGGCCAACAAGATGGAGTCCAAACTCATCTCGCTCAACGGGCGGGTCTACTCGGGGCTGCTGCACGGGGTGGGCGCGGACGCGCTCGGGCCGAGTAGTAGCCGCGCCGGCGGCAGCGGGGACGTTGGCGGCAGCAGTACCCCGTCGCTCGACACGGGCGACAGTGAGACCCCGCCGGCGGCGGTCGGGCCGGCGGTGCCGAGCCTGGCCGACCTGGTCATGGCGCTCAAGCTGTCGGAAAAACGGCGGGTGCGTCCGTGGCGGCCGTACGAGCAACGGCGTCAATCCCGTGGCGGGCGCGACGACGACGATGACGACGACGGCGATGATTCAATGGTGGACAGCGACGATAGCGAATTGGAACCGGACGACGCGGATGGCATTGCGACGTCTGCCCGCGGCGCCGCGCGGCAGCGACGGAGAAGACGCGGCGGAGGCGGCAGTAGCTCCTCTGTCAATAGTAGCTCCGAATCCCTCTCCTCCTCCCTTTCCAAAAGCTCGGAAAGCCCCCGCAGTGCGGGCGGCGACGACGGCGCCTTTACCTTTTCCCGCGGCGACCTGGCCGCTGCCGGCGACGCGCTACGGCTGTTGGCCATCTGCCACACGGTCGTTGCCGAAGCCGACGACGACGGCAATTTGGCATACCAAGCGTCAAGCCCCGACGAGGCGGCGCTGGTGCAGGCCGCCCGCTCCCATGGCTTCACCTTCTTGCGGCGGTCCAACAAATCGGTCGTCCTCAACGTCTTTGGGCGGGAGGAGGAGTACCACATCCTGGCCGTCCTCGAGTTTGACTCGGCGCGGAAGCGCATGTCAGTTGTTGCACGGGGGCCCGACGGCCGCGTGCGGGTGTACACCAAGGGCGCCGACGCGGTGATTTTCGCGCGCTTGGCTGCGGGGGAGCCCATTGACGCCACCTCGCACCACTTGCACGAATTTGCGGTGGCGGGGCTGCGGACGCTCTGTTTGGCGTCGGCGGTTGTTGGCGAGCGCCGCTTCCGCAAGTGGCAAACCCGCTACCGGGAAGCCGCTTCTTCTGGGGAGACCCGCGACGAGCGGGTAGCGGAAGCCGCCGCGGAGATTGAGGTTGGCCTCTCCCTCCTCGGCGCCACGGCCATTGAGGACAAGCTCCAAGACGGGGTGCCCGAGACGTTGCAGGTGCTCGAGCGGGCCGGCGTCAAGGTGTGGATGCTGACCGGGGACAAGCTCGAGACGGCCATCAACATTGGACTGTCGTGCGGGATGCTCGACGACGGCATGGACGTTGTCGTCATCAGCGAGGACAGCGTAGACGGGGCCAACGCGCAGCTGGAGCGGGCCATTGGGCGGTGGTCGGCGTTGCGGCTCGGGGTCACCCCCGGCGCGCCGCCGCGCTCCCTCGGCCTGGTCATTGACGGGCAGACGCTGCACTTTGCGCTTGCGGCGGAGCTCCACCGCAAGTTTATGGTCCTTGGCACCATGGCGCGGTCGGTCATTGCCTGCCGCGTGTCGCCGAAACAAAAGACGGAGCTCGTCGAGCTCGTCCGCCGGCTGGCCAAGGACAAGGTGACGCTCGCGATTGGGGACGGCGCCAACGACGTTGGCATGATCCAAGCCGCCCACGTCGGCGTTGGCATTGTCGGGGTGGAAGGCAAGGAGGCAAAGCTCGCGTCGGACTTTTCCATTGGCCAATTCCGCTTCCTGACCCGCCTCATGGTCGTCCACGGGCGGTGGAGCTACAAGCGGCTGTCCAAAATGGTCCTCTACACCATCTACAAGAACTCGCTGCTGACGCTCTGCGAGCTCTACTGGGCGACCTACTCGGCCTACTCGGGGCAGCCGCTTTTCGATCCGTGGATGTCGGGGATGTACAACTTGCTCGTCGCGTCCATCCCGCCGCTGGTGCTCGGGACGCTGGACCAGGAGCTCGGCGCCCCGTACGCAGTCATGTTCCCGGAGGTGTACCGCAAGGGGCAGCGCAACTCGGCCTACTCGGGGCGGGTGTTTATCAGCTGGCTGTTTGCAGCCATCTGGCAATCGGCGCTGATCTTTTTCCTCGCTGTCCTTGGCGCGGGCGACCGGCCAGTGCGCAACGGGCAGTTGCTCGGCATGTGGTCGCTTGGTGCCCTCGTCTTCACGCTCGTCCTCGCGGCCGTCCACCTGACCGCCGCCGTTTACATGTCCTCCTGGACAGTCCTATCGGCAACTGCCATGGCCATCTCCTTCTTCTCGTGGTACGTGCTCGGCCCGCTGTTTTCGCTCCGCGCCATATCGCTCGACTCCGACCTCGCGCCCAACATGTTTGGGGTCATCCACCGGGTGTTGGAGGCGACCCGCACGTGGCTGCTTCTCTTCCTCGCGCCACTCTGCTGCGTGCTGCCGGTCCTGTCCTTCCGGGCGGTCAAGCGCCACACGCGGCCCAACCTCAAGGCCGTCGTGCAGGAGCTAGCGCGCATGGGTGTCTCACGGGAGGCCATCCTCGAACGCCTGCGGGGAATCAAGCCGTTTTCAACGGGGCCGGGCGACTCGGAGGCGCTGGCGGGCCTGCTGCCGACTCCCGGCTCGGCGCCCGCGTCGCCGACGGGCGGCCCGCTGGGCTCCCCGACGGGCGCCGGCCTCCCGTCGCCGCTCATCTTTACGAGTCTCGGCGAGGCGACGCACGACGGCATGCCGTCGCCGCCCCAATCCCCCGGCGTCACCTTTGTCAAGAACGAAGCGCAATACCTGTACAGCGGCTTCAACTTTGACCTCGACGAGTCGGCGGTCGTGCTCCGCGTCGAAGCCGACCGCCGCGGCACTCGGCGGCTGCGGCACCGGCAGCTCAAGCGCACGTGGTCCGACACGGAGCTCCACGGCAGCGGCGCGGTGGGGGGCGCAGGCGGGCGCCGTGGCGGCGGACGCGGGGGGGGGCACGGCCGCCCGTCGGTGGCAGGCGCGTCGGCACACCGGCGGAGCCGCTCCGCGGGCGACGCGCTCACGGCCGCGCACCTGGCACGGTTGGACGGCGACGGCGGTCTCGACGGCGACGGCGGCGACGGTGAGTCCGCCGGCAGCGCCCACCCGGACCGCGTGCGCGTGTTGCACAGTGACGTTGGCGGCGGCGGCAGTGGCAGCCGCGTCAGCGTGGCGGACCCCCGGTGGAGCCTCCCGCCGTCGCGCGCGGGCTCTGCCTCGGATCTGTCGGTCCGCGACCCGCCGGCGGGTGCTGCGTCGGCGGGCAGTGGCAGCGGCAGCCAAGAGGGGGCCACCGCAGCTGATCGGCGGCTTGCCGCGCGGCGGCGGCGCCAGCGGGAAATGCACGACGCGCGTGCCTGGTCGGGCGACGACGAGGATGGGGACCTGTAGCCGCGGGCTCGGGTCGCACCGCCCCGAATTATGTACAGCGGGGCGGCGGGCCGCGAGGGGTTTTGCGGTTGCGATGGTTGAGGTGTGGGTTGCCAATGAGGTGGGATTCGGGGCGGTGGCGGACGGATCTGGACCGCCGTCTCTCCCTGGGTACGCATGGCCTGTGGCCGCCTGGCCCCGTGCGTGCTGTTTATTTTGTTGTCTCTGTTGGTTGTTTGAGTGGGTGGTCGCTCTTCGGAGGACGCAGCCAGTGACTGGTGTGGTTGTTTCTGTTGGCGCGCGTGGTGCACATGAGAAAATGAAACTCAACGTTGTTGACCAGTCTTTTGCCGCCGTCTGCATGTGTCGCCACCAACTGTGTGCCGCGCGGGCGGCGCCAATGGTGGCCGGCGGTCGCCCCGCGGCACGTCTGCCAGCGGTGAGTGTGGCGAGTGCGCCGTTGCAGACGATGGGTGCGGTCGCCAGACGCAGTGGCCCATTCTTGACGGACCGGCGCCACAGACGCGCACGTACCGTGGCACCCAGAGACGGCAAACATGGAGAGGAGAAAAAACGTGGGTGGCCCCCGCCATGACCGTCAAAAAAGGCTACGATACAACGCGGGGATGCGTGGGCCACACCGCGGCCGTCTAACCGCCGTCAAAACAGCAAAAAAAAACCGTACCGAAGGACCCCGCCGCTCCGCTTGCGTCCTCACTCATTGGCCTTGGCCTTTTTGTCGGCAGCCTCCTTCTCCGCCACCTTTTCCGCTTGCGTCAGCAGCCGCCCCTTCTCCGCCCGTTCCCTCCGCTCCGAGTAGCGGTCGGTGAATTCGTCTGCAAACTCCCGGTTGATGCGCACGAGGCGCACAAACTCTTCGACAACGTCGACGACGCGCTCGCGGAGGGAGCCCGGCTTGATCCGCCCGTCCTCATCAAACTGCGTCCACGCCATGGGCACGGAACTCTGGTTGACCACACACGCCATGCGCATCCACCGCGCGAGCAGCCGCAGCGCGTTGACGGTGTTGAAGCTTTGGCTCCCCCCACACACCTGCATGACGGCCACGGCCTTGCCCTGCGTCGGCCGCACGCTGCCCGTGTTGAGGGGGATGGTGTCGATTTGGTTTTTGAGCACCGAGCAGAGGGCGCCGTGGAGCTCCGCCCCCACCCACACGTGCGCTTCCGACCAGTGGACGAGGGCGCGGAGTTCGAGCACCTTGGGGTGCTCGGCGAGCGCCGGATCCCGCACGGGCAGCCCGTGGGGGTCAAACGTGCGGACGTCGCAGCCCATGCCTTCGGCGAGGCGCGCCGCTTCGGCGGCGAGGAGTTTGGAAAAGCCCGCCGGCCGCAGCGTGCCGTAGAGCACCAAGACGCGGGGGGGGTGGGCCCGCGTCGCGCCGGGCGGCCGAAAGGCGGTCGCCCCCGCGAGCAGCGGCAGCGCCTCGGTGCGCACCCAGTCGTCGGCGCCGGGGCCCGAGGCGGGCACCGCCACGTCCGCGCGGTGGGCGAGCGCCGCGCAGAGGCCGCGGGCGCCGCCGACGGGCGGACCGGGGGGGGGGCACCGCCCGCCGCCGAGGGGAGCCGCCCGACGGTCACGGGCCACCAAACGGGAGCCGCCCGAGCGGGGCACCACGTCTTGTCGGCGGGCGCCGCGAGGGCGGGACGCCGCGCCCGGTCGCACGGCAAGGCCGGCCGACCACGAGCCGAGACGGCGGGCGTCGTCCAAGCGGGGCCAACAACACGGGCGACCGACGGGCGGCAGCGCGCACCGGTGGGATGCCAACAACGACGCGGCGCGGCCGACCCACATACCGCGCCGCGTGCCGACGCCAAGGGCGGGGGCGCGCTGCCGTCACGGCAACGGGGGTGGGCACCCGGACGGTCCGTGGCAGGGGGGGGTGGCCGGGCGTGCGAAGACCGCCATCCCTCACCGCCCCGGCGGTGCGCCTGCGGCGGCGGCCGCGGCGCCGGCGGCGGCGTCTGGTCGGCTTGGATTTCAGAGAAGACGCCGACGCCGGCGCGATAGCGGCCGCTGGGGTGTGGCCCGACTCACTCTCGCAACGTCCGCTGGTGTGTGCAAGTCGATGATTGACTGCCGCTGAAAGAGGTTTAGGCAGGCCAATGCAAGAACCGCGATTGACCAACAATGAATTGGAGTACGAGGATTCCAAGCAGGTGGACACAAATCTGTTCGTCGTCATCATCATGTATTCCAGATCACGCTCACAGGGAAAGAGAAATCCGCGCGCTGAAATGTGGCGGCCAATCCTGTCCGCATTGACGCCCTGCGCCGTTTTCAGAGCATGGTGCCAGAGAGCCTCTCTCCTGCAGTAGCCTTGCAATACCGAGAGGCGTCCTACTTGAGAAAAACAGCACAGCTCTTGCATGAGCACCAGGTGTGCAGAAAGCGAGCAGGACATCTCTGCTTGGCTCTTCATGCTATGGACGGCAACTGCGCGGGAGTGCAGAGTCTCGCAGGGTTCATGCTGCCGTCTTGAAGGCCAAGGGTTGACGCGCTGCACATGCTTGATTTTTTCTACGAAAAGCCGGCGTCGTTCGCCAAGCCATTGGACCAAGCTCACAAGCCCTTGCTCCCCTTGTTGTCTTGGCACTGACCGGTGTGGTTCGCCGACTATCGCTCTCCGTTCTCGGAATGCATGCCTGGTATACTACAAGTATGATTGCAGAAAGTGCTTACAACAGTTCTACAGCACTGTGAATAGTTTATTTTGAATTATTCCAGAAACAGAATGTATCGATCAAACAACGTGTTGAATGCACTGCCACTCTAGTTCGATGTGGACCCCCCGTATTACCATCGTAACATCCATCTTCGTGGTAGCAAAACGATCGCTGCAGTCGCCATGGCGCGCCGGTTGGGCCTCTCTCGAGGGCAGCCCGATTCAAGCAGTGGCGCAGCGGGCCCGGCATCAGTGCCGGTTCTCGGTTGGTCCATACTGTACAGTATGCCTGTTGGAGGCATCTTCGTCGCTGGCGTGATGTTGGAGGACGGGCAGCCACTGAGCACATTGGTTGCATACCAGTCTAAAAAGCCGCTGACCACGCCCAAAGATTCAGCGATCAGCAAGATGCGATCATTCACGTGCCGTACTCCTCTTCGATTGGCCCACACCGTCCTCGCTGGTGGTGCCTGTTCTCCATCTCATGACGAGCGGACACGGTGTGCGACAGGTGTGCGACGCAAGTTCGATTTGATGTGGAACGAGGGCGTGATGGAACGTACGTGCAATCTGCCTTGACCTGAGAAATTGAGACTATCGTGGAATTCATATTCCTCACAAGTGATATTTATAACATAAATCTTTCTTCTGTGCCTATCATTTCAGTTTTCCTTTCAATTGAGGCCAACCTGAGCACGACCTGAGGCCAACCTGACGTCAGTTGTGGCCCCCTGCCTCACGCGCATGCCTCGGCGAGCCGTCTTCTCGTTTTGCCAGCGTCAGCCACGTCGGCGCTCCTCCCTTCCTCCCGCCCCCCCTGTCGCCGCTCCTTCCCCATTCCCGCCCCCCTCCCCGTCGCTCCCGCGCTCTCTTGGCGTTGCCACCGCGCGTGGCCGACGGTGCCCCACGCGTGGAAGAACAGGTCCACCAGAGCTCATCGCTGAGATCCGGCCGTTTCACGAAACCCCCTCCTTGCCTTGTTTTATTGTTATGTAACCAGCACCAACTCAGCGCGACGACAATGGGACAAGTACGGCGACCAGAGGAGCAACTCCCTGTATCGGGGACATAGTCAACTGGAGGGGATAAACTGTAGCTACGAGTGACCACGTGTACTGTAGAAATAAATACCCACCGCGCCCTCGACGTCGAAGCCAAGCCGTCGAAAGAGGAGGACCACCTCTGCCGTTGGAGGAAATAGAAGCTTCGCGCACAACACGAACAAAGCAAAAAAAAAGCATCAAGTTCTTTGTATAAACCCCTCACATGCCCAGCCGCCCCACAACTTGCTCTTTACACGCAACAGACGCGCGGCGACGGGGATTAGTCTGCCAAGTGCAGGTCCGCCGCCGTCACGCTCTCCTCCCCACTATCGCTTGCTGCCGTGAGGGTCTTGCGCAGCTCCTCGTGTCGCCGCATCAACGCCTGCCGGCGCTCGTTGAAGGTGCTCGGGAAAAAGTCGGGGAAGAAGCGCTGGAGGAAGGAAAAGATGAGGACGTGGCCGAGCGGCGTCAGCGGCGCAATGAGGATGATGGCAAAGGGGATGACCGTCAGCAGGTCCTTGCCGGTGCGGCGCAGCGTCCGCACCTCCCGCGGCAGCAGCGTGCGGCCGGTGCTGGCCTTGCGAATCAGCCGCGTCGCGTAGAGCGTGTCCCCGCCAACGAGCCGGAAGCCGCGGGCGTAGAATTCGGCGCCCTCCTTGGTCTTGGAGAAGGACTCCTTGACGTACTTTTTGACGCGCGGCCAGTCGAGGGTGCCCGTGTAAAAGTCGTCACCGAGGCCCATGCGGACCTTGAGGTACTGGATTTCGGCGGCGAGGAGGCCGAGCTCGTCATCGTCAATGAGCAGCGGCTCTTCCATCTCGACAAACACCGCCAGCGGGGCGAGGCGCAGGTCCAGATCCGCAAAATCCGCAATGAGGAGGCGCTCTTCCTCGGGCTCAGACGCAACCTCCACCTCTGTGGCCAGCGTCGCGTACGCCTTGACCATCTCCAACGCGAGCACCTGCACCGCGAGCGTCCGCCGCACCCGCGACACCGAGTCGTCCATGGCGCGGATCTCCTTGGCGCGGATGAGCTTGCCGAGCTGGTCCTCCTTGCGGAGCACCGCTTCGCGCGCTTTGGACGCCTCCTGCAGCTCCCGCTCGAGATCATCAATGGCGTCTTGCCGCTTGGCAGCGTCGACGCTCGCCGCGGCCGCCGCCGCAGCCTGCCGCGCCGCCACGGCCGCCGCCGCGCCCGGGTCGTGGCCGTCTTCCCCCGCGCGCACGGGCACCTCCCCATTGAGGCGGGCCCACGTCTCCCCGAGTTTGTCGACCGCCGTCGTCACCTTGACGCGGAGCGCCGGCAGGTCGACCGTCCCGTCCTCGCGCATCAGGTCCGCGAGCCGCCCACGCTCGTCGGGCGCCTCGCCGGCAGGTGCGGCCGCGGCGGCGGCTTCCGCTGCGGCGAGTGCCGCTTTGGCGGCCACCGCCTCGCGCTCCGCCTCCTTGACGGCGGCGCGCTCCTCGAGGAGCCGCACCCGCACACGGGACGCCTCAATGGCCGCCGACACCGCCGCTGCAATCATATCGTTCTTCTCCGTATCCGCGCAGGGCGGGACCGACACAACCCGCGGACCACCGCCAAGGGGAGGGGGAGGAGGGGGGGTGTCGAGCTTCTCCGAGTCCTCCGCAGGTCGCGCCGCCGCCATTGTCGTGGGCGCGACGCCATTGGGCACCTCTGTTTGGCTGCTGATGCCGCCATTGCCGCCATCGGCGGCGGGAGCTATTGGGTCACCCGCCACAGCTCCCTTCACCACCTCCTTCACCACCCCCTTTGCCGCCTCCTTTGCCGCCCCACCCGCTGCCCCCCCGACCGCCCCTACCGCTGCCCCCTCCGTCGCCCCCGTCGCCGCGCCCTCCGTCACCCCCTTTGCGCCCTCCCTCACCGCTTCGGCCCCAGCGGTCGCACTCGCCCCACCCCCACTCCCCGCCACCTCGACCACCGCATTTACGCTTACCCCCGCCGCCGACATCCCATTCAACTCCACCTCATTGGCCTCCACCCCATTCACCTCCACTCCCGACACCCCATTCTGGGGCGTCGACCGCTCTGGCGGGAGGGATTCCCCCCGCTTCTTAGAGCGGGAGGTCATGGTCACCACCCCGCCCACCCGCCTGCCACCACTGGCAGCAGCTCGTTGCCGGCGGTCGGCGAGCAGCGGCGGGCGGCCCCTGGCGGTCGGCCTGCCCGGTGCGCGCCCAAACGTCGCCCGTTGACGCGACAGTGGGGAGACGCCGACCAGGCAACAGGAGGGCGCCGACATCCGTGTGGTTGCTCCACGGGCGGCACCCATGGGGGTGGCGGCGGGCCACGCGGCGGCGGGCGCAAACGCCACCAATGGCGGCGCCATTGGCCGGCTGGGGAGAGGCATCGAAGCAACCGCGCGGGGGGTGCAAAGAGCAACAACAAAGACGCAACAAGTGAGGTGCGCGTAGCGAGAACACCAGCGGGAGGCGGCAGGTGGCGGAGAGGACAAACGGGCCCGGGAAGCGGGCGATGCGCGGAGCGCGCCGCCACTGCTGCGAAGGCCACCGTTTCGAGGGCCGCATGCAACCGCGACATTCGAGCAACGGGAGGCGGCCGCTTGGTGGCGCCCTCGGCGTGTGTGGCTGAAAGCACGGAGCTGCCGAGCTGGAAGCACTCACAAGCCACGTGTGATGTTCTCAACTCTGGATCACAAGATTGGGCAGCGCAAATGTGTTGCCGCCGTCATGAAGTAGCCTCATTTGTGATTTTGTTTCGCGAAGAAGACGGATCATTTTCATTGTACAATTAACACACCGCGGTCACAAGCTCATGTAGTTATACTTAGCCACGTGTGCAGGGGTCGACGACGGGGGAGTTTGGCTTGATCGCGTCCCGGGAGTGGCCACCCTGATCCGGCCTCGCGCACGTCGTCGTCACCGTTCCTCTTGCCCCCGTAGCTGGGGGCTCCCTGCTGCTGGCGCGGACGTCCCCCTTTCGCGCCCCCTGTTCCTGCACAATCCTTCTTTCCACAGGGGTCAGCTCCCCTTTCCCACCCCTCGACCACCATGTTGTTCCTCCTCCACGAGAGCGCCTCTGGCCTCGGCCTCTTGGAGGTTGTTGAAGCCGACGACGTGGCGTCGGGCGTGGAGGAGGCCATGCTTGCCCAGTCGGACTTTTCGCGTTTTGCCCGCATGGTGCGCCTCAAGGCGTTTGCCCCCTTCTCCTCGGCGGAGCACGCGCTTGAAAACGCCAACGCGGTCTCTGAGGGCGCCATCACCGACTACCTGCGCGAGTTTGTTGAAGCCAACCTGCCGTCGGCCGGCCCCAAGTCGGCGTCCAAAAAGTCCAAATCCGCCGCCGAAGCCGCGACGACCGTGCAGCTCGGCGTGCACGACCAAAAGACGGCGCAAGCGCTGCACGACGCCATTGGCGCGCGCACGGGGGTGGCCATCAATGCCGACGCGCGGTCGGCGGAGCTCCTCCGCGGCGTCCGCTGCCACTTTGAGCGCCTCATCGACGGGTTGAAGGCGGGGGATTTGGCCAAGGCGCAGCTCGGGCTCGCCCACTCCTACTCCCGCTCCAAGGTCAAGTTCAACGTCAACCGCTCCGAGACGGGCATCCTCAACAGCATTGCGCTGCTCGATACGCTCGACAAGGACATCAACACCTTTGCCATGCGCGTCCGCGAGTGGTACTCGTGGCACTTTCCAGAGCTGGTCAAAATTGCGCCAGACAACATCCAGTACGCGCGGCTGGTGCGCGTCGTCCGCAACAAGGCGGACCTGTCAGAGGAGAGCCTACCCGCCATCAAGGCGGTCGTCATGGACGAGGCGGTGGCGCAGGACATCCTCGACGCGGCGCGCTCGTCCATGGGCACGGACATTTCAGAGGTGGACCTGGTCAACATTGACGGCTTTTCGCGGCGGGTCGTCGAGCTGGCCGAGTACCGGACGAGCCTCCAAGCGTACCTGGCCTCCAAGATGGGGGCGGTGGCGCCCAACTTGGGCGCGCTGCTGGGCGACACGGTCGCCGCGCGGCTGATTGCGCACGCGGGGTCGCTGACCAACTTGGCCAAGTACCCGGCGTCGACGGTGCAGATCCTGGGCGCCGAGAAGGCGCTCTTCCGGGCGCTCAAGACCAAGGGCAAGACGCCCAAGTATGGGCTCCTCTATGTACGTTGGCGTGTGTGTGGCGTGGCCGTCAGGCTGCGGACTGTGTGTGACTCGTTTGGGCTGAGTTTTTTGGGGGTGTTTGCCTGCCGTACGCGCTGCTGTTCTCACATCACCAACCATTTGCTTGTGTGGCTGCGCACTGCTCGTTCTGGCCTGCACGTCTCTGCTGTTACCCCCCTTGCTGCTACCTGTTCTGGCCTCTATGGCCGACCCTCTGCGCCGACATGCGCACCTTTCCCCTTTGCCTGACATTGCGCTTCCCCCCCACTGACCCACATGCGCAGCATAGCACCTTTATCGGCCGGGCCAAGCTCAAGAACAAGGGCCGCATCAGCCGCTACCTCGCCAACAAGTGCTCCATCGCCTCCCGCGTCGACTGCTTCTCCGACCATGCCACCGACGTCTTTGGGCGCATGCTCCGGGACCAAGTCGACGAGCGGCTCAAGTTTTACGACACGGGCGCGGCGCCGCGCAAAAACACCGACGTGATGCAGGCGGCGATTGCGGAAGCCGAGGCCGTGGCCGACGCCATGGACGTGGGGGCGGCCGACGCCGACGATGAGGACGATGACGAGTCGGATGGGGACGAGCCGATGGCGGCGACGCCCGCCGCCGCAAAGGCGCCCGCCGCGGCCACGCCCGCGTCCAAGAAGAAGAAGGACAAGTCGGCCAAAAAGGCGGCCAAGGCTGCCAAGGCGGACGCGGACGTCAAGACGCCAAAGTCGTCGAAAAAGGACAAGAAGCGGTCGCGGGAGGAGGGCGGGGGCAAGTCGGCCAAAAAGTCGTCGTCCAAGAAGAGCAAAAAGGCGGCGGCGGCGGTGGTGGCCTAGGGCGGGCGTTGCCCCGATCACTCTTGTTTTTGGTTTGGCCCCGTGTCGTTGCTTGCATGCGTTTTTTTCCTCGTGTTCCGCGCCCGCCTGCGGCGCAACCCGAGCCCCCCCGAGCGCGTCGCGTCGACGCCACGGCGCCCGGTCCCGCGGCTGCCCTCACACCCCCCACGCCCGCGGGAACCCCCCCCCCCCCCCCCCCCCCCCCCCCCCCCCCCCCCCCCCCCCCCCCCCCCCCCCCCCCCCCCCCCCCCCCCC
>Ga0115030_1000881_pt1 | contig 13142 bp, 12 predicted proteins | sample SidtaG_4_FD_87174 | JGI IMG/M metagenome (GOLD analysis project Ga0115030, IMG submission 87174) | Marine algal microbial communities from Sidmouth, United Kingdom - Sidmouth_Male1 metaG | ecosystem: Host-associated > Algae > Red algae > Unclassified | place: Sidmouth, United Kingdom | collected... | reverse complement strand
GCTGCACACACCGGCCACCGTAGACTGGCCCGGACTGGGAACTGAGCCTCCCATTGGTCGCCGTCATGTTGATTTATTGCAAATCTGGCGAAACTGGCGGACAACCAACACGGATTGAAAATGCGAGACTTACTACCACAAGGGCTGAGAGGGAGCGCGCCAAGATTTTCGAGGCGTGCGGTTCCCGCGGGCGGTTTCTCACGAGGGCGTACGCCTCGCGTCCCGCTCGTGGTTGCCCCTCTCCACACCAGCCGCATTGGGCATTGCCTCCTCCTTTCCTTTGCGTGCTATCGCGCGCTCCCCATCCATCCCCGGCGGCCATTCCTCCTGGCCCCAATCATTACACCATGCCCCCTCCTCCCGGACCCGCTCGCCCGGTTGCCGCTCGCCGGGCGGCATCTTCCTCCTCCCCCGCTGCCGAGGTGACAGACCGCCCCTTTCATGCCGACATGATGCGGAGCAATGACGTCTGGACTGAGGAGGCGGCTACCCAGGATGCCGTTGTCGGGCGGTCACCCTACGAGGGCCCTGTGCCCTCCGCTGTCCTCAGCAGCTCTGATGTGACGCGTGACGACCTCATGCAGATGTGTGACAAACGGGCCATCACGTACGGCGAGGCCGACTCGATCGCGGCTCTGAAGGCCTCCCTCATCAAGTTCAACCAATCTCACAACGTGCTTTGGACGGCTCGCATGATGCAATTGGCGCTTCACGTGAGTCGGGACGCGCAAGTCGGGCGAGGACACCTTTTGGGATTCCAGGCGGCCACGGCGTACCGCATCCCTCCTCCTCAGGACTACACCGCTCCCACTCTCGTCTCCGAGGACGTCCCGCTGCTGTGTGCCGTCGGCGGACCCGCCGCAGCCCGCCGCACCGGCTCGATGGCGGCGCTGCCTATGACCTCCAACGCCGTGGGGTGCGATGGCGGCGCTTTCTCTGCCAGTGTGGGTTCTGAAGCGAGCCCATTCGTCGCTGGCTCGGGTGGGGCAGCCGAGAATTCGGCCGCCGGGCAGCGTGCCTGTGCAGCCGACGACGTGCCCAGCGGAGCCGGGCGTGGGCGCGCCGCCGTGGCAGCACGAGATCACCCAGCCGGCGGTGAGGGGCAACGGCCCTCGGATATTGCGTTTGAGCTGGCCTCAACGCTGCGCGCACGGGAAGAGGCCAGCGACGGCGCCACACGCAAATTGGAGAACAAGATTGACACCCTGATGGGCATGGTGTCGGACGTCCAGGAGACCGTCCAGGCGGACACCCAGTGCACCACCGCTTACCACGCGCGTATGGAAGGCTCAGTCGGCGCTCTCCTGTGTCGTGGTCCTGACCAACGTGTGACCCCTCAGGCGCTTGTCAACCGCCCCCGCAAACGCGCCAAGACTGCCGGCGCCCCGCCCTTCTCGAACATCATGGCCTCTTCCTCCGCGGGCAACACAGGGAGAAGCGGCGGCGGATTCACGGCCGCTGCTGGGTCAGCGACGGGCCAAACGCCGTTCTACCTGGAGCTGCTGCACGGCGTCGGAATGGAGCCCGAGCTCATCACAGCCACAATGAAGAGAACGGGCTTCATGTCGCAATTGATCTACATTGTGCGCCTGTGTCACGTGTCTGCGGGGAAGCCGGGAGTATTCGGCACCCTTGTGGTGCGAGGGCTGTACACGCAGGCGCTGCGTAAGGCGCGCGACGCCGCCGACGAAGGCCGGCCCGTGGCGCAGATCAACATCAAGAAGGCGGAGAAGGTGAAGAGCATCGCCGAAAACAAGGCGGAGGACTACTTGCGAGTTGCCAACTGGCTGTACATGGTCGCACCAGAGGTGATGGGCGAGTCGGCAACGGAGGCGACGGCCAGCAAGCTGGGCTCCACCAACTGGGACATCCAGGCCAAGGTCAACGCCGGCATCAGCGCGCATGCCTCGCCAACGCACACCCTGCGCGACGGCAAGAAAGCCAAGTACGGCTTGCTGCGGACGTTCATCTCGGGGCTGGCGACCCGCAAGGTGCTCGATAACGGCGTGGAGGTCATTTTGTCTCGGTCTCCGTTCAAGGAACGCCTGGCTAAGGCGAAGAGGAACATTGGAGAGATGTACCTCGTGGAGCGTTCCTCTATTGGCATGACCTCTTGAATTGTTTGCTTTTTCTCGACTCCCTGAACATCATAGAAACGACCACCAGCACACTCTCCGCCTCCGCCCCCTTCTCCACCTCCGCCCACACCATTGTTCCAAAGCGCCCGCCGGCGGCCCCCGCCCATTCCGCCTCATCAGCCACCTCAGCAGAGCGGCAACCAACCCCCCCCCATGATGAGAGCGCCGAGACGACCGAGCCGCCCGCCACCGAGGGGCCGACGCCCCCGTCCACGCACCGGCCGCCCTCAATCACCCGGTCGTCGTCGCCGCCCGCATTCGTCGATCTGCGGACATCACCGCCCGGCCCCGCTCTTCTGTGCCGCCGCCGCCGCGGCCGTGGCCGCCGGTGCCGGCACGCGGCTCTCCGCGACAGCTCATGGAAGCGGTCGTCCCCGGCGCCCTGGCGCCGCCGCTCCGCATTTCCCTCCGCCGTCCCCCGCAGGCGCTCGGTGAGCCCCCCGCCCGCCAATGCTGCCGGGCGGCGTGTCGGGGGGCCGCTCGCCGGGTCCTCATGGTGCGGCGGGCACGCTCGACGGCCGATAGGGGCCGCGCCGGGCGCGGCGTGCAAACTCCCCGTCGCCCGGGCGGTCGGAACTGGCGACGGCTCGCCTCCGCGGCCGCATCCCTGCTCCCCCCCCCTGCCGGCACGCCGTCGGCGCTGCGTCGCCGATCTCGACGACGTGCTGGCGGAGTCTCTCGGCGCGGGGGAAGGCCCGCTGACACGCCGGGAGCCGCCGGCGACGCCCGCCCGTCGCCGATCCGTTCCCCCCAGAGCTACTGCGCGTCGCCGAAGTGCGAGCGCGTCGCCGCGGCGGGGTGGTCGGGGCCGCCCCAGCGGCATCCGTGCTGATAGACGGGCGGCGGGTGGCGGCTCGCCCATCAGTTGCGGCCGGTGCGTGGCCACCTCACGCGGAAGAGGGATGTCCACTACGTGCGGGCGGGGGGTGGCGATGACCAGCGGGCATATGCGACTACAACGGGAGGGCAGTGGGAGGCGTCGACGTGTGTGCGGTGCGTCCCTTGGTTGCGGGCTGAGGGTGGCGATCACCTGCGGGGGCTGGCCAGTACCGACGGGCGGGGGGTGGTGACACCCCGCGGGCTGGGCGACTACAACTTGTGGGTGTGGGGTGGCGACGACCTGGGGGCCGGGGCCGCGACGACCTGTGGGCCGGGGGCGCTTGTACCTGTGTTGAACGTGCTCAAAGAACGGTTTTACCATATGATGAGCGAGTCAGATGAAGATGGCTTTCTCAAACAAGTCCGGCGGATCTGACCCCATACCTGACTCTGGCGAGTCAAAAACTCATATCATATCTCAAGACTGTCGTGTATTCTTTGGTTCTGATCAAGCATTATTATTCCCCGACAGGGACCATTTGACGGAGTGCTGTGTCTCGGCTGCCCAGCTTCCGGACCGACAGGGCCCGTGTCCCCCCGCAGAGAGGCAGCGAGACGGCCACACCGTGCATCCCGGCGGCATTACCGGTCGGCCCGTCCCGGTGTGGCACCTGCCGGGACCGCCGTCCCTGCGAGCATCTCCGCCGGGGGGGCGTCTTAATCAGCCCCCCCCCCCCCGGTGGACTCCGCTCCAACAGGGGTTGCGCCCCCGTAACTCCCCCTCGGCGGGCGGCCGGGCACCGACACCCTGCTCGTCGCTGTTCCGCCGTCCACCGGACGACCTCCGGCGGCCACCGCGGTGCACCCGCCGGCGCGACCGCGGCGGCACCCGCGTCCGGCGGTGGGCCCGAACCTCTTGCCACCCCAGTCCCCCGCCGTCCCTGCGCGGCGCCAACCCCTTGCCACCCCCGTCCGTCGATAGGCTGAGGTCGCCGGCGAGTGCCACTACCCCGGCCTCGCTGTCGCCTCCCGCCGCGGCCAGGGGGTCCCTGACCCTGGGCTCGCCGCCGCGGGCGGCGCGGCTGATGTTCGGCAGCTCGCCGGCGCCGCCGAGCCCGCCCGGCCCGCGACAGTCGCCGCCGTCGTCGCCGCTGGGCGCCGGTCGGCCAACGGTGGCGTCTACCGCCGCCTGTACCGGCGCGCCAGGGCATCACGCGCCCACGCCCGCCGGCCCCCGCCTTGTGCCGCCGCCGTCAGCCGGCTGTCCGGGCTCGGCCGGGGAGTCGCGCGACCGAAGCGGCACCGAGTGGGCGACCCGGTCGGTCCTGTCGCCGTCGTGGGCGGGCGCAGCCGTCGGTCACGACCCACGGGCGCCGCTGCCGCGGGTGCCCCCACTCGCCGTGCTGATTGGGGCGGCGGCCAAGAGCAGCACGCCGCCGCCGTCAAGCCCTGCGCTGCCGCCGCCTCCCCGCCGTCGCACTCGTCGCGCGCGGCGGACCACCGACGTGGCTTTCCTCCCCCCCCTGCCAGATACCAACACGTCGCTTTCCGGGAGGGGGCTGAGGTCGCCTCCAAAGGCCGCCAAAGGCCACACAACCGCCGTTGGGCCCGCCTGAAGTCGCCGCGCAGGCGCCGCCTCTCTGCACATCCACGCACGTGAGGTCGCCACCCGCTTGCGCCGCCGCCACCTCTGCGCTGACCGCGCGGGCGCTGCCGAAGACGTTGAGGGTTGGCCGGATGGCTGCGCCCAACATGGCAGGCCTCACCTCGTCGCTGATGGCCGAAAATACGTCCCCGGCCCCCGGCCCGTTTCCCAACGCCGAGCCGCCGCACGCGGTTTCCCCGCCGCCGTCGGAGGCGCCCCCTCAGGTAGAGGCGTCGACCAGGGAGAGCAGGCGCGGCGGGGCTTTGCCGCACAGGCGGGGGGCACATGTCGATCCTCCGCCGCTGGGGGAATCACCACTCGGCGGGGGCGAGCACGGCTCGGCTTTGGCAGTGGAGGGGAGGGGCGACGCTGGTGGCCCGTTGCTCACCGGGTCTGCGGCTGCGAGGTCTGTCGTCGCGGAACCCCCACCCTTGGCCGGCACGCCAATGGCCACCCCGCCGCCCCCCGATTCGGCCGTCTTGCCGTCGGGGGCCGTCGTGGCCGTCCCGTGGGCGCCCGTGCCCGGCTCGGCCCGGCCGGCGGGGCCCGCCTCGGAGGCGCGGCAGACCGGCACCACGGCGGCTGTGGCGTCAGCGCCCATCTCGGCGGTCGCCACCTCGGCGCCGCTGCCGACAACGGCGACGGCGGGCGCCGACCGTCGCCCACCGCCGTTGCAGTCGGCGCTGGGCGGAGGCAAGCGCCACTCGCCCCTTGCGACAGGGAGGAAGGGCGACGCGAGGCGCCCCGCGGTTCGGGGGATCCGCTCGAGGGAGGCGGCTCGCCCGGACGTCGTCGGCCCCTCGGCCCGGGCCGCCCGCAACGCGACCGATGGCTCGCGCCCCTTGGCCGCCGCCGCGCCGCCACCCCCGCCTATTGGCTCGCGGCCTGGGGGGGGCGCGAGCGGCTCGACCGTGACGGCCGGAGCGGGGAGAAGCACCGACCGTCCGACGGTGCTTGGGGTCGCGGACACCACCGCGCCCCCGCCCCGCCCCACCCCACCCGCTCGCCGCCGCCGCCGTCGACCCCACCGTCGCCGACCGCCTCGTCGTCTTCGCTGTCGGCATGGCGACTCCGCAGCCGGGTGTCCCCCGAAGCCGCCCTTTCTGCCGTCGCCGACCGCCCGTTTGTGGTCGCCGCCGTCGTTGGCGTGGACGCAGCAGGCGCCGTCGTCAGCCACGACGACGGCCGTCTTACCCTCTTCTTCGTCGCTCCCGTCGTCGCCGCGGCGGGTATCGACACCCGCCTTGGTCTCCTCGTCAACCGTCTTCGCGCAGGAGGTGGCGTCCGCCCCCGGCGCGTCGGGGCTCCGACCACATCCAAGCACCACCCGCCCACCGAAGCTTGCAAAACGCAAAAGGAACTTTTTACCGTGTATTTAAATTGATATATTTCTCGTAGAATTGTACCAACACAATTCCAGGGCACATATGATTGCTCGTATGTCCAATGTAATAATTGCCTGGCGGGAGACCCTGACAGGCACATCCACGCAACCACGTATCTGACCTCTCCATCCGTCCCACCCAATGCCCGGCCTCGTCGCTGGATTCGCGCCAGCCGCTCTGCGGACCGTTTCCTGCCGCAACTCAATGCGTCCCGCAAGCCACTGCTGCCGTCCGTGCGCCCGATAGCACCAGGCGGCGGCCGCCTTATGACCACCCACCCGCCCGTGAGCTCATGTGAGCTGCTGCTGAGAAATGGGGGTTTCTCTCCGTGGCTTCTCGGCCTGGCCGATAAATAGGCGTCCACTCACGTCACCTGGCGGAGGCGACCTACTCACACGCAGCCTGCGCCTGCCACACCGACCGCGCGCTCATCGCCGGTGGTGGCACCGTCCCCTTTGACGGCACTGCCGCTGCCGAGGGGCGGCCATGGAGACGGTCGTCATTGACCCTGTGGCACGTGCTGCCCTTCGTGTCGCAGCTGTAGAGCTTGCCGGTGGCGCTCTCGGGTCCCCGGCGCCCACGGCCACGGCACTTGCATTGGACCGGGCGCGATTGGATGAGAGTCTGGAGGAGGAAGAGGGGGAGGATGAGGACGAAGAGGGCGAGGGGGACGGTGGTGGTGGGGGGGAGATGGAGGTGGTGCGCTTGGGCGGTGTTGACGCTGGGGATACGGGACGGGACCTGGGCACGAGGTCCCATGGAGCCGGTGCGGAGGTCTCAGATGTTGAGCAGTTGGTGTACTACACGTCACCTACTGCAGCACGGCTTGTCGGGTTGGAGTTGGGTTTTGACTTCGCTCTGGCACCGACAGTCGCTCAGATGAAGATAAATGCCTCCTCCTTCGTCAGCATTTGGATGCTCGCCGTGACAGCCACTTGGCCGCAGCGCGTCACCGCGTGCAGGCGGAAGCACCTGGCCAAGTTGGGTATCGGGATCACTGGCGGCTCGATTGAGGCGTCGCAGTCAGACGTCAGCGCCAAGACGTGGAGCAGCCGCATCATGGTGGCTTGCGCCTTTGCCAACTTCGTTGGCCGCACCATCTGCATGGACCCGAGCGAGTCGGACGTGAGCCAGGAGGAGATGGACCGGCGCGTCAAGGCCTTCTTCACGCGCCTGACGCTGCAAACACGCGACGTCATCACGGCGTTTTTGGACGCACGCCGCCACGGCATTGCCGTCTGTGGTTCAACAAGGCCTCTCAAGATGCTGACCATGGAGGCCTACTCGTCCGCACTGTCCTTCATGTTCGAGTCTGCGCACACCATCGGCGTCAGGCAGGGCGTCAAGATTGTGCCCGACTGCGAGGAGAAGGACACACCGTGGCAGCTCAAGGCGCACCAGGACTGGCAAACGGAGAAAACTGTCCGCGAGTTCCCGGGCACCCACCGCGGCAACCCGATGGCAACGGCTACGGTGAAGAGCTTCAAGACCGCCGCCAGCAAGGACGCCCGCCTCAAGGGGGAGCAGTCCGTGCAGTCGGCGCCCGTGACTCCGGAGATTGTCGATCAGCTGTACAACTGGCTGTTCATGCGTCACCTGCCGGCAGATGCAGGCCGCGGCGAGGGCGGAGGCACCCCTTCCAGGGAGCCAGCTACACCGTCAAACCCCGTGACCGAACCAACGTCTCTGCAGCCCGTGCCACATTCCCTTCCACCTGTTGACACCAGCTCCATGGCCAAGACCGTCTTCATGATGTACTTTTTCTACGTCATGCTGTGGACGACGCTGGCGCGGCCTATAACCCTGCTGAGTATGAAGTTTGGCGATGTATCGCTGCCCGACCTGACGGTGCCCCGCAACTTGCACTTCTTCAACCGGTACTGTGCCTGCCACCTACTCAAAGAACTTGCTCATCTTCAGTTTGCCGTGGGTTTTTCGCGTGCCTGGTCTCGCTCACTTGTCCTCAGACTCTAACCTGGGCCATTTTCCCTTTCTCGGGTCGCAGTGCTGAACTTTGTCGTACCTGTGTTTGTTTGTCCCCTCTTCCAACTTCTTCCCTTTCACTCCCTACAGGCACGGCCATCATCGATACATCAACATCCTGCTGCGGGTCACGAAGCGCGGCACGAAGACGACCGACGTCAAGACCTTGCGGCTGTACAGCTGCTTTGCGAATGTGTCTGAGGCCGAGTGTGACGCGATTGGGCACTCCAACGTGCTGCGCTGCACGAGCCACCGCCTCAACATCCCGCTTCTATTCCAGGGAATATTACACCTCGCCATCAACCACCCAGCAGTGGGTATGGACACCGTCGCCCTCTTTGACAAGCCACTATTTTTTGCGTTGTCCGTGCGCTCCAGCACCGGCGTCATCTCCTTCCCGCGGCCAATGTCGGCCAATGAGGTCAACTCTCGCTTTGCAGCGGACCTGGCGGCCATCGGTGAGCAGCGGGTGGGCGGCGAGCGGCCCTGTAGGCTCTATGGCTTTCGTCGCGGCGGTGCCCAAGACCTGCTCAACCGCACCGGAAAGTTCGAGCTGGTTATGAGGATTGGAGATTGGAAGGCCAACTCGGACAGCTTCCTTGTGTACCTGACCAACATGAACTCTCGGGCGACCCTGAGGTCGACGCTGCGGACCTACAAGCAGGACGAGATTGTGCAGGTCGTATCGCAGATAACACACGCCCACACCAAGTGGGTCATCGAGCAGGTTAAGAAGCTGGTGAGGTGGTGCGCCGGCAAGGAGACGGTCAAGTCGCACTCGGAGCTGGTGGCATTCGAGAAAGAGGCCGTGTCCGGGCTGTCGCGTATCCTGTGTGAGGTCATCTTGGAGCTGCGGAACGGTACAGCGGGGAAGGGCGGGGGGGTGGCCGGGCCAAGTGGGGCCGAGCCGGGCGGCACGAAAGATGGCGTCGACTCGGACTCAGACTCAGACGCAGTCGCCGAGTCGTAGAGCAGGTGCACTTTAGATTTTTAGTTTTTCCGTTTCGAATGACATCGGCTGAGAATTGTGCCCCGAACCAACCAGAAGGCTCGGCGCGAGCATGCCTCTCTGATTCCCGCCACCCCTCTCCGCTGCCCTTCGCTTCTCGTCCACGAGGCGACGGCCGCACACTGCCCCTTCCCACTCTCCAGCAGGACGCGCTCCCTCCCTTCCCGTGAAACCCATGGCTCCCTCCGACGCGACAAAAACAGCCTTACCGTCCACCTGTCAAGGCCCGCAGGTTTCGGTTTGGATGGCCACAAAATTTTTCATGTGCACGCCAGTCTCGCCGCCATTGCTGTCCCCAACCCCCCACCCACTTCTCTGCCTCCGCCACCTCCACGTCGCTAAAACCGCGTCACCGCCCTCCGCCATGAAACCCGCCCCCCACGTCGCTTCCGTTGGTGCTGTCGCTCTCTGCTGCCTCCGCCACCTCCGCCGCCACCGCTCGCTCTGTCTACGGTGCAACCACCGCCGCCGTTTCGGCCGCCGCGGCCACGCCGTCTCCCCCGCCACGGGCGCACCTGCGCACCCCCCCCCCCCGCCCCCCCCCCGCCCCCCCCCCCGGGGGCCTTTCCCGCCCCCCCCCCCCCCCTCAGGTCGCGGGCCGCACACGAGCACCGTGCGCCCCAACACGTCACACAGACACATACACCACCACCTCTCGGGCGCCCTCCCCGCGCCCGCCACCGCCTTCATCCCAAACGCCCGGCGCAGTGACGGCATCGGAGACGCCCAACACACCGTCGACAACTCCGAGCAAGTCCCCGAGCACCGCCGCTACGGGCCCGCTGCTCCCCGCCCCGCTGCCGCCCGCCAGCGGCGGCCCCACCCTAGAGAAGACCACCGGCGCTGCGTCGGCAGCCAGCCGCGCGCCACACGCGAGGCGGTTGGCCGGTGCCAGCGGCGCGGAGGGCTGAGGGAGGGAGGCGCCGCGCAACGGAGCGGACGGCAGCGTTGATAACGAGGCCCGTGGTGGGAAAAGCGGCAGTGGCGCCCCATGGGGGGCCGCGGTGCGTCGCCGTCGCGAAGACGAGCGTCTTGTCGCTGTTGACCGCCGACACGCGCATGGCCGCCGCGACGGTTGCGGGGTGGTCGGGGGACGCGTAAGCGCCGCTGGGGGGGGCGGCGGCCGACGGTCGGCCCGACTATCGTCTCCCCCGAGGCCGCCTCCGTGTGCGCCGCGGTCCGTGACACCCTCACCGCCGCTGCCCCCGACATCGCCGACGCGGCGACGTCGGTTCGGGGCGGGGTGTGGGCAGGGGGTTGCAGGGGCTTCGAAGAGGGCGTCGACGGAAGCAGGCCCAGCGGCTGCTCTGCGACGTCGATGCGCGCCGCCCCCGCCACGGCCACCGTCTCGGTACGCTCCTCGCACCACGGCGGGCAGAGGACGACGCTAGAAGCGTTGGCTGCGCCCCCACTTCTCTGCGGGGGCGACGCCGGCACCCCACGGGCGGGGCGGCGAAGAGCCCCCCCCACCCCCGTGCGCCGACGGGGTGCTCAGCGAGCATGGCCGCCAAGTCAACGCCTAATTCGGCGGGCGACGTCAAACCGGTCTCGTCGATCGCCCGGCGTGACGCCATCACGGTCACGTCGACGCGCGCGCACACGGCAGCCACCGACGGTGCCACACCTGCCACGGCCGCCGCCGCCATCCTCACCGACGCCGACGGCGGCGGCCGCAATTCTGCCGCCAACAGCATGTCGACCGCGCAGACGAGCACCCCCCACGCCGCCGCGTAGCCGGCAGCCACCTCTGCGGCGACCGCCACGAACTCTGTCGGCCGGAGGCACGCTCGCAGCCCCGAATTCCTGCTAACCCACTCCCTGACAAACCGGCACGAGGTGCCGACGGCGGCAACTCTTATCGCCTCCGCAGCCGCCTTCGCATTGGCGACCTCGTCTGCGACGACGGCCGCCACGGCAGCGGCAGCGCCGACGCCCACCTCCTCTCACCCGAGCGCTACGAGTGAGTCCGCGTGCGTCAGCGCATGCGCGCTCACCGGCGGTGGGGGCTTGACGCCCGGTGACGGCGCGCCGCCCGACGTTCCATTTTCAAGGCCCAAGACGGCGCCGCTGCCGACGCAACCGCCGGCGCGGAGCGGCAGCGGCGCCAAGCAGGCGGTCGCTCGAGCTGCGAGGGACGAGGCGGACGGCGACGAGCCCGCCGCCAGTGCTGTGTCGACTTCCGACGCGAGGGTGGCGGTCGCGGCCGCGGCGAGGCGTGCCGCCGCCAGCCGCTTTGCCAACAACACCCGCCGGCCGTGAAGGGCGGTGCGGGCCGACGCGGAGGCTGCCGCTGGGGGCGGGGGAGGACCCCGGTAGGAGCGTTTGTGGAAGACCGTGAAGCGACGGGGGGGGGGAGACGCCCCATCGGTTGGCTGGGGTGAGGGTCGAAGGGGACACTCTCGTCGAGCGTGGCCTCGGCCGTGTCGACGGGGGAGGTCGTCAAAGCTCAGGCGGGCGGCGGGTAGGTAGCACACGACGACAAGGCCCGTGCGCACCTCCATGGCCGTGCTGTCGCCCTGCGGCGCCAAGCCGCCGTCGCCGAGGACGAGTGCCTGAGGGTCTTCTCCGAGCAGCGATGTTGCGTGCGTCAGACAGTGGTGGCCTTCGATGGAAATGTTTTGAAGTCGTGGCCGGGATCATCACTCCAAGAAGAATCATATTGCGGTCTCAAAGCGTTTTCAATCAATCAACTCGCTGATCCTCTCCGAATCAAATGCACGGCAAGAAAGTGCTCCATCCATCCGTCAGACAGTACGGCGTGGGCGCAGCACAGCACCACTTGTGGAGCGTTGCGTGAACGGACGGCTTCTTTTCTTTGGGCTCCAGCTCGCCGTACCCGTCCCTGTCCCTTTGGCTCTCCTTCCTCAGTGTGACAATATCCCTCGACACCGTCACCCCACCGTCCTGTGTCACCCATCTGCGATTCGTGCACCGGCGGCCCCCCCCTCATCATCTACTCACGGCCGTGCCTGCTCCTCTGCAGTGAAAACTACGGCCGCCGCGCGCCGCCGCGACCGCCGTCGCGACGGCCATCGCCGGCCCACCGCCAACATAGGAGGGCAAGGGGGGCGGCAGACGCCGACGACGGCGGCGCTCGGCGCCCACTCCCTTGCGGCGGGTGCGGTGCGCACCGCCGGCCACCGCACCACGTCGGCCTCGCTTCCCCGGTGAGAGCCGCCGCCCGTCGTCGTGCTGCCGGCTGCGGCGGCGATGCTGCTCGCAACCAGCGGCGCCACCGCCGACCCGCGGGCGCCGCCCGCCACCGCCACCGCCACCGTATATCCTCGCGGTGGCCGCGGCGGTGGCTGCCGCCGCCGCATCCACAACCGCCGCCGTGCCCGCATCTGCGTTTGCGGGGCTGGCACCGCCCCCGCTGGTGCAGTCTGCAGCCGTGTCGGCGGCCACGGTCGGCGGCGACGGCGGCGACGGCGGCGTTCGCACTGGTGTGCTGATGGGGGGGGTGTGATGATGGGGGGGCGGCGTGTCCTCATGTGTAGAAGCACATCTACGATGGGGTGCGCGCGCGTGAGCACTGTCCGACCGAAGTCCGAGCATGGCATTTGGGCGCTCGCCGATGGCGCGCGCGGACCGTTGCGGTGAGGTAGCGTCGGCCGCCACTGACTAAACTTTAGTACAAGGTTTTGCGGGATCAAAGTCGACTTAACTGTCATTTGCCGGGGGACACTGTTTAACCTCCACAGCACAAGGGCAGTGGTGTCAGGGAGGGAGGCGCGCTTACCGCGTGGGCGTGTCTGCTTTGTCCGCTGTGTGCCACGCACGAGCGGCGACGCGCTTGTGGGCTGGCGGTGGGCACGGGCGTGGCCGCAGGGGTGACGCTAGCTGCAACTGGCCACCGCAGAGCCGGTGCGACACCGGCAGAATACATGTATAGCGTTTCTCGGAAGACACCAGTCGTCTCCTGTTGCACTCTGGGTCGGCCTCCGTTTCCCCCACGTCCTGCCCGGCCCCGTGACCCCACACGCCCCCCCGCGCACCCCTCGTCACGCGCCCCCTCGATGACCGCCGCAAAGCGCCGCTCGGTGGTGGAAACATCACCCACGGTGGCCGCGCAGCTGCGGAGCCGCTGACGGCAGACGCAGAGGCTTGACGTTCGCTGCGGCGGCAGCCGCGGGCAACAGCGGGGGGGGGGGGGGGGGGGGGGG
>Ga0115030_1000879_pt1 | contig 13147 bp, 3 predicted proteins | sample SidtaG_4_FD_87174 | JGI IMG/M metagenome (GOLD analysis project Ga0115030, IMG submission 87174) | Marine algal microbial communities from Sidmouth, United Kingdom - Sidmouth_Male1 metaG | ecosystem: Host-associated > Algae > Red algae > Unclassified | place: Sidmouth, United Kingdom | collected... | reverse complement strand
TCCCCCCCGCGGGGGGGGGCTGTCCCGCCGCGGGGGCGGCCCCCCCCCGGCGCCCCCCCCGGGTGGGGCCACTCCCCCCCCCCCCCCGGGGGGGTGCCTCCCCCCCCCCCGGCGCCGGGGGGGGGGGGGGGGGGGGGGGCCCTTGGCCCCCCCCCCCCCCCCCCCCCCCCCCCCCCGCCACGAGGCGCTCCATCAACCGCATTTGCTCCGCGAGCGCCGCCAGCCGCCCGTCGGCCGCCGCCTTGGCCGCCGCCGCCGCGTCGGCCACGGCCGCCACTTGCGCGCGCGCCGCGTCGAGTTGCGACACGAGGCTCGCTTCCGTCCGCGCCGCCGCCTCGAGGCGCCCATTCGCCTCCCACAAGGCGTACGAGGCGGTTTTGCCATCCGCATTCGCCGCCGCCACCGCCGCGTCGCAGGCGCGCCGCGCGTCGGCCGCCGCCGCGTCGGCGGCGGCGGCGCGCGCCCGCGCGTCAGCGACGGCCGCCTCGGCTTCGGCCAACTGCATCGGCAGGTCGCCGACCGTCGAGCGGGCGGCCGCGACCGCCGCTTCCGCCACCCCGCGCGCCGCCGCCGCCGCCGCCGTGCGCGCAACGGCCGCGTCGCGCGCCGCCGCCGCGTCGGCGGTGGCGTGGCGGAGGCGGTCCGCTTCAGACGCCGCCGCGTCGGCGCGCGCGGCGGTGGTGGACGCGGCGGCGACCGCGTCGGCGCGCGCGCGCGCGGCCGCCGCCGCCGCGTCCGCGTCGCCGTGCGCGCGGCGCGTGGACGCGGCCGCGTCCGCGTCGGCGGCGGCCGCCGCCGCCTCTGCCGCCCCCACCGCCGCCCGCGTCGCGTCGACGGCCGCGGCGAGGCGGACAATGGCCGCCTCCGCAGCGCCCCGCTCCGTTTCCGCATAGGCCGCTTCCGCGAGCGCCACGTCGCGGCGCTGGGTCGCCCCATCCGCGGCCCGCGCGGCAGCGGCCGAGGCGGACCGCGCCGCCGACAGCGCCGCTTCCGCGTCGGCCACGCGCGCGTCGGCAGCGGCAGCGGCGCCGCCGTCGGCGGCCGCGCCCGCCGCCGCCGCCGCCGCCGCCGAGCGCGCCCGCCCGAGCGCCGCCGTGGCCGCGACCGCGTCGGCCGCGGCGGCGCGGCGCGCCTCGGCCGCCCTGTCGGCGGTCGCCGCCGCCGCCACCGCCGCCGCAGACGCGGCCGCCACCTCCTTGTCGAGCCGCGCCGCGTCGGCGGCCGCCGCCGCCGCGTCGCGCTCGGCCGCCGCCGCCGCGTCCGTGGCGGCGGTGAGGGCCCGCCGCGTCGCGCCCGCGTCGGTGGTGGCCGCCGACGCGTCGGCGGCGGCGGCGTCCCAGGCGGCTTGCGCCGACGCCACCCGCGCGCCCGCCGCGTGGCGCGCCGCCTCGGCCGTGATGCGGCCCGCGTCGGCGGCGGCGAGGGCATTGCGGGCAGCGACGAGGTCCGCCTCGGCGAGGGACGCGTCCGTGGCCGACGCGGCCGCCTCGGCGGCAGCGGCCACGGCGGCCACCTTGGCCTCGGACAGCTGCCGCGAGGCCGCCAGCGCCATGCCAGCGGTGGCGGCCACCCCCGCCACGGCCGTTGCCAGCGTCGCCGCCGCCTCGTCCGCGCGCGCGTGGAGGAACGACACATAGTCAGCCTCCTTGAGCATGTCGTCCGCCTCTGACGTGACGACGCCGAGTTGCCCCTGCCGCGCCGCCACGTCCGCCTTGGCCGTCGCAAAGCGGGAGGCCGACTCGGTCAGCGCTTGCTCGCACGTGGCCACGGCCGCATTGAGCACGTTGGCGGCCGCGCGCTCGACCGACAGGGCGTCGTTGAGCGCCCCCGTCGCGACCGCGACGGTCACCTGCTCGTCTTCCAGCCGCTCCACGTCGGCGGCCAAGTCGGACGCCGCCCGCTTGGCCGCCTCTGCCGTCGCGTTTGCGTCCCGCGCCGCCGCCTTGGCCGCCATGGCCGCCGCCCGGGAGCGGGCGGTGCGCGCCTCGGCCGCCTTGCGGCGGTCGGCGGCCGTCGCGGCCGCCGTCCGCGCAGCGGCCGTCGCCCCCCGCTCGGCGGCGAGGGCCTCGGCCGCTTGCGCGGCGCGCGCCTCGGCATCGACCTTGCGTTCCACCGCCGCCGCGGCGGCCGCCACCGCCGACGCTTCGCGGCCGGCAGCCACATCCGCTTCCGCCGCCGCCGCCGCCGCGGCGGTGGCCAGCTGACACGAGGCGGCCTCGGCCGCACTCGCCGCCGCCGCCGCCTCGTCGCGCTCGGCCGCCAAGGCGGTGCCCCGCGCGAGCGCCGCCTCCAACCGCTCCTCCCGTGACCGCAGGGCGGACCGCGCCGCCGCCGCATCCGCCACCGCCTCGTCCCGCTCCGTGCCGACGCGCACCGCGTCGGCGGCCGACGCGGCGGCGGCCGACGCGGCGAGCGCCGCTTCGGCATTGGCCACCGCCAAATCCCCGGCGAGCCCCGCATTGGCGGCCGCCGCGTGCATCGCATCGTCCGTGGCCGCCGCGGCGGCCGCCGCCGACCGCGCCTGCGCCGCCTCGCCGGCAGCGGCGGCGCGACGCGCGGCCGCCGCTTCCGCTTGCGCCTCGGCGGTGCGGTCGCGCGCGGCCGCGTGGGCGGCTTCGGCGCCGCGCAGCTGCGCGCGCACGTCGGCGAGGCCCGCCTCGGCGGTCGCCGCCTCCCCACGCGCGGCGGCCAAGTCTGCCTCTGCGTCGGTGGCGCGCGCGTCGGCGGCCGCCGCACGGGCGGCCGCCGCTTCGGCGTCTGCCACCAGCGCGTTGCGGCGGGCGAGCGCGTCGCCCAACTCCCCACGCGCGCCCGCCAGGTCCGCCACCGCCCCGTCGCGGGCGCGCTCGCTCGCCGCCCGGTCCGCCACGGCCGCGTCGAGGGCGGCTTGGACGGTGGCCAGGGCGGATCGCGCGTCCGCCGCCGCCGCCTCTTGCGCCGTCGTCGACTCGTCCGACGCGGTTGCCGCCGCTTGCGCCGCCGCCGCCCGCTCCGTGGCGGCCGCCAACTCGGCGGCCGCAGCCGCCACCGCCGCTTCCGCCGCCGACCGCGCCGCCGTCGCCTCGTCGAGGCGCCCGCCAATCGCGTGCACGTCGGACGTGAGGGCCCCCGCCGCCGACTCGGCGTCGGCCACGGCCGACCGCAAGTCGGCGGCCGTCGCCGCCGCCGCCCCCGCCGAGGACCGGTGGGCGGCCACGTCGGCGGCGGCGCCCGCTTCGGCCGCCGCCGACGCGGCGGCAGCGTCGCGGTCGGCAGCGGCTTGGGCGGCGAGCGCGTCGCGCGTCGCCGCCAGCGACGCCGTCTGCTCGGCGGCGGCGCCGACGGCGGCGACGAGCCGCGACACCACCACCGCCGCGTCGGCCGACGCGCGCTCGTGGGCGGCCACCGTGGCCGTGGCGGTGGCGGCCCGCGCCTCTGCGGCCGCCGTCGCCTCGGCCGCCGCGGCGAGCGCAGACGTGAGCGACTCGGCTTCGGTGCGGAGCACCTCCACGCGCTCGTGCAGCGCCGCCACGTCGGCCACGAGTTCCGCTTGGCGCCCCGTCGCCGCCGCCGCCGACGCTTCCAGCGCCGACAGGGAGCGCGCCGCGTCGGCGCGGTCCGCTTCGGCATCGTCCCGCGCCGCCGCCGCCGCCGCGGCGGCCGCCTCGAGGTCCGACGCGCGCGCCATGGCCGTCGACGCGCGGGCGGCCGAGGCGGCCGCGTCCGCCTCCACCTCCACCAGCCGGCCGCGGACGGAGCGCAGCTGCGCCTGTTGGCGGAGCGTCGCCGCCTCGGCAGCCGCCGCAGCGTCGCCCGCCGCCGACGCACGCGATTCCGCAGCGTCGCGCTCGGCAGCCGCCGCCGACGCGGCGGCCGCCGACGCGGCCGCCGCCGACGCGGACCGCTCCGCTTCCACGGTCAGCGCCGTTGCGCGCGCGTCGGCGGCGGCCGCGTCCCGCTCGGCCGCGTCCCGCTCGCTGGCGGCCGCCGACGCGCGGCCCGACGCGGCCGCCTCGGCGGCGAGCGCAACGGCGCGCTCGCCCTCGACGCGCCGGAGCGCGTCGACGGTGGCGGCTTCCGCGGCCGCCGCCGCCGCCAGCTGGGCCGTGAGCCCGTCGACGCGGGCGGTGAGGGCGTCGAGCTCCGACTGGCGGCGCGCGTTTTCCACCTTGGCCGCCGCCGCCGAGGCGGCCGCCTCGAGCAGCGCCCCACGCTCCGCCTCGTACCCCGCCACGGCGGTCGTCAGGTACTCTGAGCGCGCCTTGGCGCGCGACGCGGCCGAGACGGCCGCCGAGCGGCTCGCCTCGGCCGACGCCAGCTCGTCGGCGGCTTCGGCCGCCGCTTGGCGGGCGGTGCGGAGGGCGTCTTCCAGCCGCCCAGCGCGGCCGGCGGCCGCTTGCGCCGACGACCGCGCATCGTCGAGGCGCTCCTCTGACGACCGCGCTTCCGCTTCGGCGGCGCGGACTTTGCGGGCGAGGCCCTCCCGCTCGTCCGCAGCCGCCTCGGCCGAGGCGGTGGCGCTCGCCAGCTGCGACCGCAGCGACGACACCTCCTCCCGCGCCGAGGTGGTGGAGCTCTCCGTGCGCGCGAGCGACGACCGGATTTCGAGCGTCGACAGCTCCGCCGCCGACGCGCGCGCCTCGGCCGCTTGCACCGCCGAGCGCAGCGTCTCGGCGCGGGAGAGGGTGCGCTCCACTTCGGCGAGCAACTCCGTTTCCGTCGCCGCCGCCTCCCGCCGCGCCGCCGCGAGGCGCGCCTCGGTCGACGCGAGCGCCCGCTCCGCAGACGCGGCGTCGGATTGGCCGTCTGCCAGCCGCGCGGTGGCGGCCTTGAGCTCCCGCTCCCGCGCGCGCAGCGTGTCCTCCGCCTCCTCTGCGCGCGACTGGAGCGCCGCCACCTCGGCGGCCGTCTCCTCCCGCAACGCTGCCGCGTCGCGGGTGGCCGCCTCGGCCGTGGCCGCCAGCTGCGCCTTTTGCGCCACCACTTCGGCGGCCAGCGCCGCCTTTTCCGCCTCGGCCTCGCGGGCGGCGGCACTCATGGACGCGCGCGCCTCGTCGAGGGCGGTGGCCAGGGCCGCCTGCTCCGCCGCCGCCGCCGCTGTGGCGGCGGCGCGCTCCTCCTCCGCCTCGGCGCGCACGCGGTCGCCGGCGCGGCGGGCGGCTTCCAACTCCTTGCGCGTCGTGGCGAGCGACGCCACGGCCGCATCGCGGGCGGCCACCGCCGCTTCCGTCGCCGCGAGCGCCGCCGACACGTCGGCGGCGCGCGCAGCGGCCGCCGATTCGGCGTCCACGGCCACGGCTTCGGCGTCGGCGAGCGCCGCCGCCGCCGCCTCATCGTCGCCGCCGAGGTCCGTCACCGACGACGCGGCGCCGTCGGTGATGGACGAGTCGCTGCCGCCCACCGACGGGCGGGAGCGCAGCACAGACGTGGACGAGGAGTGTGGGGAGGAGGTCAAGGCAGAGAGGCGGGCGGTGAGGGCGTCGAGTTCGGCTTGGCGGCGCTTGGCCGCCTCTTCAGCGGCGGCCGCCTTGGCCGTCGCCCCCGCCAGGCGATCCCGCTCGACCCGCAGCCGAGCGTCGGCCGACTTGGCCGCCGACGACGCCGCCGCCTCCCGGCGGGTGGCGGCGACCAAGTCGGCTTCCACCGCCACGACCGTCGCGCGGGCGGCGGCGAGCGCGTCGCCCAGCTGGTCGGCTTCGCGGGCCTTGTCCGCCAGCGCCGCTTGGGCGGACGTCCACTTTTCCCGAAACGCCGCCGCGCGGTCGTCCTTGCGCGCCACCTCGGCCGCCGCCGTTGCCGCGTCGCGCTGGGCGGCGCGCAGCGACGCGTCCAGGTGGGACACCTCCCGCCGCAGCTCCGCCGCCGCCGACGTGGCCGCCGCCAGCCGGTCCTTCTCCGCCGCCACCGCCGCGTCCGACACGCGGAGGCGCGCGCGGAGCTCCTCGGTGGAGGCGCGGAGGGCGGCCACGTCGGCGCCCGCCGCTTGGGCGGCGGCGAGCTTCACCTTGAGCTCCTCCCGCTCCGTGGCAATGCGCTGGAGGGCGCGCTTAAAGGTGTTGGACACGTCCATCGACGGCGGCAGCACCCGGTGTTCGGGCGCAATGGGGGGCGGGGGGGGCGGCCCCCGCGCGTCCACGCCGCGGTCGACGAGCGCGCCGGCGGGGCGCTCCACGCCCGTGCCCGGTGCGGCCGCCTCGTCCGAGCCCCGCCGCTGCCGGCGGGGCGGCGCAAACGCCGGGCCGTCGCCAGGGGCCGGGCGGCCTCCGCGGGGCGTCCCCGGCATGGACGCGGCAACGCCGCCAGCGTGGTGCCGCACGGACGGGAGTTTGCCCATGGAGGTGGCAAGGCCCCCGCCGTCGACCTCCTCGGGGCTGGAAAAGGCCGCCAGGGGGGACATGAAGGACTCCCCGTCGCCCGAGGCGACCGGTGCCGCCCGCAAGCCGCCCGCCACCGACGCCGGCTCGGCGTCGGTGGCGCGGGCGCGGAGCTTGTCACGGAAAAAGCTGCGACTCGCGGTGGAGCCGTCCGCCTCCCGCCGCGCCGTGGCGAGCGTCGCAAAGCGTTTGAGTTTGGCTTGGCTCCGCTCCCCCGCGCCACTCCCAAGCGACGCTGGCCCGTCGGCGCCGCCGCCGCCGGCGGCGCCACCCAGATCACGCAGCACGTTGGTGGCCGCCGTGCCCGTCACGCCCGGCATGCCCGGCGGGGCCACCCCCCCCGACCCCGTGCGGGGGAGGGAGGAGGAGCGCATGTTTAACCGCCGCTGCGATTTGGATTGGGGGATCTCGGGGGAGCCCCCGCCGCCCCCGCCCCGGCCGCCGCCGGCGCCGGCGCCCGCCTCCCGCGCGCCTTGCGCCGACGACAGGGTGCTCGTGTGGCGCCGAGCCACGTCTGGCATGGCCGACGGGGTGAGGGCGGCCGACGGCCGCGCGGGCACCGCCGACGGCTTGGCGGCGGTTCTGGCTGGCAGCCGCGGGGTGAGGGGCGTCGCACCCGCCGCCACAGGCGCCGTCGTTTGCTCTTGTTGTCGACGGTTGTGGGAGAGGGACTTGGAAAACTTACGAGCGAGGCCCGCCATGGTGACGGGACCGGCCGCGCCCGACCCGCAGGCCTCGTTTGGTGAGGGGAGGCAAGGAAGATGAGGGGGGATGAGCGAGGAAAACAAAAACAGGCCGTCGACAATGGCAGCCGCAGCGTCGCGCAGTGTCCCAGAAGAGGGGAAGGACGCAAAATAATAGTCGGGCCGTACGCAATGTACCCTGACGTGGCCGGGGTCCCCGCACAAAAAGGGAGTGAATGCGCCGGTATCCCGTCCAGTGCAACCGGTATCGTAAGCTCAGGCGACCCGGACTCAGGGAAGCACTAGTGAGGTGCCGTAGAGGTGTGGGGGGAGAGCGGTCCAGGTGCGGGGCGCAGCGGGCACACGGCCAGGGCGGTCGAGCACGTCCGCCACCCTGTGCACGTGGGCGGTGGGCGTGGACGTGTCTTGTCCAAACCCGCCTCCGAGCACGGCCGCCACGCTGGGCCCGTCGCCGAAAGGCCTGGCACGCATTCCAACCAAGAAAATCGACCTGCGTTGTCGGTGCTGCAGGGGGCCCTTTGCCACACCTGTGGCAGCCGACCCGTCCTCGGAGGGACCTGGCCGGGCCACAGAGCGCACGGCGGGGGGGGGGGCTGGACAGCACCCGCGGGCCCGCGCTGCCTGTGCCGGGACCTGGCGCAGCGGCCACCCCGCCAAGCGGCCACGGTCGCAGTCGCAGACTGCCTCCAACCCCACACACGGGGCCCGTGGGATGCGTAGGCCGACTTGCGCCTCTCGTTTGAGCCGAGCGCGCCGCACCCCACATTGGTGTCCCCAACTCCAAGGTCGCCTGCCGCTTCGACAGATGACTCTGAGAAGGGGGCTGCCAGAAGGAGTCCGTGGCGCATGTCCCGCCGCCCATTGTCCAACCGGTGTGTTTCGCACGATGATCTCGAGGGCCCGACAGACAGAACCGGCACGCCTGAGGCGCTACGATTGGCCAACCTTTTCACGAATATCTGATTGGATGGTGGCGGATGCGACTTTGACAGGCGACCGACCCCCTCAAACGCAGTCAAACAAAGGCGTATCCGTTGAGATCGTCGAGATCGGGACGCCAGGGCTTCCAGCATGGCGTCTCTTGAAGCGGTCAGAATTCAACGGGGAACCCCCAGATCTCTCGAGGCTCGTGCTCAGCCACACGTGGACGGTCAGTGCGTGGCGGGGCAGGCTGCTGACTGGGTGAGTGACCTGCCCTCGGGACACTCGCGGACGCAGACCCATGAGGAGCACGTTGCTCTCGCCTGCTTTGCTCTTCTCTCTTTCGGGCTAGTGCACGTAGCCGTGCAGGCCCCTCTCTCGAAGGAGTCCCCCATCATGGCGGATGGCCGATGATAGGACTTGGACGGGGCGTGCTGCAAGCTGCGCGCGCCAGCAGTGTCACGCGCTTCCAAGCGAGAGCGGGCTGCCGGCATGAACCTCAAAGAGTAGGCTCGCTGCCAGTTCCTCGCGGACGACGGCTTTTTCTGGAAGAGACGAAACTGTTCTTGTAGAGATACAGTACTGGAGGTGAAGCTACAGATGTACTGTGGCACCACGAGAACTGGAGTACTGGATTCGTTCCATGGCGTATCAACCGGAGAACCGAACGGCAGCGTACCGGAGACGAGCGCAGCTTGCTCGTCGCTATCAGGCAATGCAGCCTGGCTGTTCGGATGGGTGGCCGCCCATCTCGGGGGTCCAATCTCCGTTGCCTCGCGTTTGTTGTGACTACCGCGACGAGGCAGCACCACAGGCCTGGAGGCCTGCCGGGTCTGCTGGGGCCATCCACAGAGCTTGTGGCAACTACTGCACGTGTACGGACCTCAACTGAGCCCACCAGTGTTCGAGACAGATGGCTGCAACGGTTCAACCGGCGGTTGCTCTTGCAAACGATCCGACACTGCACTGCTGGCGCCATTTCGTTCGTTTGAATGTTTCAGACTCATCGCCGCATGGTAGGCGGCGTCACGGTGCCGCCAGCGCTGGAAGTGAACGAAACGGTGTTAGACCCCGGCCTATAGAAGAAGGGTGTAGCGACAACCTGTCCCTCTCGCTGCGAATGGGAGCACTCCACAACGGCTGCAGAGTCAAAATGGGCGCAAAGATCAAGTGCGCTCGACCACAGTTTGATGCACACTGAGCATCGAGAAGGGGAATGAGTCTGCCAACACATGTGTGTATGCATCCCACGTGCGTGGCTTTTCTGGCCGCGGATGGTTCTGCAATCGGGTGACCGAAAGACATGAAAATGTGGCCCTTGCTGTGACGTTCGCAGTTTGTTCTAGTGCACTGCTGGCTATAGCGTTAGTTGGTGGCTGTTTGTAAGCACATTTGTTCTATCCTTTCTGTGGTACGAATGAGAGAATCATCGGCTGCATGCAATCCGTTGCGAGACATGTAGCTGACACAAAGATGAGTACTGCCGTTCTCACAACACTGTGCCACTCTGACTGATGCATCATTGCAAACCGGCCTCTTCGGCCCTTGTGGAGGCCGGTACGTCACGTGGCGCCGGCAACAGACACCACAAACAGTCTGGTGATCGACCAAAAGTGGACCGCATCAACTGGTGAAGCGCCGGTCGGGTCCAATCCGAAATAGCCATTTAGGTCAAATTGTTACTTGAGAATACAATCCCCGCAATTGGCACGATGTGGTCCATCGCTGCTGCCACCCACGTCGTGATCCGTGTGGCGCGGTATCCCGCCTACACCCTACGCACATCGACACCCGCGCCTCGGCGTGGTGGCCGTCCGTTGGCGGCGCGTCTTCCCCCCCTTGACCCTGGTCGGGTAGAGTAGGGCCGACAGCTGTACGATTGACATTCCACTCCGCACGAGTCATCATGGTGCTGGGCCTGCGGATGCCCAGCACCAAGCAGCAGGAGGTGCTTCTGCGGTCACTGATCCTGTCCCTCATTTGCGTCGTCGCGTTTTCCACGCGCCTGTTCTCGGTGCTTCGCTACGAAAGCATCATCCATGAGTTTGATCCCTGGTTTAACTTCCGCGCCACCAAGTACGTTGGGCGCCAGGGCGCCCCCGGTTACATGGCGAACGATTTGGCGCTATTGGTGCCTGCTCCCTAGTGTCAGTCTGCCTAAGACCGTGCCTCCTTGTTGTGCGCTTCGGTTTCTGACGTGCCCGCCAGGTGTAGAGCCCTGTGACGGTTTGGTGTGCGTGCGCGCTGCTGACGTTCCACTTTTGTGTGCCTTTTGTCATTGCTCTCATGGCCCTCTTTTCGCGTGCTCAGGGTGTTGGTGGAGCGGGGCTCGTACGACTTTTGGAACTGGTTTGATGGCCGCTCCTGGTACCCCCTCGGCCGTATCGTGGGCGGAACTGTGTACCCCGGCATCATGTACACGGCGGCGACTATGTACCACGCGTTGCACGCGCTGGGCTTCAACGTGGACATCCGCGACGTGTGCGTGCTCACGGCGCCAATCTTCTCTGGCCTCACCGCACTGGCTGCCTACGCGTTAACACAGTCGGTGGCAGACTCATCGGCGGGTCTGCTGGCGGCGGTCTTCATCTCTATTGTTCCCGGCTACATCTCCCGCTCGGTTGCCGGGTCATACGACAATGAGGGTGTGGCCATTACGGCGCTACTCGTCACTTTTTGGCTCTTTGTGCGGGCGGTGCAGACAGGCTCGCTGCTGGCATCGCTTCTGGCGACGCTCTCCTACCTCTACATGGTGGCGGCCTGGGGTGGCTACATCTTCATCATCAACCTGGTTCCCCTCTACGTGTTGGTAATGTTGGCGGCCGGTCGCTATTCGCGTCGCCTGTACATTGCGTACAACACGTTTTATGTGCTCGGCACCCTGCTTTCCATGCAAATCCGCTTTGTGGGCTTCAACGCGGTGCAGAGCTCGGAACATCTCGGTGCTTTTGGCGTGTTTGGGCTCATCAACCTGTACGCGGCCGTCGGCTGGGTGAGGAGCTTCACGTCAGAGCGTGTATTCCGCGCCGTCGGACGGCTGCTCGTGTTAACGGCGTTGGTCATTGCGGGCGTTGCCGCCTTTTTTGGCACCGTCACAGGTTTTATTGGCCCGTGGACGGGGCGCTTCTACTCCCTGCTGGACCCGACGTACGCGAGTAAGAACATCCCAATTATCGCCTCTGTGTCTGAGCACCAGCCGACCGCGTGGGGGTCCTACTTTTTTGACCTCCACGCGTTGACCTTCCTCACCCCCGTCGGCCTGTACTTTTGCTTCCGGAAGCCGACGGATGAGAACCTCTTCATCATTGTGTACGGTGCCTTTGCCATCTACTTCTCGGGCGTCATGGTGCGCCTGATGCTGGTGCTTGCGCCCGTCGCCGCTATCCTGTCGGCCATTGGCGTGTCTGCTACCCTCTCCACCTACATGCGGGTGCTGCGCGCACCACCAGCCGAGGCCATGGCGGCAATTGCGGCGTGTGAACCGAGCGCCGCGCCTGCCGAAGAGGAGAATTCGGTGGCCGCGGGGGTGTCCCCGGCGTCCTCCACGTCACCGTCGTCGGGGTTGCGCCACCGGGGCGCCGGCGGCGGCGCGCAAGCAGCATCGTCGACGAACACCACGTCCACGGCCGGGGTGTCGTCCAGGCGCCCCAAGGCGACGTCCTCGCAGGCACGCCGTCGGCGCGGAGCGGAGGACAGCAGTTCCCGGCCGTCCCCTCCGTCATTGGCCTCCCTGCCGCCCGTTACCCACCGTCGCGACGTGGCTGCTATTATGGTCCTCGGCACGCTGCTGTTGCTCGTGCTTTACGTGCGCCACTGTGTATGGGTGACGTCCGAGGCCTACTCGTCCCCTTCGGTCGTCCTCAGCGCCCGGGGCCGAGACGGGGAGCGTATCTTCTTTGACGACTTCCGCGAAGCGTACTACTGGCTGCGCCAAAACACCCCCGAAGACGCCAAGGTCATGAGCTGGTGGGATTATGGCTATCAGCTGTCGGGGATGGCCAACCGCACGACGATTGTCGACAACAACACGTGGAACAACAGCCATATTGCGACGGTCGGCCGAGCGATGAATGCGCCTGAGCCGCAGGCGTACGCAATTGCCCGCAAGCTGGACGTCGACTATGTGCTCGTCATTTTTGGGGGCGTCGTCGGCTACTCGTCGGACGACATTAACAAGTTCCTGTGGATGGTTCGCATTCCCGGTTCGGTTGACCCGTCTGTTCACGAGCGAAACTACCTGTCTGACGTCGGCTCGTACGTCGTTGATTCGCGGGCGGGCAAGGCTCTCAAGCAATCGCTCCTCTACAAGCTGTGTTACTACCGGTTTGACGAGATGATGACGGTTGGCGGGCAGCAACCCGGCTTTGACCGCGTCCGCAACACGATGGTCGGGGTCAAGGACATCAAGCTCAAGTACTTTGAGGAGGCGTTCACGTCCGAGAACTGGATCGTGCGGTTGTACAGGGTGAAGAAGGCCGACGACATGGGATGGATGTAGGAGGAGGAGCGTACCTGTGGGGCTCTTGTTTGTTTTGTGTTGCTCTGTCTGCGCTCGCCGATGGGTTCTCCTTCAAGTTGTGGCGTGTGCGCCCCTGGCGTGCGGTCACTTAAACAGCAAACGCCATTGTACCGCCGACGAGCCGTCGCTCAGAAGTGCGGAGCTGGACCCCCACCAAAAAGTAGAAGTCACCGCCGTCGAGCGGTGCGCGGGGTCGTCTTGACTCTTGCCCCCAAGGCAAACGAGCCCACTTCCCAGTGACGCCCAGTCAAGTCTCGCCATGCTGCAACCAACGGCCGTCCCAGGACGCTGAGCCGCCCGCAGGCCGCCAATACTGTACTGTACATGAACCACCAGGCGCTGCAGACGGTCAGGAAGCGCGCAGAGCCTTGCAGAGCCCCCCGCCCACGCTGGTGGCGAGTGGCTGTGCCCGCTTCCCCACGGCCCCTCGCTCACCGACGGTGGGCGGTGACCACAGCCACGGATGCCCCGCCACGGGGTGGGCCGGGCCAACCAGCCGGCCGCCGCCCCCCCCCCACCCCCCCCCCCCCCCCCCCCCCCCCCCCCCCTGACGCCCCCCTCCCCCGCCGCGGTTCGCTATGCGCCCGTCTATACCAGAGGTCCCCCGCGCCTTCTCGGAGCTGGAAAGACTCCGCACGCGGCGTCGAGTG
>Ga0115030_1000876_pt1 | contig 13166 bp, 9 predicted proteins | sample SidtaG_4_FD_87174 | JGI IMG/M metagenome (GOLD analysis project Ga0115030, IMG submission 87174) | Marine algal microbial communities from Sidmouth, United Kingdom - Sidmouth_Male1 metaG | ecosystem: Host-associated > Algae > Red algae > Unclassified | place: Sidmouth, United Kingdom | collected... | reverse complement strand
GGGGGGGGTGGCGTGGGGGGGGGGGGGGGGGGTGGGGGGGGGGGGGGGGGGGGGGGTGGGGGGGGGGGGGCTGGGCGGTGGGGGGGGGTGGGGGGGGTGGGGGGGGGGGGGGGGGGGGCACACCCCTGGGCACGTGTCCGTGTGGGGCGCCCGGGGGATGCCCGCCGTGCGTGTGTCGAACTGCCGACGGTGGGGCGTGCGGGTGGCCGGGCTGGGACTGACGTGTCCGCGTCGCTTGGCGGCGACTGCCTGCTATGGTGGTCACCCTATCTGCTTCACGTTTTTTGTTGCTTTGTTGCGCTTGCACGGCTTTCTTTTTCCTTGCACCCGCCCTCCCACTGCCGGCCGGTCAGACTGCCGACGAAATCCGGGAGCGGGGCACCTGGCTGGTACCCCTCTGCATGGACCGCGGGTACAACTATTGCCACCGGGTGCACGTGGCGTTGTGGGGGGACCGGCGGGGGGTGTGAGGAGCGACCCACACGTGCGTCGTGGAAACTCTCTTTTGTGTTTCTTTGGAGGAACCCGCGCGTGCGGGGCGTGGCCGTGGCCGTGAGGGGGGCCGTCGGCGGCGGCGACGGAGGCGCCGCCGCCGCCCGGCGGGCTGCTTGGCCCCTCGGTCGGGTGCGACGCTGCGAATCGGCAGCGGTCGCGTGCGCGCGCGCCCGCTCGGCGGGCGGGGGGCGGTCGTCGGGCGGTCGGGCGCGGCGGCGGCGTCACGAGTCGCCCCGCCGCTGGCCGGTTGCGGGGGGTGGGGAGCGGCGCGGCCGGCGGTGGTCGCTACCCACCCTTGTCCAGTACCGGCACGGCGTGCGGCAAGTGTGTGCAAGCACTGCACGCGGTCACGGCCCGTTTTCTTTTTTTTTGATGGTTTGTTTCTACACTGGTGGTGCTTGCCCCGATCGTTTATGACTTTTTTTTCTCGCTTGGCTGGCCCTGACCGTTGCCGCCGAGCCGGCCCCAACCCGTCCCCCCCCGCCGCCACGTCGACGGCGTCGGCAACCAGCGATACGATCGCCGGCCGACCGGCCGCGTCCGGGTCCTTCCCAAACTCCGCGCCGGCGAGCGGGCCTGCCCTCTGGTTTGGAAGAACCGCCGCACGCGTCGCCGGGCGGGTGGGGCGGTCCGACACGGTCGATGGCTGGCGCGGGAGCAGTGACAACGGCACGTGCCCGTCGGTCGTGCCGTGTCGGCGGGCAAGCGCAACTACCGCGCCGGGGAGCATGGTGGCGCGTCGGCGGTGGACACCGACGTGGTGCGCCTCATACCCCTGCTCAGGGCCGCGGCGGTGCTCGATCAACGCTCGGCGGGATGGGATGATGGGCCGGCTGACCCAGCCGCGCATCCTCGACCCCATGTGGAAAGCCCGTACACCGCTCGCGCTGACATGCAGCCACGAGACGGTTCACAGACAATACCGGCGTCCTACTTTGAGGGGACGGCGCATCGGTACCCTGCGTTCGCAACACGCCTCCATGGTGCAGCGGTAGCGCCGGTTCTTGGAAGCGTCGTCCCGTGCACCGCCACCGTCGCGTCGATCGGCTGCCCGCGACGCCACCGTCGGGGCCGCCGCCTGGTTCTGCGCGGCCCGCCCCCGTCGCGCGCGGCGGGTACACCCGTTGACGCCCCCGCCCCGGCTCGGATGCCAGGCGTCGACGCGCCGGCGCCGAGCCGGCGCCCGTCTGGGCTCGAGACCCCACGACGGAGGGCGACGCGGCAAAGCCGCTCCCGGCGTCCACGCGGGGGCGCGGCCTGGAAGAACCTCCCCCCCGCCGTCGCCTCGCCTGCGATCGGGCGCGCGACGACGCGCATCGGATCCCAACGGTCACCGATTGCACTCCAGCACATGTGCGGATCGTTTGGTCTGGCTCCCGTTTGAGGCACTTCGTCACAAGGACGACCAACTGAACCGGAGCCAAGACGGGAGTCCCGTCGAGGGGCGCTCTGAACCGGAGGAATCCGGTGCAGGCTCCCGTTCGCGGACCGGAGGCTGAACCGGATGCAATCCCGTCCAGGCAGATGCTGCAAGGCTCTCGTCACGCGTTTATGCGAACAGCCGTCGCTCGCGAGGCAGGAGTCTCGTGAGAGAATAGGCTCCGCCAATGATGCTCCTTAGTCGTTTGGCGGTCCCTTATTAGTGTGGCAAAGGTGCCAGTGAAGGATCCGAGTTGCCACGACCATGGAATGCAGCAATGGCACGACATAGAGCTGGAAAAGCAGTACGGGCTGTCCACAAAGTCCGCGGCCTTCCCAACGTCGTGTGTTTAGTTTCGCTTGCCATTTGCACGAGGACCGCACAGGAGCACATGATCCACGGCGGCACCAAGCGAGCGACGTTCGTCGGACGATTGCGGCACTTTGTGTCGTCGCTTGGTTGCTTGCTTTCGTTCCTGTAGAATGCATCCCGCAGAGACGCGGGTAGCTTCGTGGAGGGACGGTAGGGCTACCGGCGTACTATGGCACCATCGTGTTGTTTCTCGAGCTCCCCGCGTGAAGGAGACGGGGCAGATGTGTGGAACTCGTCGCTCTTTAACTGTTTCCGCATCGCTGACTGGATGACAATCCAGGGTAAGTGAGGCGAAAAAGAAAGGCGCAGACAAACAGTAGATCTCATGAAACAAAACACTATCAACCAGACGTAAACGTAGCGTAAGTCGCACACCCCGAGGCGGCCACTTGAGCACAGCATGCTACCGCCTAAAACCCTGAACGCATGGTGCGGCTCGTCCACGGGTAGAAGGGATTGGTAAAGAACCGAGAAGCCCGGCGCTCCTCGTTGGTGATCTTCTTGTTCGAGGGAGTCGCAAAGAGCCCAAGACGGGCTGACAAGTCGGCCCAGTCTACTTGGATGTCCTCCGCCCGCAGGATGAGGGAGGCGTCGACGAGCTCCAGACTGGGAAACGCGTCCAGTGGGGAGCGAAAGTGCCACGCCAGCCTCTTGCACTTGTGCCGGGTAAGGATGCACCCGGGCTCAGCATCGACAGGGCGCAGGCGCTGGACGACGACACAGCTCCGGCGCTCGCGTCCAAGCGAGCGTAGGACCAGTCGGATGCGACCCCACTGCGTCTCCCCTCCCGCGCCCTCGTAGCGCACAAACGACCACCACGGCTTGCCAATAAAGCTCGACGTCGCGCGCAAATGCTGCAGCACGGGCGAAGCCCCCCACTCGAAACGAGCCATGATGCGTACGGTCTTGTGCACGGACACGCACTCGTCATCCCGCAACTGGAGCACTGCACCGAGCGTATCCAGCGCCTGGAATCGACGCAAGTCCCCGACAGCCACTCGGTCTCCCCGACCCGAGAAGGATAGGTCCGCCGTTCTCGCTGGAGCGTGACTGCGGGTAGCCTCTTCGTCACTGCTGGCGTCTCCGTCGCTTGGGTTGAGCGTGTTGTCCTCGGCGTCCCGTTCCTGCACCTCCTTTAGAACCGCGGACTGCGCCTCGTCGCACCGCATCATCTGCAAGGCCACCCCTGGTCCGCGCTTGTTGGTCCTCCGGAACATCCGCTTGCAGCTCGCATGCATCTTTTCGTTTTCGGAGGTGTCCCCCTCCCACAGGTTACCGCGGTTGCGCAGCTCGTCTGCCAAGTGCTGCACAAGGCGGTGCACTTTGGATGTGTTGATATGCCCGTACAGCGTCTGCAGGTAGTCGACGCCAAGCACCCGCGCGCGCTCCTCCATTGCGACAATTTCCTCTTCAGAGATCACCGCCGTGTCTGCAACGTTGTCGCCAAACAGGTCGCCACCCAGCTCCGCCGCGACGCAAAACATCTCCAACATGGCCTCATGCAGCTTGAGATCGTGGAAGATTCGACGGTAGTTGTCTGTCTTGACGACACCGGGGCCCAGAGGCACTGTCGCGTCGCTCTCGTTGTCGCTCTCGTCGTCCATGATCGATGAGGGACCCGTGCGGGGTGCTCTCGCCCCTGTTCTTCCGTCGCAGGAGCCGCTTGCACCGTCGGAGGTCGTCGCAGCCAGTGGCGGATGGGCGGCCGTCGGAGCGACGTCGTCGCCGCCCATGTCGGACTCCGATGAGGATTCTGCGGCGTTGTCGGCGGGGCCGAGAGCGCCGGCTACGACAAATGGCCAAAACACGCTGAAGTGGCGCCAGCTCCTCCCGGTCATCGTGGCCTGCGTGTCCGTTGTTGGCACGAAGCATCTGTTGCAGTCAACACAGGGACGGCAGGCAGAGCAAAAGGCAAGGTTGACAACAAAAATCTGATAGCGTAACGTACAGGTCAGTGGCCAGTGTGTCTTGGATGCATACTTCTCTCAATCGCCCGTTAAGACCTGGATGATGCCACCCCCACTGTCACCAAAACTCCCATCGGTGCCTCCAGATCCCCCAAATACCACCGCTTGCGTCCGTGTCTGTCGTCGTTCCCATAAAAAAAAGTGAACCGCCCGCAGTGACACGTGCAAGTGACTTACCCAGGCGGCGACGGCGTTGCCTTGCAGTTTCGACCGAGATGGTTCATGCGCAAGTTGATGGCATCCAGCGTGGACGCGACGGAGCCGAGGCGAGCGTCGTCGGAAGCGCACAATACGGAGAGTGCACCAGGCAGCCGCTGTGCCAGGTCACGCAGGATGCCAAGCTTCCACACATGTAGAACGTCAAAGGTCACGATCCGGTACAGATTGTGGCAGCCGGTGCTCAGACCGTGCATGGCACCTAGGGCGGGCGCAAACGCCAGTGCGCTGTGTTGGCGCCCCAACTCGCGATGAAGACTCGGTCGCGGGTCGTTGGCACGGACAACAGCGGCTGCCAGCTGCGCATCCAGCGTCGCAGTGACCTCGCGCTCCACGGCAGCGATGCCCAACAGCGACCCGCTAGCCCGCTTACTCTCCATACAGGGGGAGCAAAAGTAGTTGCACTGGTTCCCCATGAGACCCAGAAAGCTCCGTTCCTCCACTTGATCGACGACCAGCCCGACAACGCGGGGCACCACAAGGACGACGCCACGACCGGCCACCGTCACCGAAACACCGCTCTCACTGGCGTAAACAAGGCGCCGCAGTGAGACAGAAATGCAGCGGTGGAAGAGCTCATTGCGGGTATCGCTGACAGCGAGGCGCGCTGCCGCAGTCTTTTCCGTTGGTTTGGAGACGTGCTCCACGTACCCAACCGTCTCCCACCGGCCGCCGCCGTCAACGATGTTGACGAACTTGGCGCGCACGGGGAACATGTAATTGGCGCCCGACCACGACACCATCGCCTCATCTGCGTGCAAGTGAACACCCAGGACTCGTGCGGTAGCGCCGTGCACCTCACGCACCTTGCGGTCGTCCAGCAGGTACAAGTCGCTGTCCAAAGTGCCGCGCCTCACGCGGCCAACGTCGTCTCCATCGAGATCGACACGGTGCAGTAGCGCCGCGATGTCTGGGTCCTCAACGGGCTGGTCTTCTGGGCCAGACGACGGAGCAGCCACTTCGTTCGGCCGGAAGGAGATCTTTTTGGCCGCGGCCATCGCGTCGAGTCCCGCCTGAAGGACGTCACGATAGTAGTACTGAAACGTGCGTCCTCCGACCGTGACTGGCACTTGCATCCAATTACGCACAGCCAGCACGCGGTTCATCTCGTGCCGCGTCGCGGTCAGGAAGCTGTGAGCAGATCCAAAGGTCGACGTTACCGGGCCGCGGCGCTCGGTGCCACGCGTCGCCTTGGCCTCGACAGCGCGGAGTGACCGTGCGTAGCGCACCTGGTCCCGCTCCGTCATGCCAGAGGCACCAGCTGTGAGAGCAAATAGGAGGGCTCCACGAAGCGCGGGCGAGTTGAAGCGCGTCGGACGGTCTGCCCAAAGACGGTCGACAACCGGCGTTGAAAGGGACGTCTCTGGGAAGCGCTCGAAATAGGCGCGGTATCGAGACGCCGTGCTGCTCACGAAAACGTGCCGAGGCATCTGCGCAGCCGCCAGTGATGAGGTCCCGTTGTCGCCGCCCGCGCTCAGCATGCCGTCAACATCACCAAAATCCGCGTACTCTGCGGCCCCGACCGATCCTTCACTGACAGAAGCAGACGAGCGGTTGGCGCCGTTGCCGTTGTCGTGGAGCGCATTGCCGAGTACCCCCATCAGGCCGACGTACTCTCCGTCGGAGCCCGAGATGAGCGGCGGGATGGACTCTTGTTCGTTCTCATCAGACATCAGAGGGGGAGTGTTGTCGTCATCTTCAGAATCCGGCCCCAACGGGGGGATGTAGTCGTCGTCGCTAGAGCCTGAAAGCAGAGGGGGGACGTCGTGGTCCCCGTCCGAATCCCTGAAGAGCAGCGGCGCCGCCCAGTCCTCCTCCATGTCGCTCCCGAACAGGGGAACGTCTTCGTCGTTGTCGACGGCGCGCTCCACATCTGGGTCATCCGGCCGCGCACGCGGAACCACCAGCGTCTCGGCAGCGGTGGTACAGCGCGCACCGGCAGCGTCCGTGCTGCCCAGGTCGGCAAAGTCGCGTTCGTCCTCCGAGTCTCTCGCCAGAGCAGGAGGGAAGCCCCGCTCGGCACCATTGTCTTCAAGCGCATGCGCCACCTCGGCCGCTGCCGGGAGAGCCGCCCCAACGTCCGGCTCCAGCAGCGGTGGGGCCGGTGACGTCCCCGCACTGAAGGAGCCAAAAACCAGTTGGGCCGAGGACCCGACCGGACCAGCACCAACAAGCTGGCTCTCATGCTTGTGCATAGTCTGCACATGACGTGCAACGTTGGCGGTCGTGCCAAACGTGGAGCAGCAGTAGTAGCACTTGACGGGTGGACGGGTAGTAACCGGTGGGGGCGCCATTGTGATACGGTCTGAGGTAGAGGGGTGGAGGATGGCTGCGTGGGAAGGGCAGGTGCAGACCGCACGAGGGCGCCACGGAGCACGGGGTCTGTTTCCGATGTGGTTGTGGCGCGGGGGAGGGCACGGGAAGACCGGTGTAGCGTCATGAAATAGGGCAAGCCGTGCGACAACTCCGGCTCTCTGGTGGTCAGCCTCGGATCTCAAGCATCTCGCCGCGTGAGGCAGGGGGAGACGCCGCGCCTCAGGTCCAGAGGCTCGCACCGCACACGACACGCTTCTGAAAGTTGGCGTGCAAGAAAAATGCCAGAATACGCACGGCCAGGTCAGCAACGTACCGAAAAAGGGCAAAGCGCGCCCGTCGACCGGCCTTGGTAGGTCAAAGAGGACATGAGAAACATTCAGCGGCACGACACGGCGCTGGGAGCTTTTCACTCAACAGAAGCCCCCTGCAGATTGCCGCATCATGGCCAGATGCATGGCGCTTCCGAGCAGCGTGCCCTCGCGCAAACGTCCGTGGTGCGACCAGGACATGCTCACGCGGTTCTATGCAGGATTACCGCCAGAGTTGTGGAGAGGATCCACTATGCAGGATTACCGCCAGAGTTGTGGAGAGGATCCACGAGGGCGATGGACACACAAAGCAAAATGCCATGCCGTGCACACTCATCACGTGGAGAGCCACTTTCGCGGTGGCCGCCGTACCGCGTCGTTGGCAGAGAGCGGTAATCGCTCACAGGGGCTCATGCACCACAGGATGATGAAGGGGTGGCGCAGGAAGACCAAAAGACGGGGCATTCACAATCGACGGGGGAGGCAAGGGAACGCGAAGGGTCCGATACCGGGAAACCCACGGTGCAGCCGGGGAATGCAAACGGTGGCGCTGCCAGGCAAGATGGCAGCATAGCTCCTGTCCAAAAAGCCCGATGACGCAAGGAACGTCGCTGCAGCGCTCAGCACAGACACCTCCCCCCCCCCCCCCCCCCCCCCCCCCCGGGGGGGAACTCGAGGCCCGGGCCCTGCGGGCGGGCCCAGCACCGGCCCCTCCCCCCCCCCCCGTCCCGCCCGCGTCGAGGTGAACTTCGACGGCAGCGTCATGCGGATCGGCCAGCAGTCCGAGCAACGCCGGACCAGTAGTCAACTTGGATCATCAGGCCGTGGGCGCAGAGCGGCTGCTCTCTTACTTCCAGCACCGGGCTGTTGACGGACAATCCAGTCCGTTGCGAAGTGCATTGCGCACCTACACCATGCACTTGACACGGCGCAGTCAAGAGAGTGCCGCGGTCTCTGTAGTTGGACTTTTGTTAACATTTTCTTTTCCTGGGCCGTCATCGATAATACTGGTGCTGCCCAATGAGCACGTCGAGCTGTACTAGTAGCACCTCCAAGTTTCCAGGCAATGCGTTCCGAATTGGTGATTTCAGTGCACTTCTGCATGTACCGCGGTGCTGGTTGCCAATTAAACCATGCGGAATGCCACGTGAGCGCCTCTTAAGCGTCTTTCTCTGCGCCTGCGCCAGAAGTGCCGGACGTCTTCTCGTCTGCAACCATCTCCAGCTGCCGCCAGAGGCGCACTCCTCCTGGGCGCCGACCTCTTCACCATCACTGCTGCTTTGAATGACGATCGTTCAGCCGACGCTACAGCAACACGATGCCCCGCACGCCGCCGTGCTGAGCGCTGTGACTGCTGACGCGATGTAGATGTATGTGGTGCGCCTTGTCCCTGGTCGGTCGAGATCGCTATCGGGCCACTGCTGGTCCTCTTTTCGCGGTACGTTGAGGACGGGCTGTGCGCGCAGCAGTGGGACCCGTCTGGTGCGGTTTGCAGGCGGGGGGGGTTGGGCCCGCCACCGAGGTCTTTGTGGTAGCGCCGGCCTCCAGTGGGGTACCTTCGCCGTAGCCTCACACCCGTGCTGGTCCGCAGCCTGTGCTCAACGCGAAGCACATGTGTGCGGCGCGTCAACCCGTACTTATACCACCATCACCAGCACAGAAGCGACGGCCTGTCTGCTTCTCGTCTCACCACCGTTCCTCGACGTGCGCTATCCACTCCGTGTTGCGTGCCGCGTCGGTGACCCCTGTGTGCCCGCCTTTCGTGGATCCCTCCCCCTGTTTCCCAATCTTGTCCGCACTGCCCCAATCCTACCGCCTGGGCGCTCTTTGGCGCGTCATGTCGCTGCGCCATGGTTTTTTTTTTCTACCTCTACAGTTGCCATCGTTCCACCACCAGGTCAGCATCAAAGTGACGCAGCTCGACCAGGCGTACCTGGCCCACCCCAATCGTCAACGCACGGCGTCGCGCATGGCCATGACCAAGACGACTTTGTCTTCTTGACGGGCCGACACACGACAGCGCCCCCTGTGAGCACAGCCTGGCCAGGGCATCGTCCGCTGCTCCACGGCGCGGCGTCTGCAAGCCGCGGGGGATTCCCACCTTCTACAAATCACCCCCCGCCGCCGGTCTTTTTCACCCCGCCGCCTGTTTCCGCTTTGCAACAGCCGCTCGCTGGTGTCGGCGGTGCGGATGGGCTGTTGATGTTCGATGAAGCTGATGCGTCGACCCAGCAGGCGCTTGATCCACGAGACTCGTTCTTGTCCGTTCCCACTGAGGGCTCCACTGCCGCTCATGGGTTGCCTTCGTCTCCGTACCCACCGCTAGGACGTCCGGCGTCAGCTGACGGTAGGCACGACATTGACGCGGTACCACCGCGGCGGCCCGAGGAGCGAGGTCATTCTGTTCCACACTCGTCGGCTGGGCTTTACTCTACGCCTCCCGTAGGGGACCGTCGCCGACGCGCGTCAGGGCCCCCGTCCTCTCCGAGCCCGCCACCCACTCGTCAGCGGCGTACCGCACCCTCTCGGGTGCCGTCGCCGAGCCGGCCGCGCTACGCACCTCCCGCGTTTCCGCTGCAGTCTGCGGCACCAGCAGGCGTCGTCACGCCCGGTACTGCATCCTCCTCTGACAGCGCGACGCGCAAGCTCGCGGACATGGCCTTCGCGCACAAGAGCGGGTTGTCGAGTTTGCGCGGCAAGGTCACCGCGTTGCGCAAGGAGGTGGTCGTCAACACCAGCACGTTGCGTACGCTGGTAAAAAAGACGAACGACATCGCTACGGTGGCCGACCGCTTGGCGGCATCGCTGATATCGCAGCGGCACATCCTCCTGAAGGTGCCAACGGACGTCGCGGCCGCTGTAGCCCGGTTCCCGGCCTCCGGCGGCGCGGCCGGTTCTTTGGCCGCCGGAGGAGCGCGCGGCACACCGGGTGCCCCTTTAGCAGCGGCCCCCTCACAGCCAAGGCAACCCTCTACGGATGAGGCGCACATTCAAGAAGCTCTTTGGGTGATCGAGCTCAAGGGTGAGCTGGAGAAGTGGCTGCTGGACTCTTTCCTGAACGCCGCGTGCACGGCGGACATCTGGGTTTCGACCGCGGACGTCAATGACTTTTTGCGCACTTGGGTTGTACGCCATTTTGCGATTACCCCCAGTGCTGCAATCCAGCTCCTGGAGAAGCGGTGGCGCCTACCGGTACGCCCTAAGCGGCGCACACGTGCCACCCCCGCACCGACTGAAGAGCACCGTACCCCAGCTCACGTGCTGCCGGGTACATCAAGCAAGGATTGGACTGTGGCCTACCGTTACTTGCACCGCGGCATTTCTCACTTGTACCAGCGCATCGGGGCTAGGGCGGTGTCGGCCTTTGCGTCGTATGTCAACGAGGAGCTGAACGAGGGCACGTTGCGCCGACTGCGCGGCACGAAGACGAAGTACGAGGTGTTCTTCAGCCGACGTGACGCCAAGAAGCTGCTCCAAGACAACTTCTTTCTCAAAGACAGCAAGTGCCGCAACGGTTTAGTGCGCGCTCTGGCGGCCGTCTTCTCCTCCTACAACGTTCTGTCCCGCTTTTCGGAGACGGGTAACCAGAGGGATCACCCTCGTGTCGTTGTGTGTCGCTTGGGATACTTCGCCCTCATCTCCACCAAGGTGCGCGCGCACCTGAAGACACGCGCAGCTGCCAAGCGTCGCGACGTACGAGACAATGAGGGAGAGGACAACGGCAACAACGGAGGTCAAGCCGATGGTGACGGCCAGCACAGCGATGGCGGCAGCGGCAGCGACGCGGTTCAAGACGACGCAGTTGGTGGAGGACTGGCCAACATCGCCGAGCCCCTCAACGGCGGACACCGCCCGGAGTGGGTCGAAGAGTTGCCCATCGTTGATGGCGTCCTGCATCCGCAGGGTGCCGGAGCCTTCAACGGCTTGCGTATTGTGGACGCCCTAGAGACCGACCGCATGGTCTCTGTCCGCCCATCGGCGCCGCCTGCGGCGGCTGGCACGACACCTGGAGCAACTCCAGCACGTCCGACCGTCTCGGCGCCGGTGCCACAGCGAGCCATCGCCACCGCCGTCGTCGTGCCGCCGTCTGGGGGGCGCGTCGGGCTCCCTTCTCCGCCGCAGGAGAGCGATTCCGACGACGATGACGCCTGGTCGAGCCCGGAAGATGAGGAGGACCCCCCCCGTCGGTCGAGGCGCGCGAGGGAGGAGCTCCGGGAAGCCGCCGCGCGACGGGCCGCAGCTCGTGTGTTGATGGACGACGACGAGTAGGTTATCCCCTGGCGCGTTGTCTTTCACCGTCGGCAACACAGGTTGCTGATATGACCGCTGCGCGATGCCGCCCTTCTCTGTTTCTGTCCTGCCTGAGTTTTTTTGTTCGCTTTTTCTGGTGTGTACTGTCGTTTATTGCTGCGGACATCTGCTGCAGCCACGAGTGGCGTGACGAACATTTTTCGAAGTGACACGAAGCACAGAGCGTCCTCACCCGGTGCCGCGGATGGAGAAAACGGCTGGAGAAAAAGCCGCGCAAAGGATCTCCAGTACACTACCTACGCTGCAATATCCACTGCTGCTCTCATTACGCGGAGTAGAGCTGCACACAACGAGTCACAGATCAACTCCCAGTCAACGCCACATATTTATCGGTGCTCTGCAAGTGTCCTTACGTGCCGCTGTGTTAGAGGTGATAAGCTCCACGTCGAGAAAGACACGCGAGAGACTCGAGACTAAGGCCCATGCACCTGAACAGGTCTCCGACGGGAGTGCCTCCTGTTCAGGGACGGGAGGGGGCACGGGAGAAATTCCCGTTCGGGGTGTTTGTTCTTGTGACGTTGGCTGGGAGCATCCCGTTTGAGGCACTTGGCTGGGAGCATCCCGCGCCCAGCCAGTGCTCGCCCGCAGTGATTGTTGCTGGCGAGCACCGGCGCTGCCGCCTGCCGCAGGCCACTTTAGCGTGTACGCCTCGTCGGTCGCGCTGGATCTGCCGCGCCATCAGACGCCACGTGCACCGGCGGCCGCACCGGCGGCACAGATTTGATATCTGGCCCTTCGATTGGCTGACGCTTTGGATGGGTGACCATCCCCAACGCGGGGGGCCAAGCGGCGGGGCCAGTCAACGGCGGCGCCGACCGACCCCCCCACCGCCCGCGGGGACGGGCAACCGACACAACCGCCACCGCTGCGGGTGGCGGCTCCCACAGGGTCCCCCGCGGGCCCCACGCGCTCGCGGTGACCGCCGCGCGGCCCGTCGGATGGCGGATCGGCGGGGCGACCGACCGTCTCGGATATCCGGGGCGCGATCCGGATCGCGCCCCGCGCGCCCGCACACGCTCGCGCACGCCCCCGCGGCGCAGGCGCGCCGAGCAGCGTCGCCCGCGGGGGGGGGGGGCGCGCCGACGGGGAGCGCGGGGGGCGTGGCCCCGGCCGGGCCGCCGCCCCCGCCCCCGCCGGCCGCCCACGCGCGGCCGGGCCACCCCCCGCGGGTGGGCGGCGGCCGCGCCCCGCATTGGGGTGGGTTTGGGGTCGGTAGCCAGCACAACCGTCGGCCCGCGCCGCCCCGACCGCGGCGGCGGCACGCCCGGCGCGGCCGCGTCTGCCACCGCCTCGCGGCCGCCGCGACCGCCGCCGCCGCCGCCGCCACGGCCGGCCCGTGCGTCGGCCGCCGCTGTCTGCCGGGAGCGCGGGGGCGCCCGCCGCAGCGGCGCCAGCCGCCGTCCCCGCCCGCCCGACGGAGCCGTGTCCCGCCGCGGCGCCGCCGACGCGGGGCCACCCGCCGCCGCGGCCGCCGCGGCGACGCGGGCGTCGGCCGCCTCCCCGGGCGCGGCGCCGCCCCGGCCGCCCCGTCGACGCCACGCCCCACCCTCGTCGCGGGCCGCACCCTTGGCCCGCCCCGCCGCGGTCCCGCGCGCCCCGCCGTGCCGCCGCGCCACGGCAATGAAGACGGCGGCGGCGGCGGCGGCGGCGGCGGCGGTGGCGGCGGCGGCGCTCGAGGGCGCACCCCCCCCCCCCCCCCCCCCCCGCCCCCCCCCCCCCCCCCCCCCCCCCCCCCCCCCCCCCCCCCCCCCCCCCCCCCCC
>Ga0115030_1000873_pt1 | contig 13180 bp, 9 predicted proteins | sample SidtaG_4_FD_87174 | JGI IMG/M metagenome (GOLD analysis project Ga0115030, IMG submission 87174) | Marine algal microbial communities from Sidmouth, United Kingdom - Sidmouth_Male1 metaG | ecosystem: Host-associated > Algae > Red algae > Unclassified | place: Sidmouth, United Kingdom | collected... | reverse complement strand
TTGGCAGCCCCGCCCGGCGACGCCGCTTCCGGCGCCCGCCGGTACGTGGCCTGCTGCGGGGCGGGGGGGTGGGGGCTGGCGTGGCGCGCCGGCCGGCCGGAGCTGGGGGGGCTGCTGGGCTGCCCGTCCTGGGCGGTTTTTTGTGGGTTTTTTGGTCGCGGGGGGGGGGGGGGGGCAGGCACTGGCGCGGCGCGCCGCCGGCTGGTCGCTGCCGCTGCGGCGGGGTGCCCCCACACTGCCGCCGGCTGGTTGCTGGCGCTGCTTCCGGTCGCCTCCGCCGGGCCGCCGGCTGGTCGCTGCCTCTGCTGCCGGCCGCCCCCGCACTGCCACCGGCTGGTCGCCGCCGCTGCTGCCGGCCGTTCCCGCACCGCCGCCGGCTGGACGCTGCCGCTGCTGCTGGCTGCCCGGTCACGGCCGCCGGCTGGTCGCTGCCGCAGCTGACGGGTGCCCCCGCACTGCCGCCGACTTGTCGCAGCCACTGCTGCCGGCCACCACCGCACCGACGCCAGGTGGTCGCCGCCGGTGCTGCCGGTCGTCCCCTCACCGACGCCGGGTGGCCTCCTGTGCTGCCGGCCGTCCCCGCACCGCCGCCGGCTGGTCGCCGCCGCTGCTGCCGGCCACGCCCGCACCGCCGCGAGCTGGTCGCCGCCGCAGGTGCCGGCTGCTCCCGCGCGTCCACGGGATGGTCGCCGCCAGTTCTGCCGGCAGCTGGCGCACGGACGCCAGCTCGTCGGCGCCAGTGCTACCGGCCGCCCCCGCTCGGCCGCCGGCTGGTCGCAGTCGCTGCTGCCGGCCGCCCCCGCACGGCCGCCGTCTGGTCGCCGCTGCTGCGGCGGGCCGCCGCCGCACAGACGCCGACTGGTCTCTGCCGCTGGTGCCGGCCGCCCCCGCGCGGCCGCCGACTGGTCGCCGCCGCTGCTGCCGGCGGCCCCCGCACGGCCGCGTTATCGGGCCAGCCGTTGCGTCCCCCGGCGCCGGTTGCGCCCCGTCGATGCCGTCGCGGGGTCGCGCTTGCGCTTCTGGTGGGCGTTCGTTGGCGCCGCCGGTAGCCTCGGGCAGCCATGGGCGCTTCTGTGTAGGCGGGCTTGGTGCTGCCGCGTGGTCCGTCGTGGGAGCGGGAGTTTTTGTGCTAGGCTGGCGTTAACGTTGGGGTCTACGTCCAGTTTTTTGTCGTGCTGTGCAGCTTTGCGGCGCGTGAGTGGCGCGCACTTTCGGATAGATAGCCTGTTGTTCACCGCTTCGTTGCCGTTGTCGTTTTTGTGCAGTTCATGTCTTTGCTCTGGTGTGGGAGGCTGGCGGGCTTCCATCAGTCACCCCGGCGTGACACCCTGGCTTTGCTACCAACACAGAACTTGTTGTAAAAGGGCGCTCAGTACAGTACAAGAAAAGCTAGTGCTAGTCACACACGCTCATGTCGTCCCTGACGTTAGCATCATCGTCCCAGGCCGGCACAGAGCCACCGACCGAGCCCGAGCCCGAGCCCTCTGCTTCATACGAGTCCACCGTCCCATCGCTAAAGTCACCCTCACATGCGCTATCACAATCACTTCCGGTGTCCTCAACGCCGCCGTACCCACTCTCGCCACGCAGCACCCCGTGAGCACCACCAGCCAGTGCACCTTCCCCACCATCACCACCTCCGCCATCACCAGCACCGCCAAGCGCAGCACCCCCAGAGTCTTCACCACCTGCTCCTGCACCAAAGACGGGATGCTCCATGACAGGAGCAATGAGCCCGACATGGACGTCGTCGTGCGGGTCCTGTAGCCACTTGGGGCACGTGCAGTGCCGGCGCTCGCAGTGGGACACGACGTGCTCGTGGAAGAACTTGCAGAGCAAGCGGTGATTGGTCTCCCTGCCCATCTTCTTGCGCATCAGGACGCGCAAGTTGATGACGGCGGCGAGCAGCCGCATCTGGACGATAAAGTGGTCTTGGCGCACGTGCGCCAAGTGCATCTTGAAGGCCTTGTTCAACGAGTGGCGACTCTCGGCGCAGGATGTCTTGTGGTGGACGGATCTCCCGGGGTACTTGTCGGCGTTAAAGCTGTCCGAGCAGCTGTGCTGGTCCCCTTGGTTGTGGTGGCGGTCGACGCTGGCGGCGGTGTTTGACATGTTCATCAACCACGGCACGCGTCGAAACGCGTTGCGCGACAGCTGGCACGCGGTGTCGAAGTAGATGACCTTGGGAAGCAGCGGCATGCGCTGGACAAGAGAGGCGAGCACGTGCGCTGGGCTCTCGGCCTTGTCCAAGAAGTCGTAGCCGATCAGCAACCCACAGGGACACAAAAAGTTCTCAATCCCCGGCATGAAGACCTCAGAGGTGATGAAGTTGTGCCGGCACTCATCAGCACCCAGTTGACGCGCTAGCTCTCGCTCGAGGGCGGCGGCGTCGTTGCGCACTCGCTCGGCGCGGCGTGCGTTGACGGCATCGCTCTTGGAATCCCGCATGAAGGGCCGTACTGGCTCGAGGTCGGGCCAAACGTGGCCGCTGCGCGCCTCAATTGCTTGAGCGGCCACACGGCCACGGGACCAACTGGTACTGGAGAGGTAGTGCTCGGGCGCCGCCACTCCGTCCCCACTGCTCCGCTCCCACTCCTTGTAATGCTCGACCGACGTCGTCTTCCACTGCTCCTCGAACTGCAGCGCCGCGTCCGACGCTCCCGTCCGCCACACAGACTCCCAGTAGGCGTCCACCCCGCACGTGAAGAGTAGCAGCTCGCCGACCGCCCGCAGCAGCAGGGGATCTACGTCGTCACCCTCGGCGACGAGGCGCAGGAACGGCCAAACTGTGAGCACAGACTCGACCGCCATGGTGCAGGGCCGCCACTCCGCCATTGGTGCCATTGTGACAAGCATGACAGCCAGCCTCTTGATGCTCCCGCGGTGTACCCCTGCAAAAGCGCCCAGAACGGGCTCCGCCAAAAGGTTCCTGACAAAGTGCCGTACCACATCCCACCTTTCCCGCTCCACGCGGCGGCCGCCAGTGGAGGCTACCGCGCCGTCAACGAGCCCGCATTCGTGTTGGCCAAGTGTGCCACCCACTGCTGCGTCGTAACCGCCGGCAGCTTGACGTAGGTCACCATCCAATGGATCGTCAGCATGACCACCTTGTTCGTCGTTGGCGTTGGGCGGCGGCGGCGAGTCGGTGTTGGCGTTGGGCGGCGGCGGCGAGTTGGTGTTGTCATTGGGCGGCGGCGGCGAGTCGGTGTTGGCGTTGGGCGGCGGTGGCGACTCGGTGTTGGCGTTGGGCGGCGGCTGCAAGTCACTGTTGGCGTTGGGCGGCGGCGGCGGGTCAGCATTGGCGTCGGTCGGTGCGGAGGGCGCGCCAACGATGGCCGGCTGCACGGTGAAGAAGGAGAAAAAGATGTAGCTGGACGCCCACAAACCGTTGGCAGGGCGGGTCACCACGTTGTCTGCGTCGTGCGGGGTGGTATCCGCCACGGACGCCGACCCAAAGGCAGTCATAAGCTGCGACTCCCTCTTTGTTAGCCTCACCGTCTCGTCCGACTTGGCCTTGGCACGCTTGCGGATGGCGCCGCGGAGGGAGGCGATTGTCAGGCACGAGCCGACGTCCGCATCGATCTTGGTGACTGTCACATCGGCTTCAACACGTTCCAGCGGCTCCGACTGGTTGCGCTGCACCGAGATGGCCTCGCCGTCGGACACCACATTGGGGTACGGCCGCTGCTCGGTCTTGTAGCACGCGAGGCACCGGAAGAGCGCGGCAGGCACAAGCAGCGTGCGGGTGTAGCGGTGGACTGCGGTGATGAGCAGCTGCCGCGACAGGCTCTGCCGCCCACCGGGCAGGGACTTGGTCACCTCTAGAAGGAAGCTGAACACGCCTGCGGCCGACGATAGGGTGCTGTGACCTGTAAACACCATTTGCGCCATGACATCCAGAAAGGTGCGCGTGAAGACCGTCTTCTTAGAGGAAGCAAAAAGCGAGTCATGAGCGCCGCCGTAGGGTACGAGCGTCCCGCAGGAGCAGAGCCACTCCTCCAACTGTACGCTGACGCGCCCGCGTAGGGTGTGCAACATTGCACCGGTTGTCGATACGCCGCTGCTCTGGTAAGGTGCCTTGCACTTAAAGCACTGCGCCTCGCGCAACGTCTGCTGGAACACAGGCGGTGGGCCGCCACGACCCACATCCGCCAGCTCATCGAACACCAGGCAGTTGGCCACCTCCCCCTCGCACGGCAGCATGTTGCGTACGGATCTCCACTGCGTCTCGTCCGAGTACCGGGCGTCGTCGGCACTGCGTCCTGCTGGAGCCGGACCACCACCCGTCCTCCACACGAACGTGGACAGATGCACGTCGGCGTCTTGGATGTGGAAGCGCCTGCCGACGCCGTCTGCCACGGCCACCGCGGCTCTCGCTTGCCGGCACCAATCGTTGACAGCAATGGCGTGTGAGCACGTCCAGTGGTTGGCGCACGCCAAGTGGGAGCACGCGGCTCGCAGGCCCATCCTCTTCTTGGCCTTGCCCTTCGCCATGCGTCGGCGGATGGTGACGGCCGCCCATTGGTGCGACTCGAGCACCGAAAAAACGCCCATCTTCTTCGGCGTCTTCGTGCCGTAGTGCACTTCAAGCACGTCCACCGGGGTGGTCCTCGCCGCGTCCAGGACCGGGTACCGGTCCAGTAGCTCCTCGACCTACTGCACGGCTGCCACTGACACCAGCGCGGCGGCAGCATCCTTCAGAGCGTAGCCATGCACACACGTTGAGGAAGCACCAGCAAATGCCCGCATCTCGGTCGACTCGGCTCCCCGCCGGCCGCCGCAGGAGCACAGGAAGATGGTGCCGCTCACGACCCGCCGCATCCACGCCACGTGCCCTTTCTCACCCTCCGTAAACACGACCGCCGCGCCACCCGCGACAGCGTTGACCCGGTAAAAGGAGGCCGAAGAATTGTCTACGGCTGCCGCTGCACCGCCGCCGTCAAGCAGGGCAGCGCCTAGCGCGGCCGCCATGCTGTCAGAGTACTTGGCAATGGCCTTGGCGGTGCCAGACAAGCGGGCAGCCGACGGCAGGGCCCTCCGCTGTCCAGCATCCACAGCCATGCCGCCAGGCCCGCCAGTGCCGCCCTCAACGCCGGCAGCGATTGCTCCGGCGCCGCTCCCACCGATGTCACCACGAGCGACCCGCCAACGAGGGCCAGCCGGAGCCAAACCAGCGAGACCGATGATCTCAGCAACGCTAGCGGCGCCGCCACTGCTAGAGCTCCCCGTTGCACCGGAAGCAAACAGGTCGACAGGCACGGCGCCCGAGGCGCTTGAGGACGATGAAGAGAGAGACGAGGGTGAGCTGGGCGGCGTAGGTGCCCGCCGAGCACGCCTCCGCCGGCGCCTCCGGCAGGACGAGGAGCGCGTGGAGCGCCCAGAAGCTGTCGCCTCTGCCGCCATCGTTGCCTCAAGATCGGCCTGCTGCTCGGATAAAGCCCGGCCAAGATCATCCGGCACGATGAGAGGCATGCCGAGACGACAGGCAAAAGCGCCATCAGGCACGGCGTCGTCGCTCTCCGTGGTGTGACCCCCGCCTCCGCTAGCAGCCCGCTGATGGCCGCTATCCGTCTCCATCGCAATCGAGGCGTCCTCGCCCCCACCGCGCGCTGGTGCGTCAGCGATTGCCGCGTGATGATGGTCGCCCGCGGCAGCGGCCGAGCTCGGCGCGCCTCCCACCGCTCCCTCCGGCACGTCTGCCACCTCGCCGTGGATCGCCGACACACTCAACCTGGCGTCATCCTCCATCCTGACAGAATAGGGTTTCCAACCAACGCATATGCATGAACATACCACCGCATAATCATTGGGGACGCAGCAAAGAGACTTGAGTCAGATATAAACGACCCACACAGAACAGGGGCAGGACTGGCCTGCCACGGACCTCTACACTCGACAAAGGCATGCAGTGACCGCGTCCCACCTGCAAAAACGCGGATGGATGCACACGCCACGTACCAGTGACGTAAACAGCAGCAACGTAGGTTGGCAAAGATCGGTGACCACCCGGTCGTGAGGCTCAGCGGGGCGGGATGGCGGGAGGGTTGCCGTGCGCCTTAACAGACGGCTCAGCAGGTGGATCAGTCGCACAGTTCGACAGTCGGCTCTGCGGGGCAATCAGCCCCGGCGCCGGCGGATACCACACGAGTGGATCGCCGCGGTATCGAGCGGGGACGTGGGTGTGCGGCGCGAAGCGGGTGATCGGGGGCGGGATCGGCGACCAGAGCGTCGGCGGCCTCGACCTGCGGCACGTGGGGACCCGCAAGCTGGGGCGCAGGCGGCACGATTCAGTGACAGCGAGCAGGATAGAATGGGGCCCAGAAAGGGCAGGGAACCCATGCGTGCCGGTCGCGACTGTATTCAGCATCGAACGTAGCTACAGGTCCGCTGTCACTGCCCATCGTCTTGCGTTACACAAGATGTGTCCTCACCCGACAGACCGAGTATTGATGTGCGGACAGCGGTCAGTTGTTGGCAGTCGGATCGCAGCAGGGCTGACGCGTCCAAGCCCTCCCTGGCTGTCAGCACGGATCAAACGTCTGATGCTGAACACTTGTGGGGCGAGGAGGACGCTTGCGTAGCTCTAGGCACTGCCCGAAACGCTGATGCCGTCAACGCGAGGTGCCCGTAGGATTGACCTTGATTGAATAAATTGTGCATCTCATGGCAGGCTACCTCCGTTGAAAAAAACTGAAAGCCCCCCCCCCAGTACGCGAATTTCAGTGAAGGGGATGTATCACCCGCGAATCTATCATTTCTTGGGACAGGGCACAGCAGACTGGGTATGAACCATCTCGTATGAACTGCGCTTCTCTCACAGGTCACACATTGTTCGGCGTGCGCCTGGGATTAAAGGCTTCTTGCGCGACTACTGAACATCCACTGCAGTGTCATTGAGCTGCGCGCGACAACGCAACCGTGACATGACTCTTTGCCATGACAATCACCACCGAGTCTACAGGTGTACCCACCTAGAGGCAGCTTCGTCTTCGATACCTGCCAGCGGCCAGGCATCGACTTCCACAGTGCCCGTCCAGTGCCCGCCGTTCTCTAAAAAGGATGGTTTTAGTCACAGGAGTGGATACGCATGAGTGAAGAGGCGAGCTTGTGCAGTGTGCAAGAGGTGATCCGCAAGACCGTCGAGAGCCCAACCAGTGATCTTTCATCAATGCCGTGAGCTATCTCACACCATTGATGCCTCGCTTCATTAATAAAAACAGGTGGAGGCCGCTTCAGTGCTCCTTGATTGCCGACATGCTCAGCACCCAGCATACAAGAGAACTGCGGTTGCACGCCTCCTTCGGGGTCCACGCAGCATGGGCCTGACGTTAAACACTCTGCCAGGGCTATCCCTTCAGTCTTCGTATGTGATCAGCGCGTGCCGGTCCGTTGGAAACAGAAGAGTCCTTGTGGAGCGAATTCGTGAACAGGCCCCTCATCAGTGGCTCATTTGACCACGATGCGAACTGTTCTGGTCCTATCTGATGAGGGCATCGTCTTCAGAACACTCGGTCTACCCGTGTGAAACTCTTTTACCACAGGCGGTCGCACGTTTATTTCGGCCGTCTCGGGCGACGGACGGGTTTGCACATGGTGCAGGGACGAGACCGGCTAGATTTCATGCCCCAATGGGACCCGCAAAAACCACTTCCCTTGCCTGTGACGTACCTCCCATGCGTGTAAAAAGGAGGTCCTCGTCATTCGTGGGGCGGCAAAGTTTACTCGAACTGGACATTGTGCTTGGGCACCAGCAGCCACGATGTCGCACAGTCACTCACAGTTGTTTGCCAAGCAGAGACCGAGTCTGACGTACCCAACGTAAACGAACAAAACCGTGGACTGCTTAAGAGTTCTCTGTCACAGAAGCGCCATACATGGGCGCGTGCCGCCGCATGCTCTGCATACGTTTCCATTGTGTCTTGCCCATGTCTGACACTCTCTTGGTCGATTTTCTGCAGCTCTCACGAAGACGTTGTCGAGACTGAGAGAAAAGGTCGCTGTCTTGTTTCCTATCCCCCCGAGTCTTCCTTGGCCCCCTCTATCTCCTCCTTGTACCGCAGGCGCCCCCAGCCCGCAGCCGCGAGCGGCAGGCCTGTCCGTCCATCCCCCGTGCAGACGCACCAGCGTGACACCGTCTCATCCCGCGGCGTCTCTCGGTGCGGCCGTACTGCGGCCCTCCCCCGCCGCATCCGTTTGTCCTTGCGTCCTTGAGATCACCACCGAGCGGCCGCGACGACTGGGGCGCGCCCTACCTCATGCAGCCACGTCCGCCAGCCGTGGGGGGAGAGCGGGCGCGTCCCTTCCCCAGCAACGGCCCGCGCCATTGTCACGCGCGCTGGCGCGTGCCACGCGGAGCACGGATGCACGGGTTCCTCCACGCTGGCCGCCGTGCGGGCGCGGCCGCGCGGATGCTGCGGGCGCCTCCACGCTGGCCGCCGTGTGGGCGCGGCCGCCCCTTGCTCCCAGTATCTCACACAGACAGCTTGGGAGTGTCCTTCAGGACTCAACTGTGGACGACGGGTAGTAAGGTGGCCGTGGCTAGGTGGACTATGGTGGGGGTTCCGCCTACCGGGCAACCGCTGTAGCATACCCGAACTACCTCGATGAACTGCGGCCAAGCGACATGTGGTGGACCATAAGTTGCAAGCCCAATCAGTACCTTCGATTCATCTGGGCCTGATTGACTCTGAGAGGGGGGTGTAAGAATGCTAGTATGAAATTATGTCGTCAATAAAGAGTTAATTACTTTAGGCAGCTGGGGCTGAGCTGCTAATTAGAAAACGGGCAGGTGGTACTTTTCACCTGTCTGGCTTTTGGCCCGTGGCGTCCTCCTCGTGGCTGACAACGTCCACTGTCCCATTGCCCCCCATCCCGATGCCGCTGCCTGTCGCGACAACTCCCTGGCCGCCCGAGCCGGATCAGCCGCAATCGGGCGCCGACCTCTCGTCGCCGCCCGACGATGTCATCTCCCTCCCACTGCCGCTCCCCGTCACGAGCACCGTCTCGCCGGCGGCCAACGGCCCTGTGACGAGCTTGCAGTCGGGAAGCGGCTACCCGTGCACCATCTCTTCTATGGACAAGCCTGCGTAATTGGCGTGGGTGGGGGGGATGTTATCTGGGATGGAGGCAACGCTTGTTTGGAGAGATGCCAGCTGGTGAGACGTCGATTTATTGGGACCGTGCTTGCCATGCTTCGTCTGTACAGTGTTTTTTCTAGCTCTTTGGGACTGCTTTTATGCTGCTCTTCTTTATCGTGTTCCACACCCTTCTCCTGTAGAGCGCTCTTGCATGTTCCGTGCATCCTTGAAGGTCGCATGCGATTCTTCATGACAGCTTGCAGCGGACAGCGGGCGCTGTGATAGCGGCGCCCGCCCTCTATTCGTCTTCTCTGGCTCCTCAATGAATGTGAAGGCGTGGTCCGCATGGACGAGAGAATAGCACAAGACAAGAGCAACATTGTGTCACATTGCCATAGCCACTGTAGCCACGGCCGAGGACGTACGGCTTGCACACGCCAGGCTAGAGACACAGACCAAGACTTGCATTGTTTGACACGGGCTCAACCAACAGTATACGATCAAGATGCTTGTCACACTAAAGTAACTGCATACCGATGCCACAGCACAGAACAACAAAGAGCTCGCACCTGCCAACATGCAGTTCCACGCCCCTCTCAGCCAAAGACAAGGACAAGAGAAATCTACACAAGCCTGCATGCAGAGCCACAACGCCAACAAGCTCAGAAAACTGCACATCCAGGCCAACACATGCACACGTATGCCCACATGCAGGGATACTCCACATGTACGCACTGAACTGAGAAATACAGCCCACACAAGCCTACATACAGGTACACACCGCATGTTTGCTCAGACAAAAAAAGAACAGACTCACACATGCTTACAAACGAAGCCACATCTCTTGCTAAAGCCTCCTCAAAGTCGGCTCAGGACGAGCGCACCTGGCTCTTGTCCCACGCAATATACGCGCCCTTGGCATTCAACAGCGAGCAAGAGCCCGAGGAAGAGACGCCGTCGATGGGGAACGCCTGCTCGTGCGGGTACATGTAGCCACTCTCTGAGCACTCGGAGACCAACACTACGACGAGGTCGGCGGGCACGGCGCGGCCGTGCAGCACCTTGCGACCGTAGTCGACCGAGCCGCGCGCCACGACCTGGCCGTCGCCTCCCAACAGGTCGCACGGACCCGTCGCCTCAGGGGCGGAGCTCTGCGGCGGCGTCGCGGTGAATGCCGGCGTACCCTGCTGCCCATCCACCACAGCAGCAAAGGAGACACGGCGCTTGGCGGCTGTGCCGGCGGCGGCACCCCCGCGGCGCTTGCCAGTAGAGGGGGACTTGGGCAGCGGCATCAGGTCCTCGACGGCAGCCACCTGCGCTGCACGCAACACCGCAGCTTGACGAGCTGCCGCCCGCGCCGCAGCAGCTGACGCGCGCAGCGACGTGCGACGAATAGCATTGTTGCCCTGCACCGTAGTACCTGGCCGCTGTGCCCCACCGACACGGATGCCCTCGGTGGACACCACGGCGGGCGCCCCGGCCGTGACACCCGAGGAAGCCGACGTTGTGACTTGTTCACCCGGCGCCACAGCGCCAGACCGCGGAGCTGCAGGCTGTGCCAGTCCGGCCGGCGCCGCGCTTTGCCCGAGAGCTGACCCCTCCGTAGTTGGAGCCGACGAGGCACTCGCAGCCGCATCTGCCGCACCAGCCGATGGGATTGACGAGGACGGCGCGCTAGACAGGGATGGCGAGGTGAGGGCGGCCGGCGCCAGGCGCGGCAGCCTGGTCTGCCGCGTGGGTGTCGCCAACCTCGTTGACTTGGCCCGCGTCGAGCGCCTGATCGACAGCGTGGCGGGCGCGACGCCGACCTTGTAGAGTAAGTTGTCCACCGTCACCTTGGCGGCGTGGTCGTTCTCCAAAAGAACCAAAATAGAGCCCAGCAACGTGTCCATAGTGGCGTAGGAGTCGCCGGGGACAGGACACTCCTTCATGGTGACCAGGGTGCTCTGGGCGGGGTCCTTGTGCTCCATCCTCTTCAGCGTCATGTTGAGCAGACGGTTATCAACCATGACGCGAGCAGACCAATACTGCTCCTTGAAGGGCAGCACCGAGCCGGGGGTAGGGGCCACAAGCGGCCAGATGTCCGTGACGCAGTACTTGCGGCCACGTGTGGTACCCTGGTGCCGGGTGAGGCGGCACGACATGATCTCGGAGTAGGCGCGCCGCGTCGTGGTGATCGGCGTGTGGGTGGCCTGCATGATGTCCAGGACCAGGTCCACCGTCTTGCGCGACGGGTAGTTGATGGCAGGGCAATTCACGGACTCCACCACGGGCGCCTCACGCGGCGACTTGCGGCGGACCCACCCCTTGCCGTTGGTGCTCGTGCCCATCTCCGCCCCGCCATTTGTCGCGACGGCGCCCGCCACGACAGCACCCGCCGCACCGCCGTCGGCCGCGTCGGCACCCACCTCCGCACCTGCATCTGCCGCGACGGCACCAACGGCGACACCAGAGGCGACAAGACGCCCGTCACCAACTCTGCCTGCTACGGGGTCGGCGGCCAAAGCACCAACAGCCGGAGTTTGAGCAGATGGGTGCGCGTCGTCCAACAGGCCCGGCCGATCGTGGTGCTCCTCCTGCTGGGAGCCAATCCCGAGATGCGACACCGACGGACCCGACGGCTCCGCGCCATCAGCCGCCTCCAAAGTCCGACGAAGCGACAAAATGTCCTCCCCGGGCGGCCGCACCTTGTCCAACGGGCTCGACATGGCATCGAGATACTCACCATATGTGAGGGTGCCGCCCGAAGACACTAGTGACGACATGACTGCGTCGCGGCCGGTGCGCGGCGGTCGCGACTCGGGCGCCTCTTCACCTTGGACGTGGCCCACATAGTGAGCCGTGGGGACCGTCAGCGACGACCCGCCCATCATCATGCTCTCGCGCGCACGAGCGAGGTGATGAAGCTGACCCTGCACGCGCATCGCATCCTCGTCGCCCTTGATCGAGTCGCCGCCGTGCACATACGCCCACGCGATGTTCCCCCTGTCGACCACCCCGCTGATCTGGATGAACATCTTGAGGCGCACACCGGCGTTCTCGGCGGCGCGCGCCTGCGCAACCATGGCCGCCGTGTGGTCGAGGACATCCTTGTTGACCCGGGAAGTGCCGCAAACGAAGTTGAGGTGCAAGCCCAGACGAGCAATTCTCGGGTCGGCGTTTGCGGCAGTGGTCATGGCGACCGCCCGCCTGGAGCCACCAGAACAACGGCGAGACATGGTGGCGGGAGGGTGGACGACCAGACGGCAGTTGGCAGAGTGCGTAGTGGTAGATGTGAAGATGAAGAAGCAGCGAAGGTCCCCAACACCCGACCGCACAGACCGTCTTGTACCGACTCTGCTGCAACAGAACCGCCGCACCAAGAGCGCGCTAGCACCAAGGCCAGCGAGCCCCGTGGCCACCCAGGAGCCGACAAACAGCCAACCTCCACGGCGCCACAAATCCGGAGGGCGGCGGCGCCAGCCTCGGCAGAAACACAACGCCGAGGACGAGCCACGACAACGCCTGTCGCCCACAGCCCCGCCGCGCGCAAAAAAAAACCGCCGACAAAACCCCGCCCACGACCGGGCGCCCTTCAGCCGCCACAGCACCGGCCGACCGGCGCTCCACGCCAGTCCCCACCCCCCGCCCCGAAGCAGACACCTCCTGGTAGCCGCGAGAAACCGGCTCGCCTGGCGGGGCTGCCAGTGGCGCCGACAGTCCGGCCTGCGCTGCCAGCGGCCCCGCCCGATGGCAAAGCCACCGCTAAACGGGGCGATACGCACCAACGGCGGCGACCAGCCGGCGGCCCTGCGGGGGCGGCCGGCAGCAGCGGCAGTGACAGCCCGCAGACGCGCAGGGGCGGCAGGCAGCAGCGGCGGCGACCAGTCGGCGGCCCTGCGGGGGCGGCCGGCAGCAGCGGCAGCGACCAGACGGCGGCCGTGCGCGGGCGACCAGCCGCAACGGCAGCGACCAGCAGCCGGCGCGCCGCGCAAGCGCCTGCCCACCCCCCCCCCACACCCCCGCCCCCACCCACCGATCTCCCCCACCCCACAACCCCCACCCCCCCGACCACCCCCCCCGCCCCCCCCCACCCGCCGCCCCCACCCGCCCCCCACCCCCCA
>Ga0115030_1000871_pt1 | contig 13192 bp, 11 predicted proteins | sample SidtaG_4_FD_87174 | JGI IMG/M metagenome (GOLD analysis project Ga0115030, IMG submission 87174) | Marine algal microbial communities from Sidmouth, United Kingdom - Sidmouth_Male1 metaG | ecosystem: Host-associated > Algae > Red algae > Unclassified | place: Sidmouth, United Kingdom | collected... | reverse complement strand
CCCCCCCCCCCCCCCCCCCCCCCCCCCCCCACCCGACCTCTAGGCGCACGCGGCGAGCAGCTCCGCCGCCGTCGTGGCGGCCTCGAGTTTGGCCACCTCCACCGCCGGACACGTCCGCGCAATCGACACCATGGCGGCCGTGTCGGCGTCCCCCCCCCCCTCCAAAAACACGCCCACGGCCTTGCCGCCGTCGACCCACACGCTCGCAAGCCCCCCCTCCAAGTCCCCCACCGTCACGTTGGCGCCCGTGTTGCGGCCGTAAAACTTCCAGCCGAGCCCAAACACCCGCGAATAAAAGTAGGGCAGGTAGTCGTAGGCGCCCGACGCGGTGCCGAGGATGGACGCGACCGCGTGCGCGGCCGTCTCCCGCGCATTCTGCACGTGCTCCATCCGCGTCATGGTGCCGTCGAGGGCGAGCGGGAACGTCGCCACATCCCCAATCGCATACACGCCGGGCGCCGACGACTCGAGGGCGCCATTGACCTTGATGCCGCCGGCTTCCATGGCGACCGCCCCGTCGAGCAGCTGCACGTTGGCCTTGGCGCCGACGCCGACGACGACGACTTTGGCGGCGACTTCGGTCTTTTCCCCATCCTTGCACATGATGATGCCGCGCACTTTGCCGTCGCCGTCGCCGAGGATCTCCTCGCACAGGCGCCCGTCCGACAGCAGCTCCACCCCCTTGTCCTCGTAATACCGCTCATAGTGCGCCGCAATGTCGGGGGTGAAGAGGCGCGGCATCATGTGCTTGTCCGGGTAGACCATCTTGACTTTGCAGCCGACCGTGGCCGCCGCCGCCGCCACCTCCATCCCAATGTAGCCGCCGCCGACGACAACGATCGGCTCGCCCTTGGCCGCCTGCAGCGCGTCGTACAGGCGGAGGCCCTCGGCATTCTCCCGCAGCGTATACACGCCGTCCAAATCCCAGCCGGGCGTCTTGGTCAGCGCAATCGGCGCCGCGCCCGTGGCGATAATCAGCGCGTCTTGCGCGACGACCGTGTCGCCCGCGGCGGTCGTGAGCGTCTTGGACGCCACGTCGACGCGCGTCACTTCGGTGGACAGCTTGACGTCCACCCCCTGGTCCGCGTACCACGCCGCGTCCTGCCGCGCGCCGCCGCCGCCGACCGAGGTGTGGAAGCCGGGCAGCCGCGCGGGCGGCTCGGCAAACAGAAACGCCTTGGACAGCGCCGGCCGCTCGTAGGGCAGCACCGCCTCCCGGCCAACGATGCAGAGGGAGGTGTCGGGGGAGGCTTCGACGAGGGATTTGGCCACGTAGCCGGCGGCGTTGCCGCCGCCGAGCACCACCACCTTGTAGGTGGAGGTGCCCATCACCACCGCCGCCGCCGCCGACCGGGCGGCGCGCGGCGACCGCGCCGCCGTCCAGGGGGCGGGCGTAAAGGACGAGCGCACAGACGGGGGTGCGTGCGCGCCATGCAGGCTGCGCGTCGCAGCGCCGAGGCCGCCGGCGGGCAGGAGGAAGGCGGCGGTAGTCGCCATGACGTCGGGGGAGGGGGGGGGGGGGGGGGGCGCCCCCGAAGGGGGGGGGGCGGGGGGGGGGGGGGGGGGGGGGGGGGGGGGGGGGGGGGCGCCGCCGCGAGACGAGAGGACCCGCGGGGAGGGAAGGTGACCGACGGGATGGCAAAGCAGCAAACAGTGGTGGCGCGGGAAAAAAGGGACTGGGGAGCAGTGTCAACGACGAGCGTCGACGCAAACAGGCGGACAATAGGGCTGGCAAACCGGCGGGGGTGCGCGCGGGGGCGGGCTCGGGCACGGTCGACGCGGGGGGGGATCGACAGCCGGCCACCCACGGTTGCGTGCGGCACGTGGGGGGAGGCGATGGTGATCTGCATCCCCCCCCTGCACCGGATCAAGCGCATCGGGGGGGAGCCCTCCCAGGGATCCCCCATTGGCCCCGTTCAGGGAGAATCCCCTCGCAGATATCGATGGCAGGGCCCCGCCCCCTGCACTCTTCACCACACACCACCACTGTTGGTGCCCGCCCAATTCAGCCGATCGATACGCCACTGAATATCGTCTGTGATCGCTGCAGCTTCAACAGAACGTCCGTTCGTTCGGAAGACTGTGCCCGAACATGCCGTCAACAGCGGCGATTTTGTTACATACATGTTCGGGTGCACGCCTCTGGGTCTCGAGTTGGCACCAGAAACGGGCGGATCAGCCGGGGCAGACAGACTCGGCGGCGTTGATTAGGGGCTCAGAGCGAAACGGCTTAGTGCAACGCAATGCAGTCCATCACGGTCGGGTATTCGCATTGGGTTCACAGTCCGACTCGTGTGCAGCGGGGTCAGAAGAATTGCACCGTGCTGACCGTCACAGAGCTCGAGCAGTAACGATGTATCGCTATAGAAAAAACAGTGCGCTTCTCTTTTGTATGTGTCCCACAGCTATGCTGCGAGCACTAATGTGGTCGACACACCAACCAAAGCACGACAGACAGGGACGCTCGCTACCGCGACATCGGTCCCACGCCACAGGCACGCATGGTCAAACACTAGAGCAAGCCACAAGTCCGAGCGAGAAAACAAAGCATGGCCAAACGATGGTGATGCACCCTGCACGACACAGAACGGCAACGCCACTAGCAGAGAGAGAAAAAGCAATGCAACAGGAGCGAGCAAATCAACCTGGCCAGCACGAGACGACGGGGTCCACAGAGCCATCGAAACGCCTGAACGGCAGGACGCCACTAGCAGAGAGAGAAAAAGCAATGCAACAGGAGCGAGCAAATCAACCTGGCCAGCACGAGACGACGGGGTCCACAGAGCCATCGAAACGCCTGAACGGCAGGAGGGACGCACGGCCACGCGACCTTAGCGGCGAGTTGCACGGTACGCCTGCCACTGGGCCGCGTACTCATCCGAGACGGGACGGATCTCGTCCTCCTCCTCGTCGTCCCAGCCGCCCTCGAGCTCGCGCTCTGCCACACGAGCAGCTTCGGACCCCGGCAGGACCGGGATGTCAGCCGGGAGCGGAGCCAGACGCATGGGATGCGACGGGGTGGGCACGATGGAGCCTGTCTCGGGGACGCCGGGGGCGGGTGACGGAGAAGGGAGGGCCGGAGTAGCTGGAGGAGCCGGAAGAGCAGGAGTAGGTTGCGCGCCGGTCTCCGCGCCGGGGGTACCGGGGGGCAGGGCCTGATAGCGGTTCGGGTCCGCGCCATCGAGCAGCTGCAAACCGTCATGAGCGTCGGCGTCCTTGGGCAGAATGTCGTCGAGGAAAACGAGCTCGTGCTCGAACAAAACTCGGTGACTCTGGTTCATCACACCTGCGCCCACGTTGACGGGTGGCAACCCGGCTCGATTGCGGAGGTGCGCGCGCACCTGCGTAAGTGGACACGAACCGAGCCGCGAGAACGCACCAGCGGTACAACATCATGCAGTTACAAGCAGGGGCAAAGGTCAGTGGCTCGAACGGGATACCTTGGTAGCAGACACACATCCACCCTATGGTGCGCGACAACTGTGTCTAAGATACGGCGGGACAGCGCACGTTCCCTAGAGAAGCATGCAACAGACGGTGCAAACTTACTCGGAACGAAACGCTCGCGAAGAGCCCAAAGAGGCACCGGATGATTCGCGACGCCTTGTTGGGGCCCGACCATGCGACCATATGTGGCGTGCCTTCAATCTCCTCGATGACCTTCACCAACGCCTCGAGGATGGCCAGCCGTCCGCAAGCATCGCGGATGAATGAGTCGCCGTGAAGCAACTCCGTACACTCTTCAGCCGAAAGCTTGAGAACACGACGCGTCGAAGCCGCCGAGGGGGAGCTCCAAGAGCCCATCCCCTTGAGCGCGTGAAGATGCTTGACAAAGGCAGTGACAGCAACGGAGGTCATCGACGTGTTGAGATGACTGACGACGCGCTTAATGTACTGGTAAGCGACGACTAGCGCCATTCCCTTTGCCGGCTTGCGCACCGGCAGCAGCATCTTCTTCTGCAGCTGCTGGGCAGCGTCCGCCTCGGTAACTTTCATAACGTTGGCGGCCACTCGCAGCAGGAGCGAGTTAATTGTCTCGGCCGTTGGATACACAGCTGCAGAAGAGGTAGCGCCGCGAATCTCCTCCACGAGCGCGACGAGCAGCAGGTCCTACGCGAAAGACACAACGACGGTAGTCGAACATGAAAATAGCAACGGCAATCAGATAACGTGCAGCTCGTACATATACCGTGTCAGACGTCACGGTCACGTGATGATGGGGACTAGCGAGAAATGCGCAACAGATGCCTCTCGCCAGGAAGCACGAGTGAGCACCACTCTGCACGGTCGGACAGATGGCCACAAGCACGCCCTCCCCTCGCACATAGACCAATGAGTCGATAATTGCACACACACGTACCTTAATGTCCTGGACGACGCGAGTAGACTGGTGCTCAGCGTTTCCGGCACCAGTGGCCCCACCGCTAACGGGAATGCGGTCACAGAGCTTGTTGAGCGTACTCTCCAGATGGGACAGGCGCTCCATCAGTGCACCAGAGTCCGCCCCGGACCCGTCGGCTGACGCTGCGAGTCCGTCCATGCGCCGCAGCGCCGATGCGGCCTGAGACTTGACGACCACGAGCTCGGCACGGAAGCGCGTCATCTCGCGACGCACAGAAGAGAGGCCGTTCCGAACAGCGCCGAGAACGTCACGCAGCGTCACTGATGGCGGCGCGTCACCGTCGTCATCCACCGTGGCAGGAACCGCAACAGCCGCCGCCGTACGTGCTGCACGCGCGGCCGACGCACTGCTCAAGCGGCGACGCTTCCGAGACGGCGGCTGGCTGTAAGACGGCGAGGCCGCCGGTGACGCCGGCGGCGTGATGTACGCGGCGACTAGAGCATCGTCGTCCATTTCGCTGCTACTCACGTCGTCACCGAGAACGGGTGACATGGCCAGTGCTGGCGCCTGCTCAGTGGAGGGGTGACGCGGAGGCGGCAGCGGCGGCGGTGTGTTGGCGCTCTGCGGCAACGTCCGGCCATTGATGCCCGCGGGCACAATGTTGCGGGACACAGCCGGTGCCGTTGGGGGAAGGCTCATGCCTGCGCGCGAGGATTGCACGGCAGCGAAAACACCTTGGGCTCCCGGCATCCAGACCCCGGCAGGGAAAAGGCGCGGGTTACGGCAGCGAGCGGCCAGTTGCTCAGCCAACGCATCGCTCTGGCGTGCGGCACGCCCTGACGGCGGCGCCATCGGCGGGGCCGGGGCAGTGCCTTGAGCACCACCGGTGGCCGACGATCCCGTACCATGACGTGTCGGTGTCGAGGACGAGCCGGGCGCCGACAGACTGTCCCCAGGCACGACGGAGGAGATATTCCCACGCACTTGCGGTCCGTGGGCAACAACAACTGGCGCCACGGGAGGCTGCGGTAATGGTGCCAGTGCGGCACCAGGGTACATCGGGTACCGCTGGGTGCGGCCCGGCATCACCACGGAACGGCCTGGTGCCACCGGCTCGCGCCCATGGCCAACTGGACCATGTCCATGGTCGCCCGCCTCAACGACGGCGTCAGTCGGTGCCACCGCGCGCCCGCCGGTCGACGGTGTCGCACGCCCTCCATCTTGGCCGCCATCTTCGACCGAGTCCGCGTCCTCGTCGACGTCATCGTCAACGTCATCTTCGACGTCTCGTGCGTCCACTTCGGTGTCGTCGTCGTTGTCGTCACCACCCTCGGCATCGCCGTCATACCCGAATGCGGGCGGGGGCGTCGGCGGATCCGCGTACATCGGCGCGACCTGCATAACAGGCGCTCGGCGAACGAACGCAGTCCGCGGCACACGAGGAAGGCTCCGATAGTGCTTCGTGCTGAGCGACGACCGCCGCGGGGGCGACATCGCCATTGTGCGTGCCACGGCAGGGGCCCCCGGCGCCACGTACGCCGCGCGCTGCCGCCCAGACAGGTCCGCAAGCGGGTCGAAAATGGGCGCGGAAGGCTGCGACACATGCCCATCACCCAAACGACGAGAAGTCGGCGCCACCATGCGCGCAGCTGAACGCGGCGGCCACGGCATCCTCATTGCAGCGTCGCGGTCCGCAATAATAGCATCGACGATGACGCCCTGTTCACGACGGGCAGATTCCATCCGCGACACGATCTCCTCGCGCGCCACGGCCACCGCGTCCCCGAGAGTGCCCGGACGCGGGGTTGCCACACCCGCCGACGCCGCACCGCCCGCCGACGCCGCACCGCCCGCCGACGCCGGACCGCCCGCCGACGCCGCACCGCCCGCCGACGTCGCACCATCATCTGGCACCACCTCTTGAGTGGGCGACACGGTAGGTGCGGACTTGAATTCTTCCATGTTGACCTCAATCTTCTGACGGTAAAGGGCGACGCCCAGGGCGCCGCCGAACTTGAGCAGCGGTCGGCTAGCGGTAGCACGTGAGGAGCCACCGGCAGCAGAAGGCGCCGGGGTCACCCAGGAGGACGGGTCGTCGACGCCGATGGGCTCGTCTACAGCACCGGCGACCGATGCCACGCCCTTGCCGTTCGTAGACGGAACCATCGGTACCAGCTCGGACGTGTCGACGTCATAGACCGTCTCCTCCAAGGCGCGCTTCTTCGACGACTGTGATGAGCGGCCTTGACGCGAGTTGTCGGGGTCAGGGGGTGCCATCGCCAGGCGGGACCTTGGCGAAGGCGAGTAACCGGGGGACGTGAGCAACGGACAGGGTGCGGACTTGTGAGCGAGTGCGCAGGGGGTGCTAGGGTAGAACGGGGTCAGGTGCGGAGGAGGGTGGGGGTGATCGGCTGCGAGCATCACCCGAGCCACAGTGACACTGGCTCAAGTGCCCGCCGCGTCGACCACGAACCTATCGAACAGTCGCACACCGGCGGTCCACACCGAGCACCAAACCGAGCGCCGAGCCGTGCACCCGTTGTGGCCGCGGGTGGAAGACCGCAGTGAGGGTGGCACCAACCGTCACTGGGTCCTCGGGGGCGGCGCGTGCTGGGTGACGGCTCCAAGCGGGCATAGACCACGATGGGAGGGGAGAACCATGCGTCCCGGGGCAGGCCATCGTGCGTTCACCGGACCACCCGCAAATGCAAACACCCCCCCCCCACACACAGTGAGACCCCCGGCGCGACCACGCCCGCCATTCAAGCGGTCTCACCGGAAGTCGTGCGTCGCACATTCCGTCCCTGTTCACGCTGAATGACACTCTCCCCACCACCCGCCACGCGATGCTTCGATGCACCCCGTAGGTCACACCGGAGGGAGCGATGTGCAAACCAATGAGCTCAGCCAACGCCCGGTACCCAGGCAGCACCTGGCACAAGCAGTGGCCATGAGCGCGGTGACCACCAGTATCGGGGCCAACGGGGTCAGCGGTGGGGGAGGGGGGGGCGCCTAGAAGGCGTCGGTGACAAGCTCAGGTGGCACCACATGCAAACGGGCGGGGGGTGCCACCGCGGAAGAGAGCGCAACGGGGGGGGGAGTGAGTGTGTGGCCGGCATGTGCTGACCGGCATGTCACCGCCGCCAACTCGGGCGCAACACACGCCTCGACGGGGGTTGCGCCACCGCTTCCCACAAAGCTCAAGGCACGTCCTAGGGAAGCCGTCGAGTGGGTTACAGAGTTGGCAGAGCTCATGCAGGGGCGGGCGGGGGCGTGAGTCGTGTGCCACTAGCGACGACGACGGTGGGTGCTTGGTGTGGCGGTGTGCTGCGATGGTGAGATGCGCGACGTGGAAGGCAATTGACAGCGTCGCGGGAACAAGCACGGAGGAGTTCACACTCACAGTCTCGTAAGTGCAATTCAGTTGTCACGCTGAACGACGGAGGCGCAGGGCCGCTCGGTTCGAGCGGGGAAGGCTACTTATTCTATACTGAGCCTGGGATAGCACACAGCCTGTCTCGTCGAACCCCTGCAAATTGAGAAAGTATGAGGCACTGGTGCCACAAAGAAGTTGGATTGCACCACCGAACATACTGCTAGATAAATGGTTCAGAAGTTTCAACCCGTCATCTCTGAGCAACGACCGAGGTGAGTGCTTGTTTGTCGACCCGCACGCGACTGTGAAGCGCTGCAAGCGTCAAGTGAAGCCGCACCATGCTCTTCTTTCCAACCTGTCACAGGCTCGCGTGGTGCCTGCAGCGGGGATTCGAAAATGCCAAGTACGTTCTGAGACAGTACTTTGGTATCGTGACCTGCCCGAGCGGAGTGCCTGTAGGACCCGGAGAGCCGAGTCGGGGCGTTCTTGGGTGCTTGAGACCTGCCGGGGGCTGCGCCGTGAATTATGTCAGCGCGTTGCTACCTGGTACATGCCCCTGTGCTCTTTTCCATCGCTCATTGGCAACTGACACTGGTGTACTGTCTGGGACTGAGCCCCCCGCACATCTTAATGGTTCTACCCTGGTACAAACGTTGTCGGTCACTACCTTCCCCCACTCCAGACGCTGCCTGTGATGGCCAGTGTCCCACGAGCTTGCGCTCGCCACCACCCTGCTCTCATTTGAACTGCCTTCTTCATGACACGCGACCGCTCCCGCCCCCAGGTTCTCCCTTCACCCCACTCCCGCCCGTGTGGCGTCTGACTGCCTCTCGTGCGTCACCCTGCTGCCGCGTCGCGTACGGTACGATGACAGCTTCCCACCGATTCCCACGCCTTGTCCTGCATGGACGCGGGCTCGAGGACTACCCCGTATCGTCGCTTTGACCCCCGATGCTTATGTCGGAGACATTCCTCAATGTTTGTACTGTAGCTTGTTGCTTGAGAAATCACCAGCTACTGACTGCTTGTTTTTGATCTCTTTGTGCTCCGGCCTCTGTCGGCATGCGCACTCCATCTTTCGTTGTACCTGTTGGTCCGCGCAGATCATGGTGGGAGGGGACGGGGATGGAGGGAATGCTGTCGTGTGCTGGGTCTGTTGGTTCTGTACGCGTGTCTTCACGACGACAGGGAACCGCTTTCGACACATGGCAGCTAAGCACCCGCATCGCAACCGCCTAGTGCCGCCACCGGGCTTCGTGGAGCTTCATCTGCGAGCTGCCGCCGTCCAGCTGCGCCGAGCAGCGGCCGCGCGGGAGGTTACATCGAGGCGTGATGGCATTGACGCGTGCTCGCGTGGCTCTGCCGTCGCCAACCCCTCTCTCGTTGCTACGCCTCTGTCCCCGGACGACTCTGATAGGGGGCTGATCCAGCTCGGCGGACTAGGCGTCGTTCGTGTACCCTCCGACGGGTATGCGAGCGGAGTGCTGCCGGCGCGCAGGCAGCGCACTGTCTTCCAGACGTCTACGGCATCACGTATAAGGGCCTATTACGAGGCCATGCCAGAGGCCATCCAGACGAGGCGCCTAGTACCGCCCGCCGTGGGACAGCAGCCGTCTCGCTTCAACACGCCTGTACTACGAGAGGCCTTGAAGTTTGCACTCAGTGCTGGAGGGGCGGGACTGTCCCAAGCCGACCAGGAATGGTACATGACCCTGCTGCTGATGGTCGAAGGCGGGGGTGTCTCGCGGGCGGTTGGCGACCTGCGTGGTGCTGATTCCCGGAGACGGAAGCGCGGTCGAAGTGCTGTTGCTCGCGGCGGACTCGAGCCCCGTGTGTCGCGGGCGGAGTCCTCGGACGGCGAGAGCTCGGACGATGGGCGCGGGGAACTCTCCCTGGTATTTCCTACGGGGAAATCGTTCGTCGCCGCGGTGAGGATGGAGCAGAGGCGCGTGCTATCCAAGCTGGGCTGGGATGAGACGCCGCTGATAGTGGAGGGCGTGCGCTACCTGTTCTACTCAAGAGACCTACTCAAGGTCGTGCTCGAGCTGCTGCAAAACGCCGGGCACGTGCAGCTGTGGGGCGAGGAGCTGGGGCTCGGGCCTGACGGGACGCGGATGCGCTCCGACATGCTCGATAGCGACCTCTTTCTGGCGGAGGAGGCCATCGTGCGCGGCCGACACGGCGCACTGTCGTTTGTTTTGGCTGTGCAGCTGTTTATCGACGAGGCCGTCGTGTCTTGGTCGGGAGCGCATTATATGTACCCGATTCGGGTTCGGGTGCTCAACGTGCGTGACCGGGCGGTGCAGTGGGTGACGGTCGGTCACGTCCCGCATGTTGGCAAACCTGTCGCCCGCACGGCGGCTGCTCGTCGCCGCGCGAGCGACAGTCGCAACGGTTTATTGCAGCGGTGCATTGCCATCCTCCTCCGCCGCTTTGTTGGAGCCAGCCAAGCCGGGGTGTCGGTGGAGTTCCCCGGGCGGCAGACGCTCACGGCTGTGCCACGCCTACTCGGTCTCGTGGCAGACCAGCTCGGCGAGAGGTCGGTGGTTTGCCTGATGGGTAATGCGTGTGAGTTTTTTTGCTCACATTGCATGGTCCAGCGAGGTGTGGCGGGCGGAGCCGCCGGTGTCGGTGCGCCTTCTCGCGATGTGACGGCTGTCTTGGACGGGCAGCTCGACGGCACGATCGCCCGCGACCGCGATCCCCGTCCGTCTCTGCGCAACTACCTGAGGACAGAGTACAGTGCACTCGCGTTTGTACCTGCCATTGGCGCTATCTGGGGCCTGGCGACCGACGCCAAGCATCTGTACAAGATCATTTCCTTCGACTTGCTGCACGTTTGGAAGCTGGGCATTATCCGAATGGTGGCCCAACGCTTCCCAGCCTTTTTGCGTGTCGCATGCGCCGGGCAAGACGCTCGTCTCGGACCTGTTGGGGAGACGCTGGAGGCGCTCAATTTACGAGCATGGGAGATGGGGCACCTCAACGTTCCTGCCCCTACACCGCCCGGGTACGTTGAGGGCTCCGCTGCATCCTGACCTTCGTCCTGTGACCATCTTCGCCGTGTTGTGACCTTCGAGCCTGCCTCTTTGTTGGGACTCCGGCTGCCGCCGACTGTGCGGCGCACTTACTGTCGCAGCCTCGTCCTTGCTGGTGCTCCACGTCGCGCTGTCACTTAGTTCCCTGTGCTCCATCTACCTGTTTGAACAGGTTGTTTGTCCCCCCCACAGAGAAACAACTCCAGATGACGGGGCGCTTGTGGCGCCATGCGCTAGCAATCATGCCGCACATGATAGCTGGTGTGGGCGGGCCGGCCGAGGAGCGCCTGGTACGACACGTTGATGCCGCCCCCACACGTGCGGGTATCCGTACGCAGCGGCCGGTCGGCGAGTCGGACGAGCTCGATGATGGACACGGCCCTGGGGCCGATGGGCTCGAAGCAGCAGACGAGGTGCTCCCCGACCCTGTTGTCCCTGACGTCATGAGCTCGGACAAATACCGACGGCTATATGGGGATCTACCTCTGCACAGGGCGGTGCTGGACGTGTTTTGCCGCATGGCGGTGCTCGGTGGTCGCCTGATGGGCGACAACGTAGCGGACACGACGCACATGTCGGAGCGGCAGATGCGGTCGTTGGCAGATGAAGCGCAAGTGTTCATCATTGAGCATGTGGACCTCCTCTTCGGTCCGGTGCACACAACCAAGGCCCACCGACTAGCCAACCACCTCCTTGCGGCGCTTCTGAGCAACGGAAATCTGTGGGAAGGCGATACAAGTGAGAACGAGGCGCTTCACGGTCCCTGTAAGAAGATGTACCTGCGCACCAACAAGCGGGGTCCAACCATGGTGCTGCAAATGATGCGGGCCGCGGAGGCACAGACGGAGGTGTTGCGGGAGATGCGCGAGCTGACGGACGAGGACGACACAGGCCTCTTGGACCTGTTTGAAGGGGACCCGGACGCCGAGGACGTGCCGACGGCCCCGGTCCAGGTTTTGGCGCGTTCCCATCGGGGGCGGCGGGTGACCGTTGCTGACGTGGAAGCGATGTCGGGTATGGCCGGGGTCGGTGAGCTGCTCGGGAAGGCGGGCGAGTGCAGCCTGGTCTTGTCATCCTCCTTCTCCTTTTTTTGCACATTCGAGTGGGGAGCAGCTGCAGTTGTGCAGACGGCCCACGCGAGCGAGAGCTACATGGGAAAGCCGCGCTACGACTTCATCTGGTACACCACCGAGGGCGGGCAGCGGGAGTTGGGGTACGTCCGATTAGTCGTCCGTATGCTAGGAGGTGATGTGGACGACTTTGTTGTGGTGCGTCGCCTTCAAGAGGTTGCTTCCATCCCCCACTGTGCTTTGACACGGTCTGGGTGCAAGCGAGTGGCGTGGTGCTTTTCTTCTGTCGATGAAGATTGGCCTCTTCTGTCCCGCGTGCCACTGTCCCATGTGCTGCGCATCGAGCACGTCGTGCCGGATTTTCAAGACTTGGGCGACCGCCGCGGGCTGCATGCGATCCCTTCCAACAACCCGGACACTGCAGCCGAGCGACACGCGCAACGATTTTTTACGAACAGCTTTTACCCCTTCACGTCCCGGGCGATGAACCCGAGCAGCTAGTCGGGTTGGTGTGGATTGATGGGCGAGATGTGCTCGTGGAGCACAGGGTGACCGGGGAGGGGTTGGGGCACAGGGGTGTATGTGAGCGGGGAGGGGGAGTGACGCTCTGCGTTGCGGGTTTGGCGTCGTCAGTTGATGTGTAGTTGGTGGTGAGTGGGTGTCACGGCATGCTAGTCGACCACGGTGGGTAAAAAAGGCAGGCTGTGCCGGGAGATGCCCCACAGCCTTTTCGTTCAGCATTGTCTGATATCAGCTTATGCTGGCTGCTGGGCAGGAGTCTGATCATGACGTCAAAACGGCATCCACATGGTTCTTCCTGTGTGACTATCGAGGCGGGTAGCTCCAAGCGGCAGGCCGTCCATTCTGTTTGTTTTGTGCGTGACGAATGATGTTGCGGGGCCCGTCCCAACAGGGCGTCGGGGGGAGAGCGGCGACCAACGTGCAGAGCCGATTACCACCCTCACCCACTTTGTCAGTAGGAGGAGCGTGCTACGGTTCGGCTTTGTTGTGTGTGGCACTTGGGCAAGCATAGTCATCGCTGAGTCCTCGCACGTAAGTGTCGCGTCCACTCCAATGTCATTGCTCGGTGCCGGGTCGTTTCCTGTCGGTGCAGTCCCTTTGGGAGGCGACAAGTCACGGCTAGCGCTCGACTAGGAGGTCCAAACCAGCCCGCCCCACTAGTACCCGCCTTAACTCAGTTGTACGAGCCGTGTCCGTGGGAAGGTCCTGGCACATGCACGGACCCCCCTCGAGAGAGGCCAACAGCGAGGCCGAATGAATCCTCGTTCTGTCCGGGCTCCGTTGCCCGAACAAAGTGGGTAACAAAACGCCACTTGTTTGCCTGTTCCCAGACAGCCCAGGTGTT
>Ga0115030_1000868_pt1 | contig 13228 bp, 18 predicted proteins | sample SidtaG_4_FD_87174 | JGI IMG/M metagenome (GOLD analysis project Ga0115030, IMG submission 87174) | Marine algal microbial communities from Sidmouth, United Kingdom - Sidmouth_Male1 metaG | ecosystem: Host-associated > Algae > Red algae > Unclassified | place: Sidmouth, United Kingdom | collected... | reverse complement strand
TCCCCCAACGGGAGGAGAGGATCACGGCAAAGCCCAGGGGGGAATCGTAGTCCAAAGCACAGTTGGTTTTATCAAACGGCGGTGGGGACGACCTCCCCACTTTCAATAAACCCCTCCCCAACCAGAGCGCCAGCGGCCAAAGTAGCCACCCCAAATGCGCCAAACAGATAAATCCGTCCAAAGCGAAAAGTTCAAACAAGTAGTAGGGAGGTTGGGAAAACCACGAGGGAAAAACCCCGCCCCCGACCAGATCCGATCTTCCTGAGATTCGGACAGGTCATTCCCTTGCTTGCCCGGATCGGGATATTTTGGGGCCGCCCCGGGGGTGTGCTGTCCACAGCTGAGGGGCCGCGCCCCTTCCAGCCGTGGGACCCCCGACCGCTACAACTGCTACGAGCGGAAGGCTAACGAGGCCAAGGGAAAGCACAAGCCCGGTGGCGGCCACCGTGACGGCGGCCATGGGGGCGGGCCCCAGGCGGGTGCCGCTCTGGCATACACTGCTTCGGCCGGTCAGCCCGGATCCAGCAGGGATCACGGGAGCCCAAGCGGGTCGTCGACGTGGGTGCTCGACTCCGGAGCGACCAACCACATGGCCGCCGGGGACAAGGGCTTCATCGTCCAGGCGGCGGGGACCGGGGCCAAGGATTCCTTGGCCAATGGCGACAAAGTCCCCATCAAGGGGCACGGCCACGTCTCTATGGACATTGGCAAGGGCCACACCAAGGCGCGCATGGTCCTAGCAGGGGCCATGCTCGTGCCCGAACTGACTCGGAACCTGCTGTCAGTTATGGCGGTTAACCGCAACAGTGGTGCCGTGGAGTTTGTCGGGAACGCCTGATACATCTTCAGCGACGGAGATGAAGTTCGTTCGAGCGGAGTGCTCGACAAGGCGTCGGTCGTTGGAAAGGTCAACGACCAGGAGCAGTATGTGCTCAAAGAGACGCCGGTTAAGGCGTCGGCGACAGCGGCGTCCTGACGCATCGCAGGGAAATCAGAGCGTTGGCATCGCCGGTTCAACCACTTGGGGATTGAGAACCTCAAGCGGGCGGCCAAGATGGTCGATGGGATGCCATCGTCGGTGGCGCACGCTGAGCTTGTGGTCGGCACTGTGTGTGTGACGTGTGTGGATGGAAAGATGGTGCAGGCGCCGCATCCGCGGTCTTCCACCGAGACAACCAAGTGCGAGCTGGTACACACTGACATGGGTGGACCTTTCGCGCAGTCATTGGGTGGCTTCATCTACTTCATCACTATGCTAGAGGACAGCGCTGGTTTCATCACGGCGACGCCCATCAAGACGAAGGGGATGGCGTCGAAAGTGCTTAAGACGCGCATCAAGCAGCTCGAGACGCTGACAGGTGTCCACGTCAAGCGCGTTCGTGACGACGGTGCCAAGGAGTACCTCACCAATGACCTCAAGGCATGATACGAGGACAAAGGCATCACGTCTGAGATGACGGCGCCGTTCAAGGCGCAGCATAACCAAAAGGAAGAGAGAGTCAACCGCACGCTGATGGAGCGCGTGCGTGCTGCACTGCTTGATGCCGGGGCGGAAGAGGAGCTGTGGGCTGAGGCCCTGGCTCCTGTCGTCCATGTCCTCAACCGGTCGCCCAAGGTGGGGCTGGACGTGGCGCCGCTGGAAGCGCTGACGGGGCGAAGCCCTAACGTGTCGGGCATCCGCGTCTGGGGGAGCCGCGCTTGGGCGCTCAAGCCCAAGAAGCAGCGGCGCAAGCTGAAGCCGAGGACCGACGTGGGCCGTTTTTTCTGCTACAAGGTTGGTGGAAAGGCCTACCGCATCCTCAAGGACGGGAAAAAAAACTTCTTCCAGCGTCGCGACGTCCTGGTGGCAGAGAAGCCTGCCAAGGCCGGGACTTCGGGCGACGGTTCAAGGGCTGGTCCCCAGCTGACGATGACCGAGGACAGAGACAGCAACGGCGGAATGTATGAGTCAATGGACATGCTGGATGCCAAAGAAGATGGCCGGGAGAAGAATCTTCCGGTCTCAGACTCCGAGTGTGAAAATGACGGCGATCCTGAAAGCCTCGTTGACGACAAAGACGACGAGGAACGTCAGGGTCACAATGACTGGATGCTGCCGGTCGGTAACTATCCCTCGGAAGTCGACAAAGCTGCACCGGGGTCTCGTCGCTCTACACGTAGGCCAGCCTACAAGGTAGCCTGGTGGGAGAATGACCCCAAGGCGTACCTGGCCACCGGATTTCAGTCGGTGGCCAAAGATGGCTGCAACGTGACCAAGCCCCTTGAAAACGAGACAGAGGCACGCGCTCTTCCGGACTGGCCGCTGTGGAAGCAGGCCATCATAGAAGATGTGGCGGCGAACAGGACGCTCGGCACTTGGTCCACGACCAAGGGCAGCAACAAACAGCACAAGGCTGTCAAGACACGTTTGGTGTGCGATACTAAGCCCGACGTTCAAGGACAAAAGACGCGCTACAAGGCGCGGCTGGTGGCCCAAGGCATCCAACCAGTTCCTGGGCGCGATTTCGACGAGACGTGGGCGCTTGTACCCAACACGGCGACATCACGTTCACTGTTTGCCGTGTCTGCAGCCAACTGGTGGGAGGTCCACCATGTTAACGTCCAGACAGCCTTCCTCAACGCTAAGATGGCCAAAGAGATGTACATCAAGCTCCCTGAATGTGTCAAGCCGGGGGAGCCCGCGGATGTGCGCCGGCTCAACCTGGCCCTGTATGAGACGAAGCAAGCGGGGCGGCTGTGGGGCATCAAGCTCAACGACGAGCTCGAGCAGATGGGAACTACGCGGTCTACGGTGGACCCGTGCCTTTACCAGTGGCACCACCCTGTGCACGGGCTCTTCTTCTTCCTCGTGTACGTCTACGACTTGATTGTGGCCAGCAAGAGCTTTGCTGGCGTGGAGGCCTTCAAGAGGGGCGTCTCAGCTAAGTTCGAAGTGCGCGATATGGGGGAGGTCAAACAATTTATTGGCATGAAGGTAATGCGCGATAAGAAGGCCAAGAAACTCACGCTGAGTAACCCCGGCCACATCATGGCGCTACTCCAGGAGTTTCAGATGAACACCTGTACGCCCAACGAGACGGCGATGGCGTCTGGCCTCAAGATGAGCAAGGCGGGGGAGAATCTTCTTCCCGACGGAAACCGGTACGCGGAGCTGGTGGGCTCTGTACTCTACTATGACGACGACGAGGCCGGACATTTCTTTTGCCGTGGGCGTGCTCTCGCGCTTCATGTCATGCCCAGACAAGGACCATACGCGCGCGGCCAAGGGTGTGCTGCGCTACCATCGCGGGAGTACTCGCCTTCGTGTGATGTATGGTGCCAACGGCGCGATAGAAGGATATGTTGACGCCAATTGGGCGGGCGACACCGACGGCCTCCGCTGCATGACAGGCTTTATCTTCACGCTCAACGGCGGGCCCATTTCTTGGGCGAGCAAGCGCCAGTCGACGGTGGCGACGTCGACGGCCGAGGCTGAGTACGTGGCCGCCGCGATGGCGACCAAAGAGGCACTGTGGCTACGGAAACTGCTGCTGGCGCTGGGCGTTGATGGCGGGGCCGTGCCGATGGAAGAGGACAACCAATAGTGCCTCGCGCTGGTCAAAAACCCCGAGGCGACGGGGCGGACCAAGCATATCGACGTCGCTTACCACATGGTTCGCGACTACCAGGCGCGTGGGGATGTGGCGTTCTACTTCCTCCCGAGCGCCGAAATGCAGGAGGACGGGCTAAATAAGCCGCTGCCGTCGCCGGCTTTCACGGCTTTCCCGGCAGCCGTCGGCGTTGGTGAAGACCTGGGCGCGGTTGCGCGGGGCTCCGAGCTTGGCGACCCCCTATCGGGGGAGTGCTGAGGCTCCATGGCGCCACTGAAGGCGTCCAGTGGCGCAGCCCCGGCTTTTCGGCGGCGACCTCCGTCGACGTTGCTGTGGGCCGGTTTCGGCCGTGGACGGCAGCGCTACAATCCACTTGCGCGAAGCCAGCAATGCGGCGCGGTAGCGCGGGGCGTCGACTCCGGGGACGGCCGGTTGGGACCTTCCTGGCGCGCTACGGCGCCACTGGGGACGTCCAGTGGGGCAGCCGTGGGTTCGCGGTGGTCGCCATCGTCGATTTTGGTGCAAGTAGAATTTGGCCGAACCAGTAGGTCTACTGGTTTGGCGGGTCGAGCCGATTTCAGCTAAGTCGATGAACCGGGTTTCCGACCACATTTTCACGGGCCGCCGACGAGCCGGATCGTCTCCGGTCGAGGCGGCACCTAGTGCGCCGTTCTCCTCTCGACGTCTGCTTCACGTCGACGGTGATTTCTGATGATCTGATGTCTTTGCGATGTTAAGTCGATTTTGGCCGTACCAATAGGCCTACTGGATTGACGATTCCAGCCGATTTCGGCGAAGTCGATGAGCCGCGTTCCGACGACACTTTGACGGGCCGCCGACGCGCCGGATCGTCAACGTTCGAGACGAGCCAGGGTGCGCTGTACTCACCTCGACGTCTGCTTCTCGTCGATGGTGATTTTGGCACTTTCGTCGGAGGTCGATGTTCCCGTAGTAGCGCCTGGGACCAGTAGTACATCTTGTATCGACTTGGGCATTTTCTCGACTGCGGATTCTGCCGGGAGATTATCCACTGGTCGGGACCGGCTGTGGCGACGCTGGAGCACCCATTGCACGGACTGGAGCGCTGGGGGGAGTGTTGAAGCAGCCCCCCAAGCCCGCACTGGTAATTCGGAGTTTCCGCGGACTGCCTGGGTAATTCCAGGAGTACTTATGCGGACATCGGCTTGTTTGTCTGCGCCTTTGACATGCATTGCTGTTTTAGGGTAATGTACTGACTTGTACGGGTCTCTCGAGGGGAGCTCATTTTGGAGCTGAGCTCGAGGAGATTCTCGTGGACTCCTTGAGGGGCGTCGCGATTTGTGGGGTGGTGAGAGCATGTGCCCTCCAACGGAGGGAGCTCTGTCTCGGGAGGTGTGTCGTGGGCCCTGTCACTGCGCTCGTGGGAGTGTGCCTTGAGGACGTTGAGAGAGGGGCACATAAGGGGGGTAAGAGGCTGCTGGCCTCGCGCCTCAGACATTTCTCGAGTAAAACAATGCATCCACCCAACTACCTCCCGGTTCACAGCTCCCGCGTCGCCGCCCCGCCTGAAACTACCGCCGCCGGCGGCGCCATCCCCGCCCACGGCGCCGCCGATGTCCCTGTGGTGGCCCCCCAGGCATCAATAAGGCCTCGTTGTACTACACAGACCCATCATTCGCGGTGACGACTGTCAACGCGGCAGGCACGGAGGCGCGGGCGGATCGCGTCCGTACCGGCGAGCTGGTTTGCGAGCTCCAGCAACGCTTCGACGGTGGTGGTCGTCTCCCCGTCGAGGGGCCTCAGCGCTGGAGCAGATATTGGCCGGGCCCAAGGGACTAATCCAGTCGAGCATCCGCGGCGGGAAGCGCCACAAGACATGAAGGTTAAGGAAGGTGACAAGGAGGGCGACGGCCGCCACAAGGGCCCACTCATTGCGGAAGATGGCCCACGGGGTAAATCGTTCCGCATGGAGGTCTTTCGTGGCGTACGCGTGGACCCACGGGAGTTCCGCCATGCACCCGTACGGGACCGTAACCCCGGAACAGCACTTGGGAGTCGGAATGTAGTAGCGCGACCGGGTCGCCGACGCGCAGCTCGAGCACTCCGCCTGATGCCAGCCCACGAGGTGGCCGGTGAGCCCACCCCGGTGGTTGTGAGCCTTCGTCAACTATACCGTCGCGGGGCTCTTCATGTCGGCTTCTTCGATGTAGGGCGGCGGCGTCAAGATGTAGTCGAAGGTTGCCAACAACGGCGGGTCCGCGGAGGGGTCGTCCATGAACCCGAGGTACGAAAAGCGGTAGCCCACCTCGCGGCGACGCCGTACAACGGTGGTCGAAGAGTCTCGGTCGCCCAGGGACGGCACGCGGGCGTGGGGCATGGCGGTGATCTGCTCCGCGAGCGGGTTGGCGGGGCGCGCCGGGTCCATACCCCAGAACGTCGCGTGGGACAGCGTCTTGGTCAAGTCCGGAAGCGCCTCCTCGCGCGCCCACGCCGGCGCCCACGTCGATGGGTAGGTAAACACGGACAGGGCGCCAACGGCGGTGCGGTGCATCATCTTCTTGTCGGCCAGTGCGGTGAACAAAGCTGGCATAGACGCGGACGGGCACGGCGGTAGCCGCGTCCTCGGAGGTGGGGGGGGGCGTGGGGAAAACCACGGAGAGAAGGGGATCCCGCGTGGGCCGACAGACAGAGAAAGCGACGGGCGCCACGAGGTGGGGGAACAGGTGGGCTCGTCGTGAGGTGTGAGGAGGTAGAGGGCGACGGACACCGTGGGGGTGGTGTCCCGCGGGTTTGGCGGAAGGGGGTCTCGTCGCGGGGTGGGTCACGTGGAGGAGTGAGCGAAGGTACGTAGCTGGGGGGCGCGGCCGTAAGTCTCGTGAGACCAAGAGGGTGTGGGAGGGCGGGGGCACCGACCTGGGACACCCCGGGTGGAGGGGGTGTGGATGGGCGGTGGGCCCCGGTTCGATGTGGGCGCCCACACGACCCCGATGTCGGGGGGGGTGTCGCGAGTGTAAACCGCGTCACCCTCCGCATCACCCGACTCTGACAACCCGTTGGGGGCAGGTATCGGAGGGGGGGGTGGGGGGGGGGCGGTGGTCGGCACGAGAAACCGCCGAGTTATTCGCATTTGGGTGCTGAGCGTCTACATCGAGATACATGCAATGAGGACATGGCCATTCCGCCCCGCTCAGGGCACATTTCTACGACCTCCCCCGCGGTCACATAGAGTACCTCGCATGCGTCGGTCACGAGTCTGGCCTCATATTGGGTTTCTGATAAGGTCCCCGTCATCTACAGGCCTATTCACGCGCTAAATGGGTCGTACGCGGCGCGTGGACTGTCTTTCTGCGGTGCAGAATACTAGTCCCCTACAGCTATGGACCTCATATCTGAGGCTCTGGCGCATCTTTTGCCCCCATGAAGAGTCCTCATGGACGAGAAACCGCCGAGTAATTCGCATTTAGGTGCTGACCGTCTACATCGGGATACATGCAATCAGGAGACGGCCGCGGCGCCACGCTCAGGGCACCTTTCTACGAACTCCCCCCCGGTCACGCAGAGTACCTCGCATGCGTCGGCCACGATTCAGGCCTCATAGTGGGTGTCAGATGAGGTCCCCCTCATCTACAGCCGTGTACGTGTGGAGACTTGGCCGTATGGGTAGAGGCGCGTATCCTTGGGTCGTGAGGAGGCGATGAGCGCGGCTGTTCTGGACTCGTCACTCATTTCGTGCGTGCATTGTTTGTGTCTACTCGCGGATGCACTGGTCTGCAGACATCTGAGTCGTTCTCTTTTGTGGCTTTCGTCTTCGTGTTGGTCGCGAGCGTGCTGTGAGGGTCTTGTCCGGCTGCCATGTATCGATAGACGCTGTCCGATCGCATCGAAAACTTCACTGTGGAGCATTGTGATGATTTGCATTGGGGCACTGTCTCTGACTCTCAGTGCTGCTGTGACGACGTCAAAGTGTGGTGCATACGTGCTCAGAGGTTTATGGGAAGTACATCAGGTACCGACGTACTGCTGCTTTCACAAACCCAGTGCACATATCCCCCGTAATGCTTTTGGGCATGTTATCAATGGTCGACATGGGCCAGCCGTTAAACTGGCTTGGTGACGACCACCGACGCAGACAGCTGCTCCCCGTCGAAACGACGTCTTCAATAGGGTTGAAGTCGGGGTAATAAGGCGGAAGAAGCAACACAAACACCCCCCGCGCGCGGACTGCGGCCAATGCAACCTCGTCGTGCACACGCGCTGTGTCAATAATCAAAACACATCTGTCCTCCTGCTCATCCCACGCCTGTTCCGGGTCGTACGACCTCAATGAAGGCAACAGGCGCCTCACTCAAAACAAGACGAAGCCGACAGACGATTGGCCCGGGGGCGGGCGCGTGATCATCCAATCGACAACCTCATCGTGCGCCATTGCGACGAATACGCTTGTGCGCACATCAGCGGAGGAAGCCACGTAGCACTTCGCGCGCTCCCCACGCAGCGCCGACGCCCACCGGCTCTCCGCCGCCCTCCCCACGCGGTGAACCTCTTCAACGTACACGCGGCATCGGAGCGGTATCTTCCTCTGCTCCTCAACCCACAGCAACCGCCGCGCCTCATTCCGAGTGATGAAGGCCTACTCATTAACCTTGCGAGTAAATCAGTTGCGAGCTGAATTTCGGCAGACGGTGTTGTTGGAGACTTCTGCGACGCCTTGCACCACGCCGGCCACGTGGCTGACAGCCACCGCAATCTCATCAAAAAAGGTTTCAGGATCAGCAGTCACGGCGGCCTGAACGACGCTCTTCAGCTCCGGATCGTCCATGCTGTTGTCCCAGTGGCGGTTTCACATAGTGGGGTCATAGTGCAACGCACCGACCGTGTCGTTCTAGTGTCGGAGGAACCGGGTCAGCCACCGCCGAGACATCCGCGTGGAGCGGGCGGCCTCAGCTACCCCCTTGTTGTCAACGAGCACCAGGCGGACGGCCGTCTTCCGGTTCTACTCGGACTTCATGCTCAGCTCCAGAGTGGGATGGATGACTACGGGGGTGGGGAGTGGGATGGAGAAAACATAAGGGGGGGGCCCAGTGCCAATCTCTGGGAACTGGCGGAATGGGACGGGGGGGATGGCAGGGGAGGGGTGGCCGCGGTGGGCAGGCGGGAGCGAGGTGCGGGCTTTTCGGGCCTGCGCTGGGCCAGTGTGCCTGAAATCGGGTGTGCGGGCGCCCGGGCGGCAGCCCGCATCAACCCCGAAGAATCGGGAGTTTTTCCGACGCGACCAGCAGACAGAGTGCGTTTTCTGTGAGAAATGGAGCCTGTGCTCGTCTGTCTCTGCGATCAGTCGATCCAGCCTCGTTTTCTGGGGACTGGCGCCGACCCAGCGCCCTTCCTTGGTCTCAGGAACAGAAAGGACATTGCATTCAGCTTCCAGCACACACTTATAAGCGATAGGCGATGAAACGATCAGGACAGGTGTCGCGGGTGGAGGCACTTGTGATGAATCCTGGTGGTCTCGGATATTCTTTTTACGGTCCTGCCACAATACAGGACGTCAAGAACGGCTTGTTCCCACTTCTTGTTCGGAAATTCTCTGATGTTTAAAACTTTCCGAGTGGCACAGTTATGCAGAAGCACTCTTGTTCTTGTCCACAGAGGACAAAATTGGGACATCAGCAATATTCCTGACGGAAGGTTTCGACTTTACCACACGGGTCATCCTGGATACAGGGAGTGGCCCCACGTTTACAAGCCGGCAGTTACTGCCGGACGACACGCAGCTGCAACCTCTGGGTGAGTTGGCATCTACGTTCCATGATGTCAATAGGGGCTGGCTCCCCATTGTTGGTTCAGTGTGCCTTGGTGTGGCCCTTTGGGGGCAGACCTCATACATCTCCTTTCATGTTGTAGAAGGTATGAGTGTCCCAGCTATATTGGGCACCTCCTTGGATATCGCAACAAAGAATACTGCGACGCAGGAGCAACATGTGGAGCTTTTCAGTGGTACGGGGCGACCCCCGTTGTACCACAACCATGGGGTACAGGTCGCCCAAGGACCCTCCATCATGGTATCTGGCGAGCCATCAACCGTCCAAGTGATGCACTTGGGCGCCATGCTCTTGAGGCTGACAAACGAAATGACCGTGGGTGACATCTAAACCTATGATGGGACGACCTATGCGGTGTCCCCGGACGAGATCAAAGAGCTCGACGGGACAACCAAGGAGGAGAAAGAATCCCCACTCCCATGAGTGCACGTGTCGTCGGTACCCGACGAATGATCCCGGGCGCTTCAGGCCCTCTTGAAGAAGCATGCCCCCCTCTGGGGCGGTACCCTGGGGTTGCTATGTGGTGTGGAACACCGCTTTCGGCTGAAGCCCAGGGCTGTCCTCGTGAAGCAACACCGCTACAAGGCAGGGCATTTGTCCCGGGAGAGAAAGAAAGCCGAATTCGAGCGCGTGCGCTCGATGGGGGTCATTGAACCCTGCGCTGGGGAACGGGCTATCCCAGTCGTTATGGTGCCGAAGCCTGATGGCTCTGTACGCTTCTGTATTGATAACGGAAACCTGAACTTGATGACCGTCAAAGACGCATACCACATTCCCAGGATGGATGAGTGCATAGATTTCCTAGGGGATGCCAGGGTGATCTCCACCCTGGACTGCAACGCACGCCAATGGCAGATACCAGTAGCCGAGGAGGATATACACCTTACGGTGTTCACGTGCGAATCGGGCGCGTGGCAGCGCGTGAGCCTCCCCTTTGGGTTGTGCACTGCCCCCGCCACCTTTCAAACGGCTATGGACATGATCCTAGAAGGGGTCAAGTGGCACATATGCTTAGTATATCTGGACGACGTGATTGTCTTCTCACGTGCCCCAGAGGAACACTTACAACACCTGGATGGGGTGTTGACACGCCTAGGAAAAGCAGAGGTCACCCTGAGGGCGGCCAAGTGCCACTTTTTCAAGAAGAGGTGGAGTACCTCGGTCATGTTATCAAACCGGGAAGAGTAAATGCCCTGGAGAAAATTCTGCAGGCACTGAGGGGACTCCGGTATCCGGAGACCCAAATCCAGATGAAGAGTTTCCTGGGAATGTGCGGCGTATATCTTCGCTTCGTCGCGAACTTCGCGAAGATACTCCCTTGGACGAGGATATCCCCGTCCTCGCCATCCAAACTAGGGAAAACGACGCCTTAGAGGCCGCATCGCCGGCCAAAGCCCCCATGGGGGCGCTGTCAGCCCAAGAGATAATCCTCTGTCAAGCCGAGGATGCGTTCTGTCAAGAACGGCTGAAAGAACTGGATGTTCTGTCGCCACCCGACCCCAAGTGGAGTCGGAAACAGTTTTTCTTTCGAGCGAAGAATGGGCTCCTATGCCGAAATTCGGTATATGGGAGGGAAACCCAAGTAGACATCCCCGAGGCGCTGACACAGCGCCTCTCACGGTACCAACACCAGTCGGTGCTGACCGGGCACCCCGGCTCTCGGAGGATGTACGGTACCCTCCTACGGTACGTCAACTGGCCTACTATGGTCTTAGACATTTTCCAGCACGGAGAGCAATGCCTCGCGTGCGCGAAGAACCGCCTCTCCGAGAGGAGGCATACGTCTACAATGAAGCTGTTTCCAGCTCTCGAGCCCTTCTCGAGGCTCGCACTGGACCTGTTAGGCCCATTGACCACCTCTAGGGGTGGTCACAAGCATGTGCTGGTCATCTGTGACCGGTTCACCAAGCTGACGCGAGCCATCCCGTTACGGGATGCGACAGCGCTGACGGTATCTTCAGCGTTCATTGATACTTGGGTAGCTGCCTATGGCATCCCCGACTCTTTTTTTACCGACAACGGACACCAGTTCGCTTTGATATGTAAGCAGGGCGCCCTCGGGTTGTTGGGTATAGTCTCGAACGATAACTCTCCCTACCACCCCCAGCGCAGTGGGCAGGTGGAACGATGTAACCGCACCTTGGTGCGGCAGCTCCGGTGCTATGTTGCGGAGCACCAGAACGACTGGGACAGTCATCTGTCCATCTTTACGACTGCGTACAGAACGCACGTAAACGAGAGCACAGGGGAAATCCCCTTGGCCTTTGTGAGTCCCAGACGGCTCCAACGTATTGGCATGGAGCGTATGCCTCGGCTCGGACAAGCCGAGAAGAGGACGGAAGACGCCTCCACTGCGGTGTAACAGTATGTTGTGGACCTTAACGCCCTCATCCCGGAAAATCGTTGGCAGCTGGGAAAAGCCCAGGCCACCTATAAGCGGGCGCTCGACGCCCGCACGAAGGAAAAGAACAACATGGTCAAGGCCACGGACTGGGTCTATCTAGATGCCCACTCCCGTTCTCCAAAGAAGCTTGGGCTTAAGACCCAAGAGCCCTACTTGGTACGGCAGACCGAAGAGCATCGGTTTCTGGTGGAGAGCGCTGGGGGTCTCCCCACAGTGAGCTGTGACCGTGTCATTCGTACCCCCACACCACCGGTGCGGGATGCCAATTCGACCCGTGCACTTAGGGCACACGCCCTCTTTAAGTTGGGCGACCAAATTAAGGAGGGTCCTGAATTCAGTTTCGAACAATTCCTCAACCACGGCTGGGATGATGAAGGGTACAGTCGTTCCACGAATTTTCCGGCACTCGGGCGGCATCAACCGTGACAGGCACATGTGAAAGGTTGAAAATTCTCAAGTGAAAGCGAATCAATGCGCACGGACCCATTCACAAATCCGAGAACCGTCGGCGACAAAAGCTCGAGATGATAGATTCCGGGCAATGCGCCGCAGTCATGCGACTGGGCGCGACAGCGGACAAACGCCGTTCCATAATTTCGAGACCATTAAAGCCCGGCCGAAGCCAGAAAAGGCACGAAATCGAAGGGCCTGTCGCCAGTGTTGCACCAGTGGCGGGGGAACTGACGGCTTTCTCACACGTGGTCGGGACAATTGCTCACTGCCGGGAACTCTTGCATCAACGGTTGGACCAGTGTCGGCTTGTCATTGGCCAGTCGAGTTGACTGAGAACTCCTTCTGAGACCCATCGTGCGTCTGCCAATGGCAGTGATTGATCGGGTCACACTTCATCAGGGACGGTCAACAAGATACATGACATCTTACACGCTCAGAGAGGGATGTGAAGCAGGTGAAGCACTTCAATCGTGCCTTCTCGATAATGGTTCGCAGGGTTTTCGAAATGAGACTAGAAACGCACGACGCTTCAGAGGTTCTTGCCGCAAGACAGTGCTGGATGGGCCGGGCAACCTGTCAATTTGGTGAGGCAGCGGCTCATTTCGTGCCAGAGACCAGCAGAGGTTGATCTCGTCGGCTCAGAGACTGATTAAAGGTTGAGGGGCTGCCCTGGTAATTCCACCCCAGTGTGATTTGAGTTCGCAGCAGATTTTGTGCCAGTTCACGCCCGTGAACGCCGCCCGGAATCGAATTGCAGACTTCGTTGGTTTGGATTTGGAAAGCGGTGGTGGATCGCGAGCGAGAATATGTGACGAGTCCCAGGGTGATGTTCAACGGTCGACGAGCGGACGCTGTCGACGATGCGCATCTCGCCGCGACCGCATCCTCCGGGCCCCCCCCCCCCCCCCCCCCCCCCCCCCCCCCCCCCCCCCCCCCCCCCCCCCCCCCCCGCCCCCCCGCCCCCCCCCCCCCCCCCCCCCCCC
>Ga0115030_1000866_pt1 | contig 13271 bp, 19 predicted proteins | sample SidtaG_4_FD_87174 | JGI IMG/M metagenome (GOLD analysis project Ga0115030, IMG submission 87174) | Marine algal microbial communities from Sidmouth, United Kingdom - Sidmouth_Male1 metaG | ecosystem: Host-associated > Algae > Red algae > Unclassified | place: Sidmouth, United Kingdom | collected... | reverse complement strand
GTCGTCGTGTGACGTCAACCCTTACGGTTGAGGTCAGCAACGCGGGACGTTGCGCATGGCTCGCTTTACCATCCGCAGGTCGCCGACGGCGTGCGACGGCGTCGTCGATGATGAAATTTGTGCCTTGCCCCAATCGGGACGATCTTCTCAATCGTCAAAAATTGATCGTCACTTTCAGGACTTATGTGATAAACGTGGAATTGTTCACGAAAAGTCAAGTCCGCTTCTTGACCATAACTTTGACCAGGTCGGCCAAAACTGAGAAAACAGCAATACTGCTCATGAGGCTCAAATAGGATTGTGCAACACGCCCCTTTTTGAAGGAGGTGCTGTCGTGACACGACAAGACACGCCCTAAACACGCCCTTTAACACTAAACACGCCCAACACGCCCTTCGGTAACACCCGCAGAAACTCCAAGTAGCACCTACCAATGCTCTGACTAAACAGCCCACTCGAAACGATACACAACCCTGACGCTGGCCCGGTACCACGCCGTGTCGAATACAATCCTGAGCAGGACGTTGGTCTGACGAGGACCGCGGCCGCTGCCTGCCGCGCTCGACGCCCCACCCACCGCCGCAGCGACATCATTAGTGCCGACGCTCCGCGCCACGTAAACCTCGCAGAGGCTCACCAGATCAGACGCTCGAAGGCGAGGCGGCTGTTCTGGCGGCGTCGACGTCCGACGCTGCGTCGTTCGCTGTCACCTCGCCCAGCTCGCGGCACGCCTGGGACTCCTCGTCCAACTCTTGCTACATGCTTCTGGCGGCCGATGCCAGGCCTGCGACTGCACCTGCATCAGCGTCGTTCTCGCTGTTGGCAGCCGCGGGGGGGCTCCACTCGTCCTCGTCGACATCATCGGGGTCCACCGTTCCGCCGGCATCTCCACCAAAATCGGCCATGCGGGACCTCGGTGACAGGACAGCGTGTTTTGAAGGGGTGGTCAAACAGCACTCCCCCCCACAGATGAGCTGTTTTGCGATGCTCGGTTCTGAGGAGCTTTGAGAAGCCACCATTCGTGATCGAGGTCAGCTTTTGGTCCATCCTCACTCGAACACGTCATTGCAATCAGCCTAATAAGTACAACCTGAAAATAAACGCGCCTAAAACACGCCCCATGTTTGGGCAGGCGTGCTGGCGTGACACGCCCTAAACACGCGATAAAACAAGCCCTAAAGTCTATCTCAACTTATTAGTCCTATGGAAAAACGGCTCTGGTTTCGGCGCATGTACACCAATCAACCCCAAACTTTGAAGAAGTATCAGAGGGTGGCCCTCGGGTCCTCAGAAGAAAAAACGGAGCACGAAGCGCAGCAGATCTCACTCGTTGGTGCCCACTTCCGCATTCGTATCCATCAGGGACATCCGATCCGCCCGATTCTCGACCGCACCCGATGTATCACCGACCAAATCGGGAGGAACGCAATGACACGGAGGCTACTTCTCCAGCCTCGTGAGCTCGATTTTAGATTTCGTGATGCCGCACGGATGAAGTGCGGGGACGCTGACAGCGGACTGAAGAAAGAGATTTTACTGAGGATAAGTATCTGAGAAGCGCAAGCCAAGTCAACCACTGTCACCGGCCTACGATTGATGTGCAGCCCAATTGCGAACACTACACGACAGACAGGAATCCCTCGACAAAGGTGGACTTCCCACACTCCTCCGCCACACGCACCTCCGCTCAGGCCAGACTCACTCCTCGTCCTCCTCCTCATCCTGTTAGCAACCATTCACACCCTCCCCCTCAGCAATCTCTACCACCTTAACCGGAATGCGGCGCATCGCGCGGAAGACTGTACGGGGCGATTGAGCGGCCGTAGATGTCAAAGACATTGCAACCCGCCGTGGGCGCCGATGAGTACAGGGGAGTGTCGCAGTGTCACCTACAAGCTGCCCCACGACGGCGACCGCGGCGAGTGGGCGGGAGGCACGACGGAGACGGTGGGGGGGGGGCGGGGGGCATGTGTGCGACGGCGCTTGAGCGACGCAGGGCGGCTTTTGAGGACAGCCATGGATTTAATTTGGAATTCCCGTGCACGGGCGCTCATCGCTGCTGACGAAGCGCGCTGGCGCGCAAGCCGATTGGCTCCCGGGTCTGGTGGGATCAGATCACAAGAGGCGCGCACGAGATTGCACTTTTGGATGAGCGAATTTTGAAGTAGCCTCCGCCTTTCACGGGACCGCTGCAAGAAACTGTTACGCTTCTTCTCGACATACTCTTTACGGTCATCTATCTCCGGCCAGTGGAATTGGAACGCTGCGCAGAATGGTGCAATGAAAGGCACGAGATATGTGAACATGGGACAATTGCGAGAAACGGTGCTGTGACCTCGTGCGGCTCGCCCATTGTGTCGGAAGGCCTGAAAACGAAGCGTCTGAGCCGTATCTTTCCGATAGAGGTGTGCTGTTGAAGGGTTTTCTACTGAAGAATGCGTACCAATTCTTGCAGCAAGCAGGTTTGGGGGGTCTCTATCCTTCGTGTGAAGACTGCTTGTCAATTGCGGTCGTAGCGGCGGAGTTCTGGTCTCTACAAAAATCGTGCCGTTCTCAGAGGACTAATAGAGTGAGACAGACTTTAGGCGTGTCCGTGAACATGCCTTGGGCGTGTTGCACAACCCTAGGCTGAAATGAGGCTTGGCCGAGGCTCAAATGAGGCTCTGTCAGAACCGGCGATTCTGGGCCATCTGAGGTCATGTCTGCACGGCGAGGGACGTGGACGTGATTCCGCACTAATATCGTCCTCATTTGGTACACATGCAGCGGATTGGATGTTTCGATCCGATCACGGATGCGGGCCTATAGTGCATCGGGGGCGTTTTCGCTACAACAACGATCGACTCCAGGATGGGCATCCACCGATGCGAGCCCGATAACAAATACATTCCGAGACATAAATACATATGCCTTCGTGTTGAAAATATTTAACTACTAGATACCCGTGGGCCGGCTAGCGCCTCGCGCGTCTGTGACTCTCGGTCGCATCCAAGCAATCTCAGCAGGCAAGGGTCCGCTCAATAAATGTCAGAAAGCTATTTTATCATTGGAAGAAGATTGTTCTTACAGCTGTTCCCCAAAAAACCTCGCACGATGCGCCGACACAGAGTGACATGCGCAAGAAGCACAATTCGATTTTCAGCAACGTTACAAAGCAAACTTCCAGGGGATGTCGTGCACATCTCGTCTTGACCCTTCCTACAGCCCTCGGGCGAGCCCCAGGAGCCTGAAACTTCGTTTTCAGATCGATACTGACATATAGCTCGGTGTTTGTGTGCGTGGCATGGCGTAGAGTCCAAACACGTTTTGACGTGGCCCCTTCCGGGCCCTTCATCGCGCACGAGGAGCAACAACGCAACAGAATGACAACAGACTGTCACCACGAGAATTGGATTCTGAGCGAGCTGATTGGCCATCAATGATGTGCACGGTTTCTGCCCGCGCGTTGCTAGGCGGCGCCCAATGGGGTTGCGGAGTGACAAGAAGTGCACGGCACAAGCACACAACGTTGCCAGCACTTCAACATGGCGAGCACGCACTGAAAAGGGGTATCCTCGCAAAGCACGCAACCAGACGAGTGGTTGCAAATATTAAAAGCCCATCGAGTGGCACTGTGACGCTCCCAACACCAGGCATCATGGCTGAGGGAACAACAACAGCTTAGCCGACAGTCAGGTGAGCGGCAAGGGCTTCACAACGGAGGGCACGTGCCCGCTAGAGCGAGCCGCGTCAAGGGCGAATCGGTCCACACCGGCAGAGTTGATGTCGGACAATTTCAGGTGTGCACATTTGAGCAGCTGAATTAGAGTGAGAACGTCGCTGCCCTGACAACTCCGGCAAAATCCCGTTCATTGTCAGGTTGATGCCTTGCAATAAGTCAAATGTGGCTGCAACCCTCGTCCCCAACTTTGCGATCCCAGCAAGGTCACTCGTGTCCATTATTGAGATCTGGCTTTCTGTCAGACGTTCATGCAAGGCCTTGCATGTGCTTGGTTGACCGCACATGTGACGCTTCGGGCTGACGCCGAAGTTTCCAGCCCTGCCACTGCTCGTGCCGTTTCGGGCGCCACAGCGCAGCTTTCTTGGCGTTTCTCGTCTGCGAAGTCATGCGACGCAAGGATCTTTCACCACCCCGTGTCGGCTCTCTGCTCGACTCAGGAGGCTGGAATCGACGTTCGGTGCCGGTGTCTGTCACCTCGTCATCGGGCCCCCCTGACACAGTGGTAGAAAAGGTCATTTTCTGCCGCCGGCCCGCTCATAGGGGGCGCGTGCTCCGTCGGACCCTGATTACACGCGCGCTCCCCCACTCCCAGATGGCTGAAATCGGGATTCTGTGGCTCTGTATGCCACATCGTCAGCTGGCCCCCCCCCTCACTGTCGCGGAAACGGCCATTTTCCGCTGTCGCTCCGCGCGTCGGGGGCGCACGCACAGGCGCTCCCTGCCGAGGAGCACCCCCCCCCAACGCCCACAACGCTAGAATCGGCATTTGGAGACGGCGTGTGCCACCTCGTCAGCTTGTCCCCCCGCCCACAGCCACAAAAATGGCGATTTTCTGCCGCCTCTCCGCGCGCCGGGGGGGCGCGCGCCCGCGCACTCTAAGTAGGGGCGCGCCCCATGAACCTAACTAGGGGCACGCCCCCCGACCCCCACAGCGCCAAAACCGGCATTCTGTGGCGGTGCGTGCCGCCTCGCCAGCTGGCCCCCCCGCCCACAGCCACAAAAATGGCGACTTTCTGCCGCCTCTCCGCGTGCCGGCGGGGCGCGCGTCCGCGCACCCTAAGTAGGGGCGCGCCCCCTGAACATAACTAGAGGCGCGCCCCCCGAACCTCAAGACGCCAGAATCGGCATTCTGTGGCGGTCCGTGCCGCCTCGTCAGCTGGCCCCCCCGCCCACAGCCACTAAAATGGCCATTTTCTGCCGCCGCCCCGCGCGTCGGGGGCAGCCATAACTCCGCACCCAATTTCGGGGCGCGTTTTCCTGTATTCTTGCGTAGCTTAGTCTGAGAAGGCTAGCAGAATGGTATGCGCTGTCCGGCACTGCGGCCACACCGACGTCCTCGTCCCATCCGCGCAACCGTCGTCGTCGTCACCACCCCCGCGACCGTGCACACCGCCACCACAGCGGTCATTGCACCACTCTCCGATCGCCGCCGGATTTATCCATCGTGTACACATGCATGCCTTCCTGTCGCCCTGATGTCCCACATCTGTTTCGTACCGTCATGCATCTCAGTCGTCGTGGTGTATCCTCTGTGTCCATGATCTGGTATGCTTGCTGTCCCCCTACTCCTGCGTACTTTCTTTGTTGCCGGCCTCGGTTATGCTCGTGTCTCCTCCTCCGGCCCTAGTGCTGCAATATTGTCTGTTCTCTTCACTCGCATGTATACCCACTGTGCCAGAGGCGAGCACTGACACGGCAACGCTTCATCTGGTGACGTCCTGGTGTCTATCTGCTCGTGTACGTCTTGTAGAAGTTTATGGCTCTACTCCTCCCTAAAGCGTTTGCCTCATTGTCTTTCTGTGCCGCTCGTCCATCCAGCGACCCGCACTTCTTGCTTCTTCTCCCCCACTGGCTGTTTTTTTTCTCAGATGTGTTTGTTCTTATGCTCGGCACTTGCTCCCTGTGCTCATCAATGTGCCGCTGTTCGTGCTGCTTCTTAATGCGTCGTGCCTTCTTACATTTTCGTCTTGGTATCCGTTGACACACAGCGCCCCGCATCTTCTCTACAGGAACCCTTTCTCTTTAACACGGTCAAGGTACTCTCCATAACCAGGCTCGGTCTGTTTGTGGTCTGCTTGCGTTGTGCAATTATGTTGCGTCGTCGGATCGCTTTGACTAACACACTCATCGAACTGTGCTTTTCTGTCATGGCTCCTGTGCACCCACCATCCTACTTGGTCCGCTGCCGTGGCGCCTGTTTTCTTCTTCCTCCTTTCTACTATCTGGAAGATGTTCTCCCTTTCCCCTCTTTCGGTGCCTTGCCCTGAGTGGGCTGTGCGTAGATAATATTCTGCCTGGCTTCTCCCTTTTATCTCCGTTGTCATTTTTGTGTCCAAATCCCCGACTCGTTGCTTCTCCACGTTGTTCTGTTGGGTGTCTTCCATCTGCACGTGTCTCATGGAAGTCCAGGTGCCACTTTTCAAACCGCCCAGCTCACCGTGCCTTTTCAAGACAATCAGAATGCGTCGCGCCCCAGTGCCTGTGCTGGTGTTGCAGCTTTAGTGCCGAACTGAGTTGTTCTGGCGCGCTCTCCAGCATGTTTCTGGCAATGTTTTGTCTTCAGGCTGTTTCGGGCGGTCATCGTTCTCTCGCGAAGCTCTTATGCTGCAGGTGCTTGCTGAAGTCGGCCTGAAGAGCTCAGGTCATTTCCAAGCGTGATTGGCGAAGCAGTGTGTACTGCGCTCTGTCCCTAGATGCTTTTTCTGTTCCACGGTGCGGTGCCTTGTTTCCTTCATGCACTTTGGACGTGAACAGTATAGCTATGGCCCGGCCTTGTCCCCCTGTGTCCGGAATTTCGCGCGTGTTACAATCGGTGAGGCAGACTTTACGGAAGCTCGAGACAGAGGATGGCCCCCCTGCAACACTACGGGGATGGCAGTTGGACAATTTGCACGCGGGCTACATGTCCAGGACAGAGTTTAAGTCACAAGCAATGAGTCTGGCACCAAAACACTTATAAATGAGTTCAGCAGGTGACTGCACAGAATTAATCAAGCAGCGTCGCGGATAAAGATGCCAATGAATGAGGCCAACACTTGGCCGCAGCCACCTTGTTCTCTTTGGGGGACCTTATACAGTGCACGTCCCCAAACTGTCATAGCTGCTCCACGGATGCGTCGGTTGCCTGTGGTAGGAAGTAAGCGACACAGTTCCTGACGCCTGTCGCCACCCTAGGACACAAGACGCAAACTACCAAGGCTTCAGCCGGCCAACCGCCTTGTCCAGGCCGGGCTAATCTCTGTACGGTGACTCTTGGATGGCAGAGAGGCAATAGACGCCGTGAGCACAGGCACCAGGCGCGCCGACATGGCTCGAGGGTGTGCTGAGCACCGCGTAAAACTGGAAATGGAGAACATGAAACAAAAAAGGAGTCAGAGTGCTGGAAGCAAGCGCAGTGCGTCCGCAGGAGCAAGATGGACACGCCCTCACCAACCTGTCTGTCGCAATGTGATGCACCACTACAGCTTCGACGTACATCAGTAGCGCCAACGCGGCTGTCTTACAGCGGAAGCTTGGCGAACCTGATTGCCAAACGCCTGGCAGCAGCCTGTATTTTCGAACGCCTCTAGGATCGTTGCGTAACAGAAGGTCCACGCTGGCCAGCGCGTGCATGGAGACGTACGGCACGCGTGCGGCCGCGGCTTTGAGCGGTAGAAGCACCACATTGTTCACCAGCCCGTTGCAACCCTCCTCTGGAAATGCACAACAGAGCTTCTTGAGATTTCCAGCGGCCCAGCTGAAGAAGAAACAAGGCGCAGTTCTGATCTCCTTCATGGAAACATTTATAGGCACCGCAGCCGGGAGAGGAATGCGCTGCGGCGGAGTCGACCTCCACCGCAAACAACGCCACCGATGCGTCGTGGTGGCCAGCTCTGGCGCTTCTAAGGGCAGCAGCCACCGAAATGTATGCGCAATGGCCGCCGCCGGCAGTGCCAGCGGACCAGCACGCAAAACGCGGGCGACTGGGCTGAGCCGCCCTATCCAGGTCCTGCAGATCGCCCGTTGACGAGCAGCGAGCGCACCACCACGCGACTGTATCGGGCCGCAGTCCTCAGCATGCGCATTCCACTCAGTCGTCACATGAGGCCGATCCTGTTCGGCCCGCACGCGTCATAATCGCCGTCAATCGCCGTCGAGCTTGTCAAAGACGCGCTACTGGTGTAATTGCCGGGACGAGCCCTCTGTTGAAACCTCTGAGAGCAGCAGGAACTGGTTTATTGGTTACGATTTCAGCACTTGCAACAGCCACGCCGGCTGCAGGTCCGGCTGCCGTCGATCCGAATCAGCCGCATCGGCAATCTGCAAACGACACACGCCCGAAGCGGAGTATTGCACGCGAGGCAACGTAGGCCCGCAGGAAACCGCCGGCTCCGCCCGAGACGAGCTCCAAATGACAGGGCGAAGCGGTGTCTTATCTTGCAAAATCTCCCAGCCTCGGTTGGACGGCCGTACAGCACCCAGTGGCTTTCGTATGGGTTTCCGTGGCGACGAACGCGCTGTTTTCCAGCTGCGGCGCCAGTGTTGAGTCGATATCTGAGGTCACGCAACCGCAGTGGCGACGGCGCGGTCTCAGGCGGGACTGAGACTAGCAAGAAACAAAATAGAACTGCCCAAACGTCCAACACACAGCCCGACATGGCGTGAGACAACAGCTGCATGGCGCGAAGCCGCCCTTGGCCACTACCGCGAGCCGCAGCCCCGCCTCGTCTTGTGCGTACCGCAGGCAGCTCAGTGAAGGCACGTCATTCAGCGGCTCCTCATGCAGCGCGGAGCACTCAGCCGCACAGCATGTGAGAAGCTCTGTTGCCATCGTTTCGATGTCCGCTGGAACGACCTTCCGACAAGGCTGGTGGGCCGGCGCGTTTTCTGGGGCTGGCACGGAACCCTGGTACTCGTATGTTTGACAGGGATGTCAGGGGCTCGTAATAGCTCCTTAGAGGCGTCACGGTGAGGTGGTCAGATTCGGAATCTTGGGAGGGTCCGGGGGAGTTTTCAGGTGGGATTGGGGTCGCGAGTGGGGGCCCCAGCGGGTTTACTCGGCTTTGGTGGCCTATTCCTATGCTATATGAGGGCTGAATGACGGCTGCATTGTGACGTTATCCTCCGTGTACGCTCCACACCTGACTGCACCTTTGCGGAAGCGGAGATCTCGAGCATGCGCGCCCGATCGGAACACACCCCCCCCCATCCTCGCTCCACTCGTCTCTCACCCTCCCCTTCACTCACCCGCTCACCTCTCGCCTTACCTACCGTCATACGTCCCCGCCGATGCCGGCTGCGGCTGGCAAGATTTCCGCTGACGCCCCCACCAGGGTGGTGTTGGCTGTGGCACTGCGTCCAATGGCCAACTCTCCTCTTGATCGGCAGCAGGGAAGCTGTAACCTCAGGGCTGAGTCACAGAGCACTACCTGGTCGGATAAAACCGCCGCAGATCGGCGGTCATCACTCCGCGAGGCACATCGTGAGGCGCACAGGTCAACACAGCCGCGTCGACGCCGACATGGGCGGTAGGGGGGGGCGCAGCATTTCGGAGGGTAGGCGCGGTGCTGCGGCCACTGTGGAAGAGGTTCTCTTCTCTTGGACGTCGAACGCATTTGAGGGTCGCGGCGGTTGGTGCTGGGTGTGCTTTAAAAACACTGGACACTACGGCGCTGCAGTGGTAGGGTGGCGTTGGGGTCTTGTGTACCAGCAGTGTGGAAATTATCGGTGCACAGATGAACGCAAAAGAATCTTCTTTGGGCCAGTCCCGTAGCAGCATATGTCTCAGTGCCCTCTGTAGTCCTCACCAGCAGAGAACTCAGTTTGGCGCTCACGTGCGAAAATCTGTCACTTGCACCAGCATCTGTTCCTTACGTCCAGGTGCCCCAAATTGTTGAAGCCAATGCCATTTATTCTCTCTGCCGTTTCTGGGTGCATCAAATGCGCTGTGAACCGTGTTATAGGTGCCTTATCGCACAAATCACTGCGTCATGTCTGTCCACGCCCCCCAAAACGACAAAACTGTTAACAACACATCTCGCTACCCGAACCCGCGTCCTCCTTCCGATCCTATGGAATCCGGTCCCTATACCCTCAGTCCAGCCTATCAGACACGCAGAGAGACCCTCATATCAATCTGGTAAAGACGTGGAAGCAAAATGATCGAGCGCAGGGCGTGGGCAGGCCGCCATGGGCAGTAGCAGCGAGCAGGGGGGAGTCAAAGGCAGATACTGGCGGAATGAAGTAGCAGCCCGCGAGAGACAAGCTGGTGCTCCGTGGCAGCGTCAATCGGCAGGTGGGGTCAGTACAGCGGGTGACGAGGGTGCAGAGGACAGCAGGGGTGGCAACCCAGCATGAGGGCATCCGGCCGCGACAGTCGCGGGAAAATGCAGCGAAAACGGGCTTACATGCCATCGAGCGTAAGACTGTGGCAGCCGCGGAAGGCGTTGAACAGGGAACTTTTAGGGTGTTCTCAACGCGTTTTCCAAAACCCAATATCATCCTGGTTGCCGCTTTTGAGCTCATAGCGGTGCGCACGCGTGTCGTGCGCATGGGTGCGCCCACGCGGCGCATGGGCTACGGGTTCACGTGTCTGGGCGCTTTCTGGAGTACCTACGATGACCGGCGAAGCATTCGCGAACGGAAAGGTTTGCCCAAAAACGATGTATCAGACGGTTGGTGATGAGTGCGCACGTTTTGCGACGGCACCAGGGCTCATACAGAGAGGCGTGCCCTGAAGAGGTGCCCTTCGGTGTGCACTCGCAAAACGTAGCGCGTGGAAGCGTACCAAAGGCGCCTTATCGCATCACTCTCTGCCGTACTTGGCGTCAGTCGAAGCGGGAGGGAGGTTGCAGTAGCGAGAGCAGGTGGATTGCGATGAAGGGGGACGCCGGGAACCAGAGCTCTAGCGGCTGCGGCCGAGAAGCGCGGGCAGTTGGAGAGCTGGCGATAGCGGCGCCAGCGCGCCTGACGAGAAACGAGGAGAACGGGGGGCTGCGGCCACTAACTGAGGAGGGGAATGCGCGGCGCCGGCGTAGGGGAGCCGAGAAAGCGGCTGCAGCGGCGGCGGCGCCGGTCGTCGCCGCCGCCAAGCACCTACGGCGTCAGCGAACAAGTATAAACTGGGAAAGTGGAGCCCTTGGCAGATTCAGTATTCTGGCAGCGGCTGTTGAGGAAGGGAGGCTGCAGCGAATGCATCAGGAGGCGAGAGCGTTGACGGAGCGCAGCTTCGTGGCGAGGTTGGGGGACAGCGCGAAGCGGAGAAGTGGAATTTAGACAATTGGAGGCCAGGGGGTGTGATAGTAGCTGTACTAGGGTGCTAGAACTCATCGGGGTGCATCGGGAGCAATGTTCAGGCGCGGGGGCGTCCAGAAGCGACAGGGGTGGCCAGCAGCAGCGCGAGCGGTGCAAAAACAGCTGAGGCAACAAACAGCACGTCAGGACGCCAAAAACCAGCGGAAGACTCTCCTGCCAGTCAATGGGGATAGCCGACAGCAGCGGGGGGGGTGCGCAGCGGGGGGTGGCGCCGAGCCGGGGAATGGAGGCGGGGGACAGCGGGGGGGCACCTAGCTGGTAACTTTTCGATAGGAATAGGGTGACGCAGTTGAGTCGCACAAGTGCGTCGCTCTTGGGAAATGGGGGGCTAACCACAGCTTCCCCCTCGCGTGAGACAGCATCGGGACATTACCAAATAAGATCCATTCGTCAAGGCAGCCGTCAACGTGAGAAACGTACGAATACCCGTCTTGTGGCACGGGTCCCCCTACATGACAGGTGTCTCTGTTTCACCTGACCCCACCTCGGAACATGGTGCGAATGGAGGATTCCCTGTTCGCGGCGCCAGTGTGCTAGAGTTAAGAGCAGTCTAGGTCGGCCCTGAGTTCTTGAAGCGCACATAGAAGACAGCGTCTCGATAGAAGCCCAACATGCACACGATGCGGAGAGGCTCATTTCCATGTCGTTGTGCACATGAAGATGCCCATGGGATACCACAACGTCTCTCCGGTTATCTGCCAACAGAGAAGAATCACAGAGAGTTGTGCGACAGACGCGGTCCACATGGCGACACCAAAACAGCTGCTGCCGTTTCATCAGAACGTGTGGCGCTGGCAGGGTTGTTTCCTCTGCATTCAAATCAGTCCAATGAACTACTCATAGCAGCGGCATGAGCGCAGCCTACTTTCTCTCCAATGAGTGAGTCCCCAGGTTTCAGTGATATGAGCACATTTTTCATTTTACTCAGGTAGGGGAGGCCACAATCAGGTCACTATCGAGCTTAAAGGATATCATGCAGGCTGCCGTAGCGGCCAGGCTCTTCGTGCTGCAATCCAACCGCGCGGATCGTCCGGCTACAGGATGTTCGACGACACTGCCCGCGGGCTGGTCGTGGCCTGGGTCCTGTTTGAAGGTGTGACCAAGACGGAGGCCGCTCGGCGACTACGCTGCAACCGCGATACCGTGACGGGGTGGATTAGCGCCTACATCGATTCGGGGGAGTGGTGGCCGGACCCTGTTATCCGAAACCGCCACGCCGACAACGTTCGCTTCGATTCTCACTTCCTGCGGGCAGTTGACGCCGTGGTGCGGTCGGACCCTGAGCAGTTCATTGGCGAAATAAAGGTCGTCTTTGAGTTCCTCTCTACACTTCCTGGATATCGAGACTCGTACAAGGCCTCCATTTCGACGCTTGAAAGGGTGCTGCCAGCGGTGAGCTTCTCCTACAAGCAGCTGTACCGCATGTGCCGGGAGCGAGATCCAGGTCGCCGCGAGGAGTTCGCCCGCATTCTGTTGACCAACCCCTCGCGGTGTATCGTTTCGGTAGACGAGACCCGCAAGGACGGAGGAGATCTTCGGCGACGCAAAGGACGCTGGCTAAGGGGTGAGCGGTACGAGTGCCTCTCCCGTAGCTGCAAGGGCATGCTTAGAACGTCTACGATGATGGCCGCTTGCTCTTAAACCGGGGTGCCACACGCGTTAACAACACGAACTCCACCTGCTCAAAACTCGGCTGATTGGGTCATCTTCCTCAACGGTCTTCTCCCAGTGATGAACCACTTCGTTCCAAGGCTCCCATGGGCAATGCAAGCGAGTCTCTGTGTTCTTCTTTCTGACAACGCTCCCGTTCATTTAGCAGCTGTTGACAACTTCATGCGGGCCTGTGGCGTGTTTTCTCTGCGACTACCACCCTACAGCCCCGAGTTCCAGCCCATAGAGAAGGTGTTCAGCGAATACTCCTTCGCTCTCAAGTCGGCCCACCACCACTACCCGGAGTCTGCCGATGCGTTCTTGCATGCTACTGCCATCTTTTCTTTAGTCGCTGATAGTATCGCGTCTCACTTTACACACTGTTTGATGGGAGCCGTCCGTAACGTGCCTGAGATATGTGGACCTGGGGGTGTGTTTGTCGATGCGTTTTCGACATTGCCCGTGGAGAGAGACTAAAACAATGTATTGCTAACCTCCAAAAAATGGCGGTTGCAGAGAGAAGGGAGGCAGAGCCGACGACAGGGCGTAGAAATGAAGTCGGATTGGCTGTTCGACAAGCCACGACCGAACTACTGGCTGAGAGTTG
>Ga0115030_1000862_pt1 | contig 13298 bp, 16 predicted proteins | sample SidtaG_4_FD_87174 | JGI IMG/M metagenome (GOLD analysis project Ga0115030, IMG submission 87174) | Marine algal microbial communities from Sidmouth, United Kingdom - Sidmouth_Male1 metaG | ecosystem: Host-associated > Algae > Red algae > Unclassified | place: Sidmouth, United Kingdom | collected... | reverse complement strand
GGGTGCGTGCGGGCGAGGGTTTGAAGCTCCAATGGGCGCTTCAGGGAGCTGATGGGGGGGGGGCGTGGAGGTGGCCCTAGCAAGGCCTAGGAAACGGAGTATAAACCACCATGCGCCCTGAAACTTAATCGTTCCAGGTAGTGTCACGTACATTCTCTGTATGCGGCCAGGTGAGTACTCTCGGTGCACCACGTGGCTATCCAGTAACCCGACACGTTTGTCGCTCAGGCACGTCTGCAATCTGGGTGTCACTGAGGTCTACGTTGCACGTCGTGGACGCAGTTCTCATCTATACTGTCAGAGTGCAGGGGTGCGCCGGGCTGTAAACCGCGCATATCGTTTCTCTCCTGCATTTGAAATTTTGCAGTGTGAAGGGGGGTCGAATATGGGCTAGTACACGCCTTTTTACCCTGTACTGGAGGCCTTTGGAGGCAACTTGGAACTTGCGGGTCCCGGCGCCAGTACAAAACAACAGCATGTGTCCCAAGTTCTCGACGATCCCCCCCCCCCTTCCCCCGTTTGCGCTGCTCAGATTAGTCCGACGGGCAGCCGTTCCGGAGATACAGAGCTTCGAAGAAAGAGAAAAAGTGCCTGCAGGCTGTCAGAATCGGCTACTTTTTCAGAGAGAGAAAAATCTGTTCTCTTTTCTGAGGCACCGCTACACCAAAGATGCAACTTCTTTGGACTTGTCATGCGGCTGAGATAAAGGGTCAACAACTCTGGTATTGCGTCGAAGGATGGGCGGCCCGCCTCGTATCCAGGGTCGATACGCGCTATTGGTGCGCTGTTGTAACGGAAGCGCATCCCAGGCCCTCGCGCTGTGCTGCCCGCCAGAGCTTTTGGTAAAAGCACGTGCATGCACTCATACTGGATGCCCTCACGCCGTGCTTCGCGCTGCAGACGTTTACAAATCATGTGGCTAGGCAAACCACTTCGGTGAGCGGAAATGCAGGAGTTTCATTTTGACACCCTCCCACTGCACAGCTCCGCGACCTGAATGAAGTTGATCCGGATGTGCATGCAGGTCCCTAGAACGTTTGCTGGCGGAATGCGTCGAAACTCTGGCGCATCCCGCAATCCATTTATTTGTCAATGTAGCCCATGTGCGCCCCCGAATGCAATCCAACTGCGCTTACTACGAGTCATTATCACTGTAACGCAGACGCTCGTTTCGACGGCCTCCCGCTGCGCCGCTCCCCGATCTGGATGGATTTGATCCGGGCGAGCATCCAAGTCCTTGGAAGTATTGTTGTCAAAATGGCCTGAACATCTGGGCCGTAGCGCTCTCCATTTGTTTGCCCATGAAGCCCGTGTGAGAAACCCGATCGCGGTGGTCCCATTGGTGAGCTGCTCAGACATTCATACAGACACAAGTCGCCCACGACGAGCTTTATTGCTGCCTTCTGAAGTTTGGCCGATGCTGTCGATGTCAAGAAGGATGATCAACTGTGCAAATCTGTGTCTCAGCCTTACATTTGGCCAGATAATGTGGATCCGCAAATTGGCAGTTAACCGAGACTCTGTCTTGTCTTCGACCACATCGGCAAAATTTGGGAAGACAGCAGTATATAAAGGGAAGCCAAGGCGCGTTGGGATTTTGAGAGGCGACGGTAGCGTGGAATGTGGGATGCAAATGGATCATAAATCCTATACTGTATGTGCTGGAGATTTACAATCACCTGAGATTTCGCTACTGTTGAAACGGGGCCAGTATTATTTTACTCGATACGCAGCCGTTGATTCCGTTGCGCTGGGCACTTGACAGGGATGTGCCATCGACGCTGCCGCGCCACGCATGACGGCCATTGTCAGATAGGACCACTATCTGCGTCGAGGCCCCGCCAATGGGCGTCGAGGCCAATCGGCAATCGAAATCGGTTATCGGTAGCCCCGCCCGAGGGGCCTTGCTTGGCCGATCCAGACCCCGGGTTCGATCGCCTTACAGCTGTGACTGGAAGGAGTTTCATCGAAGGCGTGATGAGGTGCGAATCATGTGGCTGCGCGTAACCGTTGCCCAGACGCGTTCTGGATCGGCACTTGCGCCAGAGCAGCTGTCGAGTCCGACTGCCGCCTCTGGCACCCGCCGCCGGCAGCGGCGCCTTGGGCCTTGGCTCGGACTGACGCTCCCGGACGGGAACTACCGGGGCGGCGGAGACCTTTGGGGCTGCGCATCGGGTGGCGACGGCCCACCGCCACGAAAAAAGAAAACAAGCAGAGCGTGGGAGGTGCCTGATATCTGAGACTTGGGGGCCGAGGAATGGACTCTGCAGGGGAAAGCTGCTGTGGCTGCAGTCGCAGTCTCCAGCAGTTGCTCAAGCACCGCGCAGAGGGGGACACTGGTCGAGCTCCGAGGCGTGTACTGGTCAAGCCAAGCGCCCTGACTGGTAGCAGAGCTGTGCCCGCGAAGTCGACAGACTACAGGGAGACGGAAGGTGTGAAAAGAAAACAAGCAGCAGCAGCAAAACGAAGTGAGCTACACCTACAAAAAAACAGTATTGACGAGGAAACGCATGGCACGGTGCTCGTGGACTGCACGATGGAGGCTGGGCGGCTCCGCGTCGATCCCTTGCGAGCGAGCAAGTGGTCAAAGTCGGGCACGAAGTGCACGAGGCGCTTGACGTGCGCTAATGGCACCTCACGGACGGCAACTTCCGCGCTTTTCTCATGGAGGGACCAGCACAGACGTTGAAAGCACCTGGCGCTCAAGGGGAAACCCGGCTCGGCTTCAACGGGCGCCCACGCTCGGACGTATGCGTAGGCACCGTCTGGATGTCGTACGATGGCACGGACCTCACCAATGCAGAACTGCGCACTGTCCTTGCTGCCAGCACCAGCTAACCCACCTCGGTCTCGACGAATGAGCCCTCGGTGGGCGCCCTCTTGCTGCAAGAGCCTTTCGCTTCACCATTGACGCTTGTAACGTCGCCGCTGCCCACCCGATAGAGTACCGCGTCGTACCAGGGAGCGCCGAGAAAGCTAGGGTTGGATCTCTGCTGCTGGAGGACATGCGCGCCGCATTCAATCTTTGAGGTCATGGTCACCAACAATACGACGGGAACCTTGGAAAGCAGCGGAAGATCTGGCAGTTCGGTGGTCATTGCCGTTCCGAGAAGGCTGGTGAGCGCCGCCATTGACGTCTTGGTACGTCGCCTGCTTGGCGGCGCCGCAAGAAAAAACCGCAGGCATCATCCCACTTGACGTGTTTGAGGCGGGCGATCCGCCCGATTCCACCACCGGCGACACCGCAGGCGACGATACGGACCTCGGCAGTGCCTCCCCGGTGGAACTGGAGGAGACGACCGGCGCTGGTGGAAAGACAGTCGATGACCTGAGCGCGGGCGCCATCGCGCCGCCCCCGGCAGCGGCCTCGTTGAAGTTCAAGACCGCCCGTGTCCTCTGAGAGCGCCTCACGAGGCGCTCTGTGAAATTTGAATGGCCCTTCTTGGTGCAGTTGTAAAACCCATTGTCCATCTGGTGCTTCGTCTCGTTGCCCGCCGTGCTGCCATTTCGCAGGTTTCCTTGCATGCGAATCGCCCCGAGCACGTGCCTCAACAGCTTGTGCATCTTGGTTCTGTACATTTGGCCGAGGATTGGGTTGACAAAATCGGTCACAAGCATGGAGGCCTTCTTGGAAAAGGATTCTGCCCGGGATTGTGTCGTGGGCGAGGCGGAGGAAGCGCCGACATGGTTGCTAATTCTCCCATAGAGCATTGCGTACTTAGCAAACGTCAGTGTCACCACCGCGACCATCGGTGTGTCGCCGAAGGCAGCGTGATACGCGTCCCAGTCGCCAACGTAGCTGGCGCTGAGGCCCTCCCCTTCTTCTTCGACAACGTGGTCGGCAGCGCTTGCCGCCCCGCACGCCGCCGAGCACACAACCGAGGCCACCGTTTCGCCCGTCGCCTCGCCCACCGACGCGCCTGCTGCCGCAGCCGCTCCCTCACTGGCCGCCTTGACTGCCTCGGGACCATCAGCCGCCTACTACGCGGCACCACCCGCTTCGATCACCACTGCACCTGCCTCCGCGACCGCCTCCGCGGCTGCCACCGTGCTGGCCACAGCGGTTGCCGCCACCTGAGCGTCCCCAGTATCGTGGGTCTCCGCCCTGGGCTCCGAGGCGGACGCACAGACTGCCATGTGCACCGGCATCAGGCTAAAGAGACAAATGACAAAGAAGGGAAGCATTTCCACGCCCGCGCGCTGTTGCGCTCCCGTGAATGCGACCTGTGCCTCATCGGGGCCAACAAAGTACCTGTCGGAAAAAGCAGCGCGTCACGTGCATTAGAAAAGTGAAGCATTCGACCGGATCACAAGATATGGAAAAAAGAAGCCGAGGTGAAACAAGAACACTGCAGTGAGTCAGAATCCATTCAAAGCGCTGGGAAATGGCTGGAGCCGCTGCAAGCGCATTGGAATGGATGGATGCGGCTAGAAAACAAAACAGGGGAAACCATAACTCACCCTGGTGCCGTGGCTCGAGCGAGGCTACGCTTCCCCAGAGAGTCGAGTCGTCGCCGGGCTGCCCTCACGGCGGTGATAACGCTCTTGTGCAAAGGCCTGTTTCCCTAACACATGTACGGGTAAACGAATACCAAGCGCCCGGAAAGCATCAGGGTAACGCCGAGGTCTAGTACCTGAGCGTTGCAAAGACGAAGAAGAGTAGCACCAGGATTGGTCATAAAAAGCTATCTGGCGAACGGGCGAAGTCGAGTCAGAGTCCAGGTCCATAGGAAACGCGTGCACGAAGCTAGCACAACTTTGCTGCCCAACAGAAAAGAAACCAAAACTACGGTTCCCCGAGTACCTTAACGAAGCAAAAAGACACAAAAACTGGTGGAAAGAAAGCTCAGAAACGTATGTGAAGGAGTTGAAAGCCAACCATTTTGCAGAGCATGTGGGGAGCGGTACAGAGACCGGACATGGCGGCCAACGCAGGCACGGCGCTGTGGAGAATGTGGCGCGCTTAAAGCACCAGGCCGCGCGGTTCCTCGCGGTGGTACCGCGCGTGCGCCGCCGACTCGCTGTGGTCTTTTAATGAGTTGATGGCGTCGCCGTCTGCCGTGTCAAGAGCATCAGTCGGCACCATGTCGGAGGCCACCACGGAGCTTTAAGAGCCAGGGCGGTGGAAGGAGCCCGTCTTCAGGCGTAGGACCGCCCGCTCCTCGCGCTGGTCGCATACGTAAGGCAGGATGCGCAAAAAAGCCAACACTTTCCCGCATGCCCCGCCATCAATCTTCACGCCTGCGTGGCTGGCTTGGATTGCCGTGCGAAAAGCCATGTATAGAACCCGCTGCAAAACGCCACCCCGCCGTTGCTTGCCGCGCTTGTCCGCGCTCGTCTCCTTCAGCCTCTGAAAGATCGGGAAGTACACGACTGAAAACCACTCAGCATCTCCCGCCTCGATGTTGACGAGGCATGCTCGAACGGGATAACGTTTGTGTGCTGCCAGCAGGGGGGAACAAAAAGCGAGCCCGAAACGCAAACACGAGACGCGAGGAAGGTAAAACAAGATTAACATCTGGCACCCGGCCGCGGAACCACGAGCCCGCCGACTCCCACGTTCCTCCCGGGCAGCAGCCTTTCCCCTATTCAGATGGGCGCCCTAGCATCCCATAAGTCATACCTCCTGATTATGAAAAACTGGTGCTGTCCGAAAAGACGCGCAGACGAAGCACACTGCTTTAGCACAGCCGATCGCAACCACGCGCCTCGCATGACCTAAACGCGTCCCCATCCATCGAGGTCTCGTGGCGGTCAGAGGGCGGCGCGGGGCCGTCGTCACCTGACCAGAGCTTTACGACCCGCCGCCCATCCAATAAGGCCATCACCACGTGCAGGAACGGCCGAACGTACGCGTTGTACGTCTCTTCTTCTTCCGTGACGGCACCTTGCGCCGCCCCTCGGACGGGACAGCGGCATCCAGGTCGTGAACAATCGCCTGTTTGAACGATATCAACGTCGGGAAGGTCTTGGTGACCGGCGTGGACGCGCCCGTCGCCGCGGCGGCCTCGATCGAGCTGATCATGGTGTAAATCCTCTCCTGCGCTGCCACCTGCACCTCCTTGCGGGTCGCGCGTAACACAAAGAGTTGCAGCTCACGCAGCTTGGGCGAGTGTAATGCCGACGCGTGCGGCTTTGTGAAACCGCACGAGCGGCTATGACCTTTTGTTGTCTTGCAGGTCCTCGAAGAATCCCCGCGCGTGCGCCGACACAGACGTACGGTTGTACTACGTGGGTCCTGACCGGGCCGGTGAAGCCGCAGACGTGCGCTTGCGGGAGTAGATGGCCACCGGCGCAGCCGTCTCCGAGGTCACCCCCTTGATGATGACTCGGCTCGTGGCGACAGGTGGAGCGATAGCTGGGTCCATTTTGCTGCCAGAGCCGTCGCCCTCGGGGTCGTCATCATCCACCCATGCCGGCGGTGGCTGAGGTGGGGGCGGTAGAGGTGGCGGCGGCGGCGGTTGTGAAGAGGGTGGCGGTGGCGAGTCGCCGCAACTGGACACGGACGCAAGAGCCTCACCCGGCGCGCGACCCGACGTGCAGCTCGACGTGCCGCCACCCGAAACCGGCAGCCTGAGACGGCGGCGGAGCGAGGGCGTGGTCAGGATGACCCCGTGTTGGGACTGGCTGTGCTACCGCAGGCCACGCAGGTGCTGCCCCATCCACGGGCAGATCAAACATGCCAGCTCATTGTTCGAGAAAGTCTCGTCCGACATGGCCGCGATAACGTGCGCGGCTGGGCGCAGCGGACCCAGCGCGTTTCCACTGCCGAGGCGGGGAGACGGAGTGACAGCGTGCACAAGTGCGCGGTCACGCTGGGACTGGCAGGCGGGCGGAACGACCGACTGGTCAACGAAGGGGGATGTGAGAGAAGGGCAGGCGGGAGTGGGAGCGATGATGGTGGGCCGGCGGCAGGCAGCTAGCTCTCACCAGCCACCCGATCAAAGCGCCAAGAAACGATCCACACCGCCGAGGCACCGCGTTACGCGCAGCCCAGCAGAGGCTCACGGATGTTGGCGGAGACAGCACACCGAGACCTTGTTGGGACAAGTTGGAGGAGTTGCGAAGGACCGGGGACCGCAGTAAACCGCACCAGCAGATGGGGGTTCCTGCCAAGCCAGCGTCGTGGGTGCCCGCTGGGCTCCTCAAGCGATAATACGATCATGGTGGCCGCAACCCACACGTACGGGTGCCGTGGTGCGGATGGGGCTGCCAACCGCGAGTCGGTGCCGCCACCCATGGCGACCCCTCATGACAAGAGCCACGCGAAAAGGCTTGGTGGTGCCCCCCCCCGCACGTCGCAAACAAAAGCACAGTACGGTGGCCAAAGCCGTTGCGCCGAGCTCGATCAACGTCTCAGGAGGGTGGCGGTGGCGGTGGGGGTGGCAGCGGCAATCGGAGCTGTCGATCGCACCGGCTGTTTGTCGATACCTAATTTATCCTAATTCAAGTGACGTCGCAGAGAGTACACTGAAGGTGGCGTGTAATTCTACCCCACCTTCAAGCGGCTCTAAAGGGCATTCACATGAGCAAGGGCGCTTTTCCCTCGATCAAATTTTCAGTTTCAGCGAGGAGCGGTGACTCAAATTCCGACAAGTCAGCGCTGCTACACCCGACTTGGACTCTCTCGTTGGTGTGGCGCTCCGAAACCGCCACCCTCCCCACGCCGCGACCGGCACGCCAAGCCGTTGCCCCCCGCTGCACGTGACCGTTCCGCGACGCTGGCTATGGCGGTGCCGGCGACGGGGGCAGTGGGCGTTGTAGCTGCCATTACCCCGCAAGCTGTTCCGGCCCCGTCTTTTGTCGTCAGGCAGAGGGCAGAGGAGCGGTAGCAGCTGCGGTAGGTGTCGGGCCGACGGCTGACCCAAGTTCCCGCCACCGCACCAACACGTGGAAAAGTACGTGTGTCGCGCGGTCGCGTATTGCAGCGCTCGCTCCTGTCTGTCTCGGGGGGGGCAACACACACTCACACACTGCCGCATTTCCGCTTTGCTGTACTCGGCTGGCTTCCGTGCGGGTGTTATTCCTGCACTCGTTTTCTCTGTTGGAAGGTTTCCTTGCCACGATCGGGGAATCGCGGCCAGGACCTCGCACGCGCCGTGGGCGCAGGGGAGCAACAGTCAGCGCGACGGAAAGTGGTTGAGGGCCTCGTGGGTGACGCACAGGGGATGGAGGGCTGCCTGGACGGCCGGTTTCTACTCTTGCAATCACACGTTGTCGTACAGGTGAGGCGGGGTGGTCCTCGCCACGCGAATACAAAGTCTGGCGGAGCCTCCCGGTTTAACCTGGCTGTGCTGGCCATCACGTCAATTCGAATCCCGCTCGCCGGTTACCCTCGACCCCGGCTCCTCCTTTTTTCTCGCCGACGAAACAGTCGCTCACTTCTGTTCCCACTCCCACTCCACTCCATCCTTGACGTGGCCGGGGCCGCATCGGGCCGCGGCCTCGGCGCGTCCCGCGTCCCCCCCTCCCCGGAAAGACCCATCGCTGTGCCACCCACGGCGGAGAACCGCCAAGCCAAAGACGAGATGTGTGTCGACGCTGCCACGGCGGAGGCCCAGGCCGCGGCGCAGGCGGTCCTCTTGAGTGGCGTCGTCGCACCGGTCGTCGCGCCTGTCGTCGCGTCGATCCGTACATCGCCGGGCCCGCGCGAGGCGGTACGCCTGACGGCAGCCGTCGGCGGTTTACAGCAGACGCTGTCGCCATCCGAGCACGCTCTCAATATCGGGGCGGGTCTGTCATCGGCGGTCGTCTCGGTCACCGCTACCCCGCCCTCGGCCGGCGCCGCTGCTGCTTCCACTCTCACGCCCGCCTCGTTGGTCGTCGGGGCGTCGATCCGCCAGCCGCGTCTGTTGCCGACCCGCAGCAGCCGTAAGGGCAAGGGACCGGCCCGCCCGGTCGCTTCGGCCTTCAAGCCTCCGGCCCATCCGCCTCGCGCCACCTCCAGAAAGCCTGGAAGCTCAGCTCCTGCAGCGACTGTGGCGGGCGAACGCCCGCCGGCAGCGAAAGCCACGGTGCCGGACATCTAGCACGTCCTCGCCCACCTGAGCGTTCTGTCTATGGAGGCCAGCGACCTGAACGAAGACTTTTCGGCGATGCGTGGCTTAATGTACACGCATTGGCTGGTGGTGGCCGAGGTGCGCGAGACGGCTGCGATGTTTTCCGACACGCTCGACTCCAAAATCAGCGATATGACCTGCCGCGCGACGACTGGCGGCACCGGCAGCCAGCCCAAAATCGACACCAACGAGGAATGAGGCATAGAGGGCGACAAGCGGATGGATTCAGTGCGGGTCGAGCTGCGAAACATCATCATCGGCCAGCTCTCCAGCGCCACATCTTCGGAGCCTCTCTACTAGAGCTCCGACGGCTACCGCGCCTCAATCCTCGAGGCGGTCAACCCGGTGCTCTCACTCGGAGAGCAGGTCAGCCAGGCGTCGTGAAAGTCGCCTTTGGCGGTCGGCGGGGCCCCCGTTCGCCCAGCGTCTTCGAGCCGGCGACTGCAGGGTGGCCGGTGGCCTATGGAAATCTGGCTACAACCGTGTGCGTCACCCTGAGGACACCTCAAATCACCGCCACGGCTCGGGACGGCGTGGTCGCGGAGGCGTGAAAGCTGACGCCGTCGTTTTCCGGCACCGCGCCTTTTCCCGAGGTTAGCGTTACGACGGTGGCCGGGTGCTGGGTGGGCGCGGGTAAGTGTTCCGCAGCGTTTGGCGGCACGCAGCCCCAGCTCATGAACGGCACGGCGTCTCGGGGGCGGCTGGTGCCAAGATGGCCGTTGCGGGGAGCGTCGCTGCGCCCGTGTCGAATGAAAATGCGCCGCGGGTGACGGAGGTCGCGGATGTGTTACAGCAGGTGCTGGCCGTCGGCGGCACTCCGACCCCGCCCAAGGTCCCCCAGGAAATGAGGGAGGGATCAGTGGCGGCGGTAGGTCTTCTGGTGTTCGCTGTTGGTGTCGCCTGCCTAACAGGCGCTCTGACTTCGCGAGCTTCTGGCGTACCTCAGCACTGACGAGCACAAAACTTACTGTACGTACCAGTCTCCGCAAGACGAATGATGCATTCTCCTGCGAGTGTCCCATCCATGTCGCCGTTCTCGCGTCAACTGCATTTCTGCTTGCTGTACCGAAATGAGCGAGCCACACCACGAGAGGTACGCACCTGCTGGCATATTCCTGACTAGGAGGTTTCCGTCGCTACCCGCATCCTCATCGTGACAGATTACTCACACCAAGAATCACCACTCGCCGCTGGCATTCCGTCTTCTCCGTGACCGTGACCTTGCCGATAAACGTCTCCAAACATGGGAGACCCAACGCTTATCGGATATACTCGAATAGATGAATCGCCAGAGGATACGATATAATCGGCCGCTTGAGCTGTCTGGTGGATTATTGTACGCTCGGACAAAAAAGCATACTCAGATCCGAATATGTCGTCGAGACCCATATTCCGGATTATTATGGATGTAATGCCTGTATATAATCCTCTGATATTTATCCGTGACAACCCGTGGTCCTTACCTCAGATCAGCCCCTCTTGACCTGAGATTTTCCAATTTTGCGGGGTAGAACTCCGGTGGAATTTTATCTCTGGTCGAGATCAGATCTCGGTCCGGCTTTCGCTCAGATTGCAGAAACTTCCGCAAGGTTCCTGGTCCTTCCAGAGGGCTGGATTCGGGAAGGCTCTTGTCTCCTTCGCTGTGTCAGGCCCGTCCAGGGGACGCGATCGGGTACTCATCACCCTACGTCACCCCAGAGGGGTCGCTTCTGGTGTGTCCCTTGAGCTCCCTGGCCACTTACCGAAGGGGCGTGTTCCACGCTATCCCCCTAGGGGGGTGCTGCGCGGTTGTTCGCGGGCTGTCCCCGGATGATGCCGGGGTCGGTGTCACCACTGACAGGAAGTTGCCCCTACAGTCCGGCATGCACTCCAGGGAGCAGCTGCGCAGGAGCCGCGGGAAACCAGGTTTAGGGGGGCAACACCCGTCGAGCGATGTGGCCGTGAGTTGTAGGCCAGCGCCCCACGGAAATGAGGGCGTCCCAGGTGTCCTCGTGATCTTAGATGTAGTGCATGAACATTAACACTAGCGTCTTTGAGAAGCGGTCGCTATGTTCGATGGTGTGCGTGTGATACGTGGTTGCGTTAAGCCGTCGGATGCCCATCAGACAGTCGCATTACGCGGCCCGATCCACGCCCCTTCGCTGCCCAGGAGGTCTATGAGGCGCCGAGAGACGTTGATGACGGGTCACGCCCCGGCTCGGACAGGCGGCGCTGTCCTTGCTGGTTGGAATCTTCATTGGTTGTGGGTCGCTTGCATATGGATGTCAATTGCATGAATTATCTGTTTTGCAGTAGGGGGGTCCACAGGTATGCATCCCCAGTTCGCCCCATGGGGAGGCTGCTTTGCGGTATTCGGGGCCACTTGGGCCCGCTTGCTCGGACAGATTAAGGGGACAGCGGGGCGCCCGTGGCCCGGCTTCCCCACAAAACATACATCTGCTTTCTCACCTCCCTCCTCCTTCCTAGCGCCTTTGGGTGTTTTCCTAGGTGACCGTGTCGCCGGAAGAGAGTAGCGCAAGGGTGTGCGGGCGGGTTCCCTCTGCTGGGCAGGTGCCCTTATCTTTGTCTGTGAGCTGCGCTGACACCGCGCTTTATGCGACAAGTTGGTGGAGCAGCAGGGGATTTTCTGGCTGCAATCTGTTGCCGGTACGCGCGTACCGGGTGATCGTCCACCTGTAACGGGTGAGCTCTCGTGTGCGTGGCCTTGTCCGGACGGGATTACAATCCCCCGACTCGTGTCGGGATGCCGACCTTGTACCTCGTCGCCACCCCTTCTTTCTTGCTCGTACGTAGCGACCGGTTCGCCTGGTCGTTGAGCAGCCGAGCCAACTATGCCGACCCCGACGTCCTCTCCGGGGGAGACGTGGCCCGGGCGTTCGTCGATGGACACGCCCCCGGCTTCGGCTGGGGCTGGGATACCTGTTTCCTCGGGTCGTCTTCCACCCCTGCCGACGCCGGCTGATGTGGCTCGGCGTAGTGGATCCTCCCAGGTGACAGCAACTGTCGAGACCGAGATGCTGAGACCCGCGGTGGCGGGCACCGGCACGTCCAAGGGCGAGCAGGAGTGGACCCCGACTCTCACTAGCCTGGGTCCACGTGATGCGATCGGTGTCCCTCCTGAATTCTGCTCCTGTCCGGCCGTTCTCTGCTTCCAGGAATCCCTTCACGAGGAGATGTGGGCGGACATGGCCAGAGCGGTCAAGACGCTGACCGCGGTGCGAACGCCCGGAATGCTGGCTTCCCCATTCGCAAGAATGACGTCGTCTGTGACCCGCGTTGGGACGGGTGGAGGCGGAGGTGACGAAGGGGAACCGGACGAGAGTACCTGTGGGGAGACTGGCCGGGACCAAAGGACGCGCCGGAGCCGGCGCAGCCATCGGTGCCGTCGCCCCCGGCCTTCCTCGAGTGACTCATGCTCGCGAAGTGACGGGGAGACGGTACGTCGGGTACTTCTCGATTTTCGGATCCTTGCCCACAAGGTCGGGGACAACCTGCTCAACACGTTGACCAACTGGCACTCCTACCGTCTGGACAACAAGAACCGGACCTTCACGAGCGCGATCGTGGGCGGTTGCGCCATCGCGCTTCTTTGGTTACTTTCAGGCGCATTGGTGGAGACACAGTGTGGTGCCCCATCGAAACCGCAGCCTACGCCTTGGAATGGCAGATCAGGCGTCTGGCGACACACGTTTTCGGTTCGGATGGCATTTCCAACGGCTAAGACAACGAGAATGAAGCTCACACGGCCACGTCCAAAGCTTGTGTATCACCGTAATCATGCAATGTCACGAACTGAGGAGGGGCCTCGCCCCCGGTGCGCTCAGGCGAGATGAATGTCAGCAAGGGATGGTAAGGAAAGCAGCGGACCAGCCTCATCGTCCGAGGTTGATCTAGACGCCAGGCTTTGTGCAGATTGCCAGCACGTCTGCCACGCAAATCTGCAACTGATTGGCTCGCACCTCTCGGCCGTGCAAGGCTTCCCAAGGACTCCTACAGGGCCAGAAAGGGTTGGGCGTGGCGTTCAAGAGCGGGAACTGTGCCTCGCCGGACGTCCCTCAGCTCCTCGCGAACGGTTTCTTTCCCCAGTCCCTGGCCTTCGACCTCCCCCCCATCCTGCTCCACCTCCGTCGATCCCCTCCTTCCCCCCCCCCCCCCCCCCCCCCCCCCCCCCCCCCCCCCCCCCCCCCCCCCCCCCCCCCCCCCCCCCCCCCCCCCCCCCCCCCCCCCCCCCCCCCCCCC
>Ga0115030_1000861_pt1 | contig 13312 bp, 9 predicted proteins | sample SidtaG_4_FD_87174 | JGI IMG/M metagenome (GOLD analysis project Ga0115030, IMG submission 87174) | Marine algal microbial communities from Sidmouth, United Kingdom - Sidmouth_Male1 metaG | ecosystem: Host-associated > Algae > Red algae > Unclassified | place: Sidmouth, United Kingdom | collected... | reverse complement strand
CCCCCCCCTCTCTTCCTGACCAGCCTCAGCTCCAAGGATGAAAGGCATTGACAAAGTACCGCATAGCAAGCACATCAGCCCGTGGAGAGTTGTAGCCCGCTGGAGCGGCTTGTAGCCCCTTTCTCGCTGCCAAGTCCTTGAAGTCAGGGACAATGTGGACGAGACGCCGAACCATGCTCAAAGGCACGCCGCGAATGACCCCTCCTTGTGTCGCTGCCGAGCCGGCCCACTTCAGCCGGTCGCACTCTCTGACGTCAAAAGGGCATCCCGGCTCGGCTGGGATGGGGTCAAACTCGCACACCACGGCGTAGTCGTCCTCCCTGCACCGGACCAATGCCCGCACCTCGCCGATGTGCAGCTCCTCGCGTTGATCGACACATCGCGTATTGGTGCCGTCGACCGTGTTGGCCTCGCCGTCCTTGTCCTCGTGCTCGACCGCCACGCCCGTCTTCACCGCGTACATAATGCAATCATACCAGGGCTTGCTCGTGCGAAACTGGGGCGACGCTCTGACGAGCTGTTTGGTGCGATAACCGCAGTCGAACACGGCCGACAGCTCAACAGTGGTCAAGATCGGCAGTGTGTCCTCGGGGCGCAACTTGAAAAGCTGCCCAACGAGACCGAGTCCAGGCCGCTTTGATAGCGTGCTGATCGAGACGCGCTTCAGGTTGCCAGCTGACCGCCGCTGTGCAGCGGCAGGGTGCGTAACGGCACCCGTGGTCCCTACGGCGCGACCCGTCGCCAGGGACGACGTGTTTCCCGCCGCCATGCCACCCGTCCACGCCGCGCCGCCGCCCGTCGGTGCCCCGACGTTGTCGCCCGTCGGTGCCGTGCGGTCGGCCTCCGTCGCTGCCGCGCGGTCGCCTTCCGTCGCCGTCGCGCGGTTGTCGCCCGTCGTGGCCGCGCCGTCGTCACCCGTCGCCGCCGCGCCGGCGTCGCTCGTCGCCGCCGCGCGGTCGCCTTCCGTCGCCGTCGCGCGGTTGTCGCCCGTCATGGCCGCGCCGTCGTCGCCCGTCGCCGCCGCGCCGGCGTCGCTCGTCGCCACTGGGACGTTGTCGCCCGTCGACGCTCCCGACTCCGGGGCCCCGCCGCTTCCCGTCGGCGCCGACCCGACGCTCCCCGTGCGCTCGCCACTGGCACCCGTCGTAGGCACCGCGTCGGTGCCCGTCCTGGACATTGGCTCGACGATGGGGCAGCAGAGGAGCGCATGAGCGTCCGCGCCGTCGTGTCCGCGCACAACCTCGCGGGCACCTTGGGCTTGGCGTACCAGCTGCTCAGTGAATGTTGCAATCTCCATGTTGGTGCGGCGGTAAAACTTCTTGTCGGACTTGTGAGCGGCCTCGTTGTTGCTGGTGTTGGCGTTACTTAGGTTCCCGTGGTAGCGAATGGACTCCATGAGGTGGGCAAGCAGCTTATGCACTTTGCTGGTGTGCACATATCCGAGGATGGGCGTCATAATGTTGAGCACAAAGTTGGAGGCCTGCTCTTGGATGGACTGTCCCTCCTCCAGCGTCATGGGTGCGGGCTTGGCAGACGTCGTCCACCCGGAAATCCGGGCGTACAGGGACGCATACTCAGCGAACATGATGGTGACGGCGTCCTCGATGGGAGTGTCGCCGAAGGCGGCCCGGTACACGTCCCAATCGAACTTGAAGCCCGCCGGGAGCTCCTCGTCATCATCCACGTCGTTGCCACCGAACAAGGCCCCGCCCGTAGCGTCCGCTTTGGCGGCCTGAGCACCCGATGATTTGTTTCGAGCCGCCTGGGAGCGCGCCAAGGTGCCTTTTCGACGGCGACCCCGCGATGGGGGGGCGCCACTACCGGCTGTCGCTGCACCTTCGGCAGCTGCTGCCTGCGAGCTCTTGGCAGGGCGCGGCCGGCCGCGGCCGAAGATCCCCGCAACGGCATACGGTAGGACGTACACCCCAGCCCGCTGGTCAGCCCCTGTGAATGTGGCCTGCTTGTCTCGGGCATGTGCCATGTACCTGCGCAGGTGATGTGATTAATGATGGCAAGGGGATCCGAGAATTGCGTGTAGTGTCACACAGCGACCGTTAGAGATTCCTGCGCCCAGACACAGGGCACGCACACATACAGCAGGTGATACAAGAGAAAATGAGAACGCTTGGAAGCAGACGGAGGGTCCAAAATTGCAAAAGGACAGACATACCCTGGTCCAGGTACGTTGCTCGCCCTGCTGCGACGACCCATGAACTCAATGCGCTTGTTAGCGACCCGAAGGGTTGCGGCAATGGTCTCGCAGAGAGGATAGAAGCCCTCGCAAATGTGGGGGAAGACACGCACCAGGCGGTGCACCAACATCCTAGTGACCCCCATATCCAACACCTGTAGCATCAAGCATGGCACGAGGGGGCTGATAAGCACTGGAAGAGACTCGGATATCAGCAGTCAGCATGGATGGTCCGGCAGGCTGACAATAAAGAGGAGAACCAAAAGAAACGCTCACACGGTTACAGGACGTGCGGCTGCCACGCGAGCGAGGGGAGCGAAACAAAGAAACGCACGTGAAGGGCATCAAATCCGATCGTCTTGTAGAGAAGAAAGGGTGCAGTCGACAGTCCTGCCATGCCGGCCACGACAGGCACGCGGCTATGGGCACTGTGGGCTGCCTCCAGCTCCGTGCGTCGTAACAGCTCTCGTTGACGCTGACGATGACCCGCACTCTCCAATTGCGCCTCGACGGTTCGCACCGCGTCTCGGTCTTCAGCCGACAGCGCTTGGTATGCGCCTGCTTCCTCCACACGCACCCTGCAACTTGAGCACGGATACGTTGTGTTGCCTCCCTTTAAGCACAGCACGGATTTCTCCTCCGGCTGGTCGCACATGTACATCAGGATGCGCGGGAAGGCGACGTAAGTCTTGCCCCCCTGCTCGTGCAAAACGCCCTTGTGACTCGCCGTGATGGTGGTGCGAAACGCGAGGAAAAGAGCACGCTGAAAGATGGCTGCGCGGCGCTCGCGGGCCCGCAAGTCGGCGGACGGCTCCTTCAGCTTCCGAATCACCGGGATGTACGCGACCGGCTCCCACGTGACGTCTCCAGTCACGACGTTAACAACACGGACGCGCAATGGATAGAGTTTGTGCGCTGCGTTCGAAAACAGGATGCAGACGTCCAGAGCGTGAAGAATGAGGCGGCGTCAAGTCAGTGACCAGCACGACCAACTCGCCTTCCCCACACCGTACCACAAACTGCACAAGACACGAAATCGGTCAGCGCAGCGCACCAAATCCCCACCGTACGCAGCATCTCAGTACCAGGGCACATACCTCCGGACCAAGAAAGTTGGCTAGCATCGCTAAACAAATGAAGGCCCAAAACGAAGCAGTTGTCGTCGACTTTGTCCTCCATCAAGGCCGCCTCGTTGAGACGGAAGGCGTCGCCGTCCATTGGGGTCTCTCGAGTGTCGGAGGGCGGAGCAGGCCCATTAGGCCCGCTCCACAGGCGCACCGTCTCGCCCTGCTTGAGCATCGCCAAGATCACTTGCAGCGCGGGGCGGAAGAGCACGACATACTCATGGCCGTCCACAACGAGAGGACACTTCTTCCATCCCGCTCCAAGCACGCCGTCATCAACGTCATCGTGAATCGCGTCCTTGAACGCATTGACGGATTTGAAAGAGTCGCGCAGCGACTTGTCGTGCCCTTCGTCCATCGGCATTCCCGGCTTGGTTCCATCCCAGGTGTCGAGCAGTTCCCATAGCTTCTCGATGCCCTTCAGGGACAACCCCCCGCCATCGCACTCGAGGGCAAACCGCTCAACGGCACGCAGCCGAAATGAGTTGAAGCATCCGGTTCGCCAGCCCTTGCGTCGGGTGGCCAGTGGCTGTGACCGCTCCCAGTCACGCTCGTCTTCGTACATGGCCCGCACGGCTGTTGCAACGGTCGTGTACGTGTACTCAGGCTCGACCACCGGCCCGGGCTCCCGTCCGCCGGACACGAGCCGCCGCCGCTTGCGCGCCGGGCTGCCGCCGCCCGCCTCAATTTCGTGGCGTGACACGTCCATCAGTGCCTGCATGTCAAGCAGCACCGCGTGGTCAATGTCATTGGCCGGGTTGAGTGCGCCTCTGACAGTTGAACTTGGCTCGCCCCTACCCTCGTCCGCCTCCTCCGCCGCGCTGGCCGTGGAAGAGCCGCAGTCACCGTCATCGTTGCACGGCAAGCCCGGTTCGCCGGCGGTGCCGGCCACGCCAGCGGTGCCGGCCACGCCGACCGCGCCCTCGGCGCCTGCACCAGCCGCGCCCGTCCAGCAGGAGCCCCCTACCGCGCTACCGCCGGTGGTAGCAGCAGCCGCCCCGCCAGCGCCGGCTGAGGCGACCGCGCTGCCCCCACTTAACGCAGTCGCCACTGTCGTGGTCTGCTCTGAGGCGACGGCCGTTGATGCCCCGCCAGACACGGCGGCACGCATCGACGCAAGCGCGGCACGAGCACCGTCGCGCGCGGCAATGGCCGCGTCACACTCCCCTTGTGCATTTGACCTGCGCAGGTGAGTATTCATACGGTGCCATACCAGGCCCGGCCGCGACTTGGCCGGGAACCCGCATTGCGCGCATTCAAATGGCCGACGGGCCGCCGGTCGAATAGCCACACCGGTAGCCCTAGATATCGCCTCGCCCCCGGGGGGCACCTCAGACATGGCACCTCAGACATGGGCGCGCCAAGAAAGTGGCGTGCCCACGTGAGAGCCGGGCACGCGAAGCAAAAGCCGCGGGTACAGGGGAACAGGGCGCCCGCAAACAGAAGACAGAGCCTTGAGCCACCACGGGAAACGTCCGGTCAACTCCACGAGGCTGAGCGTTGTCGTGGCTGAACAGAAGAGAAGGGGCTCAGGCGATGGCCGTCGTAGGCGCGATACCGACGGCCGGCAGCGGCGCGGCGCCGACGGTGGGCGGCGGCGCGGTGACGACGAGCGACAGCCGTGGGATGTCGACGCACGGCGGCGGCACGATTCGGACGGCCGGCAGCGGCGCGGCGCCGACGGTGGGCGGCGGCGCGGTGACGACGAGCGACAGCCGCGGGATGTCGATGCCCGGCGGCGGCACGATTCGGACGGGGGAGAGCCGCGCGGTGCCAAAGGCCGGCGGCGGCCGCTGTACGGGCGGGCGACAGCGGTGCGGTGCCGGCCGGCGCCGAAGACACAAGCCGACGCCAGGAGATATTGGACGGGAGGGAGCGGCGGCCTGGGCGACGGAGGGGAGAGTGACCGCCGCAAGTTCGGAATCGGCCCAGGCTGGCCCTGCGTGGCACCTCGACAGGGTAGCGGGGAGGTGTCAAGAAGCGATTATCCCAGAAAGAAAAGCATACAGGGAGGCCAGGGCAGGTCTCGTTGTCAGAAACAGAATTGGGCAGATGCCCTAGTCGGCAACAGGGTTAGGCGTGTCCCCGCGAGCGGGGTGCCTCTCACGCACGTCACGTCGTTCGGGGACGCTTGTCATCATTGCCAGACTTACACATCGTACGTTGCATCATAACTGTGCCAGGTACCGTGCTCCCGTGGTGGCCAGACTGGTGCAAGCACCCCATGGAGCAGACGTCGACGACACGGCGATTTCAGACAAGAAACGACCGAGGAGTCGCCCGCTGCCAGAGGCTTGAGACCGTCGCGACCGAACAGAGGAAATCCGGCGTCGGCCAGTCGTCCATCCGGCCGACAGGACCCCGTTGCGCGTAACCAGAGGGGGACCCCTCGTTGTGAAACTGCAAGCAGGTGCAAGGAAGGCCCACAGCTGGTGAGAGCGTAGCGCGCGAGATTGGGAACGAGCCCGTGTCGCGTAGCGCGAGCGAGTCAGGAGACTTGCGCTTTCGAGGACACCCATTGCCGCCGTTTTGCGTGTCATTTCATCATCGAATTACATCAGAATCCATGGAAGTAGCCGCACTACAGGAGCTCGAACACATCGGCAAGGCGCTCTCAGCGCTATCGTACGCTGGATTCTTGCGTAGGGAACGAAAATGAGTGGGGTGCTACATTTCCGAGTTGTTGAAAGTTAGGATTCGAGTTGTGAGAAAGTACCGGAGAGTTGAGATCACGAATCTGTGATTGCAGCTCCAGAAGCTCCTGATGTCTGATCTCCTCGACGCCACAGCGTCCTGCCTTGCTCAGCCTAGTGCGCAGCACCTCAACGACCGTCGTGACGACGGACAGCACACCGACGACGGCGACGCGTGACGAGAGGCTGCGGGCCGTGGAGCAGTACTGCGCCCTTTTCCTGACGCTTGTCCCGAGCACCACAGGTAACTGGCACTAGAACGCAGTGGGCGAGGACTTGGCTAAAAGTCAGGGCGGAGCCTCGAGCCTCGGCACGGCAGCTGTATGCGGCGCCGCTGCTTGGTCAAGCGTTATCGTGTGGGATCATCTCATGATGGGTCTGTGTTGCTCCTGTGCAAGGTGCCACTTGTGGGCGCTGTGTCTCTTTTCTGTTGTTCAGGCCGTTATAGGTCAACAACCTGACCGTTCTCACTGTTTGCTGAGCGCTGCCGTCACTTGTTCGCGTTCCTCCTTTATGGCCAGGCGGTACCGTGCCGTTCCTCTTTCGCCCGTGAACTAGACCGCCACCCGCACGCCCCTCTCTCCAGCCGCTAGGCGCAGTGGCTGGGCGCGCTGTCTCCGGTACTGTCTTGCTTGAGGTGTCCGGTGATCATTTTCGCGCGCTTTCGGCCTCGGGAGTGGGAGGTCATGGGGGAATGCTGGTCGGCTATCTTGGTGTTAGTGCGCACGACACGGACGCGCCTGGCCTGAATACTGAATGACTTGTCCTTCCCCCATCTTTTTTGTGTGCTCTACGTATGACTCTACAGGTAGGGCTGTTCCCCCTTATGGTGATGCTTGAGCGTCAGATGCCATCCATCATCACGATGACTTGGTGATTCGGGCCTTTGCTCGCTTGCTGGCGGTGGACGCGCGCCCCTTCACCCGGCCTCTCACGGCGTCATGCTGTCCACTTGGAGCTGTTGTCACCTGTTTCTCGGTCGCCCTCGACCGCCACACGCCCGTCCTCTCCCTTTTTTCCAAAGTCTCGCGGCTGCCCGTCAATCCAGGTACCCTTGTGTGTGTGTGTGCTGCGGGCGCGTGTGTGTGCTGGGGGCAGTGTGTGGGCTGGTTTCTCTGTGTCGTGGTGTGTGGATGCCCCCATTTGCTGCGCCGCGAGGCCGAGGCAGCAGTATATGTAGAGCACTCCTGCGACCTCTATTGCCAGCTCGTCTCATCGCTCACCCCACTCACACGCCCTCCAGTGAGCAGCCCCTCCTAGCGCCCTGAGTGAGCCCCTTCCCGCAGCTGTGTTCCTCGTCGCCGGCCTCGCCACCATGACGGGCCGAGGCGGCCGCGGTGGCAAGCGCGCTCTGCTGTCGGGAGCAGCTGGTGTCCGTCGCGAAGTTCCTCCAGTGGCCGTCCCGGGCAGCGCGGCTATTGCACCGTCGGACGAGGACCAGCGTGCTAACGACGAGGTGCCCGCCGTTACGTCTTCAACCGCGGTCGCCTCCAACGCCAACGATGCGGCGGTCTTTCCAGTGGGCGCGTCCTCTGTCAACGGGGGGGCACCTGGGTCGGTCGGAGTGGAGATGCCGCCTATGGTGGAGTTCACCGCGCCGCCGCCGCCGCCGCTGTTCGAGGCGCCGCTGTTCCCGTTTTCTCCAAGCATGGCCGCGGCCGCGGGCGCGCCGCCGCCTATGAGCTTGCCCGGTATGGCGGGAATGGCCCTTCCCGGCTTTGGCCCGTACGGCTCGCAGCAGCCGCACATGCCGCATCCACACATGCTGATGCCCCCGGCGATGATGCCAATGCTGCCGGCGGGAGCGATGGGGCAGCCAGCGGCCAACTCATTCTTTGCAACGGCGATGGAGGCAAATGCTGAATACGGCTCGCAGGCGCTACTCGGCGGGCAGGCCGACGAGCCCACGTTCAACCCGTCGTACGTTTCGTCGGCTTATGCTGTCGAAGCGCCTGCCATGGCGCCATCCGTTCTCTCGTCGGCAGTGGCTCGCGCCGCCTTTTCGCAGCCGCCGACGGCGCCGATGGGTTGCTCCCCCACGGCGGGTCCCCGCCCCACAGTTGTCACTTCGGCGCACTTGCCCACGCTCGCGCGACCCATGACGACGGCTCTTGCTGTGACGCAAGTGGCGCCGACGGCACCGACGGTGCCGATGTCGCCCTCGGTATCGTTGCCTGCGACTCCGGCTCGTGCTGTCACACCAGCGGCGATGACAGCGCCGACGGTGACGACGGCGCCAACGCCGTCAACTGCTCCATCATCCGAGGTGGCTATCACGCCGCGGACTGCTTTGTCTCTGGTGGCAGCTGCGCCGCCGACCACCCCGTCTCACGTGGAGGCTGCGCTGTCGACAAACCCGTCCCCCGTGGGGGCTCGCGGTTCTCAGTTGACCTCGCCCATTACGCCGGCTCGGGGCGACACTTTCGTGTTGGCGCGTCCCACGACCCCCCCTGCGCTGCGGCGGGCTGGCCGTCGCGCCGGTCCGCGTCGCCCTCGCATTGTGCCTGCGCCTGCCTCGGTGCTGCAGCACACGCCAAGCCGGGTGGCTCCTTTGTCGCGCCCGTCGGCGGGTGGTACGCCTCCAACGGCACCTGCTGGTCGCCTGGCGGTGCTTGGCCCACCCCCAGCCGCGCCTGTTTCGCACGCGGCGACACCGGGTGAGGCCGTTGGCGTCTCGCCGCGTCCATCCATCGATGCTCGGGCGATTCCCCCGGCCGATGTCGATGGGCACGGCAGCGATGGTGTCGCGTTTGTGGCCGAGACCGTGGCTGTGGCAGCGGCCGAGCCGTCAGAGCACGTCGTCAACCACGTCGCCACACAGGCCGACATGAACACCCTTGCCAAGTTGATCACTGCGGCGACCGGGTTGGTGTCGGCCCTGTCATCCGAGGTCAAGACCATGGTACAGAAGGTACAGACGCAGGGTGGCTCGATCGAGCGGCTGGGCGTCGCTATCAGCGAGTTCAAGAAGCGCCCTCGCCCCACCAGGCGCTTTGTCCCCGCTGGCGTCGAGGAGTACTCGGACCACGAGGAGCTCTTCTCCATGTTCGGCTACGGTGGCCCTATCTTGTCGGACTCAGCGGCCTACGCCGCCAAGCCCGACGTCAAGCTGTCGGAGATGAAGAGGGGTGCACTCATGATGCTGAACGTTCGGGCGCGCGTCAAGGCCCGCTCTTTTGCCGAAGTTGGCGCGGCGGTCGTGACCAAGGACGTCATCCACCACCCGGACGTCGACTTCCAGATGATCCTGGAGGAGACTATGGACGAGCATAAGATGGACGAGAAAGACGCGTACACGTACCTGAGGAGCTGGATCTCGGGTCCAGAGCCGCGCGTCAAGACAGCCAAGCAGGCGGCTGCGGAGAAGAAGAGGGCGGAAGCCTACAAGGCCAAGCACGGCAAGGAGAAGCGCGCGTCAAGCGCGACGGACAAGCGCCGCGCATATCAGCCGATGATGCAGTCGATCTCGCACATGTATGAGGCGATCAAGCGCCCGGTCGTCGCCGCCTGGTTTGCAGCGGTCGAGCAGGGAGAGCTGAAGATGTCGCCGGAGGAGGCGACGGAGTGGCTCAAGGACATCAACCCCCGGAAGAAGCCGGACGAGGCGGCTCAGCCGCGCTTCATGGCGTCCGCCAGGGGGCGCCCTGCGATGACGGTTGCAATGCACGCGATGTACATCCACTTGGGCGTGAGCGACCGCATCCGCTCGCCTAAGCACTGCGGCGACGTCGAGACGGCGTACGGGACGTCCGGGCATTACGCCCTGGGGCTCATGTTCGTGCGCAATGCGTTGGCGCAGGTCGCATCGGGCCAGCGTCGGCGCTCCGGCGTGGACAACGGGTGGTACGATCTGTGGAGGGCGGAGCTCGAGGGACTGAAGCCCCTCCTTCCCAACAACACGACGCCGTGGAATGGTCTCGTCTTTACGGACGCTACGGACCCGCGACGGTTTTTGTTCGACGACGAGGCGGCGCCGATTGTTGGGAAGCGTATCCGTGGTCGTCTGCCTCCAGCTCCCAACGGCGGCGGCCCCGCGGGTGGTAGCAGCGCAGCAGGAGGCACGAGCTCGGTTGGTGGAGCCACTGCGGGTGGCAGCCACGCCGATGTCGCGGGCGGCGCCGCATCCTCGCGGGATGGCAGCGACTCCAGTGAGCTTGGCGTGGCGGCGGGCAGTGGGAGCGCCGCGGGGCAGAGTGCTGGTGGCAGCTCCGTAGGGGGCGTCACCGGATATGGGCTCGGCACCACGGTGGACGCCGTAACTACTGCGGGGGATGGCGGCCCATCCGAGGCCGGGAGCGCTGTGGGGGGCACCAGCGCGGCTGAAGTCAGCGCGGTGGCCGCTGGCAGCGCGGCGGGCGGCAGCGTGGCGGGCGGCAGCGGCGCTGTTTGAGCCCCTTTGAACGGATTGAGTGTCTCCTCTCGGCGGACTGCCGCTCTGCCCTGCGTGAGTCTTCTTGGTGCCTCCTGCTCTGTTTGGTCTGCTTTGTGCTGGACGGATGCATCGCTCGTTTTCTTCTTGTTGAGGTCGGCTCAGCGGCTCTCATCGACTTGAGTTGTCGTCGAGCTTCCTGTTCTCTTGCGTGTTGGGTGCTTTGATTTCTGTGGCTGCTCTTGTGCACCGCTTTTCTTTTGTCGTTTCCTGTCTGTCCCATGTGTCTGCATCTGGAGTGGGTTTGCACCGGTCTAGGTGCGACAGTGGGATCCTTGTTTTCTTTCTTGTTATCATGATGCTGCGGCGCGCATTCCCTCCCCCCCCCCGGTCCCGGCCCCCCCCCGGCCCTGGCCCCCCCCTGGCAGCAATACGACCCCCGCCCCCGCCCCACCCCACCCCCCTGGCAGCAGGACGACAGTCGCTGTAGCAGGCCCCCAAAACACCAGCATGTGTGCATCAGCAGGCCCACCAGCACCCCAAAAAGAGCATCAACCAGCGCGCTGGGGTCACCTCGCTGGGGTGTGTCGCAGATACGGGCAGGGAGACGTGCCCCAGACAGGAGCGGATAGATTCAGATTCCAGGCGTCCGTATCTGGAATCTCTGCTCATCGGCCGATGGGTCGAAGCCCATCGAAAAAAGTCCACCGCAAAGCCCAACAATGTCCATCGAACACCCCCCCTTGTTCACCAAATCTCGAGGGGTACGTAGTCCATCGCAAACGGGCTCTCGATGGAAAAAAGTCATGACCAGACGATGGCCGCCCGGGTGAGCATCAGACAGGAGCTTGCGAGGGGCACTGGGCATCTCGAGGTCAAACCGGCACGTGAATCTCGGGTCGACGGCAAAGCCCTGGCAGCTCAAGCCAACGGGCAACCGCAGGTTGCGGACCGGCACAGACCAAATCTTGGCGCACACGCATGCCGCAACCCAGTGGCGGGCGAGCACACCCCCAACCGCTGCGTGGGAACGGGGCTGAGTCTCGCGAGGGAGCACCTCTCTCGAGTCCGCCCGGGACGGGCCATCCGGGGCGGCTGAGACGTCTGGCGATGGAATCGGGTCGGGTGCGTATCGGGCTAGGGCCTGGATACACTGCGCGTCGCCTGCCCCACGGGCCACACGTCAATTTCCGAGGTTGTTCAGCCCCGCATCGCGCCACCTCGCCAGGCCGCCACCGCAACAACGTGTTTCTCGGCTGTCCTTTCTGCTGTCACCCTGCGCGCTGCGGGTTGCTGCCCACGCATCCGACGTGTGCGCCCACAGACACTGACAGTCGTCGAGGAGTGACCGCCGCTGGGTCCCATTCGTCGTGGCGGCCAGAAGGGCCCCTCCCGAGGCTTCCACGGACGCCCGTGCCCCTCGGGTCCAACGGGTGCCCGTTTTTGAGCTCCCTGTTGACACCCCACCGCCGGACCAATCGCACCCCCGGTTGCAAGGACACAGACGACCCCGTGGGCGTGGGAGCTCCACCCCCCCAAACGATGGAACCAATCAGTCTCAGCGGGCCCTGGTGGTTCTCAGTCGCGCGGTGCGGACGGGCAACGGCAAGAGGAGGTGGTCTGCTTCACCGACGGGTTCACATTGGGGCCACTCCATTGGAGCCCCGCGCGGCAAACCCTTGGCGTCCACGCTTGCCCCTTGGCAAACCCCCCCGCCACGCTGGTCTCCAGCCCACCACACCCCAATCGTGCCAAACGCGTGGCGCAGGCCCCGAGCACGCGCCGTCCCCAGAGCCGGTCGCTTTTCCCAAAGAAGGCACCACGCTGGTGCGTGCCGTCGGGCCGGGGGTCAGCGCCGCCGGGAGCTCCCCCAACATCCCCCGGGCCCAAAGGGCAACGCTCCTGGGCTTGGTCGTGCTTTTGGGGCGCATCCCGCCGACCACGTCGCTCCCTGGGGTCTGTGCTCGGCCCCCCCGCTCGTCCCCGCTGGCTTCTGCTCTGATAAAAAAAATAGACGGGGCCCGCCCATGACTCAACCAGCGCACACCCGCACGCAGCAACGCGAGGCCTGCCACGGGGCCGCCGCCGGTGACCGCGAGAGCCGACGCGCGTCGGGCCCGGCGACGCGGGGTGCCCCAACCCCACTGGGCAGCGTGGGCGCGGCCCGGCCCGGCCGCCAATCAGTGGCCGCCGCCGCCGCGCGCGGGGGCGGATTTTTTTACCCCTGCCAACCGAAAAAAGGGCGGGACCGCCGCGGTTGCCCCACACGGCCGGGCCCGTGCGCAGCCGCCCCAACGGCAGCGCGCGCGGCCCGCCCGCCATCCACGCGGCGGGGCCACCACCCCAGCCGCGCCAGCCTCGGCGGTCTCTTCCGCCACCCCGACCACCGCCGCTGCCCCCCGCCGCCCGTGGCGCCCCGGCCGTGGCGATCCCCCACCCAACCACCCCCCGCCAGTGGCCACCGTGCGCGCCGCCACCGCCGGTGCGGCGTGGACGGCGGCGGCTGGCCCCTTTATTTTTTCGACGCCCCCGCGCGGGTGGCGGACGCGGCGCGCCGTGCCGGCCGCCCCAACCGCCACCGTGCCGGCCACGCATGCGCCACCCGGCGCGCGTCGGGGCGGCGCGCGGCGCCATCACGGCGTGAGCTGGGGGGCGGGTGTGCCCGCTGGTTCCCCGCGCCCCCCGCCGAGGCCGCCGCGGGGCGTGTGCGTGCGTGTCTCTTGCGGCGGGGCGCGCGCGGCGGCAGCGACCGACGGGCGCGCGCACGTGTCTGCGCGACCCCGCCCGCGTGGCGCTCGGCACGCGGTCGCGGACCGACGGTGCCTGGCGGGGGAGAGGGGGGGGGGGGGGGGCCCGGGGGGGTGAGGGCCGCTCACCCCCGCGCGGGCCCGGCCGCGCCCCCCGCCGAGGCCGCCGCGGGGCGTGTGCGTGCGTG
>Ga0115030_1000853_pt1 | contig 13332 bp, 23 predicted proteins | sample SidtaG_4_FD_87174 | JGI IMG/M metagenome (GOLD analysis project Ga0115030, IMG submission 87174) | Marine algal microbial communities from Sidmouth, United Kingdom - Sidmouth_Male1 metaG | ecosystem: Host-associated > Algae > Red algae > Unclassified | place: Sidmouth, United Kingdom | collected... | reverse complement strand
TAAGGCTTGAATGAAGTAGGAAATAAATAAATCAAATTATACATCCCCCCGCCGCAGCCGGTTAAAAGGATGACATTGCTTTGCAAAGAATCCATGCATCTGGACTCACATATGACGACATCTACAGGCCTGTCGTGCGAAGCTTCCGAAAATGCGATGGTCTGAGAAATGCAGCCGAAGTGCAGTGAGATGCGGCTGAGATGCGGTGGGCACGGCTGCCGACGATGAGCCATACAACTTCAGGGGACATACAACGCGGTGTCATGTGGTGGTGAGATGGGGGCGGTGGGATCGAGACTGCACCTGACCATTGGTAGGTGTACATGTGTAAGTGACGCCCCTGGTAGTTCCCAGCGGCCACATGTGATGAGGATGAAAAGCACATATGAGCAAACCTGTTGTGAGAGCATTGTGGCGGTGCCGCCGTGCCATAGCAGGAGACGTCAGAATCATGTTGGGGTGGCTTCCCAGGGGGTCCGGTGGCGGTACGTCCTAGATGTCGACATTTGAATTAGGAGTGGATCGGGCTGGATTATACTCCGATCCCTTCGCAGAACCAGGAGGCAGATCCTTTTACAGATGTTGAACGGTACCTGGTCCCGTCCCTCAGCGTTGCTCAAAACCGAGAACCACTCATACCGCTCACTGGAGCAGAACCGATATTTGTCGGCCTCCATCGAAATAGTTTACCGTCTCGATTCGACGAAGTGCCGCGGTGCTGTGCTAGTCAGTGCGGGCCCTGCAACCGGATGCTGAGACCGACGTCGTCAGGCGTCGGAAAATACTACGAAATGAGCCTAGTGTCCATTCTACCGGCCTCGGGGATCAATTGATCGCAGGAATGGGATTTTATGATCCCATTCGGAAATCGTCGATTCCGGCCTTCCCACATAAAAGAATCACCAGTATCAGGCGTTTCCTGTACTTCCGGCTGTCGCTGGGCGATCCCCAGAGAAGCGCTGCCGGACAGCTCAGCTCAAGTGTGATGCATCCAACCTGGAGAAGGATCCTGAGTGGGCGCACTGAAGGAAACGGAAGAGAACATTGCCTTCCGGCTTCCACTATCTCACAAACCGCTCGCAAACTCTCGACCCACCGAACCAACCAGCATCCTACCGTGTCCTTCCGAGAGCCCAACCGCCATTCCTGCAAATATAAGAGTGACCAGCCCGCACGCATCCCCTTTCCGCCGCTTTGAAGTTGGAGTGAGGTGCACCCCCGAACCAATCACATGCGGAGGAGGCGCCAACGGATCAGTTCTCTCTGGGGCGGAAATTGGCCGCTCGGCGGTTCCATCAAGGGTGTTGTCGATAAGCCCAGACGCCAGGTCCTCGTAAAACGCCGCCTGATTGTGGGAAGCCGGCCCCCGTGCCCCCGTGTGTAGCAGCCACGAGTCAACAATCAAAATACCAAATAAGGGGAGCTTCACTCTCTGGGACCAGTCGTGCGTGCCAAGCTTGTGCTCCAACCTGGGATCATCTCGGCGGCACTGGTTCCGTCGGTCAATCTGTGCACAACAGCCATAGTAAATCTCTGCGACTTCCGGCCGCGGCACAGACACTGCAACGCGCTTCGCCCCACCATAAACCTGGCGCCACCGCAGCCGCTCCCACGCACCTCCTGCGCGAACAGAGCCAGCCGTGGCCACAAAATAGCGTCGGTTGCGGTCCGCCCACAGCATCAGCTCTGGCGACCACGACGCACCGATGTGTACCATGGAGACCCAGTCTTCGCGCTCCCCAAGCTGGCGAGTGGCGAGAGAGGTCATCGGGAAACGACGGTGCACCCTTTTGACCACACCGATAAACCGAAAGCCCGCCGCCTTCAGAGATAAGGACGCCTCAACGCTTGCAACGTAAGAATCCGCACATACGATGCACCCAGTTCCAGCCCAGCGTCCAACCAGACGGTGTAAAACGGTGCTCCGGTGAAGAGGACGGCTTTCATCTGCCGACAGGCGAGCGTTCTGGTCCGCAGCGGTAGTCACGAGATGCAGTCGCAGCATGATGCCGCTCCGTTCACATGCGGTGTACTGAATCTCGCAGCCGTTTTCCAGCTTACGGTCCATGGAAATGTACATGGGGAGCCCAAGAGAGATCCATGCTTCTCCGAGACCGTACCACTTGACCATGGATTAATCGACGCAGATGGTGTCGCCAGGGGTCACGCGCGCCGCCCTGTGGTCGTTTATGGAGGAGATAAACTCGTTGATCAGCGCCCAGCGGTACCGCTAGCCGCTTGCGTTGTTAGAGGACGGGCCGCCAGTCAGTTGCCGGCTATATCTCAGCGCCGACCACATAGTGTCGAAGCGGTTGCGAGACATGCCCGTGCGTGCGCCGAAGGCGGGAGCAGGCATGTGCTTCGACCTTGGAACTGTTGCCCATAGGTCGGTACGAGACCCAAACTGGAAGCCCGAGTCGAAGATGAGGATACAAAAAAACTTCATTATTTCTCGCTCAGAGGTAGGGCGTAGACGCTGCGACACCAACGTGGCCGACGTCAACTCCATAGTCTGCTTCAGCTGCTCTTGGGGAAAAACCGCGATGAAGTAGTCGAGGGGTGTCCTCGTCCGACCGAAGCCTACCGCATTCCCCCCTTCGCTGATATTTTCTCCCACGGGTGCGCGCACAGACCACGGTGTCCGTAGAACGACGCCCCCGACGGGCTGTAGAACCGGATGGTTGTGCCACTCAAATCCGTGCGCCGTGGTCGATGCAGCCCCTGTCGGGATCGACAATCCAGTCGCGGGCGGGCCCGCCACCGCAATCAGTGGTTCGCCAAATGTATCTTGGGTGGATGGTGGGGTGAAAGGGGTGCCAATCGGCGGCGCTCGTGGAGCACTCAGAGATCGCGCACACTGCAAGAGCAGGGGCGGCTCACCACCAAAATCAGTGTGCCCGGCCACGGGGCCGCCGACAGCAGGGGCTGGAAAAGCGGTTGACGACAAGCCCGTCGCTCGCGCAGTCGAATCTCGAGACGAGTCTCGCGCCGCGTCGGTTGGTGGGCGTGGGGAGAGCGTCATCGTGGTCTGCTGAGACGCAGTAGCATCGGGAGAGGGGACGAAAGGGGGGGGGGGGGGGAGCCAGGGCAGGTTCGGCACCAGGACGAATGCTACAGAGGTCCATGGTCTTCACAACCGTCGTCCCGAGACACTCAAACCGTCCTGAAAACGTTGTTGACGTGCGGCCGTCGACCTTGGATCTCACGACGGCCGTCACAATTCCGCTGGACATCGCGTCGTCCGCTCGGCTACCCAGCAGACGTGCACCCGAAAATACGGAGCGAAGATGCCTCACTTTTGCGTGTACAGTGGCACTCACAACCAGTCGACGGTCCACCATCGTGTGGCCGTGCGGTCGTGTGCGGCTCGAAGTCAAGAAAGAAAGGAAGTCGGGAGAGGTGGGGAGGGGGTGGGGAAGCAGGAGGCGCGGTGGTGGCCGCGGGAATGGAGTACGCTGGGTCTGCCACACGCATCAGCGAGACCAACAGACCAGGTCAGGGGGGCCGAACAGCGGGTGGAGGTGTCCCCGAGCCGGAAGAGCTGTGGCAGGCGTTGCGACGAAGCGAGCCTGCCGCGAGTGTAGGGACTGAAAAAGCGCGGATGCATCGACTCACCGGCTCACCTGGGGCCCTGAAGAGAGTTCGTCGTCTGTATCCTAATGCTGGCGCGGCGAGAGATGAGGCTAGAGTGCCACTGAGACCGGTGCTTCCCCGCCTCTGGGGACCACACACCAGAAAATGACATTGACAGTTGCGTGGCCACCAGCAAGCCACTCCCAAGAGTTAAAGCCCACCCTCCTGCTGCACAGCTAAACGGCCAGCTCTCAGCTCGAATGTGGCATTGGAGTCGCAATCGGAGCAGCGTTCTCTGCAGGACAATGCTGTCAAAAACGGGATCACATGGTCCTCATTCGGACCATATGAGCACAGTGGTAGAATAGGCACCAGTGGAAGGAGATCAGTGGATTCAGACGGACAGGGTCGACACAAGTTGCGCGAGGGAGTGGCGAAGCCCAACGCCTGGTACATTTGAAGGCGGCCACAAATTTGCACGAAGGCGCGGTAGGCGCGGGGCTCCAGGAGCAGATGACACATGAACGTAGGCCGGCCAGCATGCCCCTAGACGTGCAGAATCGCTCTTGGAAAGCACAAAGAACTTATACCTTGTTGCGGAATGTAGAAGCGCGCAGTCGGGCTGCCTAATGACGAATGGCCCGCACAAGCGCTTCCATCCCTTCGAGGATGAAGGCCGTCACCAGCTGGAGGCATCATCGTCACATGCAGAAATATCATGCCCAGTCAGTCGCAGTGCTCGACAGATCAATCGAGTTCGGGACCTTTCCCTTCATGCAAAGAGCCGCTCGGAGAGCGGTGCCCGCGGTTACTTTCGCCGCGCTCTCGCACTTGGGATACTAAAATCATCTGAGACTGACTCGTCTGGTCAAGCAGAGAAATGCTGCCTGGCTCATTGAAATGAGATCGGTTGACAGGAGCGAACAAAGCAGCGACGCAATAGGCGATCTGCGTTCTGTGAGCTGTAACCCGCGGTGTGCGAAGTAGATGATCAGGAAACACATACTGGACTCGAGAATCGTTCACCACGAGCTCCTGCGTGCCGTGATCGTGCTGTGGAACAATCCGGGTCAAACCGGGCTCCCGAGACGCTCCATCGGAGGCAACAGGTTCATTTTGTATTTGAAAGCATCTACTGCGCGCTTTTGTGAGCGGCTGTGTGCTGCATCGTGGGGTTTTAGCCCTCAGCAATACTTTTCCGACCAGCGGTACGGTCCAAGTGTCTCAGGACTAAAGTCGGATGCATGGCGCATTCTGCAACTATTGTCGTGCGCGTGATGGTGCATTAATCAACGATATGATAGTGCTGCTGTTCTGCATCATGTGGACTTCGAGTTACGTTGGCCTTCCGTCCTGGAGAAGTGGGTTGGACGTCTGAAATGGCTAGTGGTACGACCTAGGCTCCGTCCGATGGGGCCTTGCCTGGTTTCTCTATGGCTCAAAAGAGCTGTTGGCGATGCTGGAGTGAACGTCCTTGTTAGCGTCGTCATGGTGTCCCGGGGAGGGAGGCAGAGTCTTGATCCGGCGTTGCCGACATTGCAACCACCTCGAGTTCCTACGAGGTTCCAGCCGGACACATCGTGGAGCGGCCATGGCGCCGTCTTGTGTTGCACGACGGGATACGTGACATATGACCACACCAACAATTGTCCGGCGCGATACAGAAATGCCGACAATCTATTGGTTCCAAGAATTACTCGTCGCTAGGAGACTGGCCGATGCCCGGCGACACGCTCACATGCGTGCCGACATTAACGCTGCGCAGACTACCGGAACGGCCGGCATGTGCAGGGGAAGCGCCCGCGTCGACGCGACCACGGTGTACGCCCGTGTCGCCCAGCTTCGGGTGAACCTGGCGGCCTGGATCGATCCCAGTGATCATCGGTGGCACAGCGCCAGAGGTACCCGCGAGGATGGCCGGCACGGACCGCGGCGCCACGTGGCCCCGATCGTTGGTCGATGGCAGGCACAGCTGTCGAAGCTCCACGTCGACGCGATTGCAGCCATTGCCTCCGCCATGGTATGGGCGGCCCACGCGGCCTTCGACTGGGCCGTCGTTGTTGGGCAGTTGTTGTTCTGCTTCAACGAGGCCGCCCGCGGCTGGGTCGCCGCCGTCGTCGACGTCCTCCTCGTCCTCCTCGTCCTCCTCGTCCTCATCCACGTCAATGTCCTCATCTTCCTCGTCGTCGTCGTTGTCGTCGTTCGAGTCACCGCCGCCGCCGACGCCGACCGCACTCATCGAGGGGGGCACGGGGTGGTCTCTTGTGCCACCTGCGGGAACCTCACTCAACACGAAAAGGCGGGCTACTTCTATGGCGCATACCTTCCACCCCATGGACTCCATGTCCGCATGGAATTGCGACACGACGGACTGGGTGCCGGCGTCGGGCACTTGCAAGACTGCTGTAGAACACCGCCAGCGAGGCGACGATGCCACAGGGCGCTGGAAGGCCGCCTCACGGCGGCCCCCCTCGCGTCCGGGAGGCGGCCGTGGCGAGCGCACACGTTTGCGCGCAGGCATGTCGACTGCAGCCTGTGTCAATGAAAGCAAGAGGGAACCAACAGACAGGTGCGTGGCAGGAACCAGGTGATCAGGACAGAACAGTCGGTGAGAGCCAGGAGCAGATGCAGTATGAGGAAGACAAATGGTACAAACAGGCAGAGCACTGCAAGTTAGGTGGCCACTAGAACGATGACACGACGACTTCGCTCTCACACGGGCAGATGAAAAGAAGAAAAGAACACATGAGCTTAACGAAAGACACTCGGGGAGGGAAGGGAAACGAGGGACAGTTTGACACGAGACTCACCGAACGCACCGGGACAGGCAGCGACACCGTGGTGGTACAGAGATGACCGGCGGCCGATGGCGCAATCGAGCAACGAGGTAACAAGGCCAAACAGAACGCAGGGCACGGACGGCAGCGAGGAGGCCTAGTCGCACTGTTGAAGCCTCAAACAGAAGAAAGTGGGAGCACAAGAGGGGCAGACGGAGCGGCGGTCGAGCAAGACCGCACCGACCAGATCTGGGACCACGAAAACCGCGGGGCGACGGGAAGGGGCGGGGGGGCGAGAGCTCGGTTCAGTGGGAGGGGGGGGGGGCGGGGGGGGATGCCGATACGACGAAAACGCGGCGGTAGCAGAAACAGCAGCGGTGACGGCGGCGACAGGTAGCGAGGCTGTTGCGCAGCGCGGGCGGTGCGGGTCTGGTGTGAGCGGACTTCAACCGCACGCATGCGTGACCGCACGGCGGCGAAGGCTCCCGTGGCCCCACGGACAGGATTCCAGAGCCTGGCCCGCCCGACTCCGACGCCTTCTGATTGGCGCGTCGAGCCTGCCAGCCCCTCGTGACACCGCAATTCGCTCAAGGTGGTGCATTCGGCGGGGCAGACGGTGCGGCAGCCTGGGACCAGGACGAGCATCGACACCCTACACGCGGCGGGCCGAACACCGTGGAGTGTCCTGGTGGTGCAGGCGCGGGGTCGATGGCGCGCCGCAGGTGCAATCCGTGTGCCATCCTTATCCGCGGAGCGCGGGGCGTACCCTGTTGGCGGCCATGTCCCGGCCTGCGGATAGGGGTGGCCCACGGATTGCGCTTGCGGCGTGCCATTCTACCCGGCCACTGCCGCCACGAGGAATCATCCTTACGTGCTCCTTTGTTGCGCTTCTGGTATGATTTGAGAAGACTGAGTGCTCCCTCTCCCCGCGCTGCGCTTCGTGGATGCATGCTCAAAGCCATGCACAACATCAAGATATTGCACGAGGGGAGAGCAGTCAAGGGACGCCGGTACTACGGTTGGTGGGTCGCACCCCTATTGCAGCAATCACGAATCTATCGGCGACTGAGCTGCACTATCCCACATGTGCCCACACACCTCGTCTGCCCACCGTCATCACACACCAAAAAGACCTCACGCACTCGGCGGCGTCTGTCACAACTGCCACCTCCCCTTCTGGTCCTCCGCCTCCGCTCGACATGCTGCTCCGTTCACGGCCGTCACCACCTCAGCCACCTTCTCGGTGCTGCCCAGCCTCGCCGTCTACGAGACGCATAGAATCGGGTCCAGCACGCCGCCACGATTTGTGCGCCCGCGAAAAGAGCAGCAACCATGCGGGCGTCCCGCTCGCGAACGGCCAACCTGATCGCATTGAGCCAGCTGTCGCCGCAGCCGCTACACACAGTCGGCTCCAACTTGTTCGCAGTCTCCCCACCCTCCACACCAGAGCGTCCAAGATCGTGTCAATGAGGAGGTCCCCTCGACGGCGTGCTCGAGCACAGCCAACACCACGTCGGACAGTGGCAGGACTAGGCTCGTCCGGTCCAGGTCCTTGATCACGACAACTGACACCGTACAGACAGTCCGCGAAAAGGTGCCCGCGACGCGCTGGGCGACGGGCGATATCAGCGTCGTCACAACACGCGGTACTCACGCCCCCATCGCCCACGAGACAGGCGGCGCCGTCAAACAAGTTCTTGTTGAGGAGGGGTTTGGGGTGGTGGACGAGGTGCTCACATCCGACGCGTTGGCGATCATCTTCGGTGAACAGATGAAGGTGAAGCTGATGGCGCTCATGTCACCACCGAGGGGGACCAACTCGACAACGTCGGGGAGGAAACCAGGAGAGCGACGTCCAAAAGAAACGGCAACCAGGCTAGGGGCGTCGGCGACGTGGCAAGCGTCCGCAAGACGAGGCTCGGCAGCGGCGTGGTTGACAAGCGCTGGTGGGGGAAGGGCACCACGTCCGCCACGAGGATGAGGTGCACGTGCCCCGTAATCGCTGAAAGTGCGTCGGTGGTGTCGCCGACGGCCGACGCACGACAGAAAAAAATGAGTTGCGACGATTGGAGCATGTCCATGGTGCCCGACAATGGTCATGGCGTTGACGAGTTGTCGGGGTTGCCCAAATGCGAGCCAGCCGCACCCACCAGCAGCACCACCACCGCGTTGGACAGCACGCGGATGACCTCCATAGTGTCGCAGTTGCGCGCAAGTTCCTCCAACCGTCGCGTGAACGCAGAAGCCATGAAGATGGTGGGGATGCGCCGCCAGGCGAGGAGACGACTGCCCGCAACTGCCCCTCCAAGTTGACGACGCAGTCAACCGAGTCGGCGCTCGTCGCGGAAGCTGGCAACGACCGTTGCGCGGCAGTCGCGCCTACAGCAGTTTCGCGACGGCCGTGCTCGACTTTGAGACGGTCTACCCATTTGAGGAGCACCGGGGGCAGCTCTTGGCGTTGCTATCCCGGCCACCATGGCAACCGCCATCGTCTCCGTCGCCACCGTCCCGATCTCGACCGCTAGTAGCACCCCCGTCTGTCGCTTCCACCACGTGTGCATCCTCCGCAACAGCACAGTTGGCGAGTAGGAACTGTCCATATGCAACAGTGCGGCCGGCGAGCACGTCCGACTCAATCAGGGGGATGTCGAGGTCAAGCAGGCCGGGCATCTCGTCCGCCACCGCGGCTCCACGTCCGCCGCGCGCGGCGGCTCATGCACCAGCGACCACGGAGCATCTTCACCACCCAGTTCCAAGTCGACTGCAAATGGGAGCACATGTCGACCATGTTGCTCACGCCGAGCACCTTGACCGCCGCCACTCCGGCGACCCCAAGTCTCACCCCCACAGCGGACTCCAAGAGCAGCGAAGGCTTAAAAGCATGCACCTTGTTTTAGAGTACGCCGGAGGCGAGCGCCCTTCGTGCCGCAACGTGCCGGCCATGCACGTCGACTACCTAGCTCCCAACTGCGCGCGCCACAGTGTAAGCGGCGAGCACCACAACCGCCTCCCGCACGCGCCCAACGAGCACGAGCAGCACCGACGACGAGAGGGCCTCGGCCGGGCGGTCGCCGCTGGCGGCGACCTCGCCGCGAGTCCGCTGCACAGCCACCGCCGTCACAACGACCGCATTCCGCCCGCCCGTCACGTACTGCGGGTCATGCAGCAGCGCGACATCCGCCTTTGGCGCCGCCCTTGTCGCCAACACGTCCTCGCCGCCGACATGACTCTCATGGCGCCGCACCACCACATGCACCATCCGACGGTGGGCGCCCGACAGCCTCAGGACGGCCACCACAACGAGGGCGTCCGTCCGCATCCCCCACACTCGGTCGGCCATACCGCCATTAACCAAACGACCGCCGTCCAGTCGCCATGAAGGGGCAACCGGCGAGGGCGCCAACGGCGCACGAGCACAGGGTGAGGGCGTCCTTGGTGCGCGCCGTGGCTGCCACAGCCGCCGACGCAAAGCGCGCGGGACGGGAGTGCAAACACTCCACAATGAGCACGTGAAGGCGGCGCGTCATGCCATCACTGCGCTGGGCATCGCGACGATGGTGGCGCCGGTCGACGAGGCGGCGACAGCAGATAAGGCGTCGGCGCGCGCCGGGGAGACGGCAGCTGCGAGCACGAGGACAGTCGGGGACGGCGACAGCCAATGTGTTCAGTGCCAAGCCATCATCGGTAGAGGCCTGGGGTGTGGGGGAGATCAATAGCGGGGAAGGTGGGGAATGGCGAGTAGGTGGTCACGGACAAGGCGGCAAGGAGAAATCACACAGGCGGGGAATAGCAAATAAAAAAGCTGAGAAGGCACGCTGCCTGACGAGACAGACAAGGGGGCTGGGAAGATGCAAACCCAGAGCGGGGGAGGAGGCGAGGCACCAGCGGCAAGCTCACCGTCGCATGCGGGGGGGGGGGTGCAGCTGAGCGCGCTGCGCCGACACGCGTGCCGCCGCGCTGCGCTGGTCGGTCTCGGCACTCGGTGTCACACTAAACGTCAACATTTTCCCCTATTCCCCTACTTGACCAACCACACGGTACAGTGGCGCTCAAAGTGTTCAGGAGTCACGCCCAAATCCTTCCATCAAAACGGCTCTTGAGCCGTCCCGCTTCAGCTCGCTCGTGAGAACTCGCGAGATGCACCACGTGCCGCCGACCACCGCCGCCGTCCAGACGCACACGACTCGTGCGGGCTACGTCGGCGGCCGCGCGTCGCACGCGCCCCAGTGCCCTCTGACCGCCCTCCGCTGCCGCCGCTGCCACCACCGTTCCGCCGCTCCGGCGCCGTCCACAGCCGGCCACCACCGCTGTGGGCCGCGGCAACGCGCGGCGCAGGCGGGGCCGGAAACCGCACGGCGGCTCGACGCGTCGCGCCCCCCCCGCTGCTTCGGCCTCCCGCTCCACAGGGCGCGCCGCGGACCAACCGGGCGGTGGGCGAGCGCGCACCGCCGCCACACCCCGCCGGCAGTGGCAAACAAGCACGGTGACTGCTGCGCACCATGGAGGTGGAGTCGGCAAAGGCGCGGCGGCACCACGGGCAGGGGGGGGGGGGGGACAGCGACCCCACCGCCGCGGGTCCGCGGCGCGCGCGCACTTGGGTGGGGACGGCGCCCGCCGCCACCGCGCCGCCGACGCGCGTCGCCGGCCGACTGGCAGCGGCGGCAGCAGTGGGTGCTCGCCGCACAGCCGCCGAGCGGCGGACCGTTGTCGGCGGCGGCGGCGGCGGCGGCGCGCGGACAGACGGCGCCGCGGCGCGCGCCAGGTCCCCACAAACGCCCCACAGGCGCGTGGCCACCGACGCAGCCCCGCAAGATTCCCACAAACGCACAGCACACACGCCCACACACGTCCAACAAGAGCCGCATGCGCCGGGATGGCGGCGGCAACGGTCCGCCGCCAGGCGCCCGCGCGGCGAGCATGCACCGCGAGCGGCGCAGCTGCTCGGTCGGCGGCGCGCGTCGGCGGCGCGGTAGCGGCGGGCGAGCCCCCCCCCAGGCGCATACCGCCAACCCGCCGCGGCGCGGCTGGCATGCCCCACCCCCACGCGCGCACTGCCGCCGCGCCTCTCCACGCGCCGCCGCCGCAGCGTGCAGCACCGGCGGCACGGTGGCCTCCGTGTTACTTGTTACCGCCGGCGGGGAGTGGCGGCGCCGCACGCTCGACACAGTCCGGTCCGTCCTCTGCGCGCCCCATCGAGAAGGCGGAGCGTAGGGGAGGCGCCGTGCGTCGACCCGCCGTGCGGATGTCACCGCCGCCGCCACTGTCGCGCGACGCCACGCCCGCACAGGCGGGAGCCGTCCGTGGACGGCGCCAGGGTAGACGGGCTGTGACGGCTGCCGCAGCCGCCCGGGGAAGGGCGGCCAGGCGGCTCTGCCGGTCGCACTCGCGGTGGTGGAGGAGGGTGTGGTGGGGTGGGTGCCGCAATCAAAATGCCCGCAGGGGGGGGTGGGGTCATGCGCGCGACCGACCACCCGACGGCGGCGATGATAGCCGCCGGCATCAACCGCGACGAGGCTCGTGCCGCCGCCCGCCGCCGCCGTCGTCTTACGGTGCGGGCGTATCCCCAGCGAGCAGCCGCCCCGCGTGCCCGCCTACATGGACGGGGTCTCGACGGCGCTGCCGCCGCGCCGTGCACGGCGGCGGGCACCGCCACGAGGCCGCCGACAGCGTCCACCGCCATCTGGCAGGCAACGGGACGCGCGCGCGGCCACGGCACCCCATACCCCCACCACCACCTGCGGCGAGCTGCCAAACGTAGAACCACCTATCGCCGTTGAGTTGCACCGTGGGCCGTCCCCGCCATCACAGACCCGCGGCACGCGCACGCGGAGGTAACCCGCCCGCCGCCTCACCCGCGATCCCGAGCACGCAACCGGTCGCCGCGGAAGTGGCACGGCCCGGCCCCTAATCGCCACCGCGGTTCGGGCGGGGGGCGGCTACGGCCGCCGAAGCGTCGGTCGCTGCGGCCACGGACGGCGCAGCAGGTGGCACCATGCCGGCGGTGGCCACCCACGGCCAAGGCGGCGACGAGGTGGCGGTGGCGGCGACGGCGTACAAGCGGTCGGCGGGCTGTCCACGGGCGGCCTTCGGCGCCGCGACTGAGCGACGAGGAGGCGGCAGCTGTTGCAGGTTCGTCGGCCGCTTGGGGCGGGCGACCGATAAGCGCTCCGCAAGGTGCCATACGTCATCCCAGCACCGCCGACGCCGCCTCTGCCACCGCCGCCGCCGCTGCCCTCACCCGCGGAGGCTCCGCCCCCCCCGGCAGCGAAACCACCGGCGCCGCCAGCGCCGCCCACGCCTCTGGCAAACAACGACGACACCCATTGCAGCAGCGCAATGACCACATCAACAAACACAAGAACAAGTGAGCAGCCGCTATGCAACCGCCGGGGTCGCCACCCGCCGGGTCGCCCCCGCCCGGCGTGCGGACCAGCGAGCCGTCAGCGTCCTTCGCGTCAGGCGCCGGCTGCGACTTCGGTTGGTGCTGTGCCCATGGCGATGGACAACAGCGCGGGGCTCGACGGCTTGACCGACATTGGCAAGGACCGGCGGGCGTGTGTCGGTACGACGTGGCGCCGTGCACCTGCACCTGTTGCATGCGGCACGTGCGCGGCGTCACGCAGAGAGAGGATGGCAGTGTCAGAGCACAGCACATCAGGGCTGAGAGGGGATACTGAAAGCGCGTTCGCGAAAACACCCTGGACTTGCGAGACGACAAAACCGTTTTCACACGTCGAAAGATTGACAAGAGCGTCACGTGCATCTTCTGAGGGTGCTCTGACAAGAGGCAACGCTGCTCAGACACAAGGCCACCTACATCTACGCCACTGTCTCGCCACACCAAGACAGCTTCTTTCTATTTTTTCCACCTCTTTCTCACCCACACCACAGGGCGGCCACCACGGGAGCCCCGTACAATCGCCCTTGCGCAGTCTCCGCCACGCAGACCACGCGAGTGGACGGCGGACCAGCGGGGCGACCG
>Ga0115030_1000851_pt1 | contig 13339 bp, 4 predicted proteins | sample SidtaG_4_FD_87174 | JGI IMG/M metagenome (GOLD analysis project Ga0115030, IMG submission 87174) | Marine algal microbial communities from Sidmouth, United Kingdom - Sidmouth_Male1 metaG | ecosystem: Host-associated > Algae > Red algae > Unclassified | place: Sidmouth, United Kingdom | collected... | reverse complement strand
GGGGCGCCGGGGGGGGGGGGGCGGGGGGGGGGGGGGGGGGGGGGGGGGGGGGGGGGTGGGGGGGGGGGGGGGGGGGGGGGGGGGGGGGGGGGGGGGGGGGGGGGGGGGGGGTGCTCCCCCGGTACCCGCCCCGCTGTCGTCGTCATTCTTTCCGGGCAGTAAGGGCGGGACGCCCCGCTTTGGCCGTGACACGGCGTCGGGGCCCGCGCACTCGCCGCCCCGCGGGTCGGCGTCGGCTTTTCGAGACTACCGATCCGCCCAGGCAGGCGGTGGGGCGGGGGCGGGCGGCGGAGGGAGCTTGGGGGGAGGGGTCGGGGGAGGTGGCGGCGCCAGCATGGGGGGGTCTACCAACCTCGGCGGCGGCTTAACGCCGCGCCCGGGGGTAGGTGCTATTCTCGGCGAGCGTGGGGGCTCGCGCGGACCGACGGGCGGTGGGGGTGGGGCAGGCGGCGGTAGCAGTGGGGGAGGTGGGGGGATGGGCAATGGCGGCCTCGGCGGCGGCGGCTCCCTGTCCTCATCGCCCCCGGCGCGCGATTTCTGGTCGGGCTCTGCGACACTGGCGGCGGCGGAGCGCCCGCTCGGCGGTGGAGGCGGCGGCGGGGGGGATGTGAAGGAACGGCGTCCGCTAGCGCTCAAGCCTCGCAGCATCCCGCTTGGAGAGAGCGGCGGCGGCACCGCCGGGGGCGGCAGCAGCGCGCGCGGCGCCGGTGGCGTTGGCCTCGGCGGTGGCGGCGGCACGCCGTCGTCGGCGATTGACATTGCCGGTGCTGGCGACGGCGGCACGGGCCGCCAGTGGGGCGGTACCCGCAGCACCCGCTCGGCGGCCGACTCGGAGCGCAATTGGCGGGTGTCTGGCGCGGCGGCGGGGAGCAGCTTTGATTCGACGCCCAGCTTCTCGGCGCGCCCGTACGGGGGCGGCGCGGGTGGCGCGAGTGGCGCATCAACGTCCGTTCTGCCGTCGACGTCGGTGATGGTGCCGTCGTCGACCAAGTCCAAGGCCACCGGCTATGCCAGCGCCGTCACGGGGAGCATCCGGGGGCGATCCGCGACCGGCTTTTCTGGCAACGACGTGACGTTTGGAGGCCACGCGGATGGACCGTTGCTGCCGGCGGATCCGCCGGCGCGGGACCTGTCGAGCTTGGCGGCCAAGCCAGTGCCCCCCACTGGGGCGGCCCACGGTGGTATCAGCGTGGATGGCGGTGGGATTGGCGACGACGACGCACCGCTTGAAGCGCCCCCCGAAGTTGACGCCGAGGCCGAACAGGCGCGCCTGGACAAGGAAATGGCGGTCGTGCTGGCCGACGGCGACGCTGTCTGGCAGTACCGTGATCCGCAGGGCGAGACGCAGGGACCGTTTGTTGCCTCGCAGCTGCTCGAGTGGCACCGCGCGGGTTACTATGACGCGGAGCTGCCCGTGAAACGGGTTGGTGATACCGACGACAAGCTCATGCCCCTTGCGGAAGCCTTTTTCATGCGCTCTCGTCCTCGTCCGCCGTCGCCCGTGTTGCCCCCGGGCTTTGGGCGTTCTGTGGCCGGCGGGGAGGCCAAGGGCGGGTCGGGGGAGGCCAAGCGGTCGGGCGCGACGAGCCTCGACGCCGACCCGTCTTCGTCTGTTGCTCGCATGGCTGAGGAAGTCGAGCGGATGCGCCTCGAGGCGCGCAAACAGGCAGCCGCCGCGTCTGCGGCGGCCGCGACTGCGCGTAGCGACGGCGAGGATCGAGCAGACGGTGAGCGCCGCAAGCCGTCTGTTTTTGACTCGCCGGGTACGCGCGCGCGCCACGCGCGTGCGGCCGAGGCGTACGCTGTTGAAACAGCTGCCGCGGAAGGCGGTGATGCGCCGACGCCCGAGGCGGGTGACGAGACGGCGCCGGAGGCAGAAGTGCCGGCACCGGTTCCGATGCCGGCGCCGGCAACGGCGCCGACGCCAACGTCAGTCCGTGGGGGGCTGCCGGCCGGCAGCCGCCTCGCTCGCTTTATGGCGTCCAAGAAGGAAGCCACAGCGACGGCGACCGACGACGGCGCGGGCGTTGGTGGCGCCGCTCCGCCTTCGGATGGGGACGGCTCCGTCAGCGGTGCTGTCGGTGGCGCTGGGAACCACGCGGATGGGGCGGCTGGCGCCCATGCGGGCTCCCCGGATGGGGCCGTGGACGAGGCGGCGGTGCCAGGTGTGGCCGATGCTGGGACTGACGGCCGCGGTCGGCGTGGCATCGAGTCACTGATGGCGATGGACCCGGCGATCGCGCACGCGGCGCCGTTCAACCGTCAGCCGGCGGCCGCGCCACAGCAGCAGCAGCAGCAGGAGCAGCAGCAGCAGCAGCAGCCGGGGATGGACCAGTTGGCTGGTGGCCAGCCACTGCATGTTGACGCGGCGGCGGCGGCGGCGGCGGGGCAACACGCGCACATGGGGCAGGGGCACCCCCAGCAGGGCCTGCCGCAGCAACAGCAGCAGGCGCACCTGCAGTCAATGCACCAGCACCAGCTGTTGCAGCAGCATCAGCGGCCGCTCAACCACACAGGCCCCGTCGTCGGCCCGCCGTCGCCTCCCATGATGCGCATGGCACCGCCGCCGGTCGCCGTCAACTGGCCCCACGGCGGTGCGGGCCCGTACGGCGCCATGCAGCCGCCGGCACCCGTGCAGGAGAGTCCCCCGACCTTGGTGCAGCGACAGCAGATGCACCAACAGCAGATGCGGATGTTTGAAGCGGCCTACGCGCAGCAAGTGCCGCGTCAAATGGAAGCGGTTTCCAAGGCGCGAGCCGCGGCGGCCGCAGCGGTGGCGGTTGTCACAAGCGGCGTGCCCGTCGCCGAGCAGCAGCGCGCTCAGGCGGTTGCGGCGCAGGCGGACGCGCACGCCAAGGAGCAGACGGTTTTCCTGGAGCGCATCCAGCAGGCGGCCGGGCGCGCCATGCACGCGTTTACGATGATAACACGCCAGCAGCAGCAACAGCAGCAGCAGCAGCAGCACCAGCAGCAGCACCAGCAGCAGCAGCAGCAGCAGCGGCTGCACAGCCAGCAGCAAGCGCCGGAGGCAGGTGGGCACTATGGGGTCGACCCGCAGGCCCAGTTTGCGGGCCCTTACCTGCCGGGATCGCCTCCGTCAGAGCAGCAGCTCAAGCAGCAAGAGCAGCAGCGACACCAGCAGCAGGGGCAACAGCGTCAGCAGCAGCAGCGATTCATGCAGCAGCTGCAGCAGCAGCAAATGTATCACCCAGAGCAGTCGGCGATGCACACGCAGCAGCAGCAACAGCCGCAGCCGTCCACATCGAGCGCACCTGCGGCCTCTGAACAGGCTCCGCCACCGACCCAGGCTTCTGCACCAGCCATCCTGGTGCCGCAGGTGCAGCCATCGGCGGTTGCTCCGTCTGCACCTGAGCAAGCGCATCTGGCGACCGCTTCAGAGAAGCACACCAAGGTGGCCGCGGCGCAAGGAGCTTCCGCGCCTGCGCCCGCTGAGAAGTCTCCCGCGGCGGCATCAACGACCGACACGTCGGCGGGTCTGTCCAACGCTGACTTTTGGGGCAGTCTCCGCAAGGGTCCCAATGACCAAGGTTCTCGGCCGACGCCGTCGCCGCCGAAGGCGACGCCCACGGTGACGGCGCCGGCGCCGGCGCCGGTCAAGCCCCCGGTGCAGCCAGTCCCCGTTCCGACGACCAAGGCTGAGCCGACGACCTCGGCCGGCTCCCGCCGCAAGCCCGCTGTAGTTGCCGCGGCGCCGCCTGTCGCAGCTGCGCCCAAGAAGAAGTCCCTCGCGACGCTGCCGCCTGTGGCCGCGCCGACGGGCCCGCCGCCGTCTTTGCGTGAGATCCAGAAGGAGGAAGACCTGCAGCGGGAGGCGGCGCTCGAGGAGCAACGTAGGCTGGCGGCTGCCCAGCGCGAGGCTGCACAGCAGCAGCAGCAGCAGGCCGGGCGGGAGCGTCAGCCTGCTGTGCCGTGGGGCACTTCGGCGACGCCCACCGCGCCGGTGGCGGCGAGCAACACAGCGACAGCGTCGTCGTCGGCGCTGACACTGACGCAGATCCAAGAGGAGGAGGAAGGGAAGCGGCAGGCGGCCGCCGCCAGGGCCGCCCAAAAGGCGGCGGCCGCCCCGGCGCCTGTACCCGCGCCCGCGCCGGTGCCTGCACCGCCGCCGCCGCCCGCGCCGACTGCCGCCTGGGGCGGCAGCGGCGTCGCAGCGTCGACTCCCAAGCTGTCCCTCCGTGAGCAGATGATGTTGGAAGAGCGCCGCAGCCGCTCTTCTGCAGTCGCTTCGAGCGCGACGCAGCGGAGCGGTTGGGCGGGCTTGGTCGCCAAGAGCATTCCGCCGTCGGCACCGACGCTGTCGCGGCCAGCCGGCTTTACTGCTCCGCCGGGCATGGGTGGCGCCGTCCCGCCGGGCATGCGTCGGCCCGCCGACGGCACGCGGCTGCCGTCGGCCGCTGCTCCCCCGCCGAGCCGCTCTGCCGGCCCGCTTCCGTCAGCGACCACCGCCGGCAGCCGCAAGGGCGGCCCCGCCGCCAACGACAGTGGTGGTAAGCGCGGCGGGGATGCGGCCGACGGCGCAGCTGTGTTTGCCAAGCTCAGTTCGGAGTTTAGCGCCTGGTGCGCGGAGGAGATGCGCAAGCTGACGGGCAGTGCCAGCACGCTGTTGCCCGAGTTCTTGTCCACGCTGGACACGCCCGCGGATGTGGAGCAGTACGTGCGGGAGTACCTTGGCAGCGGCGCGGCGGAAATGTCTTTCGCATCTGAGTTTGTGCGCCGCCAGCAGTTTGAGAGCGACGCTGCGGACCAGTCCAAGCCGGTAGTCGGTGGCGGCGGCGGCAGTGCCGCGGCGACGCCGAAGAAGGGCAAGACTGGCGGCAAGCGTGGCACCGCCGCTGGCAGCAGCCGGGGATTGGGCGCGGAGGCGGGCGGCAAGAAGAAGGGCAAGCGCAAGGGCGCGCAAGTCGACCCGTCGCTCCTCGGCTTCACATCAACCACCCGCATCCAGGCGCCTGACATGGACTGAGGGGGAGGGGGTGGCGTCTGAATATCTTCTGTTGTGTGCCGTGCACGCTTGGCTGTCTGTTCCTTTTTTCTCGCAATTGTCTGCGCCGTGTTACGCTGCCGGCGCTTCGTTGCTACCCTTTTTTTCCTGGTTTGGCCTGCACGCCAGCATGAACGTGTGCGCTGACGCCTGTTGCACAAGAAGAACGGTACTCCTGCCCTCTCGTAGCTGGTTTAACGTAATCCATGCGATTGCGTGCAGACGGGAGGCGGGTTTGTCCTGTGATTTCATGAAGGACATGAACATCGCCCCCTCTTTTCTCTGCAGTATTTTCGTTGCGCCAAAAAGTGGAGAGTCCAGGCCTAACAAAGAGGCAGAGGGTGTAACTGACCACGCCCACTCGACGGATGTCGAGTCCTTCGTTGACCAATGGCACGTGCGCGTTCTAGACACCACAGCTGTCCTTGAGTTGCATCCAATTGGACCTCCGGAGGGCCCGCGATCGCCCAAAATCAAGAAAATACACAATCAACCATGCACCGCACGACCCGCTCGGTCGTCCATCGGTTCCAACGCCGATGGGGCAGCCCTGGTCGCCAGCGCTGCTCATGGCCACTGTGGGGGCACTTTTGGCGCCGCATCGTGCGGCGACCGCCACGCATGGGGGGGGTGGCGGTTCGTGCCGCGCTTCTTGTGCCGCGGTCGCGGTGCGCCGACCGCCGCTGCCGCCCATGTGTGCCCTGATTCGCTGCCAGGGGGGGGTGGTGGCGTTTCTGACCACTGCACAGGCTGCCGGTGAGCTGCGTTTCCCAGGCGTTTCTCGCACCTCCCCACGCTGCTGGCGCGGGTCCCTAGGAGGCCACTGGGGGGCATCAGGAAGGTACGTGTGCCCTGTTTTTCGTTTTGGGACGCCGCTCGCGCCAGGTTTCTGGCGCTGCACCGGCCTGCGTCCACGGGCGGTGGTGGCCGTGGGCAGCTGCGCATGCGGGGTTTCCCGGGGGGGGGGGGGGCGGGGTTTGGGGCCGCCCCTGGTGGTGGTTTTGTGGGGGGGCCCCGGGCGGGGCCCGGGGGGGGGGGGGCGGTGGGGGTGGTGGTCAGGGGGGGTTTTCGGGGGGGGGGGGGGGCATGTTTTTGGCGCCGCACGCCACGGCTGCCCCGGCCATCGGGGGCCCTGGGTGGGGCGCTGGGGGCGCTGGGCGGGCGCTGCTGGCGGGCCTGCGGGTGCGGGGGGCGCGCGTTTTTTGGCGCCGCGCGGCGCGACTGCCCCGGCCGGCAGGGGCCCTGGGTGGGCGCTGCTCGCGGGGCTGGGGCGGGGCGTGGGCCGCGCTTTTTCCGCCGCCGCTCGGTGCCGCTTTTTTGGCGCCGCGCGTCGCGGCTGCCCCGGCCAGCGGGGGCCCTGGGTGGGGCGCTGGGGGCGCTGGGCGGGCGCTCCCTGCGGGCCGGCGGGTGCGGGGGGCGCGCGTTTTTGGCGCCGCGCGCCGCGGCTGCCACGGTCGGCGGGGGCCCTGGGTGGGCGCTGCTCGCGGTGCTGGGGCGGTGCCGGGGCCGCGCTTTTTCCGCCGCCGCTCGGTGCCGCGTTTTTGGCGCCGCGCGCCGCGGCTGCCCCGGCCGACGGGTGCCCTGGGTGGGGCGCTGGGGGCGCTGGGCGGGCGCTGCCTGCGGGCCTGCGGGTGCCGGGGGCGCGCGCTTTTTGCGCCGCCGCTCGGTGCCGCGTTTTCTGCGCGGCGCGTCGCGACCGCTCCGGCCGGCGGGGGCCCTGGGTGGGGCGCTGGCGGCGCTGGGCGGTCGCTACCGGCGGGCCTGCGAATGCCGGGAGCGCGCGTTTTTGGCGCCGCGCGCCGCGGTCGCCCCGGCCGGCGGGGGTCCTGGGTGGGGCGCCGGGGGCGCTGGGCGGGGGCTGCCTGCGGGCCTGCGGGTGCGGCGGGCGCGCGTTTTCTGCGCCGCGCGCCGCGGCTACCCCGGCCGGCGGGGGCCCTGGGTGGGGCGCTGGCGGCGATGGGCGGTCGCTACCGGCGGGCCTGCGAGTGCGGGGAGCGCGCGTTTTTGGCGCCGCGCGCCGCGGCCGCCCCGGCCGGCGGGGGTCCTGGGTGGGGCGCCGGGGGCGCTGGGCGGGGGCTGCCTGCGGGCCTGCGGGTGCGGCGGGCGCGCGTTTTCTGCGCCGCGCGCCGCGGCTGCCCCGGCCGGCGGGTGCCCTGGGTGGGGCGCTGGGGGCGCTGGGCGGGCGCTGCCTGCGGGCCTGCGGGTGCCGGGGGCGCGCGCTTTTTGCGCCGCCGCTCGGTGCCGCGTTTTCTGCGCCGCGCGCCGCGGCCGCACCGGCCGGCGGGGGCCCTGGGTGGGGCGCTGGCGGCGCTGGGCGGTCACTACCAGCGGCCCTGCGGGTGCATGGAGCGCGCGTTTTTGGCGCAGCGCGCCGCGGCTGCCCCGGCCGGCGGGGGTCCTGGGTGGGGCGCCGGGGGCGCTGGGCGGGGGCTGCCTGCGGGCCTGCGGGTGCGGGGGGCGCGCGTTTTTGGCGCCGCGCGCCGGGGCTGCCACGGTCGGCGGGGGCCCTGGGTGGGCGCTGCCTGCGGGCCGGCGGGTGCCTGGGGCGCGCGCTTTTTGCGCGGCCGCTCGGTGCCGCGTTTTTTGCTCCGCGCGGCGCGGCTGCCCCGGCCGGCGGGTGCCCTGGGTGGGGCGCTGGGGGCGCTGGGCGGGCGCTGCCTGCGGGCCTGCGGGTGCCGGGGGCGCGCGCGTTTTGCGCCGCCGCTCGGTGCCGCGTTTTCTGCGCCGCGCGCCGCGACCGCTCCGGCCGGCGGGGGCCCTGGGTGGGGCGCTGGGGGCGTTGGGGGCGCTGGGCGGGGGCTGCCTGCGGGCCTGCGGGTGCGGGGAGCGCGCGTTTTTGGCGCCGCGCGCCGTGGCTGCCCTGGTCGGTAGGGTCCCTGGGTGGGCGGTTCTCGCGCTGCTGCTCGCTGCCTTGTTTTTTGGCGCAGCGTGGTGCGGGTGCTCTGGCGTTCGGGGGGCTTTGTGAGATGCTATTGCGGTGTATTGTGGGCGGCGCGTTTTGGGACCTCGCCGTGCTGTTTCGCCGCCAGCGCGGTGTCGGAGTAGCGTGTTGTATGGCCGCCTTTTTTGCGTTCGTGTGCTACCGCCGCGTGCGCGGTGAGTGGTCGCGCTGCGGCGTTCTCGCCGCACGATGGTTTGCGGGCGGACGCTACTGTGTGACCACCCAGCCTCGCAAGGTCGTTGGCTTCTGCTTAAATGCGTTGGTACTGGCCGTGGTCCGCTCTGCTGTGTCCTCCCAGCATCCACAGTCATCGCACCGTCGTTCCCACCTCGCCCCCCTCCCCCTTCTACTTCTGTATCTTCCTCCCCCTTCCACTTTTGCCTCCTCCGGCCCCCACTTGCCCCCATTTCTCCCGTACCTGGCCCTCGCCGCCGTACCGTATCTGGCCCTCGGCGCCGTCCACGGCACCGCGTTTGTCTCCCCCTACCCATTCCACCCTTTGTGGAACCTCCGGGGTGTTATGGCGATGGCACAGACGTCTCCGATGGCCGCAGACGCAAAGACGGCCACGACCGCAGGCGCTGCGGCTGCCGACGCGGTCGCCTCGCCCTCGTCGGCAACGATGGTGGCGTCTTCCGTGGCACCTGCCGCGATGACGGCGGGGGCAACGCCCAGGGGCACCACGACGGCCATCACCGCCGCCGTTGTGACTGACGGGGCGGTAGCGCCTGCTGCGACAACCGCCAAGGCCGTGGCGTCGGCGGCGGCGACGGCCGCGGCAACGCCCGCGGGCACCACGACGGACATCAGCCCCGCCGATATGACGGACGGGGCGGTGGCGCCGGCTACGGCACCGGTGACGGCGACGGCCGTGGCGCCGGCGGCGGCGACGGCCACGACAATGCCCGCGGGCACCGCGACGGCCATCACCGCCGCCGCTGTGACGGGCGGCGCGGTGGCTGCGGTTGCGGCACCGGCGACGGCGACAGCCGTGGCAGTGCCTGCGGCAGTGACGGCGACAGTAGCCGCGGCATCACCGGTTGCTGCCTCTATGGCCATGGACACTGCCGGAGCGGCGGGCGGGGCGGTTGTCACACCCGTATCGGTGGCGGTCGCGGTCGCGCCGACACCGGCGCCTGTGGGCGTGTCGTATGCCACAGCTGCAGCGGCTGCATCCACGCCGGCAGGTGGGACGGCCGCTTTTGCAGCACTGCAGGAGGCTCACGGCGCGGCTGCGCGCGCGCGCGCGCGCGCCGCCAGCGGCGCGAAGTCGCTCGCGATGCAGCGGTTTGGGAGATATCTCAACGCCGTCAACGGCCGCAGTGTGTCGGCCAAGACACTGGAGGCGGCGGCGGAGATGGTGGCCAACGCCTCGGCGTTGGAAGACGGGAACGATCACCTTCAGGTCGTCATCCATTTGTCGGGCGTATCGGCGGGCGGGGACTTAGGCTGGGAAAGCTTGTACGGACAGGGGACATACGTCGACCCCGACGTGCTGCGCGTGTTCGGGCAGGCGCACCAGTTTTGTCGCGGCAGGGACGTGCTGTCGCGCAACCCCCTCGCCGCTCCAGCGCGGCTAGTCGGCACCCTCCACCGTGGCGGCGATGTTGCCCCCCCCCCAAGCTCTCCCGCCCCCCTTCCCGTATCTGCAGAGGAGGAGGAACACCTGGAGGTCTTCACCTCCCCCGCGGACTCCGTTCTACCTCCCCCGTTTAGTATCCAGCGACTTGCCCGACAGGTCGCCCGTGCCCGCTCGGCGTCGCGCTCGGAGAGCTCCCTGGACGCCGGCTCCGCGGGTGGTGGCAATGGGAGTGCCGCAACGCTATCTTCGACGGACGCCCTCGGAGGGGAGGCAAGTGGCGACAACAGCAACGGCTCGGAGGGGGCGGTGCCGCTGTTGCCCTATGTGCTGGAGTGCATGAGCGCGCCTGACGTGGAAACACCGCACCAGTCGGCGCTGGCGTTTATGAAGGACCTGATTCTCAACCGCCGCGCGCCCGTGCAGCTGCTGCGCGCGACGCTGCGGGCCGTCGTCATCTTCTTCGCCATGCACTTTGGGCTGGCCCCGCGCATCATTCAAGAAGGCTTCTCGCGCTGGTGGGCGCACCGGATCGTCGCCGACCAGACGAGCGACGGCACGGTGGTGGCGCCGCGATGGCCAATGGGGGTCAAGGTGCCTACGCGCTTCCTCCCCTCCAAGATGGTCAAGTCTGCGTGCAAGTCGGGCGAGGTCCGGCCCGCCGAGGAGCCGCTGGATGAGGGCGCTGCCGACCTGTTCACGGACCAGACGCGGCTCACGGAGGAGTTCGTTACGATCTTCCTCGACGCCATCCCCTCGAGCGAGCACCACCGCAAGCACGAGGAGGCGGTGGCGGCGCTGCTGCTGCTGTGGTGCAAGGAGCCGCGATGCCACTCCGTAATGAAGCACGAGGTCTTCAAGGCTGACCACGCGGCGCTGCGGCGCAAGGCTGCACCCAAGCGCAAGTCTCCCAGCACAGCCGCCGTTCCGGTGGACGGCGTCCCGGCGGGCTTGGCTCCCAGGCCGACGGAGGCTGCTGGTTTTGCTGGCGGTGAGTCAGCTGTGTTGGCGACTCGCGCGGCCGCGCGCTTGGCCGCTGGTGCTACGGCACCTTCCACGACGCCGGTGCAGCCCGTACAAGTGCTCACTGCAAAGAGCGCAACGAGGAGGCCCGCACGGTGGAGGAGGCCACCCTCATCGAGGAGGCCGAGGGGAGCGCTGCCGCGGAGGAGAGCGAGGCCGTTACGCCGCGCTTGGCTAAGCGTAGCCGCCGGGGCGAATAGATGTTGTATTTTCCTGTTGTTGTCTTTTCCTGTTGTTTTAGTGGTGGGGGCACGTTCATAAGCATCTTGTCGCTGGCTGTAGAAGCCGCGTTTTGTCTTTCGGTCACCCTTTGTCTGGCATTCTGGACTCCCTTTCCGCGGCGCTTTCTAGCGAGGCACAGGACACACCGACATGGCCTTATACGGGGGCCGCGCAGGGAGAGGGAGAGTAGTGGTGGGGGCACCAGCTGTGTCGCAGCGGGAGCGTCTCTCTGAGCGTTGCCTGTCCTGGCGAACTGTCGTCAACGCAGTGCGCGTCGGGGGGGTGCGTCGCCAGGAAGAGTGACGGTGCGGCATTTGCTGGGTTGGGCGTGCAGCAGAAAGCAGGCTTTGTCACGCGGATGTGTTCGCCTCTGTGGGGGGCCGGTGCGGACCCCCCCTCACCAGGTCGAGTACGGCGCAGCGCATAAGCACCTCTGGCCCCGTACAACGCTGATTGCGGCGCGACGCTGTTCCCCCCCCTCCCCCGTCCTGCATCTACCCGAGAAACAGTGTCGAGTACGCCCTGCAAAGGGACGCAGCCGAGAAGCGCCTGCAGCGCAGTGAGGAGGTACTCGCACCTGCGCCCACCCCCACCGCCACACCGACAGGCCACACCGACTGGCCACCCTAAATATCTGCCCCCACGAATCAGACCGCGTGCGGAGGGGGTGCGACCACGGATGGCGCGCCCGTACTACGACGGCGCGCCCAACCGCCGACGGCTATGGGCGCATTCATGCCGGAAACGCGTGGTCTGCTCAGAACGCGCCCCCCCCTCCCCCTCTTTTTTGATTCTCTCGGGCCCTATGGGACGGGAAAAGGCACCAGTCTTGCGAACCGGTCTTTACGCCACTGACGGCGACGATCAGGACCCAATCTTGGTGCCCGAAATCATGCACCTACAACGTTGCACCACGGGGATGAAGGCCTGCCTATCCGCCGTCCACTCATACCGACGCAATACGTTATCGCACGGCGGTAGGCAAGCGGTTAGATAGTCGACCGTTTTTTCGGCGCCATGCCGTATCCAATGGACAGGATGGGCCGGTATACAGAGCAGGAGCCTACCTGTCTCCTCCTTGACAGCTACATGGTTATGGCCGCACAGCTCGCAGACGGCACGCGCGTGGCCACCTAACCGGGAGACGGGCTCGCGAGAGCCTTGAGGTCTGATCGCGCGCGCGTGCACGCTCGGAGCTGAAAATCTGGCGGGATCCGCGCCAATGGACAGGATGGGCCGGTTTACAGAGCAGGAGCCTACCTGTCTCCTCCTTGACAGCTACATGGTTATGGCCGCACAGCTCGCTGACGGCACGCGCGTGGCCACCTAACCGGGAGACGGGCTCGCGAGAGCCTTGAGGTCTGATCGCGCGCGCGCGCGCGCTCGGAGCTGAAATCTGGCGGGATCCGCGGCGGCAATCAGACAACAGAGGGAAGAGGCTGTGCTGGCCGCAACATGTTGTATGTAAATCCGACACGGGGTCACAAGGGCCGCACAAGAGAGAGGTCAGTCAGAAAATATCGGACTGGAGGCGCTTTGAATTGGATCTTGGCATGCGATTGGTCCAGAACCTCAACCGGCGCGTCGTTTAGACTGTTCACATCCGCCGCCATTCACTACTTCGCCCCCGCGCTCCGAGGTCATCGTGCATTCTCTGTCTGGCTGCGTCGTGGCCTGCATTCTGGAACAAAGCCGCGCGCCCTCGTTGCCGCACGGCTTTTGACCACCCACCATTGTCTTTTGGACAATAGATGTGTCGTGCAGGTGTCTGGGGACAGCCGCCGGAGCCGCCAGTGGCTCGGATGGTCAGGCATCCCTACCACCACCTGCTCGACATCCTTCTTGTCCATATATGTGGACTGGGGAGTGGAATAATCATCTGTCTGTATTGTTTTCGACACAACGGGGGGGGTTGTCGCGGAGTTCACGCGCCAGCCGGTGCTGCTGCTCTCGCCCGTGTCTACGAAGCCACCGGGTGGGGGCGGTGTGGTAGAGGGAAGGGAAAGCGCTGCAGCCTGAGCGGGTGGCGGCGGCAGTGACGTGGGCAGTTGTCTGACTGGATTCATGTCCATCAGAAAGCGCCTGCCGCCAACGTGCGGGGCGAACCATTCTGATGGAGGCAGGCGCACCACTACACAACAAACCGCATAGTGTGTGCTTGCTGTAGCTGTGTTTCGCTTCCAAATCTGGCGCTCCTGCATTGGCTCCATCAGTCTGTAGCCACGAGTATCGGCACAAACGGATACCGCTGTCGAAAAAAGCGACGCCAGTTGACGCTCTCAAAACTGGGCTCGAGCCCTCTCCTATTTGCCTACAACCCTGTTCTCATCCCGGCATAATCGTGGCAGCGCAGGCCACACGAAGAGATACGGACAGCACTGGACGCCTCACCCCACCACGGTGGACGTGCTGTCGGCAGGTGCCTTGCGCCCGCCCGACCTGGGCACGTACCGCTCCACGCTTCACGGGACACTGAGGCTTGGGTAGGGGGCGTCACTATGTATGTGGTAGAGAAAGGGACAACAAAGTTGTGGTCGGTGGCCGACAGTGGGTGGCACGGCCTAGCTATAGG
>Ga0115030_1000850_pt1 | contig 13340 bp, 20 predicted proteins | sample SidtaG_4_FD_87174 | JGI IMG/M metagenome (GOLD analysis project Ga0115030, IMG submission 87174) | Marine algal microbial communities from Sidmouth, United Kingdom - Sidmouth_Male1 metaG | ecosystem: Host-associated > Algae > Red algae > Unclassified | place: Sidmouth, United Kingdom | collected... | reverse complement strand
GGGGTGATGGCACCAAGGAAGAATGGCACCGCAGCCGGGCAGGGGGTGCCACTGCGACCATGAAAGTCTCGTGGAAGTCGATGGTCCCCAAGCGTGGGTCAGAGGGAGCACGGTGCTCTGCTTTGGCGGCGACCACGCCCGTTGTGCTTCGAGTGAGTGGGAGAAAGGGTGTGCCACTCGTGGAGGGTCCGCTACGGGTGGACCGTGTGCGGTGGGAGACAACGAAGGTGCGAGGTTGGCAGGTGGTGAGGCCCGTGCCGCGGATGGACAACCGCAAGGCAAAGGCATTCCACGGGGAGATCAATTAGACCTTCCATTCTTGGAACGACTGCTGGACTGGCGACACCATTATTCCTAACTATCTATTCAGTACATGGCGTTTCACGTCCCCCGAACCTCACCGAGCGCCCAGAGGATGGCACAGAGAGGGATCAGACGAATTGCTTGAAGCCAGATTGGAGGTTCCTCTGGTGCTACCAAGGAATTGGTAACCGTACCGAGTCAAATGTGTTCGGAAAAAGTTGCACAATACATACCACGCCATCGTCGATTTGCCTGAAGTCGATCCAAGCCACACCCTGCAACCTGCACGTGGGCGAGCACCGGCATCGATGGACTCGTTGCCTGGAGGGAGAGACCGCGCTCGTCGCCCCAGGCTGTTGCCGACGCTCGTGCACTTCCCGTAGTACCCTGCCGATGAGATGGCGTAATTTTTCATGCTACGATTTGATGCGCCATTGTGAGCCGGACGGGAGCAGGTGAGGATCTCATAGGACGAGAACCCACCTCTCATCTTCCTGGCCGCCGCTCTCGCCATACCGTGGTCATCGCCGTGCAACCCCTCCACCCCCACTACGCCACCGCCACGACCTTGTCCCTCGTCGCGCGCTCCCGGTGCCCGCAGTGCGCCACCATCAGCATCAGCTCACTGCTTCTGGCCGGCGCTGCACCAGGTATGTTGATGCTGTTTCTGTTGCTGTGTGCACCAGCTTTGTGTTCATTTCTCTCCGACTTCGACCCCCTCTTGTGCCGCAAGAGTGTCTTTAAAATGTCACCAGACCGCATGTTCCGGCCTGGGTGTGCGACATGTGCACGACTGTCCTTCTGCCGACGTCCCCAGCTACTGACAAGCTACGCTTCTGTCCCACCCAAGCTGCCCTGAGCATTTTCTCTCTCTCTCCCGATGATGTGCACGACCTCAATCGCATCAGGTCATGGATCATCGCGTCCGCCAGCAGAGTGCGGACATCAGCCGGCACTGCTGGTGTTGCCCACATGTCTTCATGAACCAGGCGGCTCGTCAGCGCCATATGAGCGTCAATCACCCAAACAGGAACCGGATCATTCCACCGTTGGGGTTCGTGGAGCTGCACCTCCGACCTGCTGCTGTCCAGAGCCGCCGCGCCGCGGCTACTGTCTTCCTCACCGGTGCGCATACTGCTGCTGGCGCGGACTGCCGTGCTGCTCGGGCAGCGGGCTCAGACCTGTGTGTCACGCGCCAACCCCCTGACAATGCCGACGGGGGTCACGCTGTGCTCGGCGGCTTTGGCTCCTTTCACGCTCCTGTTGAAGAGTTCGTGCACGGGACGCTGCCGGGCGAGCAGCTGGGGACGGCGCCGGACGGCACGCGCTTGCGGTTCGATATTATGGACAGCGACCTTTTGCTGTTGGAGGAGGCCGTCGTGCGTCGCCGCCATGGGGCTCTCTCCTTCGTTTTTTCCGTGCAGCTGTTCGTTGATGAGGCCGTCGTCTCCTGGTCGGGGGCGCATTACATGTACCCTGTTCGGGCGCGTGTGGTCAACGTCCGCGACCGGTCGGTGCAGTGGGTTACTGTCGCTTACATCCCCCATGTCGGAAAGCCTGTGGCCCGGACGGCGGCTGCTCGCTTTCGAGCCAGTGACACCCGCAACGGCTTTCTGCAACGATACCTGGCTGTTCTTCTTCGGCGCTTTGTCGGTGCCAGCCAGGTCGGCGTCCAGGTTGTGTTCCCTGGCCAGCGCGCGATGACCGCAGTGCCGCGGCTCATTGGCCTGGTAGCCGATCAACTTGGTGAACGTTCGGTCTTTTGTTTGATGCGTAACACGTGTGAGTTTTTTTGTTCCCATTGCATGGTGCGCCGCGACGTGGCGGGTGGACCTGGTGGCGTCAGCGCGGCCGCTCGTGACGTCACTGCCGTGCTCGACGCCCAGCTTGAAGGAGACATCACCCGTGATGGCGATCCCCGGCCGTCCCTACGTGGCCATCTGCGCACCGAGCACAGAGCGCTGGCATTTGTGCCGGCTGTCGGCGCTATTTGGGGCTTAGCCACCGACAACAAGAGACTGTACGACATCATCTCCTTTAATCTACTGATGCGTGGAAGCTGGGCATCGTGCGCATGCTGTCGCAGCGCTTCCCGTCCTTCTTGCGGGTCGCCTGTGCCGGTCAAGACGCACGCCTTGTACCTGTGCCGGCGACGTTGGAGGCCCTCAATCTACGAGCATGGGAGATGGGGCATCTTTGCGCTCCTTCCCCGACACCACCCGGGTACGTGCTCACGAGTTTCCTTTGCATGCTTTTTCTCGGCCACATGTTGCACTGGGTGGTGCCCACCCGCTGACGCTGGCGCTGCTGCTTGTCTTGGGATAGGGCGGCCGCCTCAGCGTTGCTGCCCCCCCCACCTGATATCTGAGTCGCTCCGGCTTGTGCCTCGGGTGCTGGCTCCTTGTCCAGCTCGGACGAAACCGTCCTATCGACGGCCGGCGACGTCGCCGGCGCGTCGCCCCATACCCTCCCCCCCCCCTCCTCCCGCCCCAGGCCGACGCGAAAGGGCCTCGCCGATGCCATCGCGGCGTACGCCGACACCCACGCCAAGTCCATCTCGGTCGTTTCCAACACCGCCCGTGCGTTCCTCGACATGACCGTCGTGGCGTCGTCGACGGTGGGTTGGCGGGTGGCGGCATTGGAGGGCACGGGTGTGCGTGCCGCCTACATGGCCATCGCCAAAGCGCTGGTGGTGGCAGTTCTGCGGCCGCGTGGGGGGGGCGCAGAGCGACGGCCAGCACCGCGGCGCCGCCCACCGAGATGGGCGAGTCGACGGCGGCGACGGAAAGTGTGTGGGGTGTGGGGGGTGCCCGCAGTCGCGGCGACGGGCGCCCAGCAGGTCGATGCGAGCGCGTCGACGGCTGCTTGTCTGTTGGTGGGCGGACACGCCTCGTCGTCAAGTGCCGCGTCGGCCCGGGCACAACTGTGACACTGGGGTGGAGCAATTTGCGGACGTCTGTGCTGTGACGGTCGACTATTTGCAAGTGAGGACGCCCGCGTACCTCGACCCAGAATGAGACAGGACCATCCGTGGGGCTGGCACCGCCCGCCATTTGACAATGGGGTGCGGGTCGGCGGTCGGTATGTACTGGCCGTTGTGGAACGGCGACATTCTGACTTTCTTTGGACCACCCTCTGGCACGCTCCATCCTTCACTTTGCTTCTATGTACTTCGTTTGTCGTGAACAGGTTTTTCGTGTCCCCTAAAGAGAAGCAGCCGCAAATTACCGGGCGCCTTTGGCAACACGGTCTTTCAATGATGCCGCACATGATTGCAGGCGTCGGCGGGCCGGCGGAGCAGCGCCCGGTGCGGCACCTGGATGCCGCGCCCGCCCGCGCGGCGGTGGTCCGACGACGGGTGGCCTCTACTGATGATGAAATCGACGACGGCCACGGTTCGGAGGGCGCGGTGTTGGTTCCGGCGGAGGAGGTGCTGCCAGATCCGGTCGTTCCGGACGTGACAACCTCCGCCAAGTACCGTGCGCTATACGGAAACCTTCCGCTGCACCGCGCCGTCCTCGACGTGTACTGTCGCCTGGCGGCGCTGGGCGGACGGCTGATGGGCGACAATATGGACAACACGACGCATATGTCGGAGCAGCAAATGCGGTCCCTGGCCGACGAGGCGCAGGACCTCATCATCCAACGCGTTGACCTTCTCCTCGGTCCGGTACACACTACCAAGGCGCACCGACTTGCCAACCATCTGCTGGTCGCGCTGCTGAACAACGGCAACTTGTGCGAAGGTGACACCAGTGAGAATGAGGGTCTCCATGGCCCCTGCAAGAAGATGTACGGGCGTCGCACGAACAGGCGCGGGCCTGGAATTGTGCTGCAGATGATGCGAGCATCCGAGACGCAGAGCGAGGTGTTGCGCGAGCTCAAGCACCTGGCCGATGAGAAGAACGCGGAGTGTGACGGCGTGCAGGACCTGCTGGGGGATCTTCTCGGGGAGAACATTGACGCCGACGCGGGGGACGTGCCGACAGAGCCTGTCGTGGCACTGCCGCGGTCTCACCGCGGACGGCGCTTGGCTGTCATGGGGGCGCAGTCGATGCGGGGGATGGAAGGATTGGGGGAGCTGCTCGGCGTGGACCCCGGCTGCTCTCTTGTCGTGCCGCCGTCCTTCGCATTCTTTTGTACTTTTTAGTTGGGGGCTCCGTCCGTCGTGCAAACGGCATGTGCGACCGAGTCCTTCTTGGGCAAGCCCCGGTATGATCATATCTGGTACACTGACCAGAGTGGTCAGCGGCGATTGGGACTGGTGCGTCTGGTGGTTCGTATGCTTGACGGTGCCGTGGATGATTTTGTCGTTGTTCGGTGTATGGATGAGGTGTCTTAGATACCTGACTGTGCCCTGACGCGGTCGGGCTGTCGGAGGATGGCGTGGCGCTTTGCTACGCCCGATGCAGAGTGGCGGGACCTGGATCGAGTGCCTCTGGCACGTGTGCTGCGGCTCGAGCACACTGTCGTCGACTTCCAAGACCTGGGCGACAGGCGTGGCCTAGGTGCCGTCCCGTCCAACACCCCGGACACTGATGTCGAGCGTCGCGCCGTGCGCTTCTTCACCAACAACTTCTACCCGTTCACCTCCCGCATGCTCAACCCCAGCATCTAGTTTGTAACCTCGCCCATGCACGTGCTCGGTGGATAGCGTTGTATGGGTCGGGATGACCTGATACAGTGGTGTACTTGAGGCGAAGGGGTTTTCGACCGGGTGCGGCGGGTTGCGTGACCGGGTGCGGCGGGTTGGGTAACCGGGTGCGGCGGATTGGGTGACCGGGTGGCGGTTTGGGGACCGCGCCGCCACAGTTGCGGCGCCGTCGTCGGTACGACACGACGACCGGCCCAACACCACATGCGAGACCGTCTCGTCGCGACCAACCCCCTTGTCGGCCATCATCGCGGTGACACGGGATGCCGGTGCGGTGGTGGGAGGGGCCGCCTGTCGTGGGGCGGCGCGCGTTGGCGGCGCGGCAAAGCCACAGCCGCGGCCGCCACCACCGCCAACCGGCCATTGGCGTTATGGCGCGAGTCGACTGGGGCGGGATGCCGGTGTGGTGGTGGGAGGGGCCGCCTGTCGTGGGGCGGCGCGCGTTAGCGGCGCGGCAAAGCCACAGCCGCGGCCGCCACCACCGCCAACCGGCCATTGGCGTCATGGCGCGAGTCGACGGGGGCGGGTGCATGTTCGGGCAAAGGGGGGGCGTGGTGCAGCGCCGAGAGGGAAGGGTGTCGGTTGGCATGGTGGGTATTGCACTGGCACGGCGGGTAGTGGATGCTTGGCGTGGAGCCACCTGGTGGTTTTGTGGCGAAGGGTGTCAAGTCAGCACACCAAAACGCGGGTATTCTTGTCGACGCTGCTCTCCGGTAGGGATAGAAAAGCTCATACGGCTGAGGCCTCTGTCACAGAATGTAGGCGACTTGCTTGTTCTTTTGCCACACGACTGCTCACATCCTTGTGGAGTAAATGTCGTCGCAATGGTCGGGTCAAGTCCTCTTCTCTCCATCGGGCTCCTTCGTTCCGGCCTCGAAGTCACCGCAATACTTCGAATAGGAGCCCCTAATCGTATTGGGACTACGGAGTACGCTTAACAGACAACAGACGACCGAGTCTCACGCGATGTCCTCGCGATGTCCTTGCACGTGCACTGTCCTCCCCCACGAGAGAGGGGAACAGCGGCGCCGAACAAAATCGCATTCCATGCGGGCTCTGTTACCCGAACAGAGGGGCCAACAAAACGGCTATTGTTTGCCTGTTGCCCAACAGGCCAATCTGTTCGGCATTCTATTGAGCTACCTCGTTCACCGACGATGATGCGTCGGAGCTTGTGCTCGCCGAATGGGCAGCTTTTGAGCCCTCGATGCTTGCGCACTGTTGGATCAAATCGATGCCTCTTACCGCCGACATGTCAGCAGCTGTCAACGCCGTGCAAGGGGCGTATCGAGAGTCGTCCAAATCTATGCGTGAGGACGTGGAGTCGTGCGTTTCGTTGATTCGTGCGAGTGAATTTGGGAGGGAGGCGTGAGCTGGTAGCGGTGCCGCCGCCAGCACAGCTGACGTGGAGGGCTGGCCGAGGCAGGATGAGGAAGAGGGGGTACTCGCTGCCACGGCTGATGATATTGTGTGGGCCGGGAAGCCAGCGAGCGCAGGGGAATGAAGCAAGGGCGAGGAAAGCGATTCAAGCTCTTCCAGAGGGCAGGAGTGATCTCTGCTGTTCTTTTTTGCGCACTGTGTTTTCTATTTCTATTGTTTTTCCTGCGACGGAAGAACTGGACATCTCTTTAGTTTTCTTTCTCTTCGAATTTTCAGACAGTGTCCACCATGGTCAGAAGCATGACGGCTTGCATCACGCAATCGGCTGTATAACCACTATATCAAAAATCTCATCTCGGTATGTTCGTTCCTACTTCGCCCAGTTGGGCGGCGAACAGCCCGAGGGAGATGCGGATGGAAGCGGTCGCCACCGGTGAGAGCGACGAACGGAAGCGGTGCCCACTGGTGAGAGCCTGACCAATGCCTGTGGTGCCACAAGTGACGCAACCGTTCCGATCCCACTGTCTGCCGCACCATTGAAGGTGTGGGCCAGTCGATCGAGGCCTTGACACAATCTGGAGCGGCACCAGTGCCCTTTCGTCGCCATCTGAGGCCACAGCCTTGATCTAACGGTGTGGCTCGGGCTCCTGTGACCAATCTTAGTCACACGAAGCCCTGCCTGCAGTCCGTTAGAGGCTCTAGATGGGGACTGACCATGTCCGTCTTCCAGGCATCGGGTTCCACAATCCATGACAAAATACGACATCTACTTTTCGTTCATGTTGGCATCTTATCACAAAGAGATCCGTCCATCAGTCACAGCATTGATCTCCTGATCCCGTGCGCGGACACCAATTCGGGCATATACAGAAGGGCTACAATAGGGCTGTTAATATAAGGCTCTTACGCCTCCTTATCCATCTATCGCGGTTTGAGAGAAATGCAGCTCCTCGCTGCTAATTAGAGCCTATACAGTAAGTTGAATATAGTTGTAAAGCAGTTGTCAGGGCTTCTGGAGTGACAAGGCTCTGTCTGCACCGGATCTCGCGAGGAAGTCAAGATAGTTCTACGGAACTTACCAAGCGCACGTGATTTTTTTGGCGGTGGGAGCCGGCACATCCAGTTCGGAAGAGTCCCTCAACTGCCACGCAGCCGCCAGAGTGGAGAGGCGGCCTCCTTTGTCGCGCCGCGTCGCCCCTCCGTTTCACGTTGACTGTCCATCATGGACGACAACGATGGCTCTGCCGGCCTACCAATACCCCCTGTGAGCAACTCCACGCGGAGATTCATGCTGCTGAATTCCTTCTTGAAATCGCAGCGCACGTCCCGCGCTGCTCTCTCCACCATCCAACACTATCGCTCCGACACCCCCCCCCCTCCGTCGCTGAGATTGTTCCCGCGGCCACGGCTGACGACAGGCCCGGCCGCGACGCTGCCGTCGTTGGCACACGGCGGCCCCACATTCGCATGGGGGGTCGTCGGCAGTATGGCGCCGTACGTGCAAACCACGACTTGGAGCTGTTGAAGACGCTGTGCTGCCTTACTCGGGAGGAGTTTGACGCAATCGGGGAGCTCTCTCGTGGGCGTTTCTAGTTGCCTATGGATCCGCGGCTGTACCAATCCTCTGAAAACAACCAGGCGTGCCGTTCGCGTCGACGGGTGTGCTCTACGGTTGAGATCATCTTTTTGACGTTGGTGCTGCTCCGAGGAGGTGATTAGGGGGCGCTCCCTCTTTGTCTTGTTGCCTTTGACTTTGGTGTGTCGGTTGCCACAGTGAGTAACACCTTCTACCACTGCGTGTTCTCTCTGCACGACGCATTCATGGCCGCGTGTCCTATCGCGTGGCCGACTTCGGCTGAGAGGCGAGAAGTGGAGGGATTGGTCAATGGGTCCCCCTCTGGCATCCCTGTTGTGGACGGCACCAAGGTGCGTCGATGGCGTCCATTCCATCCGAATCTCAGGAGCAACTCCGAGTGCAGGGTGGGCACCATCACTTCCGTTGTTTCTCTGTTTTGGTGTGCGTAGACGTGTTTGGTCTGATTGTGCGGGTGGATATGTGCACCCTTGGTTCCTGCCACGACCGATGGCTATTCACCCAGACAGGTCCACAGATGTCTCCCACGACTTAATTTGACGGCGACCAGCACGCTATCGGTGCCAAGGGCTTTATCGGCCCTAGCCGACTGCTGGTCTGCCCCTTTCGTAGGAGCGCTGATGAGACGGATGTGGATCCGGCGCAGTGGAACATTGAAATCCGCCGCAGTCTCATCCTCAATGAGTGGGGGATACGTGACGTGAAGAACCTCTTCCGTGTGTTTTTGGGGCTGCGGTGGTACGAGCCTGAGTTTTTCGCACTTACGTTCGATTTGTGCTGCACGCTGTGTAACTCGCGGTAGAAGCGGGGAGATAACCGCCTCGTGCCAATCCACCGCCAGCTTGAAAACCTTGAAGCCTCCAACACCGCCCTCTTTCTCTTCTCGTAAATACCGGTCGCTGCTCCGTGCGAACGCAGCCCGCAGAAAGCGAACCACGAAGAAAAAAAGACGACATGCAGAGCGCCTCAAAAACAAAATGTGCTGCACCACACAATAACATCAATGCTCTGGTGTTTGAAAGAACACACCAGCAGGAAAAAATCTTTTTTGAGCACTTCCCCCTCTTTTATGGCCACGTACACGTCACAAATAAGAGCGAGGGTTCACCCCAGATATCTCTTTTGTTGGCAATATTCATGTGACCACTGCCACGCGACAGGATGATCCTCACGTGGCGCGACATTCTCCACCCACGCGCGTGTCAAAAGAACAAACACAGCCGCAGTTTTGCTCATTTATCTCTTTTGTGACCCGTTGTTCTGGATTGGTCGTCTGTTTTCGTTTGCCGTAGTAGTTGCCTACCAGAGCATGACTGGAGCCTTTCTTCTGCAATTCTCTCGTCAAGCCAAGGTGATCTTGAGAAATGCACATCCTTGTGGCGTTCTTTTTCACTGCAAGAAATCCTCCGGTTCTTAGCCAGTGCCAGAGTCCGCTCCTGTCCCCGTCCCCGACGCAGGCCCCGCCCCCTCTCCTGCACCGCACCTCGTTCCCGACCCAGCACCGGTGACATTCCAATCCCGCCCGCCGCACCTCCCCTGCCGTTCTTGCTGCTTACGCTCGTCGAGGTACTCGAATCGCCGTCGCTGCTGCCGTCCGATATCTGCAGAAGTACCGGCGGTGGAGGAGAGGGGGCAGCGTCTTGCACAATCGAAATTGACGTCCTCATGGCATCCAAATCCGCTTGGGGGGTGCCGATAGACCTCGCAAACAAGGCCGTCAGCATCCCCCCGTGCTGAGCTGACGCGGTATCCGTCAGCTGGGCCGGATACATCTGCTGGACGGCCCAGTACTGGTGCCGGAGCGTCTCGTTGTGGGTGCGCTGGGCCTCTTTTTTGGCCTGCTTCTTGCGCTCGTTGTAAAGGTCCTGATTCTTGCCATGCTCCGTCTTGCGCTTCTTCTTGGTTGTTTCCGTGTTTTCCCGCAGATTCTCGGGCGTTTACTCGCTTGCCGTACGCACATCCACCTGCAGCGATCGGTTATTCACGTCCACGTTCTTCCAGTGCGCCGCCTGCTCCTCGTCCGCGGCGTCATACCCGCCCACGTCAGACATGCATATCTTGGCTACTTCTTTGTGATTGTTGTCCATGAGCCGCTTGAGCTTCTCGCCCGCGTATTGGTCTCGGATGGCCCTGCGCAGGTGTGGGCGGACCTTGTCGCACAGCTCGGTGTAGGCCTTCACCTGAGCCGCCCCATGCAACTGCGACGCAATTGCCTCCTCGGACACCTACTCGTACTTGACCAGTACGGCGTTTACTGCCATCCTCTCTTTGTTGGTGAGTCGCACTCGCACCGTCGGCTGCTGTTTGGGCGCCATGGTGTTCCGGCACAGGAGACCTTGAGGGGAAAATGGGGGACGAGGAGGTAGTGGGGGAGGTACAGAAGCAAGGGCAGTATGATGCAATAGTGGCACAGCGCCGGGGCGCGGGACCCTCAAGAAGAAGCCATGACCTTGTAAAGGACGACTTAAAGCCACCATGGGAACAATTGACAGCGAATTTAAGTCACGGGCTCTGGGAGTTCACTCGTATTTAATGGGCTCAAATGCACTTGACGGTCCGTTGTTTATAAGGATAAGGATAAGACAGCGTTCCGGGCTGCGATCTTTTGCCAGGGGGATAAGAGCTCTTATCTGAGATAGTGTCAGCGGTTACATTAACAGACCTAATGTCTGCCAGCCTGCTACATAAGTGGGTATTGACGGTACCCTTGGTATCGTGATGGCCGCGGGTCGCGTGACATGGCGCCGCGAGCTCGCGTTCCGCGGGGCGCCACCCCTGCTGGCCGCTGCCGCCGCGGGCCACTGCGGCGCGGCGGCGGCGCCGCGCGGCGCCCCCCACACGCTCGCCCCTGACCCCGCTTGCCGTGGACGCAGCACGTGTTGGCATCCCGCCGGAAGGCACGCGGGCGGTCCCGCCTACGTCCGCGCGGTGGCTTTGGCGGCCGGCAGCGGCGGCAGCGGCCGGCAGCGGCGGCAGCGGCCGGCACCGGCGGCAGCGGCCGGCAGCGGCGGCAGCGGCCGGCAGCGGCGGCAGCGGCCGGCAGCGGCCGGCAGCGGCGGCAGCGGCCGGCAGCGGCGGCAGCGGCCGCAGCGACGGCGGCGGCGGCGGCGGCGGCGGCGGCGGCGGCGTGTCGCCGCGCTGCCGCGGCACGGTGGGGGCCGCCGGGTGTCGGCGCGCGGCGGCACGCCTCCCCTCTGCGTGGGGGCGACCGGGCGGGGCGCTCGCACGGCCCAAACGCGCACCGGCGGCGGCGGGCCGCTGAGGGGCGTCCCCCCCTCCCGGCCCACGCCCGCGTGGCGACGAGCGGCGAGCGGCGCCCGCTGCTGCCCCATCTGCTCCCCTGCGGTCATCCCCGACGCGTCCGCTCTGTCCGTGTTTGCCACCCTCCGCACCCCACCTTCTGTGCCCACGGCGATGGGGCCTCCCCCCCCCCCGCCCACGGTGGGGCCGTCCCGGTCGGCGCTGGCGGCCGCCGCCACCCTGCTCCTGTCCGCGGCCTCTACGGTGCACCCCCCCCGCCGCCGCGGCTGCTGCGTGCGTCTTGACCGGCTCCCACTGCTCGGGCCTCTCCCCCGTCAGTGCGTCAGTGAAGGGCCGCCGCCCTGCCGCCCCCGGCGCCCGCCCGACGGCGTGCACGGCGGCGCCGTTCCGCCCCCGGCGGCGACCCGTGCGGCTGCTCCCCGCGGAGCCTGTTGCACGCACACGCGCAGCCGCCACTAGGGGTGGCCGTCGGGTGCCGTGGCGTCGGCCGACGCGTCCGTCGCGTGGGCGCCGTCGGCCGCGGGCGGCTCGTCGGTGCCATTGGCGTCGCGGCGCGGACGGCGATGGGTTCGCCGGCTTGACAGGCGGCGCCGCGGCGCCGTGAGCGGGGGGGCGGCGGCGGGCGGCAGTGGCAGCCGTGGCGGCGACGGCGGCGGCGGCGGCGACGGCGCGCGTGTGCGGCGGCCGAGCCGCACGTGGGCAAGGCGGTCGTCGAGGTGGGGGGTCGACCCGGCCGTCTGCGCGTGAGGGAAGACGGCCGTCGCGTCAGTCGCCGAGGGTGTTGGGGGACGACACGGCGTCGGTGCCGCCGGCAGAGGGGTACGATGCGCATGCCTTTATCGTCCCGCGCTGCCTGCACACGCCCACTGACACGTTGCGGGTGGTTGGGTGGTTGGAGGTGCGGCAGAAGGGGTGGGTCGGTACGGGGGGCCGCGCGTGCTGCGCGCACCTCACGGCCGACGTGGTGGGCGACCGCCCCGTCCAATGGGCAGGACACGGTCGGCTTTCTGGCCCCGCGGCGTGCGGGTGTGCGGTGTGCCCCTCCCCCTTGGCCGTCAGCAGCGGCGCGCCGCCCTCCCGCCCGCGCGCGTCGGCCGCTCGACCGTTTGGGAGGCCGTGGGGGCGGCAGCGCCGCGCGGCGGCCGGGGCTTGGCGCCGTCGGCGGGCCCCCCCGACGGAGAGGGCGAGCGGGCGCGCCCACCCACACCGTGCCGGCGGGTGGCGGGCGCACACACCAGCCCCGCCGACGAGGGCGCGCGCACGGTGACCCGGTTTGCCCACGCGTCGTTGCTGCCTGCGGGGCACCCGTCCGCCGAGCCGGTGGCGGCTTTGGGCGGCGGCGGCACGCGGGGGCCGGCGGCCGGCGCGGGCGGGTGCGGCCCGCCCCCGCCGCCAAGGGCGCCGCCCGCCGCCGCCGCCAGCCGGTCGGCGGCCCCCGACGGCGGGTGCGGCGCCGGCCGACGGCGAGGCTGGCGTGGCGGCACCGGGGACCCACCGGTTGGTGGCGGGCGGCGGCGACGCCGCGGCGGCCGCGCCCGCGGCGGCGGCGGGCGCGGCCGTCGCGACGCGGCCGCCGCCTCCCGCGACAGCGGGCTTCCCCCGTGGGCGCGCCGACCGCGGCGCGACGCGGCTGGCGGTGGACCCCCCGGCGGGCCGCCCACACCCACGCCGCCGCTGCGACGGGGTCAGGGCCGACCTGCCAGCGTTGGGAGAAGGATCCTCGGTGAGTCTCTCCCGGTTCCGTTCCCAACGGGCGTCGGCCCGTCGGACCGTCGGCCGCCGCCCTCTGTGTTCCCTCTGCCCCGTATTTTTCCCGGGCCGGGGCGCCGCGGAGATGGCTACGGCGGCCGCTGAGGCGCCGCGCGAAAACAGCGGGAAGCGCGGGGGCGGTGTTGGCCACCGTCCGAGGGGCCCCGCTCGGGGATGGGTGCCCGTTTTCGACCCGCCCGCAACGAGATGGCCATGCCACGGGCGCTTGTGGGAAACGTCGGCTCAGCCCCTCGGCCGCGCTGGCTTGTGGTCTCAAAAACTGAAAGCGCGTTCGCGAAAACACCCTGGACTTGCGAAACGACAAAACCGTTTTCACACGACGAAAGATAGACGAGAGCGGCACGAGCATCTTCTGAGGGTGTCCTCGGACAAGAGGGC
>Ga0115030_1000847_pt1 | contig 13352 bp, 15 predicted proteins | sample SidtaG_4_FD_87174 | JGI IMG/M metagenome (GOLD analysis project Ga0115030, IMG submission 87174) | Marine algal microbial communities from Sidmouth, United Kingdom - Sidmouth_Male1 metaG | ecosystem: Host-associated > Algae > Red algae > Unclassified | place: Sidmouth, United Kingdom | collected... | reverse complement strand
TTCCTCCAGACACTCCACTTCTGCCGGCCCCTCTTGATACGCCCTTTGGTTGGCCCACGTGTTTTTTCCTGTTGGTTTTTCTGCATGCCCCGCCCCCCCCGCCCCCCACCCCCCCCCCGTCTTCCAACCTCGCCCCGACCATGGACGGGCCCCCGCCGCCACCCCGGCCCGCCGTCGACGTGGCGGCGGTGCGGTCACTCGTAACGGGCCTGTGGACGACGCTCCGCGCGGCGCGGCTCGTGCACGGGTCCCCCCCCGCGTACGCGGTGGCGCCCCTGCCCGCCCGCACGCCCGCCGAGTGGGCGGCGGTGGCGGTGGCCCGCGCGGCCGTGGCCGCCGCGTCGGCGGCGGGCGCGCACCTCGAGGCGTGGCAAGCGTGGCGGCGGCACGACGCGGAGCGGGGGACGACGGCGGACCAAGACTTGCGGGCGGTGCGGTCGGCGGTGGCCGCGTTTGAGGCTGACCTGCGCGCGGCGGGGGCGGTCGTTGGGGAAGCTGGCGGGCGGTTTGGGGGGGGGGGGGGGGGGGGGGGCCCCCCCCCGGGCGGGGCGCCCCCGGCCGGGGGGGGGGGGGGGCGCGCGCCCCCCCCCCCCCCCCCGCACGCCCCCCCTCTCGGCTGTGCATTCACAGCAGGCCATACGCCACAGGTGGCCACCGCCTCCGTCGCCATCGCTCCACCATATACAGTGACGCACGGGACGATGTTGAGCTCTGCGTGCGCGGCGCCGCTCACGGCCACTGTTTCCTGCACCAACAATCCCGCTGCCAAACCGTGCACGGTCAGCGCCCCGGTACACCCCTGCTAGTTCCGCAGCGCCGTCGCACACAGTGACGCGCGCGAGAACAGGAACAGAAAGAGCCACATGCCGGCCGGCGCTCAGCGCCGCCGCCGTCTGCGCAAACGCCCCCACCTGCACGCCTGCCGCCGCCACAACACCGCCGCGCACCGGGGTGCGCGCGCCGTTGTCGAGCACAGCAAGCGCGGTGGCTCGCAAGGCAACCGCCACCAGCACCAACGAAGCCGCCAGTACGAACATCGCCACCACGACGCCGCCGCACACCGCGTGACGGCCTGTGCGCACGGCCGCCGCCGCCGGCGCCAGCGCCCCCGCCTGACGTCCGCCGTCCCCGCCACGCCGGCCCACACCGCGACAAACGAGAGGGAGAAAACTGCCGCAACAAAGGTGGCAGGAGCGGCCCCGACCGCCTGCCCCAACAACGCCACCCGCACGTCCGCCGCCTCCAACACGGCGCCACGCACCGCAATGCACATTCGTAGGTATCGCGCCGCGTGTCCACAAGCGCACGCACCCGCCGCCGGCTGCACGATTTTCGTCTCGAACATCACTGCCGCCTCCACCAGGCCGCCGTGCACCGAAAAAAGCGCGAGGGTGACGACTGCCGGGATCGCGGCGCCGCACGTGGCCGCCGCCGCAGGCACCAACGACTCCACCCGCACGTCCCCCACCCCCACCACGCCGCCGTACACCACGTGACGGCCATCGCACACGGCCGCCGCCGCCGGCGCCAGCGCCCCCGCCTCACGTCCGCCGTCCCAGCCACGCCGGCCGACACCGCGACAAGCGAGAGGGAGATAACTGCCGCAACAAAAGTGGCAGGAGGGGCCCCGGCCGCCTGCCCCAACAACGCCGCCCGCACGTCCGCCGCCTCCAACACGGCGCCACGCATCGCAATGCACGCTCGTAGGTATCGCGCCGCGTGCCGACAAGCGCACACACCCGCCGCCGGCCGCGAGATTTACAGCCGTTCTCCCAAAAGTCCCTCACTGCAACAGTTCCAAACGTGTTCCAAATCCGCCTCTGTGGGGTCGTAGAGGCCGATTAGGAACTCTTTTGCAACAGTTGGAGTGTGGGAAGTTTGGGAGAACGGCTGTACCTCGCGTACACCGCCGCCGCGTCCACCAGGCTGCCGCGCACCGAAAAAAGCGCGAGGTTGGCGACTTCCGGCATCGCGGCGCCGCACGTGCCCGCCGCCGCCGGCACCAACGACTCCCCCCGCACGTCCCCCGCCCCCACCACGTCGCCGCGCACCACGATCAAGCCGGTGCTGACGGCCGCCGCCAGCCGCCCAATCGACCCCGCCCACACGACCGCCGCCTGCACCAGGCCGCCGCGCACCGAAAAAAGCGCGAGGCTGGCGACTTCCGGCATTGCAGCGCGGCACGTGCCCGCCGCCGCCGGCACCAACGACTCCCCCCGCACGTCCCCCGCCCCCACCACGTCGCCGCGCACCACGATCAAGCCGGTGTTCACGGCCGCCACCAGCCGCCCAATCGACCCCGCGTTCATCGCGGCCGCCTGCACCAGGCCGCCGCGCACCGAAAAAAGCGCGAGGCTGGCGACTTCCGGCATTGCGGCGCGGCACGTGCCCGCCGCCGCGGGCACCAACGACTCCGCCCGCACGTCCCCCTCCCCCACCACGTCGCCGCGCACCACAATCCAGCCCGTGCTCACGGCCGCCGGCAGCCGCCCAACTGACCCCGCGTACATCGCCGCCGCCTGCACCAGGCCGCTGCGCACCGAAGAAAGCGCGAGGCTGGCGACTTCCGGCATTGCGGCGCCGCACGTGCCCGCCGCCGCCGGCACCAACGACTCCCCCCGCACGTCCCCCGCACCCACCACGTCGCCGCGCACCACGATCAAGCCGGTGCTCACGGCCGCCGCCAGCCGCCCAATCGACCCCGCCCACACCACCGCCGCCGCCATAACGCGCACCGAAAGCGCGAGGGTGACGAAATACGGGAGCACGGCGCCGCGCATGGCCGCTGCCGCCGGCAAGAACGACGCCGCCCGCACGGCCGTCGCCCCCAGCTCGCCGCCTCGCACCGCGTTCCGGTCGGTGCGCTCGGCCGCCGCCAGCTGCGCAATAGACCTCGCGTACATCGCCGACGCCTCCACCACGCCGCCGCACACCGAAAAAAGCGCGAGGTTAAACACTTCCGGGACGCGGCGCCGCACATGGCCGCCGCCGCCGGCACCAACGACTCCACCCGCACGTCCCCCGCCCCCACCACGTGGCCGCGCATCGCGATCCGTTCTGTGGTCACTGCCGCCGCCAGCTGTGCCATCGACCATGCCCACACTGCCGCCGCCGCAACGAAGCCACCGCGCATCGCGATAAACGCGAGTGTGACGACGTCCGTAAGCGACGCCGCGCGCGCGGCCGCCGCTGCGGGCACCAATATTGCTGTCCGCATGTCTACCACCTCCACTGTGGCACCGCCGCCTGCACCAACGCCCCCGCGCGCACCGCCGCCGTCTCTATCACGCCGCCGCGCGCCGCGACACGTGCGATGAGACCAAGTGCTGCGTGCGCTGCGGCGCGCATGTCCGCCGCCGCCGGCACGAGCGCATCAGTCGTCACGTTCGCCGTCACGACCGTGACGACGCGCTCTGGGGCGCGAGCAAGGATGTTGACGCTCTCGGGATGGCCGACACCGGCCGCAACAGCCCGGCCGCGATCAAACTGTCGCTGCCCCGCAGCACGCCGGCCATGACTTTTTGACAAAGTCTGGGGCGCCGGGTGACGGCCGTCGCAACCGTGGCTACGACAGCCACCGGCAGAGGGGAAGGAAGAGGGCTGGGGGGGGTTAAAAGACAACGACTCGAGAGGGATGCGACGAAGTAGCATTGAAGTGGGGGGTGCCTTCGCTCCAGAATCGCGGATCCCGGCGGCGCTCTCAATCACGACGTAAGACGGTAAAAGTCTATGCCAGTTCCTAATCTATGAAATTGCAGCGGGTCCCCACTGCGTTGGGTTCCAGTCGCACACACCCAGAAGCGAGCATGCACTTAGCTCTGCTCCTCCCCACTGCTCTCTTCCGTGTCCTCCTCCTCTGTGCTGCCATCCTCCCCAGTCTCTCCTCCATCTTCGCCATCGCTCGACTCGTTTCCCACTCCCAACTTACCACCCTCGTGCCCCCCCCCGGTCGCCTTTGTCGTGGCGTTCTCGCGGGTGATGTAGTAGGAGGCAATTTCGTCCTCCTGCAGCTCCCCTTCAGCGTCAGACTCGACTCGGGTGCCGCGCCCCGACTGGATAGCTGTCGGGGTCGAAGCGTCGCCGTTCGTCGCAACGACGTTTGTGTGGCCGCTGCCCGCCGGCCTGCCGCCCACGTGGTCACTGGACTGTTGGGCGTGCGTCGTGGTGACTTGCACCTCCTCATCCCCGTCAGAGTCGCTCGCCTCTGTCTCAATCTTGGCCGCCGCAGCCTTGGCCGTCGCCGTCGCCATCAACGCGATCGTCGCCCGATTGGGGTCCGTGCCATCGGACAAATTCATGCCCCGCCAGACAGCCCCGTCCTTTGGCTGCCACTTGTGCTTCCGAGCCATCTCATCACAGTAGTCTTTGTAGAAGCCCTAGCCCGTGCCGGAGCGGCGCAACGGCCGCTCCCCCGCCACCTGCTCAATGTGTGCGCGTACAATGGCGGCCACCAAGACCGGATAGACAAGTGGGCAGAGGATGTACCTCTCCTGGCCGATGTTAACCGGCTCGACAATGCGGTGGGTGGCGTGCAAGAAGCCGACCAGCGCCTCAACCCCCGCCCGTATGCCCTTCCAGCCCTTGTCTGATTTGGCGTAGGCCAGATGGTCCAGCCACTCCAGCGCGATCGCGCGGGACATGATCGGCGCCGCCTGGTGAGCCTTGCCGTCTGCATTCTCATGGGCTTTCGCACGCTTGGCGCCAACCGCCGAACCACCGTCCGTGACAGACTTGGCCCGCGACGAGGCCTTCCCGGCCGCCTTTCTCCCGCTGTCCGCTGTGCGCGTGCCGCCCTTTTTCTTCACAGGACCAGAGACAGCGCACTTCTTGCCGCTGCTCTTGACCTTCTTGAATGACACCGAGGCGCCCACGGCATCGAGAAAGGCGGGGATAACGACCTTCCTGATCTCCTGCGTCAGGTGGTTTGCGGAGCGCAGGATCAGTCGGATCACACGATACTCGGGTGCGCCGTCCTTGGACTGGTTGGGTAACGGAAAAACAGCCAGCAGGTACGTGACTGCCTGCTCCTCGCTCATTTTCTGCGACTCCATAACGCACTCAATGAGGAACTCCATTGTGTCCGCGGAGCCCTTAAAAAAGCCGGCGGAAACGTTCGTGGATGCCATGTTCTTCTTTTAAGACTGCTTGAAATGGCGGCGCGACACGGCCATCTTCTTGTCATTCTTGATAGCATTCTGCATTGTCGTCGCCGCTGACTTGGAAACTGCCGGCCGGTCGTCACTGCTCGTAAGGTCCACAATGTTGTTTGCAATTGTCTTGTTAATGACAGCCACGCCGCTGGCGACACGCTGGCACAGCTCCCCATGAGTGTCCGTGACCCTTGCGAGCGTCTTCACCTCGCCCTTGAGCTCGGAACCTTCGTTGGCCACGACGTCCAGCCTCACGCAAGCCGGCGCCAGCGCCGTAAGCACCGCCTCCATCAACAGCTTGGCGTCGGGGGACATCTTGGACGCGTCCACCCCCTCGATCAGCTTCGCCGCCATCGATTTCGCCGACGGGGCGCCGTTGCGAGCAGCCTTGGGCGGCCGGCTGCCGCTCCCCTTCACACTCGGCTTGCGTTTGGTTGCCCGCTTGGACGGGGACGGGTCGTTGGTGACAAAAACCGCGGCCACGGCGGGCGGCAGCTCGTCCAAGGACACGACGGACCACCCCGTCTCACCGGCTTGCGATGCGCGCTGGAAAGCCAGCGTAGCAGTCGGTGCGGCCTGCGCTGCAGAAGGCGGGGGAGGGACCGACACGGTATCATTGGTCCTCTGCAGGCGTGCGTCCGCACGAGCAAGCGGTACACTACGGCGCGGCGGCGGCCGCGGCTGTGTGACAGACGGGTTTTGCGAGGGCGGAGGCATCGGCGCGAACGCACCTGCAGCCGAATGCGCCGGCAAGTCCGGCAAGCACCGTGAAGGATGAGTCAAAGGCGGTGCAGAAGAAGTATTTCCGTCAAGGAGACGGTGCTACCGAACTTCCTGCGAGGGCGTGGAAGACAGGCCACCAGATTTCGGGCGGGGAGGGCGACCCGCAAATTGTGTGGATATCGCCAACACTGTATCCTTGTCGGGCATTTCGCCGTTCAACAACTGCGTGCCAGGTGGGCCCCACGAGCCCTGGTCGCGGCTCAACTGCGGGGGAGCAGCGGGATCAATGTGGACCGCAACGTTTTGCGCCGTCCACTCCTGCGACTGCCAAACTGGCGGTGGCTCGGCGATCGAAGGTCCGGCATGATGGGACGCCAAAGACCACCCGGTGTGGTCTTGCGGCGCCAGAGCGTACGAGCCGGCCAGGGGCCTAGGGTAGGCAGCATGGTCGTCCACTTGTCGGGAGTACGACTGCGTATGTAGAGCCTCTTGCGACGGGTAGGTGGGGTCAGGAAATATCCCTGAAGTGACACAAGCACCGTAGTTTGCAGACTCCCCCCCGACGGAGGGTGCATGCTCCAGCCGCGTCCGCCCGCGCTGGTTCTCAGGATCCGCTTGGCTGTGCGGCGCCCACCCGCCACCAGCGCGACCACTAGCTGTGGCCGTGCACGCCGGAGGCCCAAAACCACCAGGCGGCACAGCGCCGAGGAAGGACAACTCACTGCTGTCGATGCAGCCAGCGGCGCGCGCTTGCACACGCAGGTCGGTCTTGGTCTCGTAGTCTGCCGGTGTCGAGGTGGGAGGCGGGCGAGCAGTGCGCTCGTGAGCTAGCGAGGCCAAGGCTCTACCCCGGGGCTGGCGGCAGCCCATACCGCCACCGGTCATGTCGGTGGAAGCAACGGTGGACGTGGAGGACAGTGCGGGAGAGCGCAGGCGATTGATTGCGCGATGTGTGAGCCCGGGTGCGCGTGGGAGAGCACATGGCCGGTGGGAGGATGGTGGCCGCCGCAGCTGGTGATGAGAACGCGTATTTATGCAGGAGGAGGCATCCACGTACGCCCGGCGGGCGACCGCGATGAGCCCGCTGCCGTCCGCCAGATGCCTAGGCCTTGCACTATGCGGCCTGCCGCGCCCCGAACGCGCGCGCGGCGTCCTCAAAGGAGGAAGATGGTCCCCGAAAGTCCGCGCGCGCCCTCGACGGGGGCAGCGGGTGGTCCTGGCGGGAGGGGAGGGGCAAGCACCAGACAGCAGCACATCCAAAAATGGCGCGCTCCAACCAATCTCGGCTGTCAACGCACGGCATGGGGTCCGTGAGCCGCACCAAGAGGTGGACCAAAACCTCACTACCATACCACCGCAGACCTGCATCATACCTATGCACTCTACAACGGAAAGCGGTTGCTGACGCTGACAACTAGCAGCCCTGACGCACCTCCAGGCGGGCGGGAACGACTCGAGGCATCGACCGCAAGCATAATGCAGCGCACTGGTTGCGACCCTGCGACATTCACAGTAGCTCCTGACAAAGATCCCCGGGGGCACGAAAGGTGCCCCGACGAGGTCTGTAGCGGGCCGCTGTCCGGCGCAGGGTGAACGGCATGCAGTCTCTACCTTGATACGTTGGGAGTCCGAGACAGTAGCTGACGACGATGGTGCTGGTCACGGCCGCAGAGCGTGTCAGAGGAGGCACATGAGCAGTAGAAAAGAAGACCCTGTGAACCTCATGATCGTAATTGTCACTTGTTTTGCGCATATCTATCAAATTGTTTTCTGTGCGCCTCTGAACGGCCGCAGTACGCATCTCATCGCTGTACATGTCTTGACCAGCACGGCAATTGGTCCGAAAGGAGTACGGCTTGGCCGGTCTTGTTGTGGGCTGGGCCTGATAGTGGAGGGGGTTCACTGCCTGCACGGCGGCATGCCTCTGTCACATACTGCCTGACCGTGAGACGCAAATTGACTGGTGTGGACACACCATGTACCCCCCCCCCCCACGCCTTTGCCGTCCGCTGTCGTTCGGACTCCGTTCGGCTCCGTTGGGAAACCGTTCATTGTGGTCGACATGACCTGCCTCATCTGGGGACCCCGACCACGCTGTCAGTGTCACCGGTCGCCCGTATACCTGACGATATTTGAGGTGCGTTTCTCAGCGGTCCAATGGGTCATAGCACTGGAGGGGCACCAACCCGACCTTTCGCGTGTGGCATTGTGCATTCTAAGGCTGACTCTGCATGACTCAGACATGGGACGGTCTCTGTGGTCGACCCATCGCCGTACTTCCGAGAAAAAACTTGGGCATGTGATTGCGGCTGACAGGTTGGCACAGCAGTGCCCGTGGGCGGGAACAGTCAGCTTGTACGTGGTGTGCCCGCGTGCTTGAGAGCTGCGCCAAAGGCTGCGGCGCCGAGCGGCGTTCCGACATTGACAGTGTCCGGCCACCGCCGAGGTGGGGAGTTCACGCGAGCTCGGTTTTTCCCGGAGGGCGTCCGCTGGTGTCCTGCTGCCGTTTGGTGCCCGGAGGGAGCGGTGCGTTCGTGTTTTCGGAGTCCAACGGTGCGTTGTCAACGAAGCCCATGTCGCCGTGTGGGGGGACGAGCGGGCGTTACCGCGTACCGGCGGTTGACTATCAGTCTGCGCTCCATCTTTTGTCTAGCCAACAGCTGCTGACAAATCTGCTCTTACCGCTGTTTCTCTTCTCCCGCGCATTAATCCGTCTGTTGATGTTTAGTGTGCGTGTTGATTGTCGGTGGCTGTCTGCAGTCGACATGTCGGACGTTCCACCTACCACTTACAAGCTAGAATGCGCGATTTGTGCCGACTGGAAGACCACCTCGCTTGCGGGGTTGCGTAGGCACCTTATCAGTCAGCACCAGCAGCTGCGCGTTCACGTGCCTATCGCTGGCACGCAACAGGGGCAGGCTCGCCGACGCGCCAAGGTTCTCTGTGCTCGTCTCGCGGCGTCTGCTGTTCATGACAACGCTATAGGACACGTGGGAGGCGGTGCGGCAGCAAACAATGATGAAGGTGCACAAGGTGGCGGTGAAGCACATCATGGTGGTGCCGCCGGCATTGTGGGCGCGCCTTTGTCTCCAAAACAAACAGCGTCTTCGCCTCCGACTTCCACTGGCAAAGCCGCTGCAGGTTTGAAGGAGATCATGTCCACTGGCCCGGCGGTGGCTGCTGTGCGGGCGACAGTTATGGACGGTCGCGGTTCGCACGCGCAATTGCAGCGGAATGTTCAAGCGGAAATTGATGCTTTGATGGGCTGCGCGCTCATGACCTCAAGCGAGTCGTCGTCAACGGAGGACCCGTGTTTGGTTGCCGCCCGGCCTTCCACGCGACGCAAAACCAAGCGCGGGTCACAGGCGGAGGTCGGGCTCGCCGATACCTTTGTGGCGGCTCGTGTGCGGGCGTTGTACAAGCGGCTCGCGGATTGGAAGCGCGTGCAACCACTTGTCAAGCCGCGAGCGCACAGCAAAGTGGGTCAGTTCAACACAGTGCGCCTGCGTGCTCTGCTAGAGTTTCTTTTGAGCGTCGGCGGCGCAGGTCTGTCACGCGACGAGCAGCGCCGGCTCTACGAGCTCTTGGAGATTTGGGACGGTACCAAGGATGGGATGAGGGAAGACGACGCCGACGGTGTGCCGCTGACCGACACATTCTCCACGCCGACGAGCTTTGTCAACGCGGTGCGCGACGACATTGACGCCGCGGTCAATGAGGCCGGATGGCTCAAATGCAAGATGAGCGAGGGTGGCCAGTCGTACACTGGATTTTTCACACATGTGCCTGAGGCGGCTCTCGACCTGATGGCTTCCAGTAAGAAGGTGCACTACTGGAGCGGTGTTAATGGGCCGGCTGCAGCGACGGAGAAGCGCGAGTCACCGCTCGACGGGGACGCATTCCGACAGTGCGAGGCCGAGATCGTCCGCCAGTTCGGGCCTGGAACGTTTGCGCTGGGACTACACATGTATAGCGACAGCACGCAGCTATCGTGGTCTGGTGGTAAGTTACGCGTTGTTCACTGCTGGGGGTAGGGGCAACCTGGGGGCTTGGAAGGAGCGCCATGCTTCTGTCTATCCAGTTCCTCATTCTAACGATGTCGTTGGCTAGCTTGTGAATTTTGGCCCTGTCGCTGGACTTGTTGTTCTTTTGAGGTCGTGTTTGGTTTGTTTTCACAGCCCACAAACTATACCCAGTTCGTGCTCGCGTGGTGAACCTGGCAGGGGAGGCCAAATGGACTACCGTTGCGTACATTCCGGTCATACCAACGATTGCGGAGACTGCAGGCGCAGAGCGAGGCCGGATGCGCCGCAGCGCCATTCTGCAACGTATCCTGTACTTGTCACTGCGGTCGGCCATCGGCGCGAGCCATGCGGGCGTCAAGATATACGACGCTAAGAGAAAGCGGACCCTCACGGCCTTTCCGCGTGTGCTGGAATACATTGCCTACCAACCGGAGGAGCGCGCCGTTCTGTGCATAAAGGCCGGCCAATGCCAATGGCCTTGTTCCAGCTGTGACGTACAGCGCGCCTTGGCGGGCGCGGTGGAGGCAGCTTACTCAACTGACCGCGATGCCATTGACATGGTCCAGAAGCAGTGGGAGGCGACGACGCACCAGCGCCGCTCCATCAAGCGATGGCAGCGCATCAACCTGGAAGCGACAAACAGCATCAACAGCTTCATGCCCGCGCTGTCGTGCATGGCCGGGCTCTCCACGGCACCCCACCTCATATACAAGATGACAGGATTCGACACTCTTCATGTACGTTTCGCTCTGCTCTCTCCCTTGCTCTCTCATGTGCTACTGTACCGCGCCCTCTGCCATGAAAGATTGAACTGGCGAGACTTAACCCAATTCTCACGAGCGCGGTGCGCTACGACGTGGACTGCTCCACGATTGTTTCTGCGCGGCTCCATATGACTGCGCAGGTGCTGGACCAGGGGGTGACACGAATGATCGTCCACCGCTTGGTGGACATCGCTCCTCACGTCTGCGCGGATGATGATCCGGTGCAGTCACTTGCAGCGGCCAAGCGGTCCGGTCACCGCCGATTCAAAATGCTTGGCCACCGCAGCCTGGCATCCAAGACTGATCCAGGGTACGTTTGAGGGCCCCCTTGCTCAAGTCACATGCGGGTCGTCCAAACCCCGCCACTCGCATAATCGGCTCGAAGTCACTACTCTCTGTTTTCATCCTCGATGCTGATACTTTATCGCTTCCTCTTTTATTGGTGTCCATATTCTGTTTGCTGCTGTCGATTGGCTGCCTACTTGGGGCTTCTCTTCTCTTTTTGTGCACAGGTACATTGTTTCTAGAAAGCAAAAGCAATCTACGTTTACGGGCAAGCAGCAGCGCCGCGCCTTCAATGCTCTCCCATTCGTCGTACCGGGGTTGTTCGCGCGCGTCAATGGCAACCCTCCGCCCGACGAGGTTTCCCCAGGCGGTAGTCTTGGTGATTTACACAGGGTACGCACCCAAAATGCCACCGCTGCGGTCCGCTCGACACCCCGTGCTCGCGCCATCTGGCCGGCAGTAAGCACGCAGGCGCAGGGCAACTCGAACATCATGGGGCAGCAGAAGGTGAACGAGGATGGCTACGACGCCGACACGGACGAGGACCTTGCCGTGATCAATCCTGGATTCAAGTACGACTGGGTCGCGTATCGCGCGGCGTTTGGGGATACTACATTCCCGCAGGCGGTCAGCGCAATGTTTGCAGAGTACGCGCTGCTCTACGCGCGCATTGCCGGCGAGGTGGGCTAATCCTTCCCCCCGCCCATGACGCTCGACGTCGGCAGCAGCATTGCCAAGCAGGCAACGGCGTGGGTCAACAACTATGTCACGCCCATCCTGGGTAGGATCAACAGCACGAAAGTGCACAAGCTCTTACGCCACGTCATGGACGCGATCAACCTGTATGGTAATCTAATCAACGGCAACACGGCGCCCAATGAGGCGCTTCACAAAGAGGACAAGCCCTATTATCTACGCACGAACAAGAACCCAAGAACATTTACGGAGCAGTTGGTGCGCCAAGCTGTTGGTGCGAAGGCCATCAAGAACCAGCTCGCGGCAGAGCGCCAGGAGTGGCGCGCTCCCCGTCGGCGCGGGAGGAGCGGGCGTGCTGCACGCCGTGTGAGAGGCTCCGCATGTGCAGCGGCCGCGCGCCGAGCGCAACAAGGAGCTGTTGGCGTCCCTGCCGCGGCCGGTGGGAGCATGGCGCCCAAGACTTCATACCACCTCCAGCGCGTCGCTGTGGACACATTAGAGAAGCGCCCTGGCCTGGCTGGATTGGCGGCTATGCTGGGCATGCAAGACGCGGACACGATACCGGTGCTGAAGAATGCCCGTATCGACGCTGTTTTTGAGTGCGGCACTGATCGTGAGCAGCTTTTGCGAGCTTCCCCCGACTATCGGGGCAAGCCCTGGTACGACTCTGTGGGGTACCAACCGAGCGAGGGCGTCGCCGAGTACTGTATCGGGGAGGTCCGAGCCATCGTGCGCACGGCCGACGGTGACAACGTCGTTATTGTAGAGATGGTGCCTGTAGCTGGCGAGCCGGGCTGCCCGCTCGTGCAGCGCGGCTGTACCCGCTTGCGATGGCACAGGCGCGACGAAGAGGCGGACTGCGCTGTACGGGTCGTGCCGCTGGCCTGCGTGCGGCGGCTTGTTCACGTCGTGCCGGACTTCGCAGAGCTGGCTGCCCGGCGGGGCTTCGAACCTTTGCCCGCTGCCCTGGGTGGCCCTCTAGTTGAGCGTCTCGCCATGCGCTACTTTCTGAACGTGTTCTACCCTTGGGATGCTTGACTCGGTCCGTGGTGAATAAACGACAGTGTGGCCGGTCAATCCAGAGGGACATCATTTTCGAGCGGTCCGCTGCATGATCATAGTTGGCACAGAGTAGCCATTAAAAAACCGTTCAGACAGCGGGGGCGCCTGTCGCTGCTCTTCTCACGGTGTTTGCCTCGAGAATTTTGTAGGGGACTGCACGCAGTGTGATCTACAACTACAATGGGGTTGGTCCTTAACGTCGCTGTTCTCGACTTTGAACAAGTTATTTTGTCCTTAGAAGAGTCCTGCCGCGGCTCATTACGACCCGATCACGAGAGACCGGGGTGCCAGAGCCCAACGAAATCGGCCTCCGTTAGGGGCTTCGTTGGGCTTCGTTGGGGGCCCAAAAACGCCCAACGAAGACGAGAATCGTTGGCTCGTTGGCGCAATGGTTGCTTCGTTGGGGAATCGTTGGGAATCTTAGTCAAAGCTGACGGTTGTTCGAGACGACTTCTGACCAGGCCCGCCACCAGCGCGGACGTGCGCACGCGCGTGTCGTGGCCCGTCGCAAGAAATCGGGCCAACATACCATGCACACACGTGGTTTCGACTTTGAATGCGGCCGTGATGAAAAGAGAGGGGGCTACTATATAACCGGCTAAATATTTCGAAAGACCAATTAGAGGGCCTCGTTGGCCCAAGCGGTC
>Ga0115030_1000840_pt1 | contig 13398 bp, 11 predicted proteins | sample SidtaG_4_FD_87174 | JGI IMG/M metagenome (GOLD analysis project Ga0115030, IMG submission 87174) | Marine algal microbial communities from Sidmouth, United Kingdom - Sidmouth_Male1 metaG | ecosystem: Host-associated > Algae > Red algae > Unclassified | place: Sidmouth, United Kingdom | collected... | reverse complement strand
TATCTATCTTGTTCTCATACGTCAATATTGGGAAACAAGCTAGCTCTAGCGGTAGGGAGTTCTTGAGAAGAGAGGAATAGTGGCGTTGAAAGTTTCACCTGGCACAAACTACTACCAGTGGTCAACGTAACCACATACCAAGCAGTGCTCAACGCACAGCTAGGAAGGGATAAAGAACCATTTTTACTTTTAGACATTTGGACGGCTAGACGACTAAACATTTGGTTTTACTTGCTATTAACGAGAAGCTCTATCAGGCAGCTCCACTATCTATGTCGCTTTTAACCATCTAGACGTTCAGCTGTCTAAACTATTAAACGTCTAGATGGTTGGCCTTGGTTTCCAGTAGGGCGATCGCTCTCTATTCAGGCAACTGGACCACGGGGAAATCGCTCTGTCATTAGCTTAAGCTGGTAGAGATGATAGGGCGATGAACCACTATGGATACAGAGACTCAAGGCGGGTTTCAAGTCGAAAATTCTTTCTTCAGCTCTCGTGGTTGGCATCTAGAGTTTGCCGATTCAAGCACAGCAGCAGCTTGCTATCAGCAGCTAATAGATAAAAGTGGATGGGGACTAAGAGAAGTGGAAAAACGTCCTGTTAGTCTAGAAGGTACTCAGGTCGTCTTCTCAACGCCTAGAAGTAGAAAGATTGAACACTTAGCTAACAACAGTAGCAGATAGAACCTACCGCACCTGGAAGTTCTCGCTGCTGCGTAGCTCTTGAGCAATGCGAGCGTTGCCACCTGAGAACAGGTGCAGATCTTCTTGCGCCCTAGTCATTGCAACATACAGTTGTCGTCGGTCTCTCTCAGCTTGCTGCAAGTCGGCGATGCCTGTCTCATCGCCATGAGGATTAATCGGTTCCTCAAGGAAATTGAGTAAGAGGCTATATGAAAAGGGTGGGGCGGTATCAACTTAGGACAGTCGCCTAACCATGAGTCGAATCATGGCAATGTAAATCATCGCTTCGGACGAGATAGTCTCAGAATTCATGAATTATGAGACATAGGTAATAGTGTGTCTCAAATGATGCCTCGAAATAGCGTTCTCAAAACATTTTAGAGGTTTTGAGCCGCATCGTTAACGCTTCGCATCAGCGGTCGACAAAGTGCGTAGCGGTTTATCGATCCATCTGCATGCGCTTGTTATGTTTTGTGTAATTTCTTTGCTGCAACAAAATAGCTAGATGCTCCTTTGAATATTTCTTCGGACTCAATGACCTCGAATTCCCCTTTTGCTAACAAAATGTCTATGTCACTACTTTTTATTCTTCTAATTGGAATGGGAATTACTCCAAACTTACACAATATCCGAACCAGATGTATCTGGAGATTAACTAAAAATGACATCTTTTGCCCTAAGCAAGGCGTTACAGAAATAAATATACCGTCAGGCTTTAACAGGTCATTTGTTCGATACACAACATTTTGCGGATTGGGTACTGTGTGCAACATGTTGAAAGCTAGAATTACATCAAATGATTCATTTTGAAATTTATCTTCAAATAAGTCCGCCTTTTCGAAGTGTATATTATCAATTTTAATAGCAACTGCTTTCTCTTTTGCTATCCGAATCATCTCAGATGAGATATCGATACCTTGTATTTCTTTCACCTGACTGGAAAACTCACAGGATGCTGTGCCGGTTCCGCATCCATAATCCATAACGATATAACTATCTTTGAGGTACTTTTTGGTGTTCTCCCTTGCCTTTTTATGGATGTATTCAAAACGTGTTTCTGTCTTGTCATAATTTTTTGAAGCCTTATTCCAAAAAACTTCTGAATTATTCATTGTTTATAGCTCCTTAAAAAGCATAACTATTAATTCAACGTCAGATCTGCTGCATAACCCCCTTATCTGGGATATTGAACGTCAAAGCTGACGGGGGTAACTAGGCCCTAAGGTCTCTCACTCCGAGAATAGACATATCAACGTCAGAGGAACGAAATTGCCCTTTGATGGAGATATCGCTTACTGGAGTCAACGCAACAGTAAGCTCTACAGCGGAACCACCCTTCGGATAGTTTAAAAGCAAGGCCATAGATGTGGACGGTGTAATCTCAATCTGCTCTCTAGTGAGAAAGTTGAACTACACCACATTGATGGCGACCACAACAACTGGAGAGGTAACAACCTTCTAGCGGTTCATCAGAGTTGCCACGACTACGTTCACATGAGCAGGAGCGAAAGCTAAGCACGTCGAGAGCGGTATGCACGGAAATCGGGCACGTACGGATCTAACTGGGAGGGTCGAGGGGGGCTATGACGCCTCGACCCAACCTCAATGTCTTATAAATACCTTATCAGAAGGTCTTAAAAGTTTCGAGACACGTCAAATAGACTAGTAGTATGACTTTCTATCTTGGTTTAACCCCGACCGCAGCTAGGCACATCCATTTAGACCAGCCAGCGCCATAGTCAAAGGAGTTGACGGCTTCAAGTCCTGTTGCTTGCAGAAAAGAGTCTATCTGATTAGAGGTATATCCTCTATTGTGCCAGTACAGAGACATGAGGGCTTGACCCAGACCCTTGCGAGTCACTGAGCCAATTAGCGGAGCACCCGGTTTCAGGACTCGAATCATCTCACGCAACGTTTCTACGGGTTCGGCCATGTGCTCCAAGACATGGGCAAAAATGACCGCGTCGAAGGATTCATCGGCAAAGGGCAAGCGCCTAATATCCCCGCATCTCAAATCGAGAGTCGTGCAGCGATTTTTCAGAATCTGTTGAGCCTGGATCAACATAGGGTAGGAAATATCGACGCCGGAGACATGGGCTGAGTGAGCGACACTTTCTAAAAGTGCAAGACTGAAGGCTCCTGTTCCCACCCCACAGTCGAGAATTTTTGACGCTTGGTCAAGATGGCTCAAGTAGGGACACACGGCCTGATTCTTGAACAGCAAATGATAGTTGTGGAGCTGACCGAGACGGGCTAAATTGTTCTGCCATTGATGGGCGGATGCATCGTAGATCGAGCGAAGAGTCTCAATGCTGGGCGCAGCTTTCCAGTGTTCTAATGTTGGACTTGTTGTGTTTAACAGCATGGCTAAGTTGACCCTCTTGTTGCAGAGGGCTAGACGCTTTGTTGATTTGATTCAATTTCGTAGTTGTTTATTCAGGCTTTTTTGCCACAATGAACACTGCCTTACCCTTGCTCGGTTGCCATTGGTAATCCAGTTCAAATCGGGCCTGGATTAGGCTGTCAGCCAATGCTTGCGCGGTGAGCACCTGAACAAACGGGAGAATCCCGAGGAATTGGCCGATTGGTGCGATGAGCTTGAGCCAGCTCATGGTGTCCCCCACGCAGACGGTGCTGGTCACGAAGAGGCCACCCGGTTTGAGCATTTGATACACCTGAGCGATCGCCGCCTCTTTGTTTTTCAGCAGATGCAAAATACTGAAACCCAGCACCGCATCTAACTCTGATCAGGACTATTGAGACTTTCAATGGTGCCTTGTTCAAAGGCCACGTTATCGATGTGCTCAGCCTCGGCTTTGCCCTGGGCGATCGCAATCATATTGGCAGAGAAATCGATGGCGCGGATGTGCTTCACATAGGAGGCATGGAGGATGGCCGTTAACCCCGTACCGCAGTCGATTTCCAACACTTCCATGTCAAGCCGAAAGTAGCTGCGAGTGACCGCTAGTTTTTTCTGATAAGCAGCTTCATCGGCAACCGGCTGTTTGGCATACTTCTCGGCGACTTTGTCCCAAAACTTAGCTGAAGCGTTCATCACATCCTCGTTGATTTCATTAAACGGTTTCTTCATTTCTTGCATCTGAGGTACGTTCATAAAAACTATGCTTCCTGACTGGTTGAGTAGCGCTTGGGATCTGGGGTGCGCCACCGCCATGCCGACCAAACAATGAAGGACAAAGCGGCGATTTCTATGACCATGTGAAATGTATCGTCTAGATCGGTGGTGCCGTTATTGATTTCAAACGCGAGGGTAATCACAGCAGCGATGATGTTGGCCCAACGATTTGCAGCATAAGGCAACAGTCGAGAAAGAAGCACCATGGCAATCGGTACTTCGGCCACGAAACCGCCAAACAGCAACAGTTGTTCTGTGACTTGAATTCCATTGAATGTCCCGGTCATCGCCTTTTCAATAAAGCCGGGCTCAATAAATTCATGGATATCCCGAAATATCGTATTGAAGAGATAAAACATCCATAGCGTCGAGAGCTTCGCTTTCGTTTCCATTGTCAGTATCTGTTTCTGAAAATTCATGGTTGTTCTCCTTGTTGGATATCTGAATGTTCTGTTTTGTCGGTTTTGGTAAGCATGACTGAGACCAGAGGCAGTCCCAAATCACGGACCTTAATCAACAGTCCATAGAGTGCTGACTGATCAACCGCTGGGCCAGACAACCGCGTTTCACCGTTCTCCTTTAGCGTGATCTCAAATCCCTCAAACCAATCGCTCCAACGACGATCAAGATGTCCCTTGATACAAATTTCGTACTGTTCAAGTAGGTGATGATTTGCGGCTGAACTGCGTAGTTGATTCATGGGAGTTGCTATCACCTGCTCTAATTACGATTGGTGTTAATAACTCAAAGATACAAACGGATGTGGGGAGCCGTTGTCCCCGTATGTGGGGATTGGAGGTGGGGATTTATGGATGGGTCTTGTGGGGATGAACTCCTAAATCAGCTCTAGCTCTGTGGCTCGTTTTACAGCGGCCCGACGATTGGTGACATTGAGTTTTCTGTAAATCCGCTTGGTGTGGGTGCGCACGGTACTCAAGGCCACGACCAGTTCGCGGGCGATTTCGGGACCAGAGAGTTCGGTGTTGAGTAATCGGAGAACTTCCAGTTCCCGTTGACTGAGGGGGTCAAACAGTGGTTGAGGAGCAGGGTCGCCAGCAGCCGTAGGTGCCTCAGCTTGGGGGCAACCCCAGGTTTCTAAGGCGGCTAATAGCTGCTGAATGTAAGTGGGGGTGATGCCGCGAGCCATTACCTCCCGCAGCAGTGGCTCCATCGGTGTTCCATGTTCTACAAAGATACGAACATGTCCCTCCGGTTCAGCCAAGATTAAGGCACGTTCTAGCGATGCGATGGCCGAAGGCCGGTCTTTGACCATCGCAGCCGGAAGATCACCCTGAGCCGCTCTCGCCAGAGCCAGAACCACCAGAATTTTGATGATGCTGGCAGTGCGCTCCTGGGCTTCGGCGGCGGTCAGCAATCGAGTCAGGAGACCAATGACCTGACGCACACCCCCGTCTGTGCCATTGCGCCTGTACTGAGTGATCGCAACTTTGGCCAGAGTCAGGTGTTCATATTCGTGTAGATAGCTCGGCGGGTCGGCCACCGACAAACCGCAATCCCGCACCCAGCCCAGCGCTTCAGCCAATCTCCCCTGCCGCAGCCACCACCGTACCCGTAAGGCCTCAGTCGGGCGCACATCTGGAACTGGTATAGGCGTTTGGGCGTAGAGCCGCTCGGCCTCGTGAAGCTGATCGAGGGCCGTCTCAAAATCGCCCTCGGCGGCTTTTACGCGTGCCTGTACCACCCACCAAAGATAGGCAACCCCCGATAGCGAAGCCTGCTGACGTAGCGTTTCACCGCTCAGCAATAGCTGGCTGGCAGCCGCCAGATCGCCTTGTTCGTAGCGCACTTCGCTTAGGGCCAAATACAGTTCTGGAGTGCCCGGCAGCACTGGGCCACCCTGCTCTGTCGCTAGCTGTAAGGACTGCTCGCAAATATCAATTGCTCGGCGAAGACGCCCCTGGGCCATGCTCATCTGCGCCAGGATCAAGGTGCCACCAATGGCAATCTGAGGGAGGCCCATCTGCTTGAAAATTGCCAGACCCTCAGCAAAGGAACGGTAGCCAGCTTCTGGCCTGCCGCTAGTCCAGTAGGCGAGCCCAAGCAGGGCTGCGGTTGTGCCTCGCTCGTACTCCTCATCTTCTGGCAACAGTTCGAGGGCCTGCTGAGCGTAAGTCACAGTGCTAGACACATCTCTTAGCGCTTGAGCCCGATAGGCACGGGCATTGGCGATGGAGGCAGGTAAAGACTGTAATTGTGCATCGTCCGTTACAACGCTCTCAACCGCTAGCGGCCCCTGTGAATCTGAGGCTAAATCTGCGGCAACGTCTGCTCCCAAACATCGTTCTGCGTCTTGCAGACGGGATTCAACCGCGTCTAACTGGCCATCGTTCAACAGCACTAGGGCGTAGGCAACGCTGAGGACGGGCCGATTGCGAATCAGGGCGTCAGGGAGTGACGTGATCCAGCTCAGTACAGTGGTTTCTCGCTGACGCCGACGCATGGTAGGCCACGCCTGTTCTATTAGACCTGCCGCTCGCTCAAAATCCTGAGCGGCCAGGGCATGACGAATGGCATCAGAGAATAAGCCGTTCTGCTCATACCAGTCACTTGCTTGTCCGTGCAAGCTTGGTATTTCTTCTGGCCACTCCATCAGGGCATGGGCCTGAAGAACATCGGCGAACAAGTGATGGTAACGGTACCATTGGCGCTTGTTATCTAGCGGAATGATAAACAGGTTGCCATGCTCTAGCGCTTCCAGCATTTTCTGTCCATCGGTCTGATCCGTAATGGCATCACATAGAGAACTGCTCAAGCGTTCCAAAATGGCTGTTTTCAGCAAAAAGTGACGGACAGGGTCCGGCTGCCGCTGCAAGACTTCTTCTAGCAGATAGTCCACAATGTAGCGATCGTCTCCCGAAAAAGCTGCCACAAAATCAGCAGCGTCCTCACGCCCTTGTAGAGATAGCGCCGCGAGTTGCAGCCCTGCAATCCAGCCTTCGGTTCGCTGCTCCAAGGCGGAAACTTCTGCTGCCGAAATCTTCAATCCCATTACCTGGGTCAGAAAAGCGGCAGCTTCGTCAGGTGTGAACCGCAGGTCGCTTACCCTAAGCTCGGTCAATTCTTTATGAGATCTTAAACGCGCCAGAGACAGAGGCGGGTCAGCACGGCTGGCAATAATTAAATGTACTTGGTGCGGCAAATGACTGAGCAAGAAGCCAATCCCGTCATGAATGGCCTGGGTTGCGATCGCGTGGTAATCATCAAGGATAAGAACAATATCCGCTTCAACTGCGGTAAGTTCGTTGAGCAGCGTCATCAAGACCGACTCAATGGGAGGTGGCTGTGGTGATTGCAGTAACGCGAGCGATCGCTCACCTAAGCTGGGTTGAATTTTATGCAGAGCAGTGATCAAATACGTCCAGAAAACAGCTGGATCATTGTCACTTTGGTCTAAAGAAACCCAGGCAACGGGCCTTGTTGGTACGGCGGCTACCCATTCTGCCAGCAGTGTCGTTTTGCCAAAACCTGCTGGGGCGCAAACCAGGGTTAATTTGCGCTTCGGGTAGATGCGATTAATGAGTCTTGGGCGCGACACTAAGTCAGCAGACCATTTCGGGAGATAAAGCTTGGTCTCTAAGAGTGGGAGTTCTGAAGTAGTCGGTCTAGGGTGGTTCAACTCAGGGTTCGCTAGGGTAACACTCCGAGTCAAGGAAGCTCCTTCATGAAGGCTACTTGCTCCGATTTTGGTGTTTTAATCCCTAATAATAAAGGGTGCCACCCACGATTGAACCAAGCTAAATTTGGAATGAACTAGTCTTTGGTGAAATAATGAATAATCTTTCACCAAAGATACGAACGCTCTCTTCTATCTCTAGACCGTATAATCTAGCCTTTCTCAAACAGTCTCGAAAAGCCTCCAAAAACAACCGGTTGTGAGACGCTTGCAGAAAGCATCGAATAAGCCGGTTTATTGGCCATATCAGTGTTTCAAAAGTCATTCTATAATCAAAGTTTCAAAAGTAGAGCCGCTTTGCAGGTTTTGAAACAGCGAAGACAGGAGTGCGATTCGTTCTTACACGGGGTGCGTGAGGAGACTCGCCTATCTAACTCAATTGGACGTATTTGTATAGAACTATAAAAACGTCTGTACTACTCAACGAGTTTTAATATCTCCAACACTTTTTGGTGTTCTCCTTAAGCGGATTACTGTTACTGCCTGGATGTCTTAGACGAGTTCCCTAAAGAGGCAAAGTGCTCTAAAAGTAAGCGATGCACGAAAATATAGCCGCCGCCAACCCGCTGCATGAATATGCGATCCGTGGCGTAGTCCAAAAAGTGGGCGTAGTCGCGGGGAGCGACCTCCGATCGGCAAAGCAGCGTTCGCAGTACTACGTGTTTAATACAGACAATGCCAGAGTTTTGAGCCCCAATCAGGCCGCTGGCAACCCCCAAAATGATGCCGTTGACGACACCCGAAACGATGCTACCGCTGATGCCTAGCCTAGACACTCCAGTCGCCCAAAACAACAGACCAACTAGGGGCATAACCAGAGCTACCATACGGCCTACATTGCTGGCGGTTTTCCACATGCCTTGGTTGGGGACAGTCACCTCTTCGACTCGATTTACCCGCTCAAACCCAAACATCAGCATGGTTGCTAATCCGATTAAAATGCTGGGCTGCCAGGGAGAGTTGGTACCGACGTAGAGCGCGATCGCTACCACAACTCCCAAAGCAAAGTAGCTGCGAACCTTGCCCCAGGAAATCTTAGAGATTTCCACAGGTTCAATGGGCCGCTCAAGGGGTTCCACCAAGTAAATGCCCAAGGCGGCATAGATACAGGCAAAGGCAATCCCCCCGGTATACACCAGCTGGAAAATCGGACCGTAAATAGCAGCTAGAATCAGCCCATTAAGTAGCCTACTCCAGATGCCCTTGAGCAGATCAGAGGTAGCTCCGCTAATTAATCCACAAGCAATACCTCCCCCGGCTCCCATGAGAATTCCTATAGCAGCGCTGCCGAACTCAAATGTAGTTTTATCGTCATCTCCGTGGCCTGCCAGCAGGCCCACGTGGACGGTCCCCCACAGCACTATCAGGACAATGCGGATTCCTATCTCATAAAAACGACGCTCCAATTTTGTCGGCAGCCAGTCAGGCTGGACGCTTTCAATCAAAAAAACCGTTTGGGAATTGTGCACCATCTGCTTGGCTAGCCAGGTCAGCCACCGGATTACCTGTTCATCCGGGTAGGGGCGACGCAACCCCTTGCGCTGGAACATTCGCTTAACATACACCTCTAGCAGGTGCCGCCGCCGTTCTTCGAGGCTGCCGGTTTGAGGGATATCTGCTAAAGACTTGCCCTGGTAGGCCAGGGTCATGATGCTCAGAGTCAACGGCGAACGCGCCAGCTCCTGCAAAGCTGTATCCTCTTTAAGCAAGGTCTTGATAGCCTCTAGCTGCGACCCAGCTTGGTCAAGATATTGATGAATCTGATCAATCGTCAGAGGTTGTAGGTAGAGGGCGCTTCGCAACTGGAGGCGCTCTGGCAGCGCCAGATAGTCTTTGATGCGGCTACAAACTACGGTTTCCGTTTGGCCATGATGGTGCAAAAACTGGTTGATGGCACTGACGCAGTCGCCCTGTAGGTCGGTAGCTACCTCATCGAGACCATCTAGCAGCAGCAGCATTGACTGGTTCTCTATCCAGGTTTGGGCCAAGGGTTTGGATACTTGATATTTGGTGGCTAGTTCTTCTAACAGCCAGTCTGCAATGGGCTGTTGCGGCAATGTCCAAGAGGATAGGTTGAACACAACGGGAATGGGCAAACTGGCATTGTTTTCGGCCTGGATAATCAGGTTTTTGGTCAGCTTTAGCAGCATGGTGGTCTTGCCTGACCCTGGTTCTCCTAAAATGAGTAGAGTTCGGCCCGGCCCCAAATTGGTGAATACTTCTTCTACCTGGCTACCAGGCGGTAGAGGGTCACTTTTAGAGTCGGCTACCGTATCCTCTAAGGACTCAAACGGATGCTGCACGGCGTCAAAGCGTTTCTCCAACCCTAGCTCGATCAGGGCTTTAGCGTGCAGAGATCGCTCCAGTACGTCCTCCACCCAAAATGTCCTGACTTTGGTAAGCAATACCTGACGCTGACGATATTCCTGACGAGACAGCTGACTGTTTGCTGCATCTGACTGTTTCCCAGTCGGCTGCAACACTTGAAGTGGGGAGTATACGTTTGTGTAAGAGACGTCGGCATTGATTTGAGTGAGGCTTTCCTGAACATCCTGTGCTACGTTCAGTCGGCTATCCGCCCCTTTGCCAACATTGATGGGGCTAAAGATATTCGTAGTGTAATAGCGCGGCCCTTGGTGGATTGTATTGCGATCTCCCAAGACAATAGTGCTTTCATCCACGCTGCCTTGAATGCTGAGGTTGCGTGGATCGGGCCTCTCGTTCGGAGACTCCTTACTTTTATCTTCAGCAGTCATAGGCTGGCAGCGGCAATTGAGCCATTAGCACCATTGACTTACTCTACATCGCACCGCTACTTTGGGGCCTTTCTGTTCAGACATTTATTACTTTTCCTTCGCACTAGAGATACTTGCAGGACTTTAAGCTGTGAATATAACCATTAGACATTATCGATAATAGTAGAAACCTTTGTTATAGGGGTAATAAGACTAGCTAAGCAAATCTCACTACTAGTCTGCGCTTATGGAGGAGCCCCTGTGATCGCAAGTTCTGTTGTAAATTTAATTTTGTTGTTTGAGTGAAATGCGTGAACGTGAAACTATAAGAAACGTTGAAAGCTTTCTGAATTGTACAAACGGTTTTACCAGGATTTTGTGCTGGACACAGTCTTTGACTGTAGGCCACAAGCACCGATTCCAAGTTTGGGAAAGTATGACTCCGGATGCGGATCGAACCAAGTTTCAGTCCTTTTTACAGGTTTTCTCGCTCTCATGAGTGACTGACGTACTGGAGCCTAACCGTTAAGAAGACCGTCTCTAAACAGCTTGGTGTCGATCTATGCGGCCAGCAGCAGGTCTAAGCGGAGAACCTTCTCCTTTTGGGAGTGGACTCATGAACACTCGCCAGAGATTACCCGGCGACATCAAAGAAGCAGGGGATGCGAACAGGTTGAGCACGTCAAAGAAGCTTCTGCAAACTGTCGGCTCAGTAGAAGCAACTGCGTGCACTCGCTCCATATATTTGTTAGTCATTCGATAGCCTAGTGGCCTCTGTCCTTTAATTTGAGGAAAGCGAAAGTCCTCTCCGGTAGCAATTGTCCAGGGGTTGTTAACTATCTTGCTCGCTCGTTGATAGAAGCGGCTAGGAAGACGATCTAGCCCATAGGCCAAGCTTTCTTCAAGGGCTTTGGCTTCGGCTGCGGCAACCGACATTCCCTGACCATAAATAGGGTTAAAGCTGCAAATAGCATCCCCAATCGCGACATAGCCCACAGGCATCGACTTCATCTGCTCGTAGAACCGTCGCTGCGTACTAGGAATGTAATAGCTCACAATGTCACTTAAAGGCTGATTTGAGGTCACTAAGTCATACACCGCCGATACGGGGAGGCTGGCGGCAAACTCAATCCAGTCTTTCTCATTAGCCGGTGGACGATCGCCCGCAGTTCCAACCATCGTCACGATCCAACGATCGCCTTCGGCTGCTAGAACTGCGGCCGCCCGGCGACTTTTGGGAGGTGTTCCTGAGATAATGCCGCCAAATGAATCAAAGAAATCGCCTGGTTTGCGCTTGAAAACACGAGTTGCATATCCGACATCGACTTGCAATGAAATCTCCTTAGGCGGCTCAAAGCCAAATTCTGCCAGCCATTTAGAGGACTTAGACCTTCTCCCGCTAGCATCAACTACTAGCTGAGCGTCTATATTTTGAACAGACCCATCAACATCTTGAACCATAAGTCCTGTAACGCTATTGTGCATAGACTCAAAGAGCGGCTTCACGCCCGCAGTCCCTTCTAAAAAAGTTACATTCGACAGTGCTTTAACTCGGCGGCGAATGGCTGCCTCCAAACAAAGCCGACTCACGCAGATGCCATAGAATCCAGATTTGTGGCGCAGCTTCCAGTGCCCGTGCTGAAACCAAAGAAAATCTTTAACAGTATCGCATCTCGGTGCACCTAAGGCATGTAGCTCATCCATCATGCCTGGAAAATACTGATCCATAATACGATAGCCGCTGGCCAGTAATCCATGCGCATGAGCTGCTTGAGCAGCGCCCTTACGCATCCCTTCGCCAACTGGCAGCCGATCTTTCTCGACCACTACAATCTGTTTGAAATACTGGCTGAGTGCCCTAGCTGTCAGTAGTCCGCTGATGCTAGCGCCTAGTACAATAGCGGTGGAATAACGTTGTGACATATCTTTAGCCCTGCTTCAGAATATTGTTGGTTCCCTCACGCAGTGTATATGGCCTACTGCAATCGTAGCTGTCACGAAGTGCCATAAGGGTAAAGACGGAAGCTGAAACAACGCAAACTCGTTGCGCGATCAGGGAAATTCTAGATTTTTACAAAAAATAGTTCAAAAAGACTATTCTAGAACCCTTGTATATCAGTACTTTTGAGCTTATGGCACTTTATAACAGCGACGCCTTCAGCATCTCTAGATGATGTAAACGGTCTGTAAGGTAGAAAGCGAAGACCTAGCTAACCATAAGTTTATGTACATTGCACTGCTGCAATTGTTCTGAATAATAGTGTATTGCGCGACAGTGAAGGTAGAGCAGACCTCTATTGCATGGCTGAAGCAGTACGCTGATGCCAAGGCAGTGGGTGCATCTCACTTTTGTAGCAAAGTACAATACTCAGTTTTGAAGTGACCTCCTGGCAGGCTTTTGCACGCTTTGAAATCGCTCAAAGATACGAATTCACAAAAGTGAGATGCACCCAAGGCAGTCGCAGCCACATAGGAAAAGAAAGCTTTTCGACTAGGCGATAATCGTCAGGAGCGCTCGACTGTTATCCCGTCTAAGTAGCGGTAGACACTAGCCTTCGAGAGATTGTATTCTTCCATCAGGTCTTTGATAAGAGCGCCGTCTATTCGCTTTTGTTGCAGCTCAACACGTTCATCTTCCGTCAAGTGCTTCCTTCTACCTAGAAGAACGCCGTTTGCTTTAGCGTTACGGATACCGTCCATCTGCCGCTCAGCGCGAATCTCAGTCTCGAACTGTGTGATCGCACCCAGCATATTAAACAGCAGTCGGCCAGTAGCATCGCCTGTATCGATACTTTGGTCGATCACCTTCAGGTTGACGCCCTTCTCCTGTAGCTATTCAGCTAGCTGGCAGAGATGCAGCGTAGAGCGAGCGAGCCGGTCCAGGCGAGTCACCACTAGCACATCCCCTTCTCTGACATACTCAAGACAAGCCTTCAGTCGAAGCCGCTTGCTAGAGGTACCCGTTCGCTTCTCCTTGAAGACCTTATCGCAGTCCCTCAGCTTATCGAGTTGCACGTCTAAACTCTGCCCAACAGAACTGACCCGTGCATAGCCAACAACCGACATAGAGTCTTCCTCAAATGTCTCATTATGCCTTAGAGACTATGAGAATACGGTAATGAGACATGGAATGAGACACACATTCTACTA
>Ga0115030_1000839_pt1 | contig 13400 bp, 10 predicted proteins | sample SidtaG_4_FD_87174 | JGI IMG/M metagenome (GOLD analysis project Ga0115030, IMG submission 87174) | Marine algal microbial communities from Sidmouth, United Kingdom - Sidmouth_Male1 metaG | ecosystem: Host-associated > Algae > Red algae > Unclassified | place: Sidmouth, United Kingdom | collected... | reverse complement strand
GGCTACTTCCTGTCGTTTGCTGGATCGGGCCAATGAGATGCGTTCTTTCCGTACGATCGTCCGCTGCTGCTCTCTGGTGCGTCCTCAGCGATCGCGATCCTCCCAGTTATATGGCAGGGTGCCTTATAACTGGAGCGCATATAACCGGATATTGACTGTACTCCAACTCGGTGTCCGACCAGCTCTTGTTAGATGGGGTCTGTAAGCCGCGGCTTACAGAACCCATTTCACAGATTGTTCTAGTTTTTGCTTCCCTGACAGCGGGGCCACCGATGCTTTGCACGAATCTCTTGGACACCCGCTCTCTGCTAGGTATCCGCTTGGATGTTCGGCACGGTCCTTGCCGGTGGTTGCTGTCGGCGGTGTGCTACCGTCTCGAGCTGGTGCTCGCTCGAAGGCGCATTGCCGACAGTTTCAAAAGATGATGGCGTGGGGCTGCGGTCGCGGCACTGCTGTCCCTTTCTGACGGGCGCTAGGATCTCCGCACCAGGCGGCTTCAAGCTTGCATCACTGTGCGGGCGGACTCTTTGGTGTATCTACCCCATTGCGCTCTACGTAGGGGGCTGGTGTGACGTTGCGAGTCCGACAGTGGCGGTCCCGCAGAAAGGACCTCGCTATCCCTGGGCACTGTTTGCGCCGTGTCCTCGTTTCAGGTGGCCAGTCGAACACTACAGCCGTTCTCCCGAAAATCCCACACTCCAACTGTTGCAAAAGAGTTCCAAATCGGCCTCTACGACCCCACAGAGGCCGATTTGGAACACTTTTGGAACTGTTGCAGTGAGAGATTTTTGGGAGAACGGCTGTATGTCAGCGATAACCGCCGCGCTATCTGTAGGACACATGCGGACTTGCCGTCGAGAGGATGCCGCCGGGGATCAGGCGATGTCCCGGGATGCTCCGCTCCACTCCTGTCTCTTGAGATGGTGATGGCTCACAGAAACTGTCGGCAGCGCAGTTCGTGGGATGGCCACGAGGATGACCATACGATGTGGGACCACCCTTTCAGGCGGCGCGGCCAAGATCTATGCCGACGGCTGACCGCCGGTCCTGCCTGCGGGCTGCGGCAACAGATATTGAAATGAGTGTCCGCCACAAAAAAACGAGGACGACAGCTGCCCACTCCCCGCCCACGCCGAAGTGGATGCGCACGCGGCCTTGCAAGCACTCGCAAGCACGCGTGCCCCTGGCCTGCCCACCAGCCGGGCGCAGCTACAGCGTCGAGAGGCGGCTGCTCCCTCGGCACGAGTGCGGCACGCTCTGACCCATCTGGCCTTTTTTCTGCAGGGGCAGCGGACGGTTGTGCGGTCAGAGCGTTGTCCGGTGGCAGCTGGCCGGGCGGAGCGTCAGCAAGGGATGCAGCGAGACAGAACACGGCAGCGGTTCATAGTCTGAGACGTGGTGGAGCGCTGCTCCTTGCCGCCGCTGTTCTGCGAACGCGGCTATAACCACCGGCCGCTACCGAGACCCCCCTGGTGTGCATTCGTGGCACTCGCTTGCGTTTGAGAACCCACGCTGCATGGTGCCTGCGAGGCCGCATTTTCTGTTGCGTCGACGCTCACTGCGGTTGTCGCTCCCCGCACCCGTCGTCGTCCCTCGGGTCCCCAATGTCGACTACCCGCCATGCCTTTCTGGAGCCGCCCGGCCTCCCACCCCCGGCGGCGTCAACCGCCTTTTCCACGCTGGCCCCGATGCTCCCCCCCCTCCCCGACATACCCTTGTCTGCCTTTCCCAACCACCCCGTCACGGCCACGCTGGTCGACGGCGGCCTCTGCCGCCAGTGGTTGCTGCCGCCAAGGCCGCCGAGGGGCACCTCATCCGTGTGGCCTTCCGCGGCAACGACGACGGCTCTACCCGCGGGGCTGACCACGGCGGGCTTGGGTCAGGCCGTCGGTTTCACTTCAGCGGTGGCGGCGAGTGACGGCTCGGCGTCGCAACATGTGCATGGAATGGTATGTGGCCGACGAGGGCAGTGAGCGCGATGGGGTAGCAGGACGCTTTGGCGTCTCAGTGGATTCGCAAGGGCCTTTGAGGACGGTACCAATGGCACCCCATGGGCTCCTCGGCGGGTCAGTATGCAGCGCAACGCACGGGCGGATCATAGAGGATGGGCTAGAGGCTGACGCAAGGGTCTAGCATACGTCTTGATTGCCTATCATTCACGACCATCTTTTTTCTCTCCGCGTCTTCTTTTTCTGCCTGCTGTACAGCTCTTCCCATACGCAACGATGAATGGCATCACCCTCGGCGTGTTCGTATCACACTTTGTAAGCTCTGCCGCCTCCACCGTGGGGCGACTGCCGACCTTTTGCCGTTTTGTGCTTAACGAAGCCACAGGCGCGCTGGTCGCTGCCGGGCCCGAGGCGACTGGCGACGCCGTCATCGTCACCGCTATCATTGGCGCTAGATCGGCGGCGGGCTTGGGCGCCCCCCCCTCCGTGCTTCCGACGGCCGCGTCACCGACACGCACAGTGCTGCGCATCACCGGAGCCGGCGCCACAGGCGTGCCTAGCGGCGCCCTCGTCGTCCGCTCATGGGCGGACCTCCCCCCTCCCTGTGGGTGGATCCCCGCGCCCGAATCGTTGGCGCGCCCCACTCCGCCTGTGCACGTCAGTCCCGCCGATTTCGCAGGCTTTGACGTGGCCGTGCGGCGGGTGCTCGGTGACGCTGCTGCCCGCCGAGCCGGCATCCCCGTGCCGTGGCCTGCCGTCGGCGTCGGTGCGGCCGTATCGGGACCACCGCTTGTGGCGGGCGCCTCCTTGCCGGTGGCGACGCTCGCACGTTCACCTTCTGGCTTGTACCGGCTCCCGGTCTCTGTGGGCGGGTGGTTGGAAGCAGCGTTGGTGCGGGCGGCGTTTGCGGCGGGCGTGGCACCGCCCGGATGGGCCCCCGTTGCGCCAGTGCCACCAGCCGCCGTGCGCTCAAGGCCGCCGCCCTGGCGGGGCGGCGGCAACCCCCGCTGCCTTGAGGAGGGCGGGGCGACCACGGTTACTCCCATGCTTGAGGACACGCGCGCCAGGCGGGGCGGCGTTGGTGGAGGCAAAGGCACGAATCGCAAGCCCCCCGCCGGCCCGCGGCGGCCCCGCACGCGCAATGCTGTGGCGGATGAGCCCGACCGCGCGTCCCGCCGGTGGGCGCAGCAACAACGCAACCGGGTGGCGGCAGCGCGGGCCAATGATAAGCTACGCGCGCGGCGGGCAGCAGAGAAGGCGGCGGCGGCACAGGCGGCATCTTTACCGCAGATGGAGCCAGCCGCTGATGTGGTTTTTACGACGGCGGCCGAGGTCGCCGGGCAACTTACCGAAGCGGCGGGTTCCGTGGCAGGAGAGCAAGGGAAAGGGGGTGGTGGGGGCATCGGCGAGATCGATGGGAGGGGGTAGTGTGGGAAAACGTGGGAACAGGTGTAGAAAATAACACGCGGGAGTGGTCAATAGACCCGTTTTTAGTGGTCTACGACCCCGCAGAGGCCGATTTGGAACACTTTTGGAACTGTTGCGGTGCGGGATTTTTGGGAGAACCTCTGTAGCTAAATTTAGTTAATATGAGCACTCGATACTCGGACAACAACAAGTGTGTGCAGAGCTCCCTGACGTACAGTGTTCCCCACGGTAACGAGTCATGTCCCAGAGAAAAAATACGCGACACCAGGGCCCTTTACCCGAGTGGGCATGCCTGAGAGTGGGTCGATAGAGGGTTCGCACATACAGCCGTTCTCCCAAAATTCCCTCACCGCAACTGTTCCAAAAGTGTTCCAAATCGGCCTCTGTGGGGTCGTAGTGGCCGATTTGGAACTCTTTTGCAACAGTTGGAGTGTGGGATTTTTGGGAGAACGGCTGTACTCTCTACCAGTCGCTCGGGATGGAATGCGCGCCACAGTGATGGACCACACCGAAAGACTGCAGCAGTCGGTTGCACGCGACGCCGTCGTACTGCGACAAGAGCGTTGCAGCGCTCGCCTCTTGGGCGGAAAGGGGCTCCGCCGCCCACAGCTGCCCCACCTGCCAAAGTCCAGCTGCGCCTTGGTGCCAGCGAAAGAGGCGTGGACCAGGCATCTCGGAAGATGGGCGCCACGCAGACACCACCTGCCTAGCGTATTTGGCAGCCAGTCAGTGCCCCCAATGCCGTGGCCTGTGGTGCCTGCGCATGGACAAGGCTGTAGGAAAGTAGGGTGGTGGTGGTCAAAGTGTAGTTTCTTCCTCCCCCTGTCCTACTCCCTGGGCTCGCACCCCCGGCTTATCTACCCGCAGTGCCTCCGAGGCGGGGTGCTCAGACCCCGCCCAGGGGCCACTGTGGCTCACAGGTACCGCGCGCCCCCCAAACGTCCACACACCAAGCTCTCCCGGCTGCCGCATCCAGGGCGGCCGCCTGGCCACGTCTCCCGCTGCTCTCTCCCCTCGGCACCCCGCTCTCACGGAGCCGCGGGGGTTGCTCATCAGCAGCGTCACTGGGATGCTTGCCCTGGCCGTCCGCCCCGCGCCCGAGCCCACCGGCTCAAGCTCGCGGTGCCCGCGCCCGAGCCCACCAGCTCCCGCGCGACAGTGCCCGTTGGCGGCGTGCTGGCCGCTCGCCGTGTCCTCCCGCCCTCGAATTCGATCCCGAATTTACGGCCCATGTCAAGTCCGGCCGACCGCCCCAAGTCCAGGGCGACGACCGAATCCCCAGTTTCCAACAAAGGCGGGCGCCGAATCGGTCCTCCCACCCTCGCGTGATCAATCGACGACGAGAAACGCAAGGGGGGTGGGCAAGCTGGTCAACTGGGGAGCCATGGACCAACCGCTTTGGTCATCTGCCTCGTAGCAGCCGTGTACGCCCACGTGGTCGACGGAGGCGATAGCGAGGCGGCACTTTATGCGTGAATTGTGCTAGTGCCGAACTGGGCCAACCGAGCCTAAAAAGGCCTGGTAAGAACTCCGTAGGCCCCTGCGTACTCATGCAGTGTTGGGGGCGCGAGACATCGTCGTTATGAACGACTACACTCAGCACCACGCGGGCAGATGCGTATGCCATTGTCGCACGACCGCCAGCCCCCGCGTATGCCGGCAACGGCGGGCGTCAGTGACGGCCATTGCGCATTCGTCGACTCGAGCGATGCCGTTGGTTCGGGACGCTGCTTTTGTCATTGACAGCGGAAATAGCGGCGGTGCACCGTCACACGCGCGGTCGGCGGCATCGTGTCGGGGGCGGGAGGGGGGGGAGGGGGCACCCCTTACCACTTGCACCGCGTGGGGGGGTACATCATACGGGTCGACGGTGGCACTACGGTGTGCGCTTGTGGGCACGGGGCACTAGGACGGCGGCGCGGCGGCGAGAGGGGAGGGGGTAGCGGAGGACGTGGAGTGGACCACCGTAGCCGCGCCCGCAGTGCAAGGCGGCGGGGTGCGTGTGGCGCGCGGGGGCGGTGGGCGCTGGCGGCGGGCGGGGCCACGCCGTCGCGGTTGCCACGCCCGACGCGTGGCCCGCGACAGGCGGAGCGTCGGGTGGGTGGCGCGAGGTCAGGACCGCACAACAGGCACCGAGGTGAGAGCTTTCGCGGGCGCTGGGCCATGGCGCCACGGTGGCGGCGGCCACCGCCCCAAACGCCGCCGCCACCAGCTGCCCGCCGCCGCTGCGTTTGCAACGAGCGCGTGCGGCCGCGCGACACGGGCAACACGGGCGGGGACCACCGCGAGCGCACCCCCCCCGCGCTTGACGCGCGCCCGCTGCAGCAGGCGCGCGTCGCCAGCTGGCGGGGTGCTCCCCCCGCCCAGGGGCGGCGCGGCCACAGCGGCGATCCGCGTCCCCCGCTCTGCGGTCGCCGCGTCGGCCGCGCCCTCCTCCCCGCAGCGGCGGGTGCGTCGTCCGACGCGCGCAGGTGGGGGGGGCACCCGCCGGTCGGGCGGCGCCCGCGAAACGACGGGTGCGCGCGCGCCGGCGCGGTCGCGTCGAGCTGCGGACCGCGAGCCGCCGTGGTGCGCGTGGCGCGCGTCCTACCCCGCGGTGGGAGCAGGGGGGGGGGGGCGTGGCGGCGGGGGGGGGAGGCGGCGACCGTGGCGGCTCGGCCAGGAGACGCGCGGTCGCCGCACAGGTCGTTCAGTACAGCACAAGAGCGTATTGGTGACTTGCAATGGTGCCGGCACCGTGGCCGTGGGACACGTGTGCCAAAGATGATGGCGGCCCCGCTCGGGGCTGGCGGCGCGGCCGTGCGTCGCGACACGGGCGGTGGCGCCCCGCGTAGCGGTGCCACCCGCGGGGGGTGTCCGGCAAGTGGACACCAGCAAGGGCAACCGCCAACCGCCCACGCGGCCGCGGGCGGTGGGGTGTGTGGTGTGCGTTGGGCGCACGGAGCGAGTCGGGCGCGGCGGCCCCGCGCGCCCCACACCCCCACGGCCGTGCTCGCACGCCGTGGGGGTTTCGCCCGCCCGCACCGGCCCGCAGGCCGGCGGCGCCGCCTGCCCGGGTGGCCCACACGGTCACGGCGGTGCCATGGGCGGCCGCTGTAGACCAGAAACCGGCGGCGGGCCGGTGGCTGTGCCAACGGAACCACCACGGCCGGCGACAAGGCCGATCCCACCGCGGCGCGCGACGCGTCCCTGCGGCAGCGGCGACTTGTTTGGCTCGCATTCTGCTCGACACACGGGAGGACGAGGATGCCCCGGTTGGACTCGACGCGGGTGCCGCGACCGCCGCGGCTGCCGCCATCGTCGCAGTCACCAGGCGAGCGGCGGGCAGGCCCGCCGCTGCTCGTCGAGAATGGCCCGCGCAACCGGCGGGACGTGTGCCTATGGCTACTCGAACAACGCGGGGCGGCTGAGCCCCAGGCGACGGTGTGCGCCGTCGCGGCAGTGCGGTCTGGCCGTCATTTCAGGCACGTCCCACGGTTCCCCTCTCGTCCTTGACTTCTTTTTCGAGCCGAGCGCCCCGCGCCTGCCCGTCCCGGGCGCCATCCTTCACCGCCACTCCGTCGAGTAGACCAACTTGGCAGGGGACGACACCCCCTCGCCCGCCCTGCGCGTTGCCACACCGTCACCGGCACTCTGTCGCGGCGGTCGGCGCGCCCGGAAGTAGCTTTTCCTTCTCCACACACCGCGCAGGCGCCTGCCCAACGCGACGCCGGCCGCTCGGCACACGCGCCGCCAAGGACCACCGGGCGGCGCCACTCGACGGCCAGTCTCGCTGACAGACCGCTGGTGCGGGCTCAGTCTTTTGCTCTCCCCCCCCTCCCCCCCCCCAACCGAGCGCCCGCGGGTCTCTGAAGCGCCCGCTTCCCCCGACACCAGTAACCGCCACCCGCCGCCGTGCGCGGCGGACGGTCACGCGGCGGCCGCCACCCCGTCGACCGTCGGGGACGCGGCTGGCGCCCGCCGAGCGCGCGCGCCCCCCTGTGCACGCCAGCCGCGTCCTTCCGGCACCCTCGCCGTCCGCTTGTGGTCGGCGCGCCGGTGGAGGTGCAGCGCCGTGGCGTCGCGCAGCAGACGCAAGAACCGGAGCGGCGGCGGGGGCGGGGGCGGAGGCGGCGGCGGCGGCGGCGGCCGACTGCCGTCGTGACCGTGGACGACCCGTCGGTTCGCGGCCACAGGGTCACGACCGCGCCCTTTTGCGGGCGATCCCGCATGTGCCTGCCGCCGCTGCCGCCGGTATCTTTTTCAGTGGCCGACTGTCGGGGCGGCCGTGGCAGCCGGACGCCGCCCAGCGACTGGTGGGAAAAGCCGCGACCGTCGACGCGGCACAGAGAATGTCTCCCGCGGCGCCCGACACGCCGCCGTCGGCGGCCGCGAGGTGGGCAGGCGGGGAGAAAACACCCCCCCTTCCCCCCCCTCCCCTTCCCCTGCGGCGCCTCCGTTGCACCCCGCCGGCGGCGACGGCGGCGGCAGCAAGTACATACCAGGGGCACCGCCGCTGCCAGAGGGCCGAGATTCGGCGGCGACGCGTCGGCGCCCACGGCCATATTCTCTTCTCTGAGGGGAGGAACACCGGTTCCCTGCTCTGTTCTCTTATTCTCCATGGTAGCGTGCGCGGTGTGGGGATCCCGGTCGATAGCCACCCCCCCCCCGGCATGCAAGCTCCTGGGGGGAGTGCCGCGCGCGTGGAATCAAAGTGTGGCACGCTGGCGCCATCGGCGGGTGCCGGTCGTGGTCGTCGCTGCAGGCAGAGGCCGACACAGGTGGGCGACAGCGCACGGTTCCGGTCAACGATATAGGCGGCGAGCCGAGGCACCCGACTCACGCGGCCGTCGCTGTGGGGACGGTGTGGGGGGGGGCCGCTCGACTGAAGGGGAGGGGGGAGTGCGGCACCGCGGCCCAGGCTGGTTCAGCAACGTTCGGCAGCAGAGGCGTGGGGCCTTTGACGGCGGCGCCATCGCCGCACCCCGGTCGCCATCTGCCGCCCCGAGCTGTGGCACCCGGCGGCTGAGACGACGGGGGTTTGGAGTGAGCCCTGAGGGAGGGGGTGGAGAAACGGGAGGGGATCTGGGTCAACCAACAGAATCCCCGCCAGGCTAGCTAGCGCGGACGCGCCCGCACCGCCTCCCGACCGACGAGCCGGTCGACGACGACGGCGGCACGAGTCGCAGAGGGGGGGTGGCTGCGGCGGCGGTCGGTGGTGGCTGACGGAATCTTTGCGGCATGCGCCGGTTGCGGCCCCGCCTGCCGGGTGGCCTCGCGCCCAAACCGATTCCGACAATGCGGTCGTCGGTGATCACGGATCAGCGACGTTGCGTGGACCTTGATGCCGTTCCCACGCGAAGCATTGTTTCGCCCAGGAGGCCTGCTGTGGACACGGAGTGAGTCTAGGCACGTTGGCAGGCGGCGACACGCTCGAGGCTGTGCGATCGCTCTGACTATTGACCGAACGGTTCCTGGATGACGTTTCAGCAGCCGTGGAAAGTACCTCCTCGGCCTGGATCGAAAACTTGGTTTTTGTGAGCCATCAATGTTGTACATTGTCCAATCAGAGAGCACCAATCCACGTAGGATGAGCCAGAGGTGGCTTACACCTGTTGCTGTTCGACAGGCTGTTTCTACCTTGGGTAGGTTGGTGCGCGTGTGCCAGAGTCGACCCAAAATTTCATTTGGGCCTCGCCTGCCCTTGTCCGTGTGCTGGAAGCCGAGTCTGATCTCCACGGGCAGCCTCAAGCAGCGCGAGTTGCGGTGCCTTCCGGGCGTGTCAGGCGATGCCGAGCATTTGAGACACGGGGATTGTGGACCACCACCGCCACCCCCCCCAGACCGTTGGTTCCTACTTTTTATACAATACATGGTGGCGCTTAGTCCCACACAACGCCACCACCACCACGCCTCGTAGCACGTCGCCGGTGCTCGTGTCTCAGGCGGGGGGCGCCCCCGCACGGCCCATCCCCTGGCGATGCCGCGTCCGACGCAGCGCCCGATGGCTCGCGGCAACGGCGAGGGATAAGATTCGCCACCATGCTCGCCCCTGGATGCGGCCCCAAGGATGCACACACCAGTCATTGCCCCCAAAATCGAATGGCATCCCCGTCAAAGTGGAATATGTGGGCGCGGCCATGCGGTACAGTACCGGAACGCGGGCAGCCGTCGACTGTCGCGAGGCTCACGCCCACGCGTTTGGGTGGTCAGTGGGAGGCGATCGCTGGCACCTGTCGACGGGTGGCGGCGGCGGCGGCGGCGGCGGCGGCGGCAGCGTCCCAGACGGTGGTGCCCGTACCGGGCTCTCGCCGCGGCCGTGCCGCCGCCCAGCGCACGGCGCAATCCGCCCCGGCGGGCGCGGATCCACGTCGGACCGCCACCCGGGGGCGGTGGGCCCTCGGATCGGCCGTGCCCAGGGGCGTGCCTCGGCGCGTCGGCGGCTGGTCCAATGGGCGGCCGCTGATGGGCTAGATTCGACCTAATTTCGCTACCTATATTCTGTGACTGCCCAAAGATTCGCTCTTGATTCCCCGACGTTGCGCGCGGCCGGGGGGCCGTCCACCCCCGCCGCGGCGCGGCCGACCGCGGCGCGGGCGCGGCGAGCTCGGCCAGAGGGGCTGCCGCCGCGCGCCGGCCCCGCCCGTGCCGCGTTCCCCGCCCGACGGGGCGGGCACGGTGGCAGAGGTGGGGGGGGGGGGCGCCCGTGGACATGCGTTGCGTGGCCTGCCGTGGCGCGACTCGCACCCGAGGACGTCGGGCGGGCACTGCGAGAGCCGTGCGGCAGGGGTCCCGCGCGTGCCCCCCCCCCCGCCTCACCCGGTGCCGGCGCGCTCGTGCGTAGCGGCTGACCGGCCGGCCAGTCCCCGACGGCGGCCGTGTGCGAGGCCGCCACCGTGGGTCTTAACAGGGGTCGCCGCGCCTGCCCGCCGCCTCGGCACGCGGTGGGGGCCAGCGCAGGACCAGACGGCCCCACCCCCACCGCCGTGGCGACCGTCGTGGCCGTCGCTTCCCCCCCCTCCCCCCCCTTTCGCCTTTGCACCCCCCTCCCTGCGGGTCTGTAACCCCAGAGGGCGCCCACCATGAGTTTCGCGGGCGCTGCGTGGCCGCCGGCCGAGGCTGTGCTCGCCTCGCTCGGCGAGTCGGTGACCATCAAGTCGGTGCAGTCCAACAAGTGGATGGTCATTTTGGGCGGCATCCTCGCCTTCACCATGGCGTGGGGTATCGGCGCCAATGATGTTGCCAACGCCTTTGCCACGTCCGTCGGTGCTGGGTCCCTGACGCTGAAGTGGGCGTGCATCATTGCTGCCGTTTGCGAGTTTGGTGGAGCCGTCCTCCTCGGGTCCCAAGTTACGGATACGGGTACGTTTCGGTCGCTTGAGCGGGGTTCGTGGGGTGGCGGGGGGGTCGTGGGAATGGGGGGGGAGGGGCGGGTTTCTCGTCCTTCTCGTTTTTCCTGGTGCAGCTGCTGACACCTTTGCCTTGCCTCGCTCTCCTTGCTATGTGCGTCTGTCTTTCCCCCCTTGCACAGTCCGCAAAAAGATTATCGACGTCGACCTGTTTGACCCCGCCCGACAGGGAGCCTTTAACGGCCCAGAGCTGCTGATGCTGGGGTTCCTTTCTGCTCTTGCCGCCTCGACGGTGTGGCTTGTGGTGGCGACCTACTTTGGCCTCCCCGTGTCGACCACCCACTCGATCATTGGCTCGCTGGTCGGCGTCGGCCTGGCCTTCCGCGGTGGCGATGCGGTCATCTGGCTGTCCAAGGGCTCGGGCCTCAAGAGGCTCAAGGGCATGGTCGGTGTCATCCTCTCGTGGGTCTTGTCCCCGGTGCTGTCGGGTATCTTTGGTGTCACCATCTTTCTGATTGTGCGCACGACGGTGCTGCGCTCTGCGAACCCGTACCGCAACGGCTTTCTCTTCCTGCCCTTATTCTACGCCTTCACGGTGGCTATCACCATCTTTTTCATCATCTACAAGGGCTCGCCCAACCTGAAGCTCGACGACAAGTTTTCGGCCGGTGAGGCGACGGGCATTGCTCTGGGCGGTGGCTTCCTCGTTGCCCTCATCTCGTGGTGGACGGTCATCCCCGCCGCCAAGCGCTTTGTCGACCGCTGGGAGGAGCGTCAGGTTGAGATGATGAAGAACCCGGAGATGAAAGCCAAGGAGTCGAAGGTCAACTCGGCGCTCGGCAAGGTCGGCATCAACATTGACTCGACGGGCATGCACGACGAACTCAGCGACGATGTCATTGCCATGCACGACAATGCCGAGAAGTTCGACCCCAAGGCCGAGCAGCTCTTCTCGTGGCTCCAGGTGTTCACTGCCGCGTTTGACTCGTTTGCGCACGGTGCCAATGATGTGGCCAATTCGATCGGCCCCTTCTCGTCGATCTATCAGCTTTACCAGTCGGGCGGCCGCATCTCCAAGGTCGGGGCCTCCAAGTTCGAGGAGGGCGGTACCTTCTCGGATGGCACCCGGAACGGCGAGAGGTTTGCTAAGGATGATGTCGTGCCCGACGGCAAGTCGTTTTGCGGCTCAGCCGTTGTCAATGGCGAGAGCACCGACTTCTACCGGTGTGCGGAGGCCGCTGTCTTCCCCGAAACGAACACCACCGCCACCTCGGCCACGTCCCAGGACTTCTCGCTCTACGGTGATGACGGCTCTTTTGACAAGACCGAGACGTGCCACACGGACTGCACGCAAGGCAACTTTGCCACGTACTCGTCGGACAAGCAGGACGTGCCCGTGTGGATTCTTGCGCTGGGCGGCGGTGGCATTGTGCTCGGCCTCGCCATGTGGGGCTACCGCATCATTGTCGCCATTGGCATGAAGCTGACCAAGCTGACCCCGTCGCGTGGCTTTGCCATTGAGGTTGGCGCCGCCGTGACAGTCATCATTGCGTCGCGCATTGGCCTGCCTGTGTCGACGACGCATTGCCAAGTCGGCTCGACGATTGGCGTTGGTGTGGTGGAGCTCAAGGGCAACACGGTCAACTGGAAGCAGTTCGCTGCGATTGCCCTCGGCTGGGTGTTCACCGTCATCTTTACGGGCTTCCTCGCTGCCGCTATCTTTTCCTTTGCGGCCTATGCTCCGACCATCTTTGACCAGCCGCAAAACCTCAACTACTGCCCAGGTGAGCAGCTGTTTGTCCTTGACGATTCGACCAACAGCTTCCGGGGTGTGCGCTGCTCGGGCATCCCGACCCTTTAAGCAGGGACCCGCGTCGTTGGCGGGTGTTTGTTTTGTTCATTTTTTTGCTTGCCTCACGTGTGTAACTGGCTTTGATGCTTTTTCTTTTTCTTTTTCGACAGATGGGCGTGACGACGTGAAAGAAACTTCATCGCCGCGTCTGCCACCGACTGGCATTGAGCAGCAAACGAGTCTGTTGTCGGCCGAGACTAGGGTTGTTATGTGAGCCCTGGGGCGCTCATAAGGGGCGCAGATAGGGCGCGACTTGGGCGCTTTTTCGCCCAGCGCCCCCGAGCAGCTGGGCGCTATTAGGGCGCTACTTAACAGTGATAGGATTGACCAATAGCTGGCCTCTATCCGGAATGCTGCCTTCTCCGAGTTCCTCAGAATCGAGCGTTGCAAAACAGGTCATTCACATGTCTTTGCCGCTCCGCGAGCGGAACAGAAGCACAAAGACAAGTGTGCGCCTGTCCGCACAGGCACGGGGTTGCCGAAGCAGGAACGGCTGTGGCTGGCGTATGCCCGCCGGTCGCCATCCCCACCGCGGATGCGCCCCCCTCTTCACTCGCTCCGTCGGTTGCTTCGGAAAGACCAGATGACGGTACGTCCCCTTGAAACTGGTTATTGACAAGAAATCGACTCCTCAAACTGGAAAAAGGCGGGCTACAGCTGTATTTGGTGGGGGGCTACTGAGGGCGCTTCGGGCGCTGGGGGCGCTGGTAGGCGCTGTTGAGGGCGTATCCAGCAATGGAGCCAACCGCCCAACCCAACGGCCACGTGTGCGCAACGTGTGGCCCTGCTACTGGCTCTCCAACCACAAAGCCAAAACTAGGCGCGTCATATCTCAAGTTTGGG
>Ga0115030_1000835_pt1 | contig 13413 bp, 12 predicted proteins | sample SidtaG_4_FD_87174 | JGI IMG/M metagenome (GOLD analysis project Ga0115030, IMG submission 87174) | Marine algal microbial communities from Sidmouth, United Kingdom - Sidmouth_Male1 metaG | ecosystem: Host-associated > Algae > Red algae > Unclassified | place: Sidmouth, United Kingdom | collected... | reverse complement strand
GTCCCATTGGCCCTTGCTTCTGCATTTCTGATGCAGTTTGCAGAGAACAGCTGCGAAGTGCCGCTGTCCAATCAATGGGCTGAAGCATCGTCGCTGTTGAGGACAGAGCTTGGTGCTTCTGGGAGATGCCGCAGCAACGTCATCGGAATGAGTGCTTTGAGCTGCCACGTTCATTAGTTCTTGGACAGACTGTGTTTCCAGCCGCGGAATCGCTGGTGCTAGGACGGAAACCAGTCTGACAGCGATTCCTTGCTCGAGTGCACCTCGCACGAGCACCCCTCAGTTGCATACGGATGAAGTGTACCCACTGTCCTCGTCTTGTGCGGATCAGGGTGTCCAATCTTTTCTCTGTAACTTTTATGAAAATTGGATTGTGCATCTGTTGCGCGTCACTGTGTGTTCCCTCGGAGTGCGAGGTTTTTTGGAGAACGGCTGTACTCTTGGTTGCTTGTGATCGCCCCATTTTTTCACACGTGCTCGGGAAATCGCCCGGCGTGAGCCCCCCACGGGCGGCGGCGGGGGCAACAGCGGCGGCAGGGCCGGTGGCGGCACGGCGGCGCGCCCACGGCACCGGCACTGTCGTGCGTGGGGTGAGCAGGGCCAGTGACGAAGGCGGCGACAGCGGCGGCGACGACGGGAAAGGCGGCCACAGCAGCCGCCGCGTCAAGGGCGACGGCGAAGAGCGGCGCCCGCCGGCCAGTGGGGAGGGGGCTAGGGGGCGTGACCCTCCGCCGCCAGTTGGGCGCTCGGCCGCCGCGGCCCCCGCTGCCGCCGCCGCCGCCGCCGCTGCCGGTTGTGCGCTCGGCGGCCGCGGCCCCTGCTGCCGCCGCCTCCGCCGCCACCGCTGCCGGTTAGGCGGGCGGCGGCCGCTGCCGCCGCTGCCGCCGCCGGTGCTGCCGGTTGGGCAAGCGGCCGCCGCTGCCGCCGCTGCCGCCGCCGCTGCCGCCGCCGCCGCTGCCTAATGGGCGGGCGGCGGCCGCTGCCGCCGCTGCCGCCGCCGTCGGTTGGGCGGCCGGCCGCCACTGCCGCCGCTGCCGCCCACGCCGGGTGGGCGGGCGGCGGCCGCTGCCGCCGCTGCCGCCGCCGCCGGTTGGGCGGGCGGCCGCCGCTGCCGCCGCCGCCGCCCCCGCAGGTTGGGCGGGCGGCCGCCGCTGCCGCCCCTGCCGCCGCCGCTGACGCCGCCGCCGCTGCCAGTTGGGCGGTTGGGCGGGCGGCGGCCGCTGCCGCTGCTGCCGCCGCCGTTGCCGACGCCGCTGCTGCCGCCGCCGCCTCTGCCGGTTGGGCTGGCGGCGGCCGCTGCCGCCGCTGCCAACGCCGCTGCCGCCGGCTGGGCCGGCGGGCGCCGCTGCCGCCGCGGCTGGTTGCGCGGGCGGCGGCCGCCACCACCGCTGCCGCCGCCGCTGCCGCCGCCGCTGCTGCCGGTTGGGCGGGCGGCGGCCGCTGCCGCCGCTGCCGACGCCGCTGCCGCCGGTTGAGCGGGCGGGCGCCGCTGCCGCCGCTGCCGGTTCCGCGGGCGGCGGCCGCTGCCGCCGCTGCCGCCGCCGTTGCCGCCGCCGCCGCTGCCGGTTGGGCGGGCGGCGGCCGCCGCCGCCGCTGCCGCCGCCGCCGCTTGGGCGGGCGGCCGCAGCCGCTGCTGCCGCCGCCGCTGCCGGTTGGGCGGGCGGCCGCCGCTGCCGCCGCTGCCGCCGCCACTGCCGCCGCCGGTTGGGCGGGCGGCGGCCGCTGCCGCCGCTGCCGCCGCCGCCGCTGCCGGTCGGGCGGTTGGGCGGGCGGCGGCCGCTGCCGCTGCTGCCGCCGCCGCTGCCGCTGCCGCCGCGGCCGGTTGGGCGGGCGGCGGCCGCTGCCGCCGCTGCCACGGCCGCCGGTCGGGATGATCCTTCATGAGCATTTGGCAGCAACTTCGTCGGACAATTGTCGAATCTGTAAGTGCTGGTGTGAAGATGATTCCCACTGAATATCGGTGCACACAGAATTGGAGCTCTTCTGAACTCCACTGCGGGCTCTGTCTCCAAGATCAAGGAAAAATGTGCATATTTTGATCCCATGATCAATGTGTGACAGTTCTGCGAACCGTCGGTGGGCGTGCTCGAGTCTGGCAGTTCTCAGTTTTAGGGAATCTGGGACAAAACGCTGCGTAGCGAAGCTTCCACATTTTGTGAGAACACAGACACACAATTTTGGAGAACTTCAGCGATCACCAGTTCGCATTTTATTTCCACCTACTGTAAACGGTGCTCTGTCCCATTCAACGTCGAAGGAAATGAAGCAACAAATGATGCCGTGTGCCCCTCACTTCCGTAGCATCCAGCGATTGGTCAGATTCTGCACCATTCAGGATGATACCGACACCTCCGTCGCTGAGGGAAATGTGCATTGTCCATACGCTGCCGAGCCGTAGCCCTCCTCCACGGACGCAATGGATGGTCACGGGTTCTGGGCTTGTCGCGCTCTCGTGTTTCGTGCCGGACATACAGAAAACACTCTCTGCCTGTGGGGCATAGCACTGGTCCCGGCCGAGGTGGGAGTGAGCTGGACAGCGTCCGCACCCCGGCCGGAGCGCCACCCCCCACAAGCTGGAAACCTGCTCAGTGCAGTGGTTCTCAGCGTGCATTATGTCCTCTTGTTTCCCGTCACACGAACCAGCTGCTTCGCCCTTTCCAAACAACGTGTAGAATGGATGAAGCACCTGGTTCGTGTGAAATGTCATGTTGCTGGGGTTACGGACGGAGTAATTTGCATATCATCTCATGCAATATTCAGCATAGGTGTTGTACATTGAGGGAGCGCCTCTTTTCGATGCTGTCGTAGAGTTCCGAGCTTCATCAACGTAGTGGCGGCCAGTCGTCCTGTCCCTTTGCTCTTCTGACCACCTCGGCGTTTTGTCCCTTTTCTCTTCGCCAGTTGTCGTTGTGTCCTTTTCTCTTCTCAAGTTGTAGCGTCCCCATTGTCGGTCCCCATTTGATATCTGCATCTTTTTCGTATGGTTCTCAGTACCAAGCAACAGTCAGCAAGGAAAACACGAACAGCACCCGGTGCGCCGCCACACGCAGGGGGAGGTCGACAGCGGAGGCCGGTAGATGCCTCAAGAAATGCAAAAGAGATGAGTGAAAACCCCGGCTGCGACTGCGGGGGGAAATTTGGAAGGACGTGGAACACATCGAGAGACAAAAGGAACGTGGGTGCAGCGCGACTTACATGGTGTGCGGAAGGGGGGGGGAAGGAGGGCAAAGAAAAGGGCGAATGCGGCGCGCGGGTGCAAAGAAAGGGGGAGGGGGGGGGGGAAAGAATGGGGCGGATGCGACGCGCGGGCGCAAATAAAGGAGCGGATGCGACGCGCGCGTCGAAGAGAGAGCATGGCGGTGCGGTGACGACGATTGCGTGGTGGTGCGAAAGGCCCGACGGAGGTGCGAGATGGCGAGACGACGGAAGATGGCGGAGACGCAGTGCTGACACTGCCGCAAAGATGCACGCTGCTGACCATTTCTGTGCTGTTGTGTCGGATGCAGTGGGGGTTCCCCGAAGGCATCTGTAAACGCTTTTGGAGGGATCCGTAATCTCTTGCATGTGTAGTCCATCTGGACCAGTGCGATCGTGAGCCATCGAATGCTGAAACGTGGATCAGCTTGATTGGGCGTGCGGATGGAATCATCGAATAAAATGGCCTAGAGGGTGACCATCAAACCGAATAGAGCCATCCATTCCGTGCAGCGTGGCTGCCTGAGCGTTGAGAACACGAACGGATCCCTACTAGAAGCTTCGCAAATAAGCGCGAGGGCGGAACCGCCGACGATACTTCTATGGCTACCCCAGTACGCGCACGAAAGGCCAGTGCACGTGGCGCGGTTGTGATGCAAAAATTGTTGGGGGGACCCACGACATGTTTTTGCACCCACCACACCCGCTGGTCGCGTCGTGGACACACGCGCTACCCGATTTCTATGGCCACATCGTAGAGTGAGGCCCGGTCGGCGGCGCTGGCGGCCGCGTCGCTGGTGTCGGCGGCGCGCCTGCCACAGCCGCAATGGCCGCCGCCGCCGCTGCGGCCGCCGCCGCCGCCGCCACGAGCTGGTGAGGGCATTGGCGAGCGGCAGTTGGAGGACACGACGCGTGGCTCCCGGGCCACCACCGTCTACGCGGGCGGCGGCGCCCACCTCCCAGTCCTTCCCATTGCCCCCCCCCCCCCCCCCCCCCCCCCCCCCTCCCCCCCCCCCGCGCGCCCCCCCGCCCCCCCCCCCTGCCCCCGGGACCTGCGCCACGGAGGCCGAGGCGGCCCGCCTACACAGCAATGAGATTGGGCGGCGGCGCAAGCAGCGTCGGGCGCCAACTTTCACCCCCAAGCCTGCCCCCAGCAGCACCGCCAGGGGGGCCTACCTCCCCAAATCCCCGCGCGGGCGACGAGCGACCGGAGCTTCCCCACTGGGCACATCCCCCCCCCGGCGGCCGCTGGACGGCGCCGCCGCCACGGCGGCGCCGGCAACGTCGCAGAACCGCGCCCCCCAGCAGACGTTCAGCGTGATGGTGCAGGCGGCGGCCGTCACCGCCGGGCCCCGGCGGGCGGGTCGGCCAGCACCAGTGGCGCCACGGGGGTGATGCCTCGCCGCTGCCGCCATCCCCACCGGCAGCCACAACCGCTTCCGTGGTGTCGCCGCCATGGCCACCACGTGCATGCCCATCCGCAGCTGCCACGTCGGCGGCGGGGCGAGCAGCTCCAAGTAGTGCTGCCAGACGAGGCAATCCTCGCCTGCCCGCGGACGACGCGGCGGCCGTGACGACTGGAGCCCCGCGCACCCGCAGCAGCGCCGACGCACGGGTGGCGCGGCCGCGGCCGCGGCCAGCCGCCGAAGAGCGCACGCAGGCACCACCGCAGCAGCTGCAGACGCGGCAGGGCACGCCGCATGCCGAGCTGCCGGAGTCGACGACGGCGAGGCTGCTTGGACCGCCGCCACGGCCGCGGCCGCTGCCGCTGCATCCGGCGGCCGCGCTGCCGCCGCCGCGGGCCGGGAAATTGGCCTGGCCGCCACTCCCAGCGCCGCCCCCGGCCTTTTGCGCGCCCGCCGCGTGCCGCCGCTGCGGCGGCTGCTCTTAAGCATGTCCTCCCCCCCGCCTGCTCAGTCAGCGGTGGCGCACCCGCAGGCCCCCCCCCCGCGCCGTCGGCGGCGGCCGCGCTGCCGACGCTGCCCTCACCCCCCTCAAACTGGCTCCCCCCCGACGGCCGCGGGCGGAACGCCGACACGGAGACGACGCCAGAGCTGGCGGCGGGCGCCGCCTTGGCCGCCACCTCCGCCTCGGCGACCACTTCGGCGGCCAGCACGACAGCCGCTGGAGTGCATGCTGCTGTTGTACTAGCTGAGATTCTGTCAGATGGAACTATGAAGCGTGTGGTGCGTATGGCTGACCTCTTGATGTTGCGATTGTCTCTGATCGCTGTCCTGAGCGCTGTCTTTCTGTTGCCTCCCGCTCTTGTTTTTTTTGGGGTCGTCGACCGTTGCTTGTTGAGGTCATCGCCTTCCTGCTCAACTGCGTTTGTTGTTCTGACTTCTCACAGGTGTCGTTTCGGTCTTCCACCGGCGAGTCATCGTTCTCGATCATGTCGTCATTCATGTGTCTTTTCTTATCTCTCGCCTCACCGAGTTTTGGTGCACCTCGTCGCGATAGCGCTTGTGTCAGTTCTTCATCCCGCTCGCTGTGCCATACGGTTCCCGTCCTACGGCGAGCGACTCTCACCATGACTATGCCCGACGAGAGACCTTTGCGACAGGGATGTTGCGTGAGTCGATCTCTTAAGTATTCCGTGCCTATTTGCGCGTCGACTACGATCTCTTGATGGCACAGGTGCACAGCGCTAATACTTACGCTGAAAACGCGCATGGACGTATGGTTGGCTTGATTGTTTTTTCTTTTCGCTTCCCACGACCTTTGCTTCTCGGTAGTCCCTCAGTGCTGTCGAGAGATTGCTTTCAACCACGGAGGTCCTTCCGCAGGAGATGCAGTACTCGCAGGAGTTCTTGGTTCATGCAGACTTGACGATGCGCAACTCGGACTCGGTCATCAAACAGCTCCAGGTGATCGCCTCGACCAACCTGTCATCTTCGTCGGACGTTCAGTAGCGCCGCATTGCGACTGTCACCGGGCCATCCGGCTCGGGAAAGTCACGCGTCGGCTACACGCTGCTGTGCATGCTTATGGGCACTGAAGGCCACCACGAGACCGTGCCGCACATTCGGAAACGCGTTGAGCAGAGGCTTCTCCGCATCGTGCCGCTGTACGTGGACCTGGACAATGGGCTGCAGTTTGTGAAGGCGTACGACAAGGATTTGACGGCGAGCGAGCGGATAGCAGTCCGGATTGCGGCCGCAGCGCTCGGGCTGTCGTTGCTCAAGGTCAAGGAGCTCAATGGCGCCACGCTGTGTGGCTTGGTCGTCAAGAAGGTGCTCACCGCCATCGCTCTTAAAAAGTAAACCGCTGCTGGTCGAGATCGGGCGCGGGGCGGTGGCGAGACAACTTCGATGACAGTGGTGATTGCCATCCACATCGACGAGTTCCAGATGTACACTTCTGGGCTGGTCGACGTCCTCGGCTTGTCGGCACCGGTGGCGCGGAAGGCATTCAAGGATATGATTAGCGCCATGAACAACGTCGTGCGCGAGCAGCGGATACGCTGTGCGAAGCTCGCCCTGGTGCCCATTGTCACTGGCACTCCAGTGCTGGGGCTTCAGTTTGTGACGACCAAGAAACTATCTGAGCTGCCGATCCAGCCTGCCCTCCTCGACCGTAATGCGGCCGTCGAGGTGGCGGCCGAGGTGTTTGGTGCAGAGCTGCGCGACGCCTCCCGTTCCGTATTTCAAGAGGACGTCCCAGCCTTCGTGCTCGCGGATACCGGTTACCTGCCTCGTCTCGTTGTTTCCCTCGCGGAAGACGCGCGGGGCCTGGTGGAGGTCGCCAAGGTCGTCGACGCCGCCCGTCCGCTCGATAACGTGGACTGAAAGGCGGAGATGAGTCGTACGGCCAGCCTAGTCAATCCAGATCTCGTTTCCGAGAACGGCGTGAACTTGATAGAGTTCGCGTTGACGCAACGGCCGTCAAGGTCTATGACTCAGCAGCGGATGACTTCAGCCAACTCGTGTCGACCGCTGACTTTGAAGGTGACATCGCTCTTGAGGCCGTACCTCGCCAGCGGTCGTACTATTTCGTGGCTATGCCCTTGGTTCTTATGAAGCGGTGGGGGCTGGACTCTCTCCTTACCCCGGCGGTTTCATCCGTCCAGTCGCCGTGGAAATTTTCCCTACATGAGCTGTTTGTCGGAAAGCTCATGGCTACGAGGTTGAAAGTGTTTGGTCATGTTGGTGGCGCGTTGGTCGGCCAGCTCCTCCCTGGCGCTATGTGCTCGGCAGGGCTGAACGCTCTCAACTTCTCGGTAAGCGGCATGCGACGCGCTTGGTTTGAGGAGAAGAAGTTTCTGCGGCTGCTGTCCGACTCACCCAAGCCTCCCGCCTACATGGTAGCTGCGGCGTCTGTGGGGGGTGCTTTACATGACCATCGGCCCTGTGAAGGCGTCTTCATCACCCAGTACGGGAACAGCTGGATCGATATGCGCTTCTCCGTTCCAGCAATACTGCCGCCGGCATCCTTGTCTGGGAACGCTGGAATAGCCGTTGCTACGCCCGCCGGCATCACGTTCTTCTTCCAGACGCGCAGCACGATTGTTGGCGCAACAGTCACCTGCAAGACCATCGAGGCGTGGTGCAAGGGCGCTCGTGCGGCGACACGAAAGTGGCGTCGTCAACTGTCGCGCACAATTTTCGTCTTTTCTCCAACAAGCAGCTATCCGGAGACTTGGACCCTAAACTGTTTGACCGCTGCCCCGACTTGGTTGTTGTTACCCGCGAGGCGCTGTCTGCGTGCTTGATGGTACCACGCTCGAGTTTTGTTCGCATCGTTGGTGCGTATGAAGTTTCAGATGAGTTCTCTGTGCACGCCCCGCTGCGGACGGTAGCGCGCGCGAGTGGCAAACGATGCGGCTCGCAGCCCCATCCGCGCCTGGCGCCACCTGCTTGGTCCGAATGGCCCCGTTGGGCTCGGGAGTGGACGCATGCGCGCACTTAAAGGCGTGTCCGGGGCCTGGCGCCTACATTGCCGGTTGCCGGGGCGTTTGACGAGACAGTGCCGCGGTCGGTGCCGCCGTCGCGGCTGCGGCCGCCGCCGCCGCCGCCGCCGCCACTGCCGCTTCTATCGCCGCGAGGCGGACCATTAACCGGGCTGACGTTCCGCCCCCGAGAGTCCCCACCGCTGGCAGCCGTAGGCGGAGCCCCCGGAGAGCCGCTGCCCGCCGCGGGCACCGCCGCCGCCGGAGACGCCTCCCGCGATGCTGCCGCCGCCGCCGTTGCCACCGCTGGCCAAGCAGACCGCGTCCGCGCCGCGGGGGCGCCGCCGCCGGCCAGGCGCGTTAGCAGCGGGTGCGGATGCAGGCGGCTGCCGCCGCCACGCAGGCGCGGTGCACCGGCGTCCCCCGGCGGGGTTGGTGGCGCGCCCCCCCACGGGCGGCCCCGCCGCAGCTGCGGCGGACACTCTGCCACACCGGGCGGCGTTGGCCAAAAAAAAAAAAGCCGGCCAACGGCGACGGCCTCACGCGGCAGACCAGCGCACCCGCCGCCCCCCCCCACCCCCCCTCACCTCCCTTCCCCACTCTCCCCCACCCTCAGGAAACCGCCCACGCCGCGAGACGCACGTGGTGGTCGTCGACCGCCACGAGCTTGTCGTCCATGTCAAAGAGAACAGGAGGAGGCCTCGCCGGGCTTGAAGCCGCGGTGTCTAGAGCCGCCCCGTCGGCCGCCGCCGCGCGTTCTTCAGCAGCGGCCCCACCAGTGCCACTGTCATTAACGGCTGGGGGGGTGGCAGCGGTTGACGCACACGCCGCCGACGATGCCGCGGGTGAAGAGCCAGCAGCCTTGCGCCGCCGGTGCGGCGCCGGCGGTCCAGCGCCGCCCGTTGTGGCGGCCGGTGGGGTCCCCCTCTTGCGCACGCGCGGTGCCGCGGCAGCCTTGCCGCCCTCCATGGGGGGTGAGCCCCAGGGTTGAGGTGAACAGAGGAGGGAAGGCCTCAGCGGCAAAGAGTGTGTCTGACGGGAAGGGAGACGCGGCGCCAACAAGCTGGTCGCCAGCCACAGCTTCTCTGGAAATGCACGCCGTCCCCTTCGAGGCTGGGCCAAAAGCTCACCAGCGCGCGGTCAGCGCCGCCGAGAAGCAGCGCCATGCAGCGCACTGCTGCCCCACAGGCACCGCATCGGTGCTCTCCCCTGGCCAGTAGCCGCACAGCGCGGCCGCCCTGCGCGGAGCCGATTCGACCGCCCGTCAGCGCCAGGTCTTCCTACGCTCCGGGGGGGAGCCCTGCCAGTAGACAAAGTAGCATACGGGTCTGCCCGCCTGCAGGCGGTCGGGAGAGCCAGCTGGCGCTGGCCAGCAGACCACCGAGGGCAGCGGGGACGGAGCGGGAGGAGAGCAGGCCAGGCTGCCATAGACCCGTTGCCCTGCGGATCGGGTCACTCTCGCCGATACCTCTTGGCGCGCTGACACAAAATAATTCGATCCTGGACTCGACTGAGTAGTGGTCCCGACCGACTTGGAGGTAAGAAACAGGCGGGAGGCCCCCGCCGCCGCCGCCGCCACCGCGGCTGGCCCGCCACCGCCACCTCCGCCGGCAGCCGCGCCGCCGCCGCAGCCGGGGCCCGCCCACACCGCCGCCCGGCCCGCCGCGCCCCGTGTCGTCGCCGCCGTTGCCCATAAGTGCACAGCAGTCCCGACGCGGGCGGTGGCGGTGGTGACGCCCCCCCTCCCCCCTGTGGGTCGTCCCGGCGGTCTTCAGAGCCGCCGCGCGCCGTCGCGGGGCCGACGCACCCCCCCCCTCCCCCCACCTTGACGGGCGGCGACTGCGCATGTTCCGCCCGCCAGCAGCGCGGCGGCCAGATACTGTAGCGCCCCCGCGTGGGCGGTCGGGTCCCGCTGCAGCAGCCGCCCCAGCACCCCCACCGCCGTCGCCACGACCCCATCCGACGCGCCAGCGGAAACGACGCCCGACAGGCACCGCACGGCGGCGACCGCCGACGGCGGGTGGGTGGCGGCGAGGGCGCCGAGCCCCCCCGCGCACGCGACCGCTACGACCGCGTCGGGGGAGGAGAGGCCGCGGCCGAGGAGCTTCAGCAGCGCGGCCCGCTGCGGCGGGGACGCCACCCCGCCGGCCATCGCCACCAGCGCCGCCAGCAGGGACGCCTTGAGGGAGGCCACAGAGGAGCCGTCGGCTGTCGCGGGGAGGAGCTCCGCCATGTGGGGGAGCAGCGTGGCGGGCGCAACGCGCGTCACCATCTCTGGCGCCTGGACGGCCACGGCGGCGGTGGCGGGGGAGCCGCGGAGGAGGAGCCGCAGGAGGGGCCTGGCCGCCACCCGCGACAAGAGGGGGGTGGGGGCGGTGTGGTAGAGAAGGGAGACGGCAGCCAAAACGACGCCCACGTGGGGGATGGCCAGCAGTGGCGCCACCGACGACAGCAGCAGATCCATGTCGGCCGCCCTATCGGGAAGGCACGTGGGGTCCCCCCCGGCACCTGCGTAGCCGCCCGCAGGTGGTGGCGGCGGCAGCGGCGGAACATCGGCGGAAACGTCGTCTTCGGCCGGCAGGCCGTTGCCGCTGCGGCCAACGGCGGCAGTGGCGGCAGCCGCCGCCGTCGACGCCGCTGCTCCCTCGTCCTCCTCCCCCCCTCTGCCCTCACGGTGCTGCGGCGGCAGCTGCCTGCGCGCGTACCGCATCAGCGCAGCCACGACCGTCCCCGCGCGCAAGACTCCATGGCCGGCAGCGCGCGGCACAGCCGCCGGTAGTGCGGGTGGAGGAGTTCTTACCGCCCCGGCGCCACTTACGCTCACCCCGCCACCGCCGCGGCGGCGACGGCCGGCGACGCGTCGCCGAGAAGGCGGGTCAGCGGCGGCAGCAGCTCCTCCACCGCCTTCCCCACCGAGGGCGCACACCTTGGCCACCGCCGCCGCCGCCGTCTGCCGAACATAGGGGGAGGCGTAACCGGCGCCGGCCGTCACTGCCGACGTGACCACTGGCAGCACCGCCGGCACGCGGATGGCAGAGAGGACGAGGAGGGCGAGCGCCCGGATGGGGGAGTGCGGGTGGCCAACGACCTTTTGAAAGGTGTGGAGGCTGAGGACCGCCAGCCCTGGCTGCTACTCTGCATAGTGCACCAGGTAGACGTAGACGAGCTTCTTCACCCCCACCGCGGGGCACACAATGTTCTTGACGACAGTGGGGAAGTGGCGGGAGGCGTCCTTGCCCAGAGACAGGAGCGCCAGGATCCGCTTCATCGCGTCCAGCTTGTCGGGCAGCGACGATGAGTCAAGCTGTCGCGCAATGTCCACCGCCGCCCGCCGGGCAGCGGCCGTGGCGGCATGCCGCCAAGTGGCCCGCCACGCGTGGCCATCGGGGGGCCGCCCAGAAGTGGCGGCGCCGGGCGCCCCGCTGTGCGCGCCAAGTGGGCCGCGGCGGCGGCAGCCGCCGCCGCCACAACCGCCGGCGACAGGCCGGGACCGTCACCGGGCCCGCCGCGGGGGCCGGCGGCCGCCATGCCGCGGCCGCCACCGGGCGCGCCGCGCAGCTGCCCACCGGGCGCAAAGGGCGCGGCGGCGGTGCCGCTACCTACAAGTGTCCGCCGCGAGCACCACCAGATGGGGCACCGGCGACGCGGCCGCTGCGGGGAACCAGCTGCCGCCACCGCCACACCTGACGCCTACGGCCGGGTCGGGGGCGGCGAAGAGGACGACGGAGTCGAGTTCCCCATCCTCGGCACGGCACCGAGGTGCACCAGCGCCGACGGGGCTTCAGAGGTGGACATGGCCGCCACCAGGCTCTCAGACGTGACGACCATCACTGCCCGGCGGATGCTCTCGCCCATCTCCGCGGGCCCGCAAAAGAAGGCACCCGCCATGGAGCCCGACGGGAGGCCCGCGACGAGGGTGCGGAGCTCCGCCTCAATGTCTGGCCGCCCCAGCGTAGTCACCAGCTTCTTGGTCGGCCACGCGCGAGTAAAAAACGCCCCCCGGCGGCGGGAGAGGAAGCGGTGGAGGGAGACGGGGGTGGAGCGGAGGATGGGGCGGCCGAGCTCATGCGTCACCCACGCGTCGTCGGCGGCAGTCGGGGCGTCCAGAACAAGTCCACGCTCCGCAGATGCGCCGCCCGGTTGCCCTGGTGGGTTGCCAGCGCGACGCGGCCGCACATGAGGCGGGCGAGGCGGGCGGTGAGGCACCCCGCCAGCACCGCCGCGTTGGTCAGGTTGGCCACCTCCCACGCCAGCCGAGTGCCGGTCCTACCAGGGTCGGATTCTCATTAAAGGGGTACGATTCTGAGTAAGGGGGCAGGATTATCACTAGGGGCAGGTTAAGAAAGAATTAGCGGGCAGGCTCGCTTCTTTCAGGAATTTAATGTCTGCGCGCTCTCTTCTCATTTGGTGTGGCACGGGGCGTGATCTTTGGAAGCAAACGCGCAGCACGGATCGGCCCCGACAGTTTCCCAAAGAAATCACGGCCATGAAACGTCACTTGGAAAACTCAAATGGCACTGCCCCCCCCCTGGAGTGGGATTCGAAGGACACGGATCCGCATTGCACGGAGCGGCACCGTCAGGTGGTCGAGACTGGTGGTCGTTCACGAATGGCCGAAAGAGAGGGCTCCCCCCGTCCTTTGTCCACTGCTACCTTTGTCCATGGGACGTGGTCCTCTGGGGGCTCTCACCCTCCAGAGTACATCCTGAGGACCTGCATGGACACTCTGTGTGGTGATGTCGCTGTATCATGGTCAGGGCGCCCGTCTATTGGTGCCCCCTCCCCCGGCCTCCCACCGCTACGGACCCGACCGAGCATCCCAGGCGCGTGGCGCCTCCAGTTTCGCCGCCTGCAAGCAACGAAATGGAAAAAACTGTCGGCGTCGAAATTTCGAGTGGGGCAGCACCCCCCTCGCCGTTGGCAGCGGGGATCTTTGGACCCCCACCGGCGCGCGGCCACCCGTTTGCGCGGCCGAGGCCCGTCCCGCCCGCCAACCGACACGGCGCGGGGGCGCGCCGCCCCCCGCGGCGGCCGCCGCCCCGGCCGGCCGGCCCCCGCCCCGGGGGCAGCGCCTCGCCCCCGCCGCCGCGGCCGTGCGGCGCGGCGCCGCCGGCGGGCGCCCGCCGGTCGTGGCGCGCGCCCGTGTCGGCGCGCCGCCCGACGCGGCCGCGCGGCGGGGGCCGCCGCCGCCGCCCGCCGCGCCGCTCGGCCGGCGGCGGCGGCGGCGGCGCCGCCGCCGCGTCGGCGCGCGCGCCGCGCCCCCGTCGGCCCGCCACCGCCGACGGTCCGTGCCGACGGGCGGGCGGCGGGGGGGGCCCGTGGGCCCCCCC
>Ga0115030_1000832_pt1 | contig 13437 bp, 17 predicted proteins | sample SidtaG_4_FD_87174 | JGI IMG/M metagenome (GOLD analysis project Ga0115030, IMG submission 87174) | Marine algal microbial communities from Sidmouth, United Kingdom - Sidmouth_Male1 metaG | ecosystem: Host-associated > Algae > Red algae > Unclassified | place: Sidmouth, United Kingdom | collected... | reverse complement strand
TAGGAATGAAGGGGGACACGCACGGCGCGCAGCTCCCCCCCACGGGGGCGGGGGGGGGGGGGGGGGGGGGGGGGGGGGGGGGGGGGGGGGGGGGGGGGGGGGGGGGGGGGGGGGGGGGGGGGGGGTGAGAGAAGCGCAACACGAGGAGGGAGAATAGGGTACTTATGCACAAGTCGGCTGACAAAAGATGTGCAGAAGCGTGTACATCTAGCTGCGTGGTGAATACAGCGGATGTGTCTGCATATCGTGCGGGTGTGCTCATGCGCCCCGATGAAGTCTCGTGGGACAAACCGAGAGTGGCGGTGGATACGTGTGGTCGTGGCAGTGGAGCACGAGGGTTGACTTCTGCGCGCCGGCAGTCGGTGGTGGTGGTCTGGGGGAAACTGATTCTAGTTTCGGTTGTCAGGGCCAAGTGCAGCTTCCCTTCTTGTTCCATACCGTTTTCTGTTCTTATTTCGTGCGAGCAGACGTGCGGGGAGTGCTTTCAGTCCATATATCATGCATCAAGCAAGAGCCCTGTCTTTCCTTCACACCCGAAACTGGCGGTCCATCCCGGCCGTGCGGCCGCGTACTAAACTTTTTTCTTGGAGATGACGTACAAAGCCGCGTGCCTGGTTTTTCGTTCCCTTCCGTACAGACCCCGCCCCACCAGCCATGTTCTATTTTTTTTTCGTCGACATTTATTCATCGCCTTCATCCTTGGACCAGTCGTCAGACGACATGGTGATCATTTTCGCCGTGTCAACAATAGCCTCCTTCGCATCCTCTGCGTCCAACCACGACCGCACAGCTTCACGAGCGTCTCCCTCAGACGTCCCCCCAATCATGTCCTGTCCAAGGGAGGTGCCTCGCATCAGCGCAAGCACCTCATCCACCTCATGTTCCACGTTTGCAAAACCGTCGCGGTACGCACCATGAGACGCAGCGAGGGAGGCAGACATGGCTACTGGGAGGATCGTGGACTTCACCCAACAGTACAAAATAGATGTTGACGTCACTTTTTCCCACGCCTCCCCAATGAGTGTCGCCGCATCCAACAGGTGGGCACTTCCGCGCCCGGCCAGGCCACAGTTCCGTGCCGGGCGCGGTGTCTGGTTCGGGGGCGGCAGAAGGGCAGCGAGAAGACCTTGCTGGGCGGCCGCGTCGGCCGCGTCGTCGGGCGTGTCAAGCGCCGCCGACAGCGGCGCACCATACACCCGTAGAACACCAACCGACGTGGCCCGCCACAGGCGCTCATTATCCGGGCAGAAGCCCCGCGGAGCCCTCGCGAGTGGGGGGGACGGTAGAAGCGACGTGGGCACAGGTGGGGGGGGAGGTGGCGGGGGAGATGGGGGGGGCGGTAGGGGGGGCAGTAGGGGTGGAGGTGGGGGCGGCACCTGAGGCGTGGGTGACGGGGATGTCAGAGGAACGCGCAAAGACCGGACGAGGATGGCCACGAGGCGGCCCTCGTAGCGCCTCTTCAGCGACGCAATTACGCCAGCGTCCATTGGCTGGTACACCGCCGTCGTGTTGGGGGGAAGGAAAAGTACTTACACGTCCTCGGAGCTTAGTGCAACGTCTTGGGTGGATGAATTATCCATCATTAGAGCACACTTGGCGCCCCGGTGCCGTTGGCGAACAGCCGGTAGGAAGACGTCATTCAACCATCTGTCCTACACATGCTTGTTCATCCACGCCATTTTCTGGTCGAAATACGGCAATGGGCATTCGTTGCCTTCCCCACGGAAGCACAGCGGGCGGGCGACCGAGCCAATCATGGCGACTGGCAACTTGTTCGTCCCCGTAGCGTTCGTGCATAGCACGAGCGTGACTATGTCCGTACTGCGCATGGCCTTGGAGCCGCGCGCAAGCCGGCAGTCACGGCGAGATACGTACGATCGGGAGGGTAGGCACATATACAACAGCCCCGTCTCGTCCATGTTGTAAACAAAACCAGGGGGGTAGCTTTCGAGCTTCCGCCGTATATTCTCCACAGCCGCGGCCGCCTCGGCCAGGTTGGCGCCACCTGCCTGCCCGTGCATGGCGATGTTGCAGATGTCTTACCGCTTCGAAAACCCGCGGATGTAGCCATGGCTGGCCGTGAAGCCGGTGATAGACAGCCGCCCGGCGATCATACACGCCGCCTTCTGGAGAACAGCGGTCGTGATAGGGATGCGACGGTGGCCCAGAGAGTATATAGCCAAGTACCACTTGTACAGAGAAGCGTCTAGCTGTGGCCATTTGCCCTGCCGACAGTTCGTCCGTGCCAACATGTGTGCATCGTTTGGCATGGCGCGGTACTTGGCGGCAGACCGCATAATCCTCCGTCCCGTATCCTTAGTGATGGGGATCGGCAGCTGCCGCAAAACCACCGCCCAGGGGACATCAGCATCCAAGGCGCACGATCTGCTTCTTAGTGCAGATCGATATCTCCTGTCGGGGCTTGCTCCGCCGCCTCCGAGCCACCATGGTGGCCAGTCCTGGGCCATTGGCCGCTTACACGTTGTAGCCACGGATCGTTGAAGCCGCCTCTGCAGCTCTCAGAGTCGCCAGTAGTCCTGGACACGTTTCCGCCGCCGCTTGTGCTGCTTCCCGGACAGCATGGGGCTACTCATGCGTCAGGTCTGGCACAACCCTCTCAAAAGCAGCCTCAACAGTAGCAGAAATAGCATCAAAGGGCGTAGCCAAAGGTGGCGTGGTGTCGGTCGTGCCATTGGGAGGGCGGAAGGGGGTAAGCGAGTGGTCTGGTGCAGGGGGGGGGAGAGGGGGAGGCGGTGGGGTAGGTTGGGGGTTCGCGGTGGGTGGGGCCGTGGTACGAATGGCAGGGTTCGGCGCGGTAGGTGGGGAGGGGGGCGGTGGGACGACCATCGTGACGGGTACCACGGGCGCGGTGAGGACGGTCGGTGTGACGACGGCGCAATGGCCGTGGGCCCGACGACGGCGTTTTTGCCGTTTATAGACGGTGACGGAAGAATTGATACGAGTTGAGTGGTTGAGAAATTCAAAGGTCAATCTACCAACCTGGGGCGATGCAGCAATCGATTGTCGGTCAACCTACTTTCATTGCTATCCCGCCCTGGACAAGAACGGAAGCGATAAGAATGGAGAAAGACTGTGGCATGATGTTGTGGCTGAGAAGTCGACCATCAGGGCGAAGATAAAGTGCACACCTTAATTGCTGCTGAGGACCAGGTAATGTATTTCGTTTGACAGCGAGTAACATGGCTCCGTTCCTCACTAGAATGTTCCATACTTACTCACTACACCTGTTACTTACTTCCTTGGAGCCGTGACCCGGTATGGGTAGTATTTAAAAAACACAGAGCGGCACGGGCTTTGGTTCGGGCGGCGGGCCACGTCTTGCTCTTGTCCCAACTTTGTCCTCAGTGCGCAACAACAAGAGTGAGCAAAACAACTGTCACCGCCGATGGTGTGTTCGGATTCTGAAAGCCAGCCACTCAGAAGTGGTCCTGCAGTAGGTAGACCTGTTCGCTGCCAAAGAGGAAAAATTTGGGACAGCAGCAATAGGAACTGAAAGTCTCGATTGGGCAGCCATCCGAGTGCTGCGACGAGCCACTGAGGGGCCAGCACTGTTCCGCACGGGCCTGGGAGCACGGGCGTCGGCCCGGCCCCCCTTTCCTCGTGGCAGACAGATATGAAAGCACATCCCTGCCACGTGCTACAGTACGCAGCTACCCAACTACAGTACTCTTTCTTGGGACTGACCATCGGCACAGCCACCCCCCCTCATCGCCCTTCCTGCGCACACACGAAGACCCCCCTCATCGCCCTTTCCAGCCACGAAATAAGCACCATCGGGATGCACATGGTGACCATGGATACGTCGAAATCGGCTTTGGCGACCCCAGCGCGCCACCCCCGCGTCGCGCATCCTCCGGCGGCCGCAGCGTCCACCCCCACCCCCTACACGCTCTATGCACCCCGCCCTTCCCCATAGCGACGGCCACTACACCCGGAAAGGATGAAACGCCTCCATGGACGTCGGGCGGTGCACGGTGTCCCCCTCCCCACCCACCGACTCTCTCCGCCCCCTGCCGCCGCCGCCCCCAGCAGCCGCCGCCGCCGCCCCCAGCAGCCGCCAACGCCGCCCCTGGCCGCCCCCGCTGCCGCCCCCGTGTCGCTGCCGTCCCTGTGTGCTGCCGGCGCTGCCCCCCGGGCCGCCGCCGCCGCAGCCCCCTGCCTCCGCCGCCCCTGCGCGCTGCCGCCGCCGCCGCGTCCGGCCGCCGCCGCCGCCGCCCCCTGCCTCTGCCGCCCCTGGACACCTACGCTCGGATTGCGGAAGCTTCCACAAGCTTCCCGGTCCCTACAGAGGGCCCGGACTCGGGAAGACGCGTGTCTCCCTCGGCTGTGTCAGACCCCTCCAGGGGGCCCCGATCGGGTGCTCATCACCCCGCGCCTCTATAGAGGGGTCGTTTCGTGTGTGGCCCTCGGGCTCCCTGCACTCCCGCCCAAGGGGGGTTGTCCCACGCTACCCCCCTAGGGGGATGTTACGTGAGTGGTCACGACCCGTCCCCGGCTCATGCCGGGGGCCGTGTCACCCCTGACAGGGGTTTGCCCCGACAGGACGGAAAACGGAAGACGGAGAACCCAAACGTCAACAAGTGCGCAAGCGCAGGCCACCGCTACCTGCCCAACTGGGCTACTCAACCCAGGCGCCGAATGGCATGGGGAGCCGGAAGAGTTCTCGCCGTGCCCGCCGCCCCGGTATGTTTACCGCGCGGCGAGCAGAGCGGCCGGCCGTGTCGCCCCTCCCTGCCACCTGCGGCACGCGGGGGGCAAGAACCCCCCCCTTTTGAGGCATATCGGGCGCCTGTGCGGCAGCTTCCGCCTCCCGGTTCCCAGAGGCTGCCCATGCTTGCCCCCCGCGCTGTCGCCACTCGGCCCTTCGGCCCGCGGCGGCCACCCTGGGCCGCCCGCGACCGTTCACGCGGCCGGCTCCATCACCCCGCGTCGCACGAGATTGTCAGGGGTCTCCCCGGCCGCCATTGCAGGCGCCGACCAAGGCAAAACGCCCTCACGCCCGTTCGCGCGTCATTACGCGGCGCGCTGATTGCCTGCCACTTGTGGCGTTCGTGGAGGCGTATCTGCCGATCTGCGCCCACTCGCCGGCACGGATCGAATCTCGTTACAGGGGTATGTAGCATAGCTCCTTAATATTGGGACATGTGGCCTGGTATCCCCCCTGACTGGTCAGTGTTCAAGTGGAGGATTGCACTGACTTTTGCCTCGCCCTTCGGGACGTTTCTTCCGTCCTGGATATATGTACTTTCTTTTATCGTCTCTACTTTGGTGGTCATTCGACACTTATGATCACTCGGTCGATCGACCCCGCCCCTTTACCGTCCGATAATAAAAGCACCATGGGACCGGGGCTCGCCGTCGTTGGAACCCCCGGCTCCCCATCGGATGTATTACGAACAAAGGTCCTTCTTCCTCGCCCTTTGGGCGATAGCGTTCGCTTGATCGTGCGTCCACGGTCGGTCGCTATTTACTGGTTATTTAACCAACGTCATTATGACCACACCGCGAGCCGACCGTCGTCGTGCCAACTGCTGCGCTGCGCCGCACCGCCCCTCCCCTCCCCCCTCACCCGCCCGTCCCCACCGCCGGCGGCCTTATCGCTCCGCCGATCGGCATTTTTCAGCCATTGGCTCACACAGAGTGTCACATTGAGGTATGTAGCCTTGGCGTACTCCAGGGGGTCCGCTTCTTTCTTCGGGAGGGACAGGGCGGATGTAGGGGGGGGCCTCGTAGCTGCGCGGGTAGGTGTCGTAGTCTCTGTCAAATGTTTTGTCTCTGTGTGCTTATGTCGTTAATCTTTTCCCTTTTCCGTAAGCACGCCACATCGGTGCTTCTCATGTAACATCAGCTGTACTCGATGCTTGACCTCTTCTCGTGCCCCCCCCCTCCTTTTTTCCGCTGTCAATGGAAGAGTGAGTGGGAAACTTGTGGTTTTCTGGTTGCTGCTGAGGACGACGTTCTGGCCGGCGACGTCGACGGCGGCGGTGGTAGGGGGAGGGCTTGAGGAGTGATATTTGTCTACACATTGGATCGCGCTAAAAAAGCAACATAGGGAGACGCGCCGGCTTGTTCTGTCCTCTCTGGGTACTTTCCCCCTATATGGGCAGTCTTTCCCGCTTTATTGTCGGGACATGAGCAAGGAACAGAACTGTAGCGCCACTCCGGGGGGGGTCAGTGGATCGGCGAGGACGAAGACGACGCCACGCGAGGAGGGATCGGCGGCCAATCAGCTATCAAATATCGTGTGAAAGGATCTTGCGCTCCAGCCAATGAGCAGGCACGGAGCTGTGAGGAGGTCTTGTTCCGACGGATAGCGTGTCCAGCGCCCCGACCAAGATTGCTTGGCCCCCCTCGCAGTCCTGTCGTTTCCATTCATTTCCCTTCGTTTCTCGTCCTTTCCTGTCGTTTCTCAGGCGTTCCTCTTCGGATCCAAGAAAAACGCGGCCTCCCAGTCGCCCCAGTTGTAAAAGTCCGGCCAGATATGGGCGGAACCGCCTCAGAGACGTGCACGGCCACAAGAGTGCGGAGCATGTTGTGTGACCTCTAAATATTTTCAAGACATGTTCGAACCCAATATCTCGTATCATGGGAGCCAGGGCAGCTCCCTCTTCATCAATTCTCCGACAGCTAGAATCCCACTGAGATATTTCCAAGAACATGACCTCAGATGTAGTTTGGCAAGGTCCTTCAAGGCCGTCAGTCCGTACTTTGTACTCTTTTTCTCGTTCTCATGGGTTCGTATTCCTGTTCGGATCGGCTAAAAGTGGGGCGCATGCCATACGGACAACGCACGAGAGTCGTGTAACCACACGGCACACGCGCCGTGATAGCACGCAACCCACAAATCGTGCCAAAACACCGAAAACGCCCGCACAGGTACAGTAAGGGACGGCCACATACACGAGAGCCACTGACCGGGTCATATGTTGGGCATGCGTGACGTTCGGCGTGTTCGGAGTGACGCTGCCGTTGAAGATCCACCATTTCAGCAATCGCGTGTGATGGACACGAGGTCGATTACAGTCAGTCTCCGTTCATGTCCCACCCCGCGGTAGTCACACGTAGCAGAATCTGTACCACGTTTCAGCTACTTCTGCATTGATCGCACGATCATGGCCGCTCTTTGATTGATCCCGACTGTCGGTTTGCACGATCGGGATAGGAATAGGGCGGGATATGAATGGAGACTGACTGTCGACGATTAGAATATGTGAGGACGGTCTGTTGTTGGCCAGTCAGATCCTAGTTTTAAATCGTATCCCAGCCACCAATGCGCTCTTGGAAAAACAGTTCCTCCATTATGCCTTAGGGTGTTTGGATCCTTTGGTGAAGACGCTGACACGGGGAGCACGGGAACGCTGGATATTGTTCTACAGAACGCAGAGGAACACTAAGATACCCCATCAGAGTTAGACAGCTTCCTCAGCTGGCTCGAATCCGTTCCACCCGTGTATGCAGTCATAAGGCTCCAGACGAGACATTCAATGATCCAATGACAGAGATCTTGCGTGTTGGTGATTTAGGCAGCAGATACACTCTTGCGAGACGCGCGCAATCCACTGTTTACCGAACCTGTCGCGCTTGCATCGCTGTCATGGGGCGGAACGGCGGAGTCAGGTTGTCTCGGATCGATGCTCTGATTTTCTTCGGTTGCCGAGACAGAGCGATGGAGAGTGTACAGTTCCACCTCTTCGTTCGAGGACGTTAAATCGCTGCCATTCGCTAGTGGTCCCCAACTGTTGCAAATCGTTTATTCAGGAGACTCGGGCAGTCAGACGTTCTCAGTGAATCCTGGAGCGGACTACAGGTGTATCTCACGCATTAAAACCTCTCTCGATTTTGCCATGGAAGTGTGGGAAATGACGCCAGAGTCTCCAAACTCTCACAGAAAGGGCGTAGGAGGCTTCCGGGTACCTCTCGAATAATTGACTCTTCGACTCGGAGTAGCGCTTTAGATATGCTTTTTCGCGCGTGACGGGTGAAGCGCTGCTTCGGATTTCGGGCCGCGGATCTCGCGTTGCAACTTCGTGACGGCCAATTTGAATCGTCAAAGTATTCCAGACGGGTGCTACCTCTCAAGAATTGTCTTGGAAGGGTACCACCTTTGGATCGCGACACCGATGCATCGGAAGAAGTATGATACAGGAGATCGCAGAGTCGGTCGCCTACCCAGCACAAGCCCCAGTCCACACAAGACAAAAAACAAGGCCCTCGCTTCCACATTTGGGCTCCAGTGATTGATCTACGCGCCTGCTCAGACATGGAATCCTCTTCCATGTCACTCGCCGCACCCAAATCACCCCCCTCGACCTCGTCGTCGTCCCGGTCGCCATTGAAGGCGGCCTCCACATCAGTGCATACCTCGTTAACAGCTTGATAGTGGTTCTCCACTGCTGGATATGTCCACGGGGTGAGCCCGCACAGCGGGGGGGGGTGGGGGGATGACACGCGCCGCCCGGTCCCCGCAGTGGGGAATGGGGAAGGGGCGCGCACGGATATCCCGCGAGGCGAGGGGGGCGGGGGCGACGGCGCGTGCAGGTGTATGCCCAGTGGGCGAAGCAGTGGGCTGCACGCGACGCGTGGAGGGGGTTGCTGCGCTGGCCACTGTCGCGCACAGCCTATTCCGATTGAGCGGATCACGGAGGAAGAGGCGGGCAAATGACACGGATCAAGTCTGCAAAACGTGAGATACACCTTTAGTCGATCGCCGCCACGCCGGCCGCACATGATGGTGACATGACAGATCTTGAAGCAAAGATGACGACGAAAGTGCCACAAGGCACCCCAAGCTCGATGCATGGTCCAGGTTGTCTGGTACTGCCTTGCAGTCATCAAAAACATCTTCCATAGTATAGTGGTCTTGAATAACACCGAGTATGCCCGCCTGTCACGCGGGAGACCCGGGTTCAATTCCCGGTGGGAGAGTTAAATCTGCTAACGATCTGGCGGATACATTTTGCGCTGGTGCTAAAGACGCCGAGACCATTTTTGCTCTTTTCGGTCGTGCAGCAAGTCTGTGGTGCTGCAGCGGGCCGAATTTCGGCCGATCCGAACATGATCAGGAACTGAAGTCTTTTCTTCAAGATTCACGAAAGTACACTCTTGTCGAGCACTATTATTTTAGTCTTTTCGATGTTTCCAACAGAGTACTGTTCTCGGCGGCGTCCAGTTGATTGCCAGATCCGCCGTGTGCGATCTCACTGTCCTCGATGCCGTCATCGCCACTGCTTCCGTCTCCAGCCCAACCACGGGCGTCCTGGTCTACGACTTTTCGCCGGTTTGTTGCCTGACCGCGGCTCCTCCAGAGCCACACAATGGCAGATGCGCCAACTTCTGCATTGTCGGATGAGGCCCCGAGCTCAAATGCATTGGAGGGTGCGTGACTGGTGGGCGCCGCCAGCGTGGCGGCGCACGCCGCCAGTGTGGACTCATCGGAGCCGTGCGCCCGCCGCGGCCGTCCCGGTAGTGACGTCGATGATGCGGAAGTAGGGTTATTACGTGAGCCTTGGGGCGCTCACAACGGGCGCAGATAGAGCGCAAATCGGGCGCGACTGAGCGGTTGTTGTACAATCTTCGAAGGATGCCATGATTGTACGCCATTCTTGCAACCCTGGAAAAGGGGGAGGTGTGGGTAGGGCGGGGGGATCGGAGCGTTGCCCGCCGCCGCTGCGACGGTCGCCGTCGGTACCCAGTGGCTCCCGAGGAGTGCGAGACTGGATTGCCGGCCAAGTAGATGTTTCGGCACCACACAGTCGCTCCAATTTTCATGTTTTTCTTCTCTCCCGCAAACGCACGCCGACACTAGAGCTCCCTCAGTGCCCTTCACCCCCGGCCTCGGCTTGGATCTCCGCCGTGCGCAGAAGCTCAATGATGGCCGGGCACCCAATCTGCACGGCCATGGCAAGCGGCGTCTCGCCGTCGCACGACAATGGCGCGTGGCGAGCGCCGTGACGCAGGAGGGCGGCGACCATCTCAGTTCTGTTGCATTGGACAGCGTGGTGCAGTGCCGTCCACCCGGCTACGTCTGCGGGGTCCACGTTGGCGCCCGCGGCCAGGAGCGCCACCGCGGCGTCGGCGGCCCGGGGCTCGGACGCCTCGTGCAGCGCAGTGGGGCCTTCAAAGTTCGCAGCGTCCACATCGACGCCCGCCGCTACCAGAGCCTGGATTGCCTCAGTGCTTCCGGCGTGAGCCGCCTCCTGCAGCGCGGTGTTTCCACAGTTCGTCGTGGCGCGCGCGTCGGCGCCCGCCGCCAGCAGCACCCCCACGGCCTCGGCGCTCCCGTTCCCGCATGCATGGTACAACGCGGTTACGCCGCCGGCCGTCGAGGTGTGCACGTCCGCGCCCGCCGCGAGCAGGGCCTCCACCATCTCGGCGTTCCCGTCGCACGCCGCTGCGTGCAGCGCGGTAAAGCCAATGTTGGTCGTCGCGTGCACGCTCGCGCCCGCCGCCAGGAGTGCCGCCACGGCCTCGACGCCCTTGCTCCCAACCGCCTCGTACAGCGCGGTGCGACCGAGGGTGTCCGTGATGTGGATGTCGACCCCCGTTGCCAGAAGCATCCCAATGGCCTCGACGCTCCCGCTCTTGCCCGCCCGGTGCAGCGCGGTGCTGCCGTCGTCGGCCGTGGCGTGGGCGTCAACGCCCGCCGCTAGTAGCACCCTAATGGCCTCAGCGGTCCCGTCGCGAGCCGCCGAGTGCAGCGCGGTGGTGCCGTGGTTGGTAGTCGCGTGAACATTAGCGCCGGCCGCCAGCAGTGCCTGCAACTTCTCAGCGCTGTCGCTCCCGCGCGCCTCGTGCAGCGCGGTGCTGCCGTAGGTGGTCGTGGCGTGTAAATCGGCGCCCGCCGCCAGCACGGCCGCCACGGTCTCGACGCTCCCGCCCCTGCTCGCCTCATGCAGCGCGGTCATGCCAAGGCTGTCCGTGGCATGGATATCGGCGCCCGCCGCCAGCAGCGCCGACACGGCCTCGACGTGCCCGAGGCTGCTGGCCTCGTGCAGCATAGTCCTGCTGTACACGCTGCCGTGCACGTCGGCGCCCGCCGCCAGCAGCACCTCACAGACCTTGGCACTCCCAGTGCGCACCGCCTCGCGCAGTGCGGTGCCACTGGTGCGGCACGTGGCGTGGACGTCCGCACCCACCGCTATCAGCGCCTCGACGGCCTCGGCGCTACCAGAACATGCCGCCGCATGTAGGGCGGTGCTGCCGCTGTTGGTCGCCGCGTGCACGTCGGCTCCCGCTGCTAGCAGCGTCCGGACAGCCTCGGCGCTCCCGCTTACGCCCGCCTCGTACAGCGCGGTGCTTCCGCCATTGGTCGTGGCGTGGACGTCGGCGCCCGCCGCCATCAGCGCCCTCATGGCTTCGATGCTGCCACTCCAGCCCGCCTCGTGCAGCGCCGTACTGCCTTTGTCGTCCGTTGCGCGCACGTCGGCACCCGCCGCCTGCGCTGCCCCTACGACGACGGCGCTCCCGCACCCGCCCGAGACGTCCTTGGAAGATCCATCATGCTCTGGGGCGGAAACGTCCGCGACACCGGGGTGGAGTAGCGCCTGAATGGCACGGACATGCCCGCCTCGTGATGCCCAATGGAGAGGTTGAGAACCATTGAAATCCCAATTGACAAAGCCACACTCGGCTGCAATGTCTGCACCGGCCGCCAGTAGCTCCCCGATGATCTCCACGTGGCCCCCACAGGCCGCCCAGTGCAGCGCCGTGTCCCCCTTGCCCGTGGTGGCCGTCACGTCTGCACCCCCGCCGAGTAGCGCCGAGACAGAGGTTGCATCCCCCTTGTAGACGGCCTCGTGCAGCTTCGGAAGCGAGCGGCGCCGTACTACGGCGTATGCTTCCGCGATGGCTCGCTCGGTATTCAGCACCCACGCCGGGCTCTGCGCACTCGAAGCGGCCGAGGCCATCGCACCCGCCGATGACGGGGGGCGCCGCCGCACACCCCGACAGCACCGGACGAGCAGGGAAGAGCCAATCGGGCCGTCGGCGACCGTCGAAACAGCAACACAAAGGACCGACTCGACAAGCGCGTCGCGGACCCGTCTTCAAGGGGGAATGCGCCAGCACGACACCACCACGCACGGTCCGGCGTTACGGAGAGCGGGTGTGGCAACACTGCGGCGACGCTTCGGTACTGCCGTAGGTACAGAACAGTGCCAACGTCTGCGCGCACCGACCGACAACAGCGGAGCGTCAAGTAGTGGGCAGACGGCGGCGGGGTAACGCGGGTCGCCGCACATGGGGTGTTTCAAGACGGGGGTCCCTCCAGTGTGAACCACGCACTGCCAACGGGTCCTTGTCACGGCCACACGCCGTGCCACCTCACACTCGTCACGTTTGGGGTTGAGATGCGCTCCTCCTCCGAGCCCCGGCGGTCATAGGTCAGTTCCAACTGCGAACATTGTCGCCACGTCGATGTGCGCGGCCCCGTCGTTCCGTCCGATCTTTCCAATGGGATAAGCTCAAGATGCTTAAACCTGCTGAACCACGTCCTACATGAGCCGAATGGACCAAAGTTGGCTGAGGTTAGAAATACATTTCCATTTTCATAATTCCTTGCGTCTGCATTCAAAGCGACAGTCAGGCTCTCTCTTTTGACGGCGCCGTCAAGCACGCGCCGCGGCGCGTGCACGGCGTGCACAAGTGCGTTCTAGCCAATGGGAACGCGACGTTCCCATCACGCCCCAATCACTCCCCAATCGAGTCGACCAGTTTTGACGGTATTGGAGTGACCGGGTGACCCGCGCACGAACGGACTTACCGTCCGAAACGGGCCCACTTTTCCGATTCGGGCCGATCCGAGCCGAGCACGTTCACGTGCGCGAGATTTTTTAAAATTCTCGCACATCGTCCTCATTTGTGTTTTCTGCATCTAAATCCAATCGTTCTTACCCGATGCGCATCAGTCAAACAGCCAGCTCGTTCGCTGCAGTCGCGGATGCGCATCGAAGTTTCAATCCTGTCGACCGCGGCGATTAGGTCCTGACCGGAGGGGCCGATGCACGTTCAAGTAAGTACGTTGTGACAGAGAGAAATTGTACACACATCGGTGACGTGATTCCGGGCCTTACGGATCGCCACGTTGCAATCACGGCGAGAAATGATGGCACACGTTGTCCGCGGGCGTGTGTGGCCCACAGTTGACTTGTCGTTGTCTCGCTCCAACCGTGCGGCGGCGTCTCGGCCCCAACCACCTCCAACCTCCACAACGTGGTCGCTCTTCCTGTGCTGCTTTTGTTGACGATTTCGGCGCATGTGAGTACGTGTATGTTCGTGTATGAGCATCCTTCGGGCTGCTTGTGGTGGACAGATCGGCTGTCGTCCCTTGTTGTATGCGTTTCCTCTGCTTGTCTTTTGTGCCGCCGTGGATCGACTTGTGTGTGTGCCTTCGTGCGTGCCCTCTGACTTGGTCTGTTT